>Ga0207933_1000199_pt1 | contig 63451 bp, 59 predicted proteins | sample NGESurdeep092012_4_FD_184488 | JGI IMG/M metagenome (GOLD analysis project Ga0207933, IMG submission 184488) | Arctic peat soil microbial communities from Barrow, Alaska - NGEE Surface sample F53-3 deep-092012 (SPAdes) | ecosystem: Environmental > Terrestrial > Soil > Wetlands > Peat ...
CCGTCGATGCCCTCCAACAAGCCATCTCCGAGGCCATCCCATCCATCTCATCCAGCAACGCCCAAGCCTGGTTCCATCACTGCGGTTACGATATACACCTATAGGAGAAATGCTCTAGCCGCGTCCTTGCGGCTAGGGTGGGAGGAGTAGCGTCCCGGACACGGACCGAACTGACCCCCGGGTTTTCATTTGCCCGCGCTCTGCGTGTCCCCTCGTAATCGCCGCGACTGAAAAAATCCGCTCAACATCGCTCCGCACTCTTCCGCCAGCACGCCCGCCGTCACCTGGACACGATGATTCAGTCGAGGATGATTCAGCACTTCGAGCACACTACCCACGGCGCCCGCCTTGGGATCGCAGGTCCCGAAGACCAGCCGCGCGATGCGGGCATGGACCATCGCCCCGGCGCACATCGCGCAAGGCTCGAGCGTCACGTACAGCGTGCATCCGATTAGACGGTAATTGCCGAGGGCCACTCCGGCGGCGCGCAACGCGACAATTTCAGCATGAGCCGTGGGATCGTGGTCGCGGATCACCCGATTTTGTCCGCGCGCCACCACGGTACCGTTGCCATCGACCACAATCGCTCCCACCGGGATCTCCCCGGCAGCATGGGCCAGCCTGGCCTGATGAAGAGCGTCTTCGAGTCTCGTGGTGTCATCGCAAGGCGCGTCTGCAAGTGTCATGGATGAAGTGTATGCAATCGGCGTCGGGCGCGGAAAATCATTTCCCGGGTAGATGGGCTTCCAGCGCCGCGTCGAACAATTCCTGTTCATACTGCACGCGAGCAGCCTGAAACACGGGCGGATCAACCGCGCCGCCAGGGTGGGCGCATAGCGACGCCATGGTCTTGTGCCAGGCGCGATGTGCCGCCCTCGCCCGGCTGGCGATCGGCCCCAGCTCGTTCAGATGGTTGCCGATGTCGCATCCTGTGTCGGGATCGCGATCGACCATGTACTGCAGAAACGCGGGCCGCTGCTTCAGAATTCTTGCCGTGGCATCAAGGCCGGACAACTGCAGCGCAACCGCGCCCAACACCGAAACCGGTTTGCTCCAGGGCGTCGGCGTGTACCGTTTCACCCACTTCATCAGGTCCTCGAACCCCATCGGCCTCGCGAAATCGTAGCCTTGCGCCAACTGGACTCCCAGCGCCGCCAGGGCGTCGCCGGAGGCATGGCACTCCACTCCTTCGACCACCAGTTCCAGTCCCAGGCTCTGCACCAGATGCACCAGGCTCATCAGAAAGCGAAGCTGATCCGGCTGCCGCTCCAGCCCTATCAAAAAGGAGCGGTCCAGCTTGATCACGTCGATCGGCAGTTCCTTCACCCGCAGCAGGGAAGAGTAGGCGCTGCCCACATCGTCCAGCGCGACGCGGACCCCGCAAGCCTTCAGCTTGTACAGCGCTTCCTGGGAAGCGGCCAGCGAGAGCATGTCGGTCCGCTCCAGCAGCTCGAAGATGAAGCGACGGGGCTCGATGCCGCTCTCCTCCACCTGCCGCCGCAGATCGTCCACCGCTTTCTCGTCGGCCAGGGTAATGGGCTCCAGGTTCACCCCCACACTCAGCACGAATCCCGCCTGGTCCAGCCGCTTCAGATCGGGAATGCACTGCTGCATCACCTGAAGGGTCAGTGCGTTCAGATCGGCCGCGCTCAACTGCGGAATGAAGTCTGCCGGCGGCAGCAGAGAACCGTCCTCGGACGCCAGCCGCGCCAGTGCTTCGATGGCGGTTACCTCGCCGCTTTGCAGGTCGATTACCGGCTGGTAGTGGATCCGGGTATTGCCGGCCCGGAACAGCGACAGGATGGTCTTCTGGCGGACGAATTTCTGCTCGTCCTCTCTGGCCTGGAACATCGTCCAGCGCTGCGTCGGCTCTTCCTTGCTTTCCTTAAAGGCATAGAGAGCGCGATCGGCGTGCCGCAGCAGCCGTTCCGGCGAAGAATCGTCGTTGGGGAACAGCGTCACCCCCATGCTGGCGCGCGCCGTAAGCGATCGGCCGGTGGAAAGAAAGACCGGAACTTCGACGCCGGCCTGAACTCTGGCCAGCATCGCCGTCAGATCGTCCTCGCGATCCAGATCTTCGATGATGAGTACGAATTCATCGCCGCCCAGCCGGCCTACGGCGTCGGTTTGCCGCAATGCCGCCTGCAGCCGGTCGGCCACCGTCCGCAGCAGCAGATCGCCCGCGGGATGCCCGTGCAGGTCGTTGATCGTCTTGAATCCATCGATGTCCATCACCGCCACCGCCAGCAGCTTATCGTGGCGGCGGGCACGGGAAAGGGCTTCGTCCAGCCGTTCGATGACTCCGCGGCGGTTCAATACATCGGTCAGGGCGTCGTGTCGGGCCAGCCAGGACTGGTGCTGGCGTTCCTCTTCGAGGATCTGCCGCAGGTCCAGCGCGTCCAGGCCGTGACCGATCAGGCGGCCGATCCGCTCTACCAGCTCCAGCAACTCCGGGGTAAAGATGTCCTTGTCGTGCGACAGCAGCGAGAGCAGCGCCCACAGATCACCGTCGCGATAGAGCGGCACCATCGCCGTCGCGTGCAGGTCGTGCTCGCGGAAGAAGTTCTCGATTGCCTCCGGCGCCGGATCGGCCGTCCGGTCATTGCTGTACTGCACCGTGGAATGCCGCCAGGCCCGCACCGCCAATACGGTGCTCTCGTCTCCGCTGTAGACGTTCGGCAGGCAGCGAAACTGTTTCAATTGGACGGTCGAGAAGATGGACTCCACTTCGAGATCGCCGGCAATGTTGGGCCGCGCGATCCATACCTGGGAAAAGAGCCGGCTTTCAACCAGCAGGCGGCACATTTCATCCAGCAGCTCTCGTTCGTTCTCGGTCCGGATCACCAGCTCCGCCGCGCTCATCAGCGCGCGGTAGAGACCTGTGGTCCGCTCGCTTTCGGCGACCGCATTTTTCAAAGTAGTGATATCGTTCTGCACGCCGACAAAATGAGTGATCGCGCCGGCATCGTTCCGCACCGGCGCGATGCTCAGGGCGTTCCAAAACAGGGCGCCGTCCTTGCGATAATTTCTCAGTACCACGGAACAGGGCTCGCCCTTGCCGATGGCGTCACGCAGAAGCTGGATCTCCGGCTGCGCCCGGTCCTGCCCCTGCAGGAAGCGACAGTTCCGCCCCACCGCCTCGTCGGCTTTATAACCTGTAATGCGCTCGTACGCGGGATTTACGTAGTGGATGGAACGCTCCGCATCGGTGGCATCGGTGATCAGAATGCCGTTGCTGGAAGCGTCCATGCTGGTCCGGTAGAGGGCCAGCGTCTGCCGTTGCTCTTCGAGCGCCTCCAGTTGATGAAGCCGCTCCAGCGTGATGCCGAGGACTTGCCGCAGATGCGTTATCAGGTGGAGCATCTCGGAATCGGCGAAAAAATCGACTTCATTGCTGTACAGCAGCAAGACGTCCTGCTGCTCTTTCGCACCGGCGGTGGGAATGCAGCAGGAGGAACGCCAGCCGAAGCGCAGGCCCCGCTCCCGCCAGAAGTTCAACGGCCTTATTTCCCCTGGCTCCGACCAGTCCGCCACGGTTTGGATTTCGCCGGTGATCCAGGCGCGCGCCAGCGGGCCGTCCAGGTTGTCCAGCAGATGAATGGGCGCTGCGCTCAAATAGTCTTCGGTCGTCGCGCCGCCTGTCGCCTGGGGACGCAGGATGCCCTGATCGTCCGGTCGCCCCAGCCAGGCCCCAGCCACACCATCGATCTCGATGAGAAAATCCATCAGCCGGGTATACAAATCCTCAATGGAAGTGGCGGTCAGTAGCAGATGATCGATCTTGGCCGACAGGTCCCGGGTGCGTTCCGCTTCCAGCGGTTGGGCGTAGGCAGCCGATTGTAACGACAGGTCATGGGAGAGCCGGTCCGTCAGTCGGGAACAGAACTCCCGGTACTCGGTCAGGGAAGGGTTGAACGAGGCCGCAAGCTTTTCCATATGACGAGCGAACAGGCGATGGCCTTCGGCAATCCACTCGACCGGAATTCCGCGGCGGGCCTGCTCCTGACCTAGCGCCTGCGCGGCCCTGCGCCATTGTTCTTCTTCAAGCCCGGGGGACAGCAGGTAGGTCCAGTGCTGTTTTTCCATCTCCAGCGGACGGCGTTGCGTGGGTTGCGCGAGGTCAAGCGACCACCCCATTTCCTCGGCAAACCCTTCCACCGCGCGCGCCGCCCGCACTTCCGGTATCAGCGCCGGGAGGCTCCAGGTTTGTACGAGTTTGCTCGAAGTCGCCATACATTGTAGGACGAACAAATGCGCACTTGCACCCCGACCGGCCGCGCGTTATCCCGGGCTGCATGAGCGCAAATGCGTCGATTGAACCTGAAAACTGGGTGCTTGGAAATTTTATCCCTCCCTCTGCCCGGAAGCAACCGAAATAGCGCTAAGGTTCCTGGAATGGAACTTCATCCATTACTTGAGCAGAGCCTTCTCCCGCCTGCTTCCTGTCGATTCGATGCCATCGAACGGAGCGGCCAGTAGCCTGCTTGACGCGGACCGCAGCTACGCGGCATAGTGTGGGTACACGGGAAAGGAGGGCGATCCAGAGAATGAAAAATATTGAAGGTTGTAGTAGCTGCATCACACGTGAGGTGACTGGGGCTTAGGCGTTGCTCGCCAGTCCTGACGGTCGCAACAAACATCGTCGAGGCCCACCTGCGGGGACGCCTCCGGTCAATCCAACCACTCACCGGCCACGGCCCGCGCCCTTCCTCAGAAGAGCGCGGGCCGTGGTTTTTTTTGACGCGGATGCGATGTGAGATCGAAACAATTGCCGCGTTTCTTAACTGAGGCTTACATGGGCCTTTAAGACCTCAACGTCCGACGGCGCAGTCACATGCGCACTTTGCTCGGCGGTGATGAGCACCTCGAAATTCCGGGACACAGTGGCTGCCTTCAATTCGCCCTGCAAATTGCTTCCGACTCCGATTGCCCCCTTTTTTATGGCAGCTTGGCCGTTCGGACGAACCCACACGATGTAGACCTCTTCTGAAGGCGTCAGGCTCGACGGGGCGGCAAGATTGTTCACTTTTATATCCAGGTTCGTGTTTCCGTTCTTTTTGTTTTGCTGGACGTGTATCGTGCCGGACGCGGCCGGAACGCTATTGTTGGCTGTCATCTGAATTGTCTTCCCGGAAGAGAAAGGCCAAAGCAGGGCAAGCAACAAGATCACTGCGAATGAGCTATTCATGTTCCTCCAATACCCGCCATCAATTGAGCCAATGCCCGGCAACGGCCGGGCAAACTCGGCTCGTTCCATCGCAGCAGTGGTTACTGGTATTGGATGCACATTTCTTCATGCAAGCTTTTCACGCCGTAGCGATCCTGCGCGCTCTCTTGGATCACAGGGCGCTCACGCCTCAAAAGGAGCGGAATCCCACAAGAATGTGTACGAAAAAACCCACCGGCATCAAGCCGGTGGGTTTTCTCCATGACGATGGTTTTATCGCTTTGACTCCGTCAATCCACGGCTCTGGGCCTCAGCGCGGGTCATGTACTGCCCGTGCTTGGTGTTGCCGTAGTACCGGCCGCCGGTGTGGTAGACCTTCGATCCGGTAGTGACCCACACCATACCTCTTGCCTTGGCATTCGCGATGGAGCGCGAGTTGGTTCCTGAACCGCTCATCGGCGCGACGTGATGCGAAGTGCTCATCCTCGAGCTTCTGGAATTGGAGCTGGCCTGGCTGGTATGCGCGCTTCGCGTTTCCATGGGCTGCGAGTGCGTTCGGTTGGCTTTGGCGTTGGCCTTCTCCTGCTTCTTTGCCGCCTTCTCCCGTTCCTTGGCTGCTTTCTTTGCGGCCTTTCGCTCCGCCCGGCTGCTCTTCGCCGTACTGGTGGTGGATTGCATCGTCGAGCCGGACTGGCTTCCCGAGGTATTCTGCGCGCTGGCCGGCGCGGACGCGACTCCTATGCCGGCAAGCAGACAACATGCCAGCATTGGAGTCAGAGAGTGGAGTAGAAGTTTCTTGCAGTCGATCACGGTTTCCTCCTGAAATAGTGGTGCCGGTATCCATAATGCGCTATTGACGCTGCCGCTGACAAAGCAGGTCTTCCAGTGAGTCATTGATTTTGTTGCATAAGGTTGTCATCCCGACCGGAGCGAAGCGAAGTGGAGGGACCTGCGGTTTCAGTTTTTTTCGCCTGTGGATATATACGCGCCGTAGGTATGACTCGGGCCACTAGAAAGTCGATTTCAGGGAAGGGAAGCGAGTTCTATATAGTGCGGTGCGCCCTTACAACAAAGGACTTCACGGCAATGTCGTTCGGCTGGTCGCCTGCGGGCAGCAGGGTCAACAGGCTGTGGGTCGAGGTGCGGATGACGGCCACATCGCCGGAGCGGGCGTCGACGGCGAACAGCAAATCTCCTTCTTTCGAAAACGCCAGCGCGTCCGGTCCTCCGCCGGTCCGCGAGGAGCCGACCAACTGGTCGTCGTCGATGCTGAAGATGCCGAGTGCGTCGGCGTCGAAGTCGCTTACGTAGAGCGTGGAGTCGTCTGCGGCGATCAGGCCCCAAACCGGATGCGTCCCGATGAAATAGGCGCCGCCGACTTCATTGGTGCTGGTGTCGATCTCCGATACCGAACCATCGCCGTAATTCACCGCGTAGATTTCGCCGCCGTCCGGCTTGAGCGCCAGGCTGATGGGAACCTTCCCTACATCGAGCAGCGCCAGCAGCGCGTCCTTTCGAGCCGGTTCGCCTTTCTTTAGGGAAGTCGGCTGCGTGGCCAGCTGTACCGCCATCACCTGATGCCCTCCGGAGCAGGCGATAAATGCCTTGGAGGAGTCGGGCAGAATGGCGATGTCCGTCGCGCCCGGGCAGCCGCTCCAAACGCTGCGCACCCGCATATCCTGCGGAGCCGCTGTGGCGTCGATGATGCTGGCGCTGCCTCCTACTCGGTTTGAAACCACCAGCGTCTTGCCATCGGGGCTGATCTTCGCCATCCCCGGCGCTTCGCCGACGCCGATGACGGCGACCTGTCGCCGCCGGGTCAGATCAATGACCGAGACGGTGTTCGAACCGGAATCGGCCACATAGGCGCGCGTGCCATCGGGACTGACGGAGATGAAGTATGGACGCCGGCGGACCGGAATGGTGGCGACAACTTTTTTCTTCTCCGCGTCGATGACACTGACCGAATTGCTGCGCGTGTTGACGACATAGACTTCATTGCGTTTCGGATTCACCGCCACGCCGGTCGGGTCCGTTCCCACGCGGATCACCCGGTCCTGGCGCAGGTTGAGTACATCGAACACGGTGACCGTATTGCTTCCGCCGTTGGTGACGTAGGCGTATTCGCGATAGTTCGCGGGATAGTTCGGGCTTTGCCGGGAGCGGCAGCCGGCCAGCAGCAGCAGTGCCGCTAGCGCCAGGACGCCCGGTTCCAAGGCCGCTCCAAGAAAGCGCAATCGCATCCTCTCGCCGGCTACTTTGCCAGCGTGGCCGCGGGCTGCTCGACCTGAATGCCGTCCGGCACGTCGCGGTGTAGGATGCGGGCGATCTGCCGCACTTCTCCGACCATGTCGGCGAACTGTTCCGGATAGATGGATTGCGCTCCATCGGAGAGCGCCTTGTCCGGCTGATGATGCACCTCGACGATCAGACCGTCCGCGCCCACCGCCACCGCCGCGCGCGCCAAAGGAACAACCTTGTTGCGCTTGCCGGTGCCATGGCTGGGATCGACGATGATGGGCAGATGGCTTAGGCGCTGCACCGCGGGAACGATGGCCAGGTCGAGCGTGTTGCGGGTGTGATCGACAAATGTGCGCACGCCGCGCTCGCAGAGAATCACCTGATAGTTGCCTTCGCTCATAATGTATTCCGCAGCCATCAGAAGCTCTTCAAGCGTCGCCGCCATGCCGCGCTTCAGCAGCACCGGCTTGCGCGTGCGGCCCACTTCGCGCAGCAGCGAATAGTTCTGCATATTGCGCGCGCCGATCTGGATGACATCGGCGTATTTTTCGACCAGCTCCAACGATTCGCGATCGAGCGCTTCGGACACGATACGCAGCCCGAAGGCGGCGCGAATTTCCACCATGATTTTGAGCGCTTCCTCGCCCAGCCCCTGAAAGGCGTAGGGTGAGGTGCGCGGCTTGTAGGCTCCACCGCGAAAAAACTGCGCTCCAGCAGCGGCCACTTGTTCGGCGACGGCGAAAGCCTGCTCGCGAGTCTCCACCGAACACGGCCCGGCGATGATGGCCAGATTTTTTCCACCGATCGATGCGTTGGTGCCAGGGAAGCGGATAATCGTGTCCTCTTCCTTCACCTCGCGGCTGACCAGCTTATACGGCTTCGAAACACGAATGACCTCGGCGACGCCGGAGAGTTCCTCAAATGCGCCGCGATCCACCGCGCCCTGGTTGCCGGTAATGCCGATGGCCGTGCGCTGCGCCCCGGGCATGGGGTGAGGTCGAAAGCCGAGTGCCTCAATATGTTCGCAGACGGCCCGGATTTCCTCGTCGCTGGCCTGCTTCTTCATCACGATCAACATGCGAAAATGCCTCTCTACTCTCTATTAGATGTAGTTTATCTGGGGTGGCACGAAAGAACCATCTGTCATTCTGGGCTTCGGTCGGGATGACAGGCTATCTGGGGGCTGTAGGGAAAGCTATTTCCGCAGGCGACGCCAACCAACCAGAATGATGCTGAGATACCCGAGCTGCAGAAACCAGGTGAAGCAATAGGCGGCGATGAGGTGACGAAGATTCATTGCTACTCCTGAAGTCCTAAACTCGGCATACTCCATAGCATCCACAACCGGCCAAACCGGCTATTGCGTTGTTTCGATGCCGGTGTCTAGCGCGTGCAGCGCTTTTTCCTCTTCAGCGCGCTGACGTTTGCGTTCCAGTTGATAGCGCAGCGACACCAGCACAACACCCCAGACGAACCACCCGGCCAGATTGAGAAAAAAGGCCGGCTTCATTCTCGGATCGATGCCGGAATTCGGGCCGCCGAAGAAAACCGGCGAGGGATGCTGCGTGCGCCACCAGCGGATCGACATGTACACGATGGGCACATCGACCGCTGCAAAAATGGACAGCACCGCGGCCAGCGTTTGCGTCTCGCCGCCGGCGGTAAAGCGGCGCAATAGAAGATAGCTGGCGTAGATCAGCCACAGCACCAGCACGCTGGTCAGCCGCGCATCCCACGTCCACCAGATGCCCCAGACGGGCTTGGCCCAAAGCATTCCGGTGGCCAGCCCAATCGAGACAAACACCAGCGTCATCTCCGCCGAGGCCAGCGCTAGCGCGTCGGCCGCCTGGGCTCGCAGCGGATTGGACCGCCGGGTCGCCAGAAATACAATCGAGGCCGCGAAGTTCACGTAGGGAAATATCAGCCCCATGATGTTCGACGGGACATGGTAGTAAAAAATGCGCTGGATGTTGCCCATGGTCACTTCCATGGGAGCGACATACATGGCCTGATAAAAGCCCACGGCCAATATCGCCAGGGCAATCGGCAATCCAATCCAGAGGGTTCGTTTCATGGCTCAAACAAGTCTTTGAAAACGTAGTGTACGCCAAACCGCCGCAGTGTATGAAGCGACGGCCTTTCCCCTCCGTCGCAGAATCGGTGGAGCAGTCCTGTGTAATTTAATTGAGGGGGTGCAACTCCAGTGCCGCCTCGACGTCTAAGTCATCGATAGGTCGATCCTGTGTCCGTGCATCTTCCGAAACTCGAGCGACGACCGGAGCTCGATGCGCTGCGCGGGCTTTTTCTCGTCTGGATGACGCTGACCCATCTGCCCACGCGGACCAGCGATTTTGTCAACCAGCCTTTCGGCTTCATCTCCTCCGCCGAAGGCTTCGTGTTCATGTCCGCGCTGCTGGTCGGACGCATTTATATGCAGAAGCTGACCCACAACAAAGCTCGGGCTCGCATGCAACTGTGGAAACGCTCGCTGAAAATCTACGGCTATCACGTGCTGATGCTGGTCGTGGCCTTCACCGTGGTAGCGGAATTCGCCATTCGCACACACCACGCCGCCCTTTACAACCTGTTGAACTTTTATATTGGCCATCCAGCGGTCGCCATCATCGGTTCGCTGCTGCTGATCTATTGCCCGCCGCTGCTGGACATTCTGCCGATGTATGTCATTTTTCTCTTTTTCACTCCTTTGATTCTTTCATTGGTCCTGGGCGTGGGATGGAGAAAAGTGCTCTTAGTCAGCGGCCTCGTATGGCTGGCGGCGCAATTCCACCTGCGCGAACTGGTGCACAACTTCATTGTCCACATCACCCACCTTCCCATACCCCTGCAGGAGACAGGCGCCTTCAATCTGTTCGCCTGGCAGGCCGTCTGGATCGTGGGACTGTGGCTGGGAGCCGAGTCCGCCACCGGCAGCGTTCCGCTCAAGTACGTTCCGCGTTGGGCAGTGGCGGTTGCCGGAGGCGTCTGCCTGTTCTTCATCGGCGTGCGGCATAGCTGGCTGGGGCCCCATCTAACCCAGCAATCCCTGGGCCTGCAACTGGACAAATGGCAGATTGGCCCGCTGCGCGTCCTGAATCTCATTGCATTTGCCATCGTTGCGTACTGGCTGCGCAAATACGTGGTGAAGCTGGTGGCCAGGGAGCCGCTCCTTACCCTCGGCAAGGCGTCGCTGCACGTTTTTTCGGCGCATTTGATCTTTGTTTTCGTGGGACTGGCCCTGCTCTACAACGAAGCCGAGCCGCTACACGGCATGGCGGCCTTCGTTTTGCTTGCGGTCACCTTCGCCGTCTTAATTCTGGTGGCAGCGAACGAGGCGCGCAGACAGCGCGACATCCAGCGCAGGAAAAGCGGAATCGAGGCGACTCCCTCTGCGTAGGTGCATTCCGTCGAATAGCCGCAGGCCGGACCTGAACTCTCGCGAGTCTCCTGAGTCATTGATAGTCCCCCGAGTCATTGATTTGTTGCATAAGGTGTCCTCCCGACCGGAGCGCACCGGGGTCCCCAGCGACAGGTCTTCGTCGCTGGGGTGGAAAGCCGGGGTCCCCAGCGACAGGTCTTCGTCGCTGGGGTGGAAAGCCGGGGTCCCCATCGACAGGTCTTCGTCGCTGGGGTGGAAAGCGAAGTGGAGAGACCTGCGGCTTCAGTTGATTGATTTGTTGCATAACGTTGTCATCCCGACCGGAGCGAAACCGGGGTCCCCAGCGACAGGTCTTCGTCGCTGGGGTGGAAAGCCGGGGTCCCCAGCGACAGGTCTTCGTCGCCGGGGTGGAAAGCGAAGTGGAGGGACCTGCGGTTTCAGTTGATTCTCGCCTGTGGATATAGATGCGCCGTAGTGATGGCTCGCGAAACTGGAGCCTCGCGCAGGGAAAGCTCGCGCGACTTTTTCTCATTCCGCGTTCGATCCAGTTCAGGTTGGCGATGAGGATGGTCTTCGTCTGCGAACCAGCGTCTTAGGGTGAAGCCCACTCCCGGTGGCGGGTCTTCCGGTTGCCATTTCGCGGTTCATCTGCTGAGATGAAGCGGTGAGTTCTGTGAGCATAGGCGGAGCGTATCGTCGCCGTAAGCGGGCGTGGAAGGGCATCCAGCCCAGCTCGCTGGCGATGCTGCTCGGCTTCGCGTTTCTGCTTTTTTCCACCATCGGACTGCTGATCACCGCCATCTCTCCCTATCGAATTCCACTGCTGCTGTTTCTGGCCCTGGCGGTGAGCTACGGCCTCTTCGCCGCGGCATACGCCTACGTTTCCATCCGGATACACTGGTTGATAATTTTCGCCATTCTGCCCTTTGAATCTCTGGTGATCTGGTGGCTCCAGAAACAGGTTCTTCTGCAGCCGCAGTGGCCTTCGGTGGCCCACTCGGAAATGCTGATCCGGCTCAACTGGTCGGTGGGACTGGCATGCATCCTGATCGTGGCCAGCTACGTGCTCGTTTTCATGGTTACCGGACGCGAGGGCAAGCGATTTTTCCGGGTTCACGCGGAAGTGGAGCTGGCCGCGGAAATTCATCGGGCGCTGGTTCCCATGATCGATCTGTGTGTGGACGGGTTTCAGATTTACGGGGTGTCAGTTCCCAGTGGCGAGGTTGGCGGAGACCTGGTGGACGCATTCAATCGCCCGGAAGCGGGCGGCTGGATTGCCTATCTTGCTGACGTGAGCGGGCACGGCGTTTCTTCCGGCGTGTTGATGGCGATGTTGAAGTCTGCCATCCGCATGAGCCTTCGCCGCAACAACAATGCGCCGAAGATGCTGGAGGAGGTCAATGAGGTCTTCTATTCGCTCAAGGCACCTAATTCCTTTGCCACCTTTGCCGGCATCGCGTGTACCCGAGACAGCGGCCTGGAAGTGGTGGTGGCCGGGCATCTTCCCATCCTCTACTCAACCGAGAAAGAGGTGCAGGAGCTGGACACACCAGGACTTCCCATCGGAATCTTGCCGCAGTCGGACTTTCATTCGCTGTCCCTCAACATCCGCCCGGGCGAAATTCTTGCCATTGTGACCGACGGGCTCACCGAGGTGTTCAACACCAGGGGCGAGGAACTCGGAGACAGCTATATCAAGCGGACGCTGGAGCGGGAGCGGAATCGCCCCCTCGACCAGATTGCCGCCACTCTGCTGGCCCAGGCGACAGAGTGGGGCCCGAGAAGCGATGACCAGAGCCTGTTACTGGTGCGCTGTGTGGACTCGGCGCAATTCTCCCCAATCGCCGAAGTGTAACCTGAGAAACCGGATTGCCCTCTTCGCTGCGCGATGCACCAGGAACCGTCGCGTCATCACCGGCCGGTGGATGTACCCTCCAGATGCAGCTCTTTCTCAAAGAACGCAGCCATGTACCCATCGGCTTCCTTCGACTCCGGCAGACGAGGGTCATTCCAAAAGTCATGGGGCAGCCCGTCGAACACGATCAGGCGCGCGTCCACCCCGGCCCGTAAAAACGCCCGGTGCAGGTTGATCGTTCCGCTCAGCAGCATGTCCCGCTCGCTGGAAACGAACAGCGTCGGCGGAAATCCCTTCAGGTTGGCATACAGCGGAGACAAAACCGGATTCGTGCCAGGGGTCGAAACCTGATAGGGAGAAAAAACCTTCGGGTCCAGTTCCGCTTCCAGCGGTCCGGAGAGGCCAAACAGTCCATAGATGGCGCCCGAGTCGCCACGCCGGGCAAAGTCTCCGTTGCCGGAGAAAACCCCCAAAGCGCCGGGAAGCGGCAACCCAAGCTGGCGAAGCTTCACCGTGATTTCCGGCGTCAGAACCGCGCCCGCGGAGGTCCCATAGATGGCGATGTTTTTTGGTTTATAGGTCTTCAGAAGTTCCTTGTAGACGGCAACTCCATCGTCCACCGCGGCGGGAAAAGGGTGCTCCGGCGCCAGACGATAGAGGACCGCGATCACCTTGGTTTGCGTCAGGTAGGCTATCGGGATGGTCTCGGTCAGCGACCCGGAATCGACGATGAATCCGCCGCCATGCACGTTCATCAGCACGCGGTCTCGGTTCTCGGCCGGCATGTGCAGCGGTGTGATGATGCGCACCGGCACTCCGGCAATCGTCTGCCCATTCACAACGTGGACCGGATACATCTGCAGCGACACCTGTCCCTCCTTCGCCTCCCAGGCATCGGTCCCCCGGCGCATTTCCGCCACCGTTGGATGCGTCGCCGTATCCGGTATCCGCCAGGCCAGAAATTTCTGCGCCTGCGGGCTCACAGTTGTCGGGACGGGAACCACGCGCGTAACATGCGCCGTGCCGGAAGCGTCGATATAACTGGTATTGGATTCCGGGATCGGTGTCGTTCGCCGTTGCTGCGCGGCAACAACAGCCGTCAGCGCACAAAAAGAAAAGATCGTCGCCGCAAGTCTTATTCGCGAGCTTCTTCGTTTCTCCATCGCATTCTCCATCGTGAACAGCGTACCAGTGACCTCTGGTTCCCTTCGATCATTCCGCGTTCAGAATGGTCTCAAACAGCAGCAGCGAGAGCGTCAGAAAGATCACATCATAGCCGCCCAGCAGGCGCATCCACAACCCGGGGTCGAACTGGCCGGTGAGGATGGCGGTGGTGGACTGCACCATCGCCAACAAAGCAGGAACGGTGAGCGGGAACAGGACCAGCGGCAGCAGCATCTCCCGGTTGCGCGCGCGCAGGGAGAGCGCGGCGAAGAATGTCCCATTGACCACCAGCGCCAGGGTGCCCAGCGGCAGCACCAGCAGCATCAACCATCCCAGGCCCAGCGCGCGCAGGTTGTAAAAGACGATGAATAGCGGGGCGAGGACGACCTCAATCACCGTGACAAAGAAAAAATTTGCCAGCACCTTGGCGAGAAACAATGCGCTGGCCGGGCTGGGGGCCATGCGTTGCGCGTCCAGCACCTGATGGCGCAGCTCGCGCGTCCAGGTCTGGTTGAGCGCCGTAACGGAGGCAAACAGCAGCGCCACCCACAGAATCCCGCCGGCGATCTGGCGCGAGACGCCCATGGTGGGGTCGAATGCAAAGCTGAACAGCACCACCACCAGCAGCGAGAAAAAGATCATCCCATTGATGGCATCCTTCGATCGCCACTCCAGACGCAGATCCTTGGCCAGATGGGTCCAGACCACGCGGGCGTAGTTCATAGCGCTCCGCCATGGGCCGGGGAGCGAATCAGGTCGGCAAGTTGCCCCTCGGCAGCCCGCAGGTACGAAGCCGGTGAGAGCACGATTTGCAGGCCGCGCATGCCGGCCGAAACCGAGATCAGGTCGAAGAACTGGACGGTCTCCTCGACGAAAACCGGAAACGGCTTCTTGCTGGCGAACACCGTCACGCCGCCGCGAATATAGCCGGTGAGCGGCTGGACCTCCTCGATGGGGACCAGTTCGGCGCGGCGTCCACCGGCGGCCGCGGCCAGCTTTTTGAAGTCGAGTTCATTGGCAACAGAGAGGACGGCGAAAACAATCGCGCCGGAGTCGATACGGCAGAGCAGGGTCTTGAAGACCCGCTCCGGTGGCATCCCAATTTTTTCGGCGACCGTCTGCCCGGACAGGTCGTCGGGATCGACATCATAGGCGCAGGTTTCGTATTCGATTTGGAGAACGTCGAGCAGGCGGCAGGCGTTCGTCTTCACGCGGTGGCGCCTCCGGTCGTAAATCTCTCGATGGAGTCGATTCGGCCGTCCGCCATGGTGTAGAAGCAGTCGGCGATCGGTCGGGCGAGCCCCGGCTGATGGGTGGTTAGCAGAACCGCTGTTCCCGCCTCGCGCAGCCCAACCAGCACCCGCAGCATCTGGGCGCTGCTGGCCAGGTCTACGTTGGAAAACGGTTCGTCGAGCAGCAGCAGTTGAGGGCCGGACATCAGCACCCGCGCCAATGCCGCGCGCTGCCGCATTCCCTGGGAAAACTTTCCCACGGGACGATCCAGCGCCGGGTCCAGCCCGACCAGTTCGAGCGCTGCCTGCGGTTGCATGTTCCCCGGCCCGGCGGGTCCGTACAACTTTGCAAAGTAGCGCAGGTTTTCAAGCGCCGTCAGTTCGTCGTAGAGCATCGAATCGTGGCCGAGATAGCCGATGCGGCTGCGGTCCGCTCCGCTTTCTGTCGCGCCCAGCACTGAAAATGTTCCATAGGTGGGTCGGATCAACCCGGCGATAACGCGCAGCAAGGTAGATTTGCCGGCGCCGTTCTGGCCCAGGATGACCGAGCACTCGCCGGCGGAAAATTCCGCCGTAATTTTTCTGAGCGCGGCGAAACTGCCGTAGAGCTTCGAGATGTCGCGGAGTTGGACTGCGGAAACTGGAGGCACGTGTGAAGTATAGGGGATTCAAGGCTGAGAACGGTTTGCGGAATTGAGATTGGCGGAAGCCGCAGGCCTCTCCGTTCCACTCCGGCCGAGGTGACAGTGTCTCGTTACAGCTAGTAATTTTTCGTGTCGATCGAAGCCGTATTTTTCGGCATCGCCGCCGGTTTCGCCGCAGCGTATTTCGACGCGCATTTGGCCTGGATTTGCGTGGCATGGAAAACCCCATCGCGGCCGTACATCCCTACGGCCAGCGCCTGGGCATTGTCTTTGAACGTATCCGGAGGCGGGTCGCCGCCGGGATAGTTGACGCGCAGTTTGAGGCCCTGCTCCACCAGGACGAACTGCAGATGGGCGCCGTCGCGGCGGATCGAGCCCGGCTCCACATTGCCGGCCACGCGCAGATGACGGCTGTAGGCGCGGCCGCCCATGTGGTCGAGCTCCCGGATGGTGACGTAGTAGCTCTTGTTCGCCTCCACTCCGGTGTACGCCAGATAGCCAATGGTGCCGAGAATAATAATGGTGGCGATGACGATCCGCAGGGTGGTGGCTTTGCTCTGCATGGTTTGGTTCCTCAACCTCTCCAGACTAGGTAGCTTGCGGCTCGCGGTCAAGCCCGATGCGGCGGCATCCAACGAAAAAGCGGCTTCCGGAGACGCGCGGAGGAGCGCGGTTCGCCGCGTATAATCGGGCTAGTTGCGGCGCAAGTTTCAAGCGACAGAGGGATACGATGAGCGAACACAGCAACGGCAATCACGCAGCACCGGCGAACGGCGCCCGCACCCCCACTCCGCGCGCGGAATGGATCGCAAAGCGGCGCGAGGAGGCGGCCCGCACCGGCGACTGGAACATGTCGCAGATGCATTTTGCCCGCCTCGGCAAGATCACCGAGGAGATGGCCTACATCGCCCATATCGAGAAACTGTCGCCGGAACTGGTGCGCGATGAAGTCGCTGCCGGGCGCATGATCATTCCCGCCAATGTGAACCACCCCGAGCTCGAACCGATGGCCATCGGCGTGGCCTCGAAGTGCAAGATCAACGCCAACATTGGCAACTCTGCCATTACCTCGAACATCGATGAGGAGCTGCGCAAGCTGCACACCTCCGTCCACTTTGGCGCGGACACGGTGATGGACCTTTCGACCGGCGGCGATATTCCGACCATTCGCAAGGCGATCCTGCGGAACTCGCCGGTTCCCATTGGGACGGTGCCGATTTACGAGGCGCTGAACCGGGTAAAGCGGCTCGAAGATCTGAACATCGATGTCTACCTCGAAGTGATCGAGGAGCAGGCGGAGCAGGGCGTTGACTACTTTACCGTCCACGCCGGCGTGCTGCTGCAGTACGTCCCCATGGTCGCAAAACGTATCACCGGCATCGTCAGCCGCGGCGGCGCGATTCTGGCGCAGTGGATGACGCACCACCACAAGCAGAATTTTCTCTACGAGAATTTCGACCGCATCGTAAAGGTGATGGCCAAACACGATGTCAGCTTTTCCCTCGGCGACGGCCTGCGCCCCGGCTGCCTGGCCGACGCCAGCGACCAGGCCCAGTTTGCCGAGCTGAAAACTCTCGGCGAGCTCACAACCATCGCTTGGAAGTCCGACGTCCAGACCATGATTGAAGGCCCCGGCCATGTGCAGCTCGACAAGATTAAGGAGCAGGTGGAGAAGGAAGTAGAGCTTTGTCACGCGGCGCCGTTCTACACATTGGGCCCGCTAGTCACCGACATTGCCCCCGGCTACGACCACATCACCAGCGCCATCGGTGCGGCCATGATCGGCTGGTACGGCGCGGCCATGCTTTGCTACGTCACCCCGAAAGAACATCTCGGCCTGCCGAATGAGAAAGACGTGAAGGACGGCATCATCGCCTACAAAATCGCCGCCCATGCCGCCGATGTGGCCCGTCATCGCCCCGGCGCGCGCGACCGCGACGACGCCATCAGCCACGCCCGCTACACCTTCGACTGGGACAAGCAGTTCGCCCTCTCGCTCGACCCGGAGACCGCGCGTTCCATGCACGACGAAACCCTGCCGGACGACTACTACAAGGAAGCAGCCTTCTGCTCCATGTGCGGCCCCAAGTTCTGCTCCATGAACTGGTCCAGCAAAGTGGACGAATTCAACAAACGCGAGCACGGCCTAGAAAAGCGTGACCTGACAAAGCTTGTCAGCGAGCAGATGCTGGTGGAGCGGCGCTAGTCTGCTGACTCATTGCTTTGTCGCATAAAGTTGTCATCCCGACCGGAGCGAAGCGAAGTGGAGGGACCTGCGGTTTCACTTTCTTCTCGCCTGTAGACATATATGCGCCGCAGTGATGACTCGGGAGACTAGGGGATCAGGCTCTGGCAAGCGATTTATGTTCTTCCCACACAGGCGACGGAATGAGATCTCATCGACAGTCGAATACCTTGTTGTAGGCGGCTACGCCGTCGGCGTTCCCGCCGAACCACGAGCGAAAAAAACCTGGACATCTTCATTCGCGCGGCCGCACGCCACTCCCGTCATCAAGTCTGTTGCTCCCCCGCACGCCATGGCTTGTATCTGGAGAAGGCTGTAGATGGGGTTAGCTCCGAGCTCGTTTCGCTTTCCTTGAGATCCATACGTTCAATCAGACCGTTCGCGATGGTATAGACGTGCCACACCTCGCTATCAGAGAGGATATCGCCATCAAGCCTTTTCACAAGCTGATGAACTTTGACCTCGGTAATTCCGCCCTCCTGGTCGACTACCTCAAGTGGTTCCACGTGAGGATCAAATTCCTGCCACTGACGCGTCCAGTAGGACCGAATCTCTTCTTTCCCGGTGACGCGCCCGCCTTCCGATGCCTTGGGCCAGCTCACGTTCTCACTCATCCGCGCCAGGGCGCTGTCAATATCCCGACGATTGAAGGCAGAGTAGGCATGAGCGATCAATGTCTGCGTGTTCTCCATGAATCCTCCGGCGTACATACGCGTACTTCTCACATAGATGCACGAAATGCTCTGGAGGCTCGCTAAGGCAGGACGCTACTCCACCTGTCCACCCGGTGTCTCGTTCAGCCAGTCGGCAAGCATCTGCATCAAGCAAACCAGTTCATCGAAATCACGAGGGGACCAACCCTCAAAGATGGCTAGCGAGATCTCACACGAAGTTTCACCAACCCAGGATCTTCCAATCGCGCCACTTCATTTTGGCGGCAATCTCTTCCCTGGAGCGACCCCTCTCCATGCTCCGGGATTGCCGGCGCGTGCATGGCTGGAAATCGCGACGTAGATGAAGGCTATCCGACCTTGATCTCCGTCGATGCCGATTGAAGGCTCTCGGCGGAAGCTTCCAACTGGATCGCTCCATCCGTGCCCGTCGGGCGAAGGATAGCCAGGCAAACTCCTCCGAATGTCTTATGGCGAGGTAGGCGAAAACTGTCCATTTCTTTCGGATTCGCATTGCCGACGGCGGCCAGCCGGCCCGCTCCAGCCACTTTGAAATTGACCTGCATGACCGCATCGGGAATCAGGTTGCCCTTAATATCTTCGATGTGAACCATCACGTAGGACAGGTCGTTGCGATTCCGCCGTAGCCGTGTTCTGTCTGGATGAAGCGTGATGCGCTCAGGAGCGCCGACTGTCTTCAGCACCGTTGTCGATAGGACCCTACCATCTTTCATCGCGATGGCCTTCAACTCGCCGGGCGCGTAGGGAACCTGCAACTCCGCGGTCAGCTTGGTGCTGCTCGAAACATTGGCCGTGCCCACCGCTTTGCCGTTCAGCTCGAGCCGGACCTGATCCGCAGTGGAGTAGATGCGCACAGTAAGGGCCTTGCCTTCGTACCCCGGCCAGGTCCAACTGCGCAACTCATCCCACCAGCCCCAGAGCATCAGCAGTTCCTTTCGACCCTCGGGGACCGGACGCAGAACTGCAACCTCAAGGTTGCTTCTTCCCCAGACCACGTCGCGAAAATAGCTCTGCGGCTTCTTGTTGCCAATGATGTCGATGTCTCCGCAGTACGAGTTAAACCAGGGGAAGCCGGGTCTGTTGAATGTGGTATTGGCCGGCAGATCCATGTCGATTGTCGGGGGCGGACCGCCGGAGGCAGGAGGTGGCGGCTGAAAGGGATTCTTCGGAGCATCGAGGACCGCAGCGCCCAGGCCGCTCTCGCCCAGATAGTCCATGCCTGTCCACACGAAGTCGCCAATCACGTAGGGCAGCTTGTTCACCTTTTCCCAGATCTCAAAAACCTGCAGTGGAAACGACTCTGTGCCCGCCATGACGCGCTCAGGATGACGGGCGTGATCCGATTCATATTTCGACCACTCGTAGTTGTAGCCGCCAACACCCAGGAGATGAAAAGGCGCGTCGGTATCAGTCCAGGGCCGTGGGTGCTTGGCATCAAAGAATGGCGGTATCGCCTCAGTGATCGGCCTGGACTGGTCAAGCTGCTTGATGCGATCGATCAGGCGCTTTTCGATGGCCAGGCCTGTGGGGTCGGCCCGCTCGGGAATCTCGTTGCCAACGCTCCACAAAATCACACTGGGATGGTTTCGATCGCGCAGGACCATCGCGTCGAGGTCCCGCTGCCACCACTCCTCAAAGTAGAGGTGGTAATCGTCAGGATTTTTGGGCAGCCTCCACATGTCGAACGCCTCGTCTATCACCATCATGCCGAGACGATCGCAGGCATCCAGAAATGCAGGAGATTGCGGGTTGTGGCTGCAGCGGATGGCGTTGAAGCCGTTGGCCTTCATCAACTCGACGCGGCGCTCTTCGGCGCGGTCGATTGCAGCAGAGCCCAGGATTCCGTTGTCGTGGTGCATGCATCCACCCCGCAACTTGAAGGACTCTCCGTTGATGCGGAGCCCGCGCTCCGCATCCACTTGAATCCGCCGAACACCGAAGTTCACGGAACGGTTATCGACGGAGCCATCTAAGGATCGGACTTCAACGTGCGCGCTGTAGAGATGCGGCGAAGCAGGAGACCACAGCTTCGGCTGGGTCAGCTTCGGCGTTAGTATTACTTCGCCCCTTCCGGAAGCTGGAATCGGTTGCCGGGCGTCCGCCTGAGCCACGAGGCTTCCGCTCGCGTCGAGGATTTTGAGCAGAACGTGCGCTTCAGCGGACACCGGCCCGTTATTTCCCACTTGGATGGAAGCTTTCAGCGTGGCCGCATCCGTCATAATCTCCAGCGTCTGAACGTGAATGCCCCACAGCGGAAGGTAGATCTCCGGCATGACGGTGAGCCATACATGGCGATAGAGACCCGACCCTGAATACCAGCGGCTGTTCTTGCCGAAATTGTTGATCTTGACTGCCAAAACGTTGTTTCCGTTCTTTTTGAGGAAGGGGGCAAGATCAAATGCGAAACCCGTGTATCCGTAGGGATGATTGCCGAGATGGTGACCGTTGATCCAGACATCGGCATTCATGTACGCGCCATCGAAGAGCAGCTCAGCGCGCCCATTGGCGGAGATCTTCGGCGAAGCAAAAGTCTTGCGGTACCAGCCGATCCCGCCGACCACCCAGCCCGTCGCAGCACCCCCCTCGCTCGCGATTCTGCTGAAAGGCCCAATCTCCTCCGCGCAGTTACAGTCATCCCAGATCGCCGCTTCGCCGGTAGATTCGAGATGTGCGGGAAGGTCTTCAATGCTCCAGTCATGCGGTAGGATGAGCTTCCTCCACTGGTCATCGGGCAATGTGGGGCTCTCGGCGCCCACAACATCTCCGCGATGAAAGCGCCATCCGTCATCAAACGAATGATTGCGCAGTGCGTCTGCCGGCAGCGCGCTAGGGACGTGAGGATCTTCGCTTGCAAAGGCAAACTTGGGAAGCAAGGGTATGCAGGTGAGTGCGGCGAGCCCCTTCAAGGTAGAGCGACGATTGACTCTCGGCGACATGTGTTTCCTCTCTCAGCGAAGCATGATACGCGCCGCAAGGCGCCGTCTAGCAGGTGAGTCATCGCCAGAGAACACCACGTAAAATCACCGACTCGGTGTTCGTGGGAATCCCTGCCCGTGCTTTTCTCTGCTCATGATTCCTCACCGCACGCATTTAGAAGTATGATAAATCGCCGGATCACTCATTCAGAATCGAAGGCAGGCGGGCAGCGACAATTCTTCCTCGTGCCGCGACGCTACGGCTTGCCAGAACCGCATCAGGATTTCTGGACTCCGAACCAACCCGAATTCCAATGCGCAAGAGAGCAATATCCCGTCTCGACTCCCCGAAAGAGAAAAAAGGACTTGAAACGCTAGAAAGAATCTCGTCGGTAGCGACGAACCGCGCCGGTCTCGAGGACCGACAAAAGCTCCCGACGGACCCCGCATTGCCGACGTTCCTATGCCTCGGATTTGGTAAAATAAGACTCAGCGAGCCCGGACCAGCTCTCAAGTGAAATCGTTTTTTCTCAGCGCAGCAAAGAATTTCGTGATATTCGGCTCATCTCCTTGCACCAAAAGCACTTAAGCCTCTCCGGGCGTTGCACAATCCTACAAATATCCTGCACAATCCTACAAATACCCTGCACAATCCTTCAACTTTTCCACCTCAATTGCCGGAAGAGCAGCTCAAACGAACCATCGTACCGGCGCGCAATCCGGTTGCCTCCGCGGCCGATCCTCGATTCATTGCGATCTCCAGAAGTCCCGAGCTGCCGAGGATGGCGAAGAGCACGCCCGGTTCTACCTCCCCAAAGAAGCGGGCGGTCCGGGTGATTGTTCGCGCGCCGACTTCGATCGCAATCCCTTTCACGCCGCTCGGTAAATCCGTCGCCGCAATATTCGTCAGCAGGTTTCCAAATTTGTCGCTCTTTAGAATGACGCCTTCGATCGATCCGTCGGGCCGATGCATCGGCTCCGAGACATCCAGTTGTACAAGGCCCTCCATCACCGGGCCAAAGCTTTCGGCGTCGACCATGCCGCGTTCGATCTGCGCGGCGAGATGGGCGGCGGCGGGAGCGAAGATATCGCGGCCGTGAAAGGTATTGCTCTGCTGCGGCAGCCGGTACTTTGGGTTTTCAATCTGGCGATATGCGGCGACGCCCCCGCCGCGAAGCGCTTCGCGCTCGACCAGCGTCAGCACACCGTTGTCCGGCGCGATAAACCAGTGTTCCCCGAACCGCGCCAGCACCGCCAGTCGCTCGGAGCCGACGCCCGGATCGACCACGATGGTGTGGACGGTCGCGGCGGGGAAGTAGCGCCACGCCTGCCAGATGGCCAGCGCGCCGTCGAGCACGCTGAAGGATTCGACCGCGTGGGTGATGTCGACGACATGGGCATTCGGGCAGATTCCCGCGATGACGCCCTTCATGATGCCGACGAAAGGATCCTGCAGACCGAAATCGGTGGTGAGAGTGATGAGAGGTCGATGAGACATGGGCAGTTGGTCGCGAACTGGACGGGGAGATTCACCCCGCACCGTGGTTAGATGCCAATCAAGCGCAAACCATGTTACTCTCAGATAGACACTTAAGCAGTGTAATTGACCCACCTAAGAGGAGTAGCCACCGTGCTGGCACCTGCAAAAAAAACCGATGTTATCCAGCGCTTTCGTACCCACGAAAGCGATACTGGCAGCCCGGAGGTGCAGATCGCGATTTTAAGCGAGCGCATCACCCAGTTGACAGACCATTTCAAGGCGCATGACAAGGACCATGCCTCGCGCCGCGGCCTGCTGATGATGGTGAGCAATCGCCGCCGTCTGCTGGATTACCTGAAGACACACGATACCGATCGCTACCGGGAAGTTATTGGCAAACTGGGCATCCGCAAGTAAGCGGCAGCGACGCTCCGCAGAATTTTGGCCTGCGAGCGTGGTTGAACCTGTCCATCGCGGCATTCAGGCGGAAGCACGTTTTCGAGCTTCCGCACGTTGCGGACCCCCCCATCCTGCGCCGCCGGCCAACTTCCCCACACTCCAGCCATTCTGCACCACCGCCCCCCTACAGCAGTATTTGAGGATTCTATGAAACATGAAGTCACCGTCGAATTGACCGGCGGAAAGCGTCTCACATTTGAAACCGGCCGCATGGCCAAGCAGGCCTCGGGCGCCGCGTTGACGACCCAGGGCGACACCGTTGTTCTGGCCACCGCCGTTGCCTCGCCAGACCCAAAAGAGGGAATCGATTTCTTCCCCCTCACCGTGGACTATCGCGAATACACCTACGCCGGCGGACGCATCCCTGGCGGATTCATCAAGCGCGAAGGCCGCCCCAGCGAACGCGAAGTTCTTACCTGCCGCCAGATTGACCGGCCTATCCGCCCGCTGTTCCCGGAAGGCTTCCGCAATGAGACCCAGGTGATCGCGCTGGTCATGTCGGCGGACAAGGAAAACGATCCCGACATCATCGGCATTAACGCCGCCTGCTGCGCGCTGGCACTCTCCGACATTCCCTTCGGCGGCCCGGTGGGTGCGGTCCGCGTTGGCCGCGTCGATGGCCAGTTCATCATCAATCCTTCCTACGCCGAACTCCGCGCAGGCGATATGGCGATCACCGTCGTCGGCACGCCGGACGGCATTGTGATGATCGAGTCCGGCGCGAAACAAGTCAGTGAAGACGCTGTGGTCGACGCCATCGAGTTTGCCCACGTCGAGATCAAGAAAATCTGCGCCGCGATTTTAGAACTGGTCGGCAAGGCCGGCAAGCCCAAGCGCGCCGTCAATCCAGTTGAGTTCGACCAGGCCTACTACGACGATCTCAATTCCAGAATCGGCGACCGGCTCAAAGACGCTCTCGACACCCACAAGCATCCAAAGTTCGAGAGCTATGCGCTGGTCAAAGGAATCAGGGATGAGCTGAAGGCCGCTCTGCCGGTGGACGATCCGGCCGCGCCGAAGAAGCTGTCGAAATATTACGAAGCGCTGCGCGAAAATATCTTCCGCGACCAGGTCATCCAGGAAAAAATGCGTCCCGACCGTCGCCAGTTCAACCAGATTCGCGACATCTCGATCGAGGTCGGCGTGCTGCCACGCGTCCACGGTTCGGCGCTGTTTACCCGCGGCGAAACCCAGGCGCTGGTCACGGCTACCCTCGGCACGCTGGACGATTCGCAGCGCCTGGAAACGTTTGAGGGCGAGCAGCGGAAGCGCTTCATGCTTCACTATAACTTCCCTCCGTTCTCCGTTGGAGAAGTTGGACGTATGACCGGCGTTGGCCGCCGCGAAGTGGGCCACGGCGCGCTCGCCGAGCGGGCCATTACCGCGGTTCTGCCTACCGCCGAGGAGTCGCCCTACACGGTTCGCATCGTCTCCGACATTCTGGAGTCGAACGGATCGTCTTCAATGGCCACAGTCTGCGGCACCAGCCTGGCGTTGATGCAGGCCGGTATTCCGCTGAAGACATCGGTAGCGGGAATCGCGATGGGTCTGGTCAAGGAAGGCGACAATTACTCCATCCTGACCGACATCGCCGGAGCGGAAGACCATTACGGCGATATGGACTTCAAGGTCGCCGGTACGCGCACCGGGATTACCGCCTTGCAGATGGACATCAAGATCGGCGGCGTGACCGGCCAGATCATGCGCGAGGCGCTGGCGCAGGCTCGCGAGGCCCGCATCTTCCTGCTGGACAAGATGGACGCGGTGCTGAACGAGGCACGCGCGGAGAAGTCTGAGTTTGCCCCACGCATCCACACCATGCAGATTCCCGTGGACAAAATCCGCGACCTGATCGGACCCGGCGGCAAAACGATCCGCGGCATCATCGAGGCCACCGGCGTCAAAATCGACGTCGACGACACCGGCAAGGTCAACGTCGCGTCGTCCGACGCCGAAGGCTTGAAGCGCGCCATCGAACAGATCGGCAACCTGACGGCGGTGCCCGAAGTGGGCAAAATCTACCTGGGCAAGGTTGTTCGGCTGGCCGAGTTCGGCGCGTTTGTCGAACTGTTCCCCGGCACCGACGGTCTGCTGCACATCAGCGAAATCGCCGAGCATCGCGTCCACGAAGTGACGGACGAGTTGAACGACGGCGACCAGGTGCTGGTGAAGGTGCTGGGCATCGAAGGCAATCGCATCAAGCTGTCGCGCAAGGCGGTACTGAAGGAACAGCGTATCAAGCTGGGCCTTCCGGACCCGAACGCGGGCGGCGGCCGTGTCGGCGATGTTTCCGCTTCAGCCCATGCCGGCAGCCAGCCATCGAGTGACGGCAATACCATCGTGCTCGAAAGCGGGGACTTCGACAACGAGGGCGGCGAGACTTCCTCCGATGCGCCAAATTTTAATCGCGCTGACGGGGGGCATACTCCCGGAGGGCGCGGTCCAGGCGGCAACAATCGGCGCAGACGGCCCGGCGGCGGTGGGCGTGGCGGTCGGCCGGGCGGTGGCGGCGGTCGCCGATAAGCTGAGAAATGAAACCTGGATGCCCCACATCTCGCTGTCGAGATGTGGGGTTTCTCATTGAGATTGAACCTGGCCCATAGTAGCGACAGGAGACCTACAACCTGCAATGAAGCCACGCATTGTTCTCGCCATGATTGTGATGTCCGCCGTCTGGGGCAGCACCTGGATGGCGATTCGCGTTCTGGTCATCGCGGTGCCGCCGATGCACAGCGCCTCGCTGCGCTTTCTGCTGGCGTCTGTGATTCTGCTTCCATTCATCCTGTTCAAAAAATTTCCGTGGCCGACCGGTCGCGGCCTGCGGGCAACTCTGTTGCTCAGCCTGACGATGATTGCGGTTCCCTCGGCGCTCACCTTCTGGTCGGAGCAGCGGCTTTCCTCCGGCCTGACGGCATTGATCTTCGGCGCCATGCCACTCATGACCGCGATTTTTACCCCGTGGATGGCTGGCCGCTCCGTGCCGCGTAGGGCGTGGCAGGCGATGATCGTCGGTCTGGGTGGCATGGGACTGGTGCTCTCCGGCGCGATTTCCACTTCTCTATGGCAGGCGGTTGGCGCGCTGGCGGTCATCGCGGCGGTCGCGCTTTATGCCGGCTCCTCCGTATATGCGAAGGAAGCGTTGCAGGGGGTGCATCCGTTTGTAAGCACCGCCATTCAATTCTTTTTAGGAGGGATATGGCTGGCTCTGGCCAGCCTGGTCTTTGAGCGTGGTCAACCATCGGACTGGAGCCCGCAGGCCGTTGTGGCCCTGGTTTTTCTGAGCATCTTTGCGAGCGCGCTCAGCTTCACGCTCTATTACTGGTTGTTGAAGCACATTGAGGCATACCAATTGACCAGCCTGCAACTTATCGTTCCGATCATTGCTGTTGGCGAGGGTGCATTCTTCATGCGGGAGGCGGTGCCATGGACCATGATCGCCGGCGCTGCGGTGGTGCTGGGCAGCGTGGTCTTTGTGATGCGCACAAAACACGCCGACGAGAGCGAGATCGTGCTGGAGTTAAGCAAATAGAGGGTGCATCACAGCCTCCGCTGAGCTTAGCGAAGGGTCCTCGATCTTAGACGCGGGTCCGAAGTTGAAATCGGATGCCTCATCCTGACCGCGTCCTGTGCGGGGGAGCGTAGGACGTTAGCTGCTCGGCGGAACGTTTTGATTCAACCGGAAGAAATTGGTCGGATCGTATTGCTTCTTGAGTGCCGCGAGACGTGCATAATTTGGCCCGTAGGCTTCGCGTACTCGACCGGCGCCTTCCTCTCCCAAGTAATTGACGTATGCACGCCCGGAGAGAAACTGCTGCGCGGATTGCCAGACGTCCCTTATCCATTGCACATTCACATCATTGGTCTTGGGGTCGTCCCACACTCCAAAGATGCTGAAATTGAAGTGATTGAATCGGTGGGCGAATGCGGTCGCTTCGATAGGTACGCGGCTGGCCACGCCATGCATGTGCTCGAACAAAAACACCGTGCGCCGCGATGGCCGGCGATGGAATTCTTCAATCACGAGATCAATAATGCCGTCGGAAATCGAGTCCATGAAGCCTGACTTCCAGTAATTGCACAGCCCGTCCGGATACGCTGTGTCAAACATGGTTTGCAATTGTATATATGTGATTGGCCCGACCAGATCCGCAGTGGGTGTACCAAAAGCCCGAATCGGAGCCAACGTCTTTTCGCCTTGCGCCAGGTCTCCCATATAGCCCACCACGATTGCGCAGACTGGAGTGCCATCCGGAGCATCGAGCATGCCCGCAGAAATAATCAATTCGTCTGGAAGTTCTGGTGCGACCTCACGAAAGAAGCGCAGCATATCTTTCGTTCTTGCGACTGGATAGAGCAAAAGTCCACCGAGTATCGGCTGCAGTGGATGCAGGCGGTATCGAAACTCGGTCACGATGCCGAAATTGCCGCCTCCGCCACGCAGTCCCCACAGTAACTCTGTGTTTTCCTTCTCGTTCGTCTGCACGGTTCTTCCATCGGCGGTCACCACCTCCGCGCCGATGAGGTTATCGCAGGCCAGCCCATACTTGCCCATTAGCCAGCCCAAACCTCCGCCGAGTGTCAGTCCTGCGATTCCGGTTTTGGAAACAATACCCATGGGAGTTACCAATCCGTGGGGAGTCGTCGCCTGGTCGTAATCGCCAAGGCTTGCTCCCGGCTGGGCGACGGAAGTGTGATTCTTCACGTCTACCCGTACTCCGTTCAGTTTGCCCATATGGAGCATTACGCCGCCGTCGCATACGGCATTTCCCGCCACATTGTGGCCGCCGCCGCGAACTGAAAGCGGGAGGGAGTGCTCACGCGCAAAGCGCACCGATGCTTCGACATCTTGGTTTCCCGCGCAATACACGATTACTGCCGGCCGACGGTCAATCATCGCGTTGTAAATGCGTCGCGCCTGGTTATATGCAATGTCTGAGGGTCCCAGGACCTGTCCACGGACTTGTTTTTTCAGCTCATCGATGGCGTGCTGGTTAACCATGGATGTCTTCCTTTCATCCGATCAGCCGGCGTCTACTCATCATTCACTTGGATACTATCTTCTATTTCCCGGACGCGCATACTCGTCGATCTCCGCCGTCCAGCGAAGGAAATGCAGCAGGCGTCCTTTCTCCGACGACATGAATTTCCAGAACGTGCGCGCGTCGATCGAATCAGCAGGGATTCCGGAATAAGTTTCCACGCGCCAGCGCAGATAGGGGCTGCGCCAAGGATGCAGCCAATGGCCGCGCAGCCCGTGGCGCAGAAAACGAAGCGGTGCGAATACCTGCTTCAACATGTCGTCTGCTCCGTTTGAAAAGCTGCTGTTTTTACTCCGTCGCCTGAGCGGCCGCTTCGCTTTCGCCGAAGACATTGCCGATGCGGCGGATTTTCGCGCCGACGCCGCGGAGTTTCTCCTCGATGCGTTCGTAGCCACGGTCGATGTGGTAGACGCGATCGATGATCGTCTCGCCTTCGGCGACCAGAGCGGCCAGCACCAGGGAAGCCGAGGCGCGCAGGTCCGATGCCATGACCGCCGCTGCCGAAAGCGGCGACCGGCCGGTGACCACGGCGTTCCGTCCATCCACGCGGATGTTCGCGCCCATGCGGATCAGCTCCTGCACATGCATGAACCGGTTCTCAAAGATATTCTCTGTCACCAGCGAAGTTCCCTCGGCTTGCGTGGCCAGCGCCATGAACTGCGCCTGCATGTCGGTGGGGAAGCCGGGATATTCTTCGGTGGAAATATTGGCGGCGGTCAAATTTGCCGTCCCGCGCACGCGCATCGAGTCTGCACCCGGCTCGCATTGGACGCCGCATTCGCGCAGTTTTTCGACGACGGCGGAAAGGTGATCCGGGTTGCAGCCGGTCAGCGTCAGGTCACCGCCGGTGATGGCGCCGGCGATCAAAAATGTTCCCGCTTCGATGCGATCCGGATTGATGCGGTGTCGCGCGCCGTGCAGGCGCTCCACGCCTTGAATACGCAAAGTTGTGGTGCCGATGCCTTCGATTTGCGCGCCCATCGCGGTCAGCAGCGTCGCCAGATCGGTGACCTCCGGTTCGCGTGCGCAGTTTTCCATCACGGTTCCACCATCGGCCAGCACCGCGGCCATCAGCAGGTCTTCTGTTCCGGTCACGGTAATTTTGTCGAAGACGATGCGGGCGCCATGCAGGCGTTTCGCGCGGGCTTCCAGATATCCATGCTCCTGGACAATCTCCGCGCCCATCGCTTGCAGCCCGTTGATGTGCAGGTCAATCGGACGGCCGCCGATGGCGCAGCCGCCGGGCATGGCAACGCGGGCCATACCGGTACGCGCAATGAGCGGACCCAGGACCAGCGAAGATGCTCGCATGGTCTTGACGATTTCGTATTTGGCGACGGGATCGGAAAGCAGCGCGCAGCGGATGTGGGTGCGGTGATGCGCCCGGCCGTAACCGAGCTCGACCTCCGCGCCCATCGAGACCAGCAGGCGGCGCTCGGTTTCAATGTCGCGCACATCGGGGATGTTTTCGAGGATGACCTCGTCTTCGGTCAGGATGGCGGCGGCCATGCAAGGCAGCGCCGAATTCTTGGCGCCGCTGATGCGAATGGCGCCTTGTAACTGGGTTCCACCGCGAATGATGAACTTGTCCATGAAATATCCTGGTGTGGAAAGATCCTGGTGTGGCTTCTTATGTTACAGGCGGCAAAACGCGAGCTTCTTCGCGGAGTTTACCTTGAGCAAAGCCGAACGGGCTCTGCGTGACAAACGTCAAGCTTAGAGATCGAGCGTGGTGTCTTCAATGGCGCGGCGGACGTTGCCGTCGGCCTTCTGGAGCCTCCGCACAGCTTCCTGCTTATCCACTTTCGCTTTCAGCATGACCGCGGCGATGGGGACGCTCTTGCCGGAGGCCTTGATGGCGCGGACGGCGGTATCGTGGTCCACATTGCAGGATTGCGTCAGGATGCGAATGCCGCGCTCCACCAGCTTGCGATTTTTCATGTGTACGTTGACCATCAGGTTCTCGTACACATAGCCGAGTCGCGTCATAGCCCCGGTGGTGATCATGTTGAGGACCATCTTCTGCGCGCTGCCGGCCTTCATGCGGGTCGAGCCCAGCACCACCTCCGGGCCAACTTCCGCGACGATGGTGACGTCGGCGACCGTGGCCAGTTCGGACTGATAGTTGCAGGTGACGCCGGCGGTCTTTGATCCGCGTCCGTGGGCATATTCGAGCGCGGCAACAACGTAGGGCGTGCGGCCGCTGGCGGAGATGCCGATGACGATGTCTTTCCGCGTGGGACGGCGGCGCGCCATGTCGCGCTGGCCCAGCTCACGCGAGTCCTCATTGGTTTCCATCGAGGAAGCGAGCGCCTTGGGGCCGCCGGCCATGATGTACTGCACCGTCTGTGGGGACGTGGAATAGGTGGGCGGAATTTCCGATGCGTCGAGAGCGGCGATGCGGCCCGAGGAACCGGCGCCGACATAGATCAGCCGGCCGCCGTCGCGCAGGGCGCGGGCGACGTTGTCGATGACGACAGCAATCTCCGGCAGGGATTTCTTGACGGCGGCCGCGATCTTGGCATCTTCATGGTTGATGATTCGGGCGATGTCGAGCGCGGATTTGGTATCGAAACCCTCCGAGGCCTGATTTGCACTCTCTGTGGTCAGCTGCTCCAAATCCGTGATCGTATCTCTGCCGTTGGTTTCCGCTTGTTTGGTTCGTTTGTCGGTCGTGCTGGTTGTCATAGGCCTGAAAACTCCACCGAATGCGCAGAAGATAATTATTTATATTGTATCGTTAGCGCGGATGCAGGCGGAGAAGTGTTTTTCCGCGCGTCCGCTTCGCAGTTACCCTGGCAACTCGCCGAATGCTGGAGTCAGGCCAAGCTCACCGAGGATCGCGTCGTGAAAGGGCGGGCGGACCTGTTGGATTTTCTTCGATGGATCATCGGTTCCGTCGCCAGGAAAGGTCCGATTGGTGAGCAGCGCAATCGCCACATGTTTGTCAAGATCGATCCACAGCGACGTGCCGGTGTAGCCGAGATGTCCGATGGAGCGCGCGCTGAAAAACTTCCCGCTGGAAGAAGGCGGCGACGGTATGTCCCAGCCCAGTGCGCGAGAGGGTCCGCTCGGCGTTCCGTGTGGCGTCGTGAAAAGCGCAACCGTCTCAGGGCGAAAAATCGGCGCGCCGCCTTCGAGAATGCACCGGGCAAAGCGCAGCGTATCGGCCACGTTGGAGAACAGCCCGGCGTGGCCGCTAACGCCACCGAGGATGTAGCAGTTGCCGTCATGCACCTCACCTTGCAGGAGACGATGGCGGAGAGGATCGTCGAGAGCGGTGGGCGGAATCGAGAACCTCACTCCCGGTGGCGGCCGGTACATCGTCGATGTCATATTGAGCGGCGTATAGATTTCGCGGCGGCAAAATTCATCCAAGCGCTCGCCCGCCAGGGTTTCGAGCAAGTGCCCGAGCACAATGAAGCCGATGTCCGAGTAGACGGTCTGGGTTTCGGGTGGGGCTTCGAGCGGCATCCGCAGGCAGGCTTCGAGCAGCGCGCCTGGTGAAGAGCAGCGCTCGAACAGCGGCGCATAGGCCGGCAGCCCGGAGGAGTGCGCCAGCAGCATCCGCGCGGAAATTCCGCGCCGAGGGTCCTCGGCGGCGATATTGCGAATAAACTCCGGCAGCCGCTCGCCAATGGGTTGGTCCAGGTCGAACTGGCCGCGCTCCCACAGCAGCATCGCCATCGCGGTAGTCGCCATTACCTTGCTGACGCTGGCCAGATCGAAGACGGTCTCCGGCAGCACCGGAGCAGAGTCGGCCGAATAGGTGAAATGTCCGGCGGATTCGATCGCGACTATCTCGCCTTGCAGTAGAACTCCGAAGCCCGCGCCGGGAAACGCATGGTCTTCGATCGCTGTGGTCAGGATGGCACGGGCGGAAGGGAAGTGGGACATATCGATTATTTCTGGCGCTGCGTGGCGCCGGGCTTGAGGGTGTATCTGCGAACTATAGATAGCTTGAGCCTTACATAAGAGCGCTTGCGGAGCAACACGACCGTTTTTTGCCAGGACGTCCGCAAGAAAAGGATCGCAGCGCATCCGAACTGCCGTGCATTTCGTCTTTATAGAAAGAGAGATAAAATTGTAGAGAGGATTTTAATTTTTTGCCGCCTTCCGACCAGAATCCGGTTCCCCCCGCAACCGCCGAAGTTTCGCCGGGCAAGCCTGCGTTTACCATCTCCACCTGGTTGCGCGACCTGCTGTTCGCCGTCGGAATCTCGTTCCTGATCATCACCTTTCTCTACCAGCCGGTGCGGGTGGAAGGTACCAGCATGATGCCCGGGCTGCAGGATCAGGAGCGGCTCTTCATCAACAAGTTCGAGTACCGATTTGAGCCGATCCATCGCGGCGATGTCATTGTTTTCCACTATCCGCTGGATCCGGCCAAGAGCTATATCAAGCGCGTCATCGCATTGCCCGGAGATGACCTGCGGATCGACGACGGCCAGGTGTACGTGAACGGCAAGGCGCTCAAGGAGCCTTATGTGCCGCCGCGGTTTCGCGACGACCGCTCCTATCCGAACACGGTTCTTCCCCCGCATGAATTTTTTGTGATGGGAGATCATCGCTCGATTTCAAGCGACAGCCGCGACTTTGGCCCGGTCAAGCGCAGCTTTATCTACGGCAAGGCGTCGTTCGTTTACTGGCCGACGGACGATATGGGCGTGGTTCGCTAACTTCCATTGCTGCCGGTGGCAATCTTCGCCCGGTCTTCCACAGCGTGCGGGCGGCTTCTCTGTTAAAATTGATAAAATCCACACTGTGGAGATGCGATGCAGGCCATACTTGCGCTCGAAGATGGGCGTATCTTTCAGGGCCGCGGCTACGGGGCCAAGGCAGAGTGCTACGGTGAGGTCGTTTTCAATACCTCGCTTTCCGGCTATCAGGAAATTTTCACCGACCCTTCCTATGCGGGACAAATTGTTGTTCTAACCAACCCGCAAATCGGCAATTACGGCACCAACAACGCGGACGATGAAGCCAACCGACCCTATATCGAGGGTCTGGTGGTTCGCGAATTTTCCTCAGTCAGCTCCAACTGGCGCTCACAGCGCGTCGCCGACGAGTATCTGGAGCGCTTCAACGTGCCAGTGATCTCCGAGATCGACACTCGCGCTCTGGTACGGCATTTGCGCAACCAGGGCGTCATGCGGGGCGTGATTTCCTCGCTCGAATCCAATCCCGACGTGCTGATCGCCAAAGCGCGCTCCATCCGTAAAATGGACGGTACCGATCTGGCCAGCGTCGTGACCACGACAGCACGCTACGAGTGGGACACCAGCGACCCTCAAAACGCGAAGAGGGACCCGTTGATAAGTGAGCCTTCCACCGCCCCAGTGGAACCGGACCTGCACGTGGTCGCCTACGACTACGGTATCAAGCGGAACATTCTGCGCATGCTCACCCAGGAGGGTTGCCGGGTAACCGTGGTGCCGGCCCAGACCTCCGCGGAAGACGTGTTGGCGCTGAACCCGAACGGGGTGTTCCTGTCGAACGGTCCGGGCGATCCGGAGCCGGTGCGTTATGCGCAGGAGAGTATCCGTCGGCTGATGGGGAAGACGCCGATTTTTGGAATCTGTCTCGGGCATCAGTTGATCGGCCTGGCGCTGGGCGGCAAGACCTACAAGCTGAAGTTCGGCCACCACGGCAGCAACCATCCCGTGCAGCACACCGGCACCGGAAAAGTCGAGATCACCGCGCACAATCACAACTACGCCGTCGATGCCGATTCGCTGAAGCAGAGCGATGTCGAGTTGACCCACGTCGACCTGAACGACAACACGCTCGAGGGTCTGCGGCATCGCAACCTGCCGCTGTTCAGTGTGCAATACCACCCGGAAGCAAGCCCCGGCCCGCATGATTCTCATTACCTTTTCCAGGACTTTCGCAAGATGATGGAGGAGTGGAAGAAGTGAGGATAGCCTGTTAAACTTGTTTAACAGAGGTGAGGACCATGCTTGGAGTGCGACTAGAACCGGATATCGAAAAGCGGCTGGAGCGGCTGGCGAAGAAGACCGGCAGAACGAAAAGTTATTACGCCAAAGAAGCGATTCGGCAATACATTGAGGACCGCGAAGACTCATTGTTGGCCGACGAAATTCTGAGCAGAAATGAGCCAACCTTTACGCTCGAAGAAGTGAGACGCGAACTTGGGTTGGCCAATTAGCTTTACCGCAACCGCGAAGAAACAGCTAGCGAAACTTGACCGCTCCATTGCCGATTTAATAACAGGCTTTCTGAGTGAAAAAATCGCGAATGCAGCAGACGCACGCCAATTTGGCCATGGGTTGGTGGGGGACTTAAAAGGACGTTGGCGCTATCGCATCGGAGATTATCGGGTGCTTTGCGAATTGCGAGATCGTGAATTGCTGGTATTGGTCGTTGCAGTCGGTCATCGCAGAGAGATCTACAGAAAAGAACGGATGGTAAATGCCACGCAGAAATGACATCACGAAAATTCTGGTGATCGGCTCCGGGCCGATTGTGATTGGGCAGTCCGCGGAGTTCGACTACTCCGGCACGCAGGCCTGCAAGGCGTTGAAGGCCGACGGCTATGAGGTCGTGCTGGTGAATTCCAACCCGGCCACCATCATGACCGATCCCGATCTGGCTGACCGCACTTATATTGAGCCGCTGACGCGCGAGTATCTCGAAGAAGTCATCCGGATTGAGAAGGAAATGCTGGCCGAGGAACATCGCGACGGCGTTTTCGCCCTGCTGCCGACCGTAGGCGGCCAGACGGCTTTGAACCTCGCCGTTGAACTGGCGGACTCTGGAGTCCTCGAAAAATATGGCGTCGAGCTAATTGGCGCGAAGCTGGAAGCGATCAAGAAAGCCGAAGACCGCCTGCTGTTCAAAGACGCCATGCATCGCATCGGGCTTGATGTTCCGCGCTCGGCGCTGGTTAACAACATTCGCGATGGGCTGGAGTTTGCCGGCAAAATCGGTTTCCCGGTGATTATTCGTCCATCGTTTACCCTCGGAGGCTCGGGCGGCGGCCTTGCCTACAACCGCGAAGAGCTGATCGAAGTTCTTTCCCGCGGCCTCGATCTTTCCCCGGTGCATGAGTGCCTGATTGAAGAGTCGGTGCTGGGCTGGAAAGAGTATGAGCTGGAGGTGATGCGCGATTTCGCCGACAACGTCATCATCATCTGTTCGATCGAGAACGTGGACCCGATGGGCGTTCATACCGGCGATTCGATCACCGTGGCCCCGGCTCAAACCCTAACCGACCGCGAGTACCAGGCCATGCGCGACGCCACTCTGCTGGTGATGCGGGAAATCGGCGTCGAGACCGGCGGCTCGAACGTACAGTTTGGCGTGCATCCGATGACCGGTCGCATGGTGGTGATTGAGATGAACCCGCGGGTTTCGCGCTCTTCGGCGCTGGCCTCCAAGGCGACGGGATTTCCTATCGCGAAGATTGCGGCCAAACTGGCCGTCGGCTATACGCTCGACGAGATCCCGAACGATATCACGCGGAAGACGCCTTCCTGTTTCGAGCCGACCATCGACTATGTCGTCACAAAAATTCCCAAGTGGCAGTTCGAGAAATTTCCCGGCACCGATGAAGGCCTGGCTCCGCAGATGAAGTCCGTCGGCGAAGTGATGGCGATTGGCCGCACCTTTAAAGAATCTCTGATGAAGGCGTTGCGGTCGCTCGAAACAGGGAAGTCGATCAGCTCGGAAATTATCGAGCCTCGTCGCCTGACCCAGCGCCTGGTCACGCCGCATCCGGAGCGGTTGTCCTATATCCGTTACGCTTTTCGCCGTGGCTACTCCGTCCGAGAAGTGGCGCGGATGACTTCGATGGATCCCTGGTTTTTGCAACAGATCAAGGAGATTGCCGATACGGTTGCCGAGTTGGCCGAGACGACCTACGACACCATCTCGACCGAGCAATTGCGCAAGGCCAAACGTATGGGCATCTCCGATGCGCGCCTGGCCGATGTCTGGGGCATGGAGAAGGCCGACGCTCCCATGGAGATTCGCAAGCTGCGCCTGCGGCACAAGCTCAAGCCTGTCTACAAGCTTGTCGATACCTGCGCGGCGGAGTTTGAAAGCTACACGCCGTATTTTTATTCCTGCTATGACGAAGAGGATGAAGCCACGCCCACGCAGCGGAAGAAGATCATCATCCTGGGCAGCGGGCCAAACCGCATCGGGCAGGGAATTGAGTTCGATTATTGCTGCTGCCATGCCGCGTTCGCGCTCAAGGAGGATGGCTACGAGACCATCATGGTCAACTGCAACCCGGAGACGGTTTCGACCGACTACGACACCAGCGACCGGCTGTATTTCGAACCGCTGACCTTTGAAGACGTTCTGGAGGTGTACGAGCACGAGGCGACATCGGGCGCGCAGATTGGGATGATCGTCCAGTTCGGCGGACAGACCCCGCTGAACCTGGCACTGCCGTTGAAGGCCGCCGGGGTACCGATCATCGGTACTTCTCCGGAGTCGATCGACCTGGCGGAAGACCGCAAGCGTTTCGGGAAATTGCTCGAAGAACTTTCGATTCCGCAGCCCCCGGGCGCCCTCGCCACCAGCGTGGAAGAAGCGGTTGCCGGCGCGCAACGCGTCGGATATCCAGTGCTGGTGCGGCCTTCTTATGTGCTTGGCGGCCGGGCGATGGTGATTGCGTACGATGACAATGCGGTGACGCACTATATGCGGGAAGCGGTCGAGTACTCGCAGCAGCGGCCGGTGCTAATCGATCATTTTCTGGAGGACGCCGTCGAGGTCGATGTGGATGCACTCTCCGATGGCGATGATGTGGTGATCGCGGCCATCATGCAGCATATCGAGGAGGCCGGTATCCACTCCGGCGACTCGTCCTGCGTGCTGCCCAGCGTGGACCTGTCGGAAAACGTGCTGGCGACGATCCGTGAGCACACCTTCAGGCTGGCCAAGGCGCTGAACGTCATTGGTCTCGTGAATGTCCAGTTTGCCGTGCAACGCGAGAACGTTTTTGTGATTGAAGTGAACCCCCGTGCTTCGCGCACCGTGCCCTATGTTTCCAAGGCCACCGGGGTGCCGCTCGCCAAGATTGCCGCGCGCCTGATGACGGGCCGCAAGCTGCGAGAATTTCTGCCGGACTATATCGATCGCAAGACGACGCTGGAAACCGGCTCGCATTACTTTGTTAAGTCGCCGGTATTTGCCTGGAACAAGTTTCCCGGCGTCGATACCGTACTTGGCCCGGAGATGAAATCGACTGGAGAAGTAATGGGCGTAGCCGACAATTTCGGCGAAGCCTTTGCCAAGGCGCAGCTTTCCGCTGGACAAGAACTGCCCAGGGAAGGCACGGTTTTCTTGAGCGTGAACGACCATGACAAATTTGCCGTCATCGACCTGGCGCGGCAGTTTGCCGAGCTTGGCTTTCACCTGGTCGCCACCCACGGCACCGCGGACGTGCTCGAGAAAGCAGGCTTCGTGGTCGAGCGCGTTTACAAGGTGAAGGAAGGCCGCCCGAACATTGTCGACCTGATCAAAGGCGAGCGTATCCAGCTGATTGTCAACACGCCGCGCGGGCAGGACACGTTCTTCGATGAGAAGGCGATTCGCCGCGCCGCCGTCACCCAACGTATTCCCACCATCACCACCATCGCTGCCGCGCGCGCGGCGGCGGGAGGGATGGCCGCGCTGCAGCATCGGGATATTTCTGTAAATGCCCTGCAACATCTGCATTCGGCGCGGATCGCCGAGCACGTATAGGGCTGACGCGGGCGCGCCTCGGGGCCGCCTCGGAACCGCCGCAAACGCCATGCCATCGAGCGCTGCGCTGAGCTTCTCGCCTAAAATAGAGCCATGCTGCTTGAAGGTATTTTTCCCGCGATCACTACGCCGTTCTATCCCAACGGCGATCTCTATCTGCGCAAGTTGGAGCATAACGTCTCGCGCTATTCGCGGACCCAACTGGCAGGCATGGTCGTGCTGGGTTCGACTGGCGAAGCCGTCATGTTGAGCTCGGAAGAGCAGCGCGAGGTGCTTGAGATCGCGATTGCCGCGGCCGCTCCCGACAAAGTGATGATCGCGGGAGTAGGCCATGAAAGCGTGCGGCAAACGGTGGCGATGGCGGAGACCGCGGGCCGGCTGAATTACGATGCGGTGCTGGTGCGCACTCCGCATTTCTATCGCCGGCAGTTCCATCGCTCCGATGCGCCTCCGCTGGAGATGCTGACGTATTATCGCGCGGTCGCGGATGCTTCGCCGCTGCCGGTGGTGCTCTACAGCGTGCCGACGATGACGTTATACGAATTGCCGGTCGAGGCCGTTGCCGCACTGGCGGAACACCCCAATATCATCGGCCTGAAGGAGTCGAGCGGAAAGCCGGAGCGCATTGCCGCCACGGTGAACGCGACACGCTTCGTGACGCGGTCTGTCGCCGTGACGCCGACTTTCGCCGCTGTCACAGGACGAATGCTGAGGTCGCAGCCGGATCCCTCTGGAGCAAAGTTTGTTTCCCTGGAAGCTCTCGGAAACGGCGGGGCGGCGCTGGCCGTCGCCTCACCCGCGACCATTAAAACGCGACAAAAACAGGTCGGGTTTTCAGTGCTGACCGGCGGCGCCGCTACCTTGCGGGCATCGCTCGACGCGGGCGCTTCGGGAGCGGTGCTGGCCTTCGCCGCCTGCGCGCCGCAGTGTTGTTACGAGGTGTGGACGGCGTGGAAAGAAGGGGACTCGGCGCTCGCCGAAGAAAAGCAGGCGCGCATTGGGCAGCCTTCGCAGCGGGTCGCAGGCGAGATGGGGATTCCAGCTTTGAAGTTCGCCTGCGATCTGAACGGATATTTTGGCGGACGGCCACGTTTGCCGCTGTTGCCGCTGACCGCTGGGCAGCAGCAGGAGCTCGAGCGACTGATGCAAGACATTCAGTATTGAAGATTCACTGCGCCCAGCCTCTGACCGGAGACGCTTCCTATAAGCGCGATGCAGCCCAGGTCTCGGAATCGAGACCTGGGCTGCCCGCTGCATATACAACAACGAACGTTGGGAAAGCTAGTGGTTGTAACCCGAGTCGGGATGGTCTGTGTCGTGATGGTCTGAATGGTCATTCGCACCATGATGATCTGGGTGGTGATGGTCCATGGTCGGCGGAGGGGGATAGCGGTCATGATGATGGCGATGGCGTGGGCAGCCTGTGAGTCCCAGCATCGTGAAGCTTCCCAAAAGCAAAGCGGCAATCTGTATTTTTCGGGTCATTTTCTTCGAGTCTCCCTTGCTCTAAGATGCAAAAACGCCGCACGCAGGTCGGTCCGATTGGGCAGAATCGCGGGAATCGTTCCAAGGGATGCCAGCAGCACCATTTCCGGAATGCTCGTTCAATGGGGCGACGGCCATGTCGTAAACTCATTCCAAGTGGCCCCGTAGCTCAGGTGGATAGAGCGACGGTTTCCTAAACCGCAGGTCGGAAGTTCGAATCTTCCCGGGGTCACCATAAAACCAACAGGTTACAATCTTCGTTCCAGCTCAGAATAGCCCTGGTGATACTTCTGGTGATACTTGGTATCATGTCCTCGAAGGAGTCCGTACATGGCTCGAATCGAGACAACTCGCAGAGGTGTTTGGGAGCGCGTGCCTGGTTCCGGCGTCTGGTGGATTCGCTATCGCACCAATGGCCAGCTTCGTAGGGAAAAAGTTGGCCGCAAGAGTGACGCTATTCGGCTTTACGAGACCCGAAAAGCCGCCATTACCGCAGGTGCGAAGCTCCCCTCGAATATGCGCCGCCTACGGGTCACAGTCGCTCAGATTGGTAAGAATGCAATCGACTGGTACTCAAATCACCACAGGAAAGACCTGAGAACATTCAAGGGCCGGATGAATTCGATCATCGCGGCACTTGGCAGAATAGAAGCTGAAAGGCTAAAGCCTTCGGAGATTGACACCTGGCTATCGTCTCATTCTGAATGGTCACCGGCGACAGCGAACCGATATAAGAACGTATTGTCGAAGGCATATTCGCTCGCCATCAAGAACGGCGATGTATTCACCAATCCGGCCCGGCTCGTTGATCACCGCCCAGAGGACAATAGACGCATAAGGTACTTGCTCGATAAAGAAGAAATCCGATTGCGCGAAGTAATGTCGGTCACCGCCCCTAAGCAGTTGTCCGCGCTAGATGTCGCCCTAAACACAGGGATGAGAAAGGGTGAACAGTTCAGCTTGGAATGGACGCAAGTGGATCTGGACCGGAAGCGGATTTATCTCAGTCAGACGAAGAATGGTTCGTCCCGAGAAATTCCACTGAATCGAACGTGCTTGAAAGTTCTCAAGAATCTGTATGACAAGAGGCCAAACGAAGGCGCAGTATTTCTGTCTTCACGTTACAGAAAGCCATTGGCAGACCCGAAAAAGTGGTTTGAGACCGCAATTCATCACGCAAATATCAGTAATTTCACTTGGCACGATCTCAGACATACATTCATTAGCCGACTCGTGATGCGCGGCGTAGATCTTCGTACCGTCCAAGAACTTGCAGGCCACAAGAGCATCACAATGACGGTGCGATACAGTCACCTCTCGCCCCAGCATACTCAGAATGCTGTTGAGGTATTAGACGCTCCGAACAATGTGCGACGGAGGCGTTCCGGCCGTCAAAGAAGAACATAAGCGTCTTCCAGGTTTGTTCCCTCTGAGACATCCACATATGAGCCAATCCTTCGACGCCTCTGGGAAGCTGGGCCCGCATCTCGCTCAAGCGTAAAGATTGAAAAACATTCGCAGTTTGACTCAGGATTGCACCCGCGATACTGTGCGCTTACTGGAATGCATTCTGCTGCATCTCAGTCGTAAACTTACATCGACACAAGGAGACAATTCAATGGGCGTTATATCTGAGTCCCAGCCCCTGAGAGATAAGCGCAAGCCCGTTCGCTCGGCGGAAAAGCTGCTCTTAAGCCGCGAGGAGGCTGCCACACTTCTTTCAATAAGCCGGCGGTCTCTGGATTATCTGATAGCAAATAAAGCTATTTCCGTTAGGCGGATTGGCGCGAGAGTATTGATTCCCGTCAAAGATTTGCAACGTTTCGCTCGCGCCGACCACCCCAGCCGAGTTGCAGGCTGATCTATATCGTGAGGAACCAGAAGCCCAAGGGTCATGACGCGATGCGAGCAGCGGGGGAAATCTCGGAGCCGTTGGTATATGAACGAACCAGCAAAGGGAGGCAAACTGATGAAAATGCGTCCGAGAAGTGGCCGATTGTATTGGGTGCAACTTGTTTAATTTTAGTGTTCGTAGGCTCTCAGCCGCCGATTCCAAATGTTGACGGCAAATGGCGCGCGGTGGCCACCCTTGCGTGAGGTCCCCGCAATCCCGTAACAGCGGACTTCCCCTACTGCTTGCCCAACAGGCTACAAGCACTCAAGGTGACGCCAGAGTTGCAATGATGGAGCAGAAGCCGAGAAGGCTCTTCAGCGAGACAATTACTACTAGCGGATAAGCGAGATTTCCGCCCACTTAAACAGAAATGAATGCGCTTCAGAAATCAGAAAGAGAGATCAAAGCTCTTCTCGAGAGCGGCCCCGTCTCGGAGGAACTGAAGAGTACGATCCGTCTTTTATCCCATATGAACCCGAGCCTGGCACAAGAAGACGCGGACTGGCTGGACGAAGTTTATGAGAGGCCATTCCTGGCTTTTCAATAGGACCGCCTGGCTTCGGAGGCATCCCAGGAAGTTGGGGAGCCAGACCGCGCGACGCTCAGTATATTCATTAGCTAATATAGAAAGCCCGGTGTGATGGCGTGACCAGCCGCCTGCTGAAGTACATGAGAAAGATGGCTGGAGAGAATGTTCGGGCGAAGTTTCCGCAGCTGGAACTGGTCGCCCTCGCCCGCGCACTGATTTGCATGAGCGTCAACTCCGCTGGGATTGACCAAGGGCTCAAAGATGCGCAATATGTTTTTGAGGAAACCTTCAACGAGCTCGCCCCGAGGATCAGAAAGATGCCGGAATTGAGGAACTAACACAATGCGAAAAAGTCTGATTGTTCTCACAATCGTTTTGGGCACCCTGGCCGGATGCAAATCCAATCCGGCGCCGCCAACTCTGGCTGACGCAAAACGGGTTTGGCTCGACATCAACAAACAGCCTCCTGTATTAGTCGAACTCGTTGACTTCAAGAAAACCGATGGTCAATTTGCCAAGGTCAACGGCGTCACGGTGTACACCTTTTTCTACGAAGTTCGTGAGAGATACCTGACCCAGGTTGGTCACTGGAAGCCTGGTGACATCAGAACTATTAAATCGAACTACGCCTTTCAGAAGACGGAAAACGGCTGGGAAGGCCCGGACGGAGAACATTTCAAGGACTGAACCGCGTTTTGACTGAATCCGGAGTCTGTCCTACGCTCCCTGCAAGCTGATTCCTCAGCCCCAGGGACGGACTTCGATGTTTGACTCACCGCAACAGGCGCTCGACGCATTGAGCCGGGTCGGTTATTTTACCGATCCGAAGACGGCCACCACGGTTTACCTGGCTGGAAAGATCAACAAACCCATCATGCTGGAAGGTCCGGCCGGGGCCGGAAAGACCGAGCTGGCGCAGTCGGTGGCGCGGGCAGCCGGGGCAGAACTTCTTCGTTTGCAGTGCTATCAGGGAATCAACGAAGAAAAGGCCATCGGCCAATATGACAAAAGCCTGCAAGAGCTTTTTGTTCTGCTAAAGACTAAAGTCGAGGGCGCGCACGACTGGAACCAGATCCGCCAGGACGTGACCAGCCGGGCCTTTTTCCTTGCCGGACCCCTGCTCACCGCGATCGAGCAAGAAAAGCGTTGTGTCCTGCTGATCGACGAAATCGACAAGGTGGACTACGCGTTTGAGGCGCTGCTGCTGGAACTGCTTTCCGCATGGACCCTCTCGATCCCGAAGATGGGCACGGTCAAAGCGACGACGATTCCCTTCGTTTTCCTGACCTCCAATCAGGAACGGCGTCTCGGAGATCCGCTTCGCCGGCGCAGCTTTTATCTGGTGGTCGAGCACCCGACCCCGGAGAGGGAAGCGGCCATTGTCAAGAACAAGACCCCCACGGCGAATGCGGCCACGCACCGCTTTATCGCCGGGCTGGCCAAGGCCCTTCGTTCCTTTAATCTCGAAAAGCCGCCCAGCATCTCGGAGATGAACGACGTCGCCCAGGCGATGCAGCTGCTCAGCATGGACGAGATCCTGGCTGTCCATAAAGACATCATGCTGCCGTTGATCGTTAAGACGGAAGGCGACCGCAAACGGATGCTGATGAAGCAGGCGTTTGAAGTGATCATTTATACGGCGAAGAAAAATGCCGATGCGATGGAAGCGCAGGAGGTCGTCGCTACCCTCGCGGCTCTCGAGGCGACGGCATGAAACAAGCGCTCGTCTTCTTCCTGCTGTCTTCGACTGCATTCGCGCAGGCGGCCGTTCACGCCGGCAGACCTCTTGGAACCAGGCCGGACGAGGCGATCTATTACGCGAACGCGTATGCGAATCACTATCACCTGCCGCGGGAGTTGGTCGACGCCATCATCACCCAGGAATCGGGCTGGAACCGGAGAGCGGTTTCGAGCAAAGGCGCGATCGGTCTGATGCAGCTGATGCCGGCAACGGCAGCGCGCTTCGGGGTTCAGGACCCGACGTCGATTGAGGACAACATCGGAGGCGGGGTGCGGTATCTGGCCTTCCTCAACCGGATGTTTCATGGCGATCTTCGCATGGTGGTCGCCGCCTACTACTGTGGCGAAGGGCCGATCCTGCACCGAGGATTGCAGTACCACAACGCGAACGTGATCGCCTATGTCTCCTCGGTCGAAAAACAGTACGAGCGAGAGTTCGAGTTTCATCACCTTGACAGCAGGAAAGGAATCCACCCATGAAATACCGCAGGCAAGCTCTTCTGGCCATGGCCATCGCACTGGCTACAACCACCGCGTTCGGTCAACAGATCAAGGCCCCAGCCGCCGCCGTTCCAGCTCTTGCACAATCGGACGTGCAGCCAATCGAGAACGTGCAACCGATGGTGTCCGAGGTAACAATTTCGGATCGAGCGATAACGACGGTCCATCTGCGACCGCTGTTTGAAACCACTATCCGGTTGCCGGATGCGGTGAGCTCGGTTGCGGTTGGAGCTCCCACTCTCTTTGAGGCGGAACACTCGGCTGAAAAGCCGCGCCTGGTGTATGTAAAGCCTTCGACGAAGCAGCCGTCAGAAAGCAACCTGATCATCACCATGCAGTCGGGAGAGACGATCAGCATGCGGCTGATCTCGGATGGGACCTCCGCGCCCGATGCGCCGGTCGATTTCATCGTCAACTACCAGCCGCAGGAGAGTTTCTTCATCGGATCCACAGACTCGGCTGTCAGAGCGGCCCAACCAACTCAGCGGGTGAAACCTGCCGATCCGCTGGAGACTGCTTTGGACGGTCAGGCTCGGGTGTCAACGCCAGACTGGCAGCGGGGAACCGCACTTCAAAAGAAATCGAAGAAGGGCGCGCCGCCTCCGATCGAGGGCGCCCTCGGCGAAGTTCTGGAATCGCACGACAAGATGCTGGTTGCCTACTCGGTTCGCAATGACAGCAATCGCTGGATCGAAGTTCTTCCCCCGCAGATTGAACTCAGCAGTCCGGGCAGCCGAGACGAGATGAAGAAAAAAGACAAGAAGCATATTGTCCTGGCGGAACAGGTTCCGGTCGATGGGTTCAAGGTCAACGGCCGCAAGCTGGCGCCGGGTCAGCGCGCCGATGGCGTCGTGACCTTCGATCGGCCCGGATTCAAACAGAGCCAGGAAAGAATTTTGCTTGAGCTCGCTTCCGCCAATTCCGTGGACAAGCCCTTGCTGTTGGCTGTCCCTTTCGTAGCGCCCGGTAATTAGCTTCATCCATCTCTCAAAGGAGACCGTTATGTCCATGCCCAATCCGATTCCCGACCAGGGAGAAGAAGAGCTTGCTTCCAACTCAAAACAGAATCAGGACGGCTCATCTGTGCTTCCGGCACAGGAGAGCCGTCCTTTCGTCATGCCCGGCCGGGCCGGGGGAACCGACGGAAAGGACAAAACCACCAGGATGATGCTGGTAGTGGGAGTGCTGTTGCTGCTGTTTATTGCATTCTTCGCTCTCATCTCCACCAAGGGGACGAGGAAAAAGCTGGCCGCGGGTCAAGCAGCGAAACCGAACCTCGGCCGAGTCGTCACTCCAACCGCGCCGGGACAACTTGTGCCGGCGAACAAGATCGCTCCGCAGCAAAATACGAATACCAAAGCAGGGGCTCTGGACGCCGAGGATATCGAAAGGACCAGTAGTCTGATGAAGCCGAACCCCGCGATAGCCGGAACGAATGCGATGGGGTCGAAGGGAGCAGACGGGAGGAAGAGTCTGGGAGATGTGTCCGAGTTCCATCCGCCTGATACCAATGCGGAGCACCTGAAGGACTGGAGTCCGCAACCCTATTCGGAAGAGAACTCGGGAGCCGCTCCTGGCTCAACCTCGGGCAACAGCGCACAGCAGACGCAGATGGTGCGGCAGCAGCAAGAGGAATATGCCACCCCTTCGATGGTCTTTGTCGCGCACCAAAGGAATGGAGGTTCGACTGGGACCACAAGAGGAGGGATTCATCTCAAACCTGCGGTGGACAATTTCGGTTTGGAATCCGGCTACCATGTCGCGGCGCGGCTGGAGTCGATGGCCAGTACCGCGCTCCATGCACCAGTAACCGCAGTGATCGAGTACAACTACGAGCGCGACGGAAGAGTGCTGATTCCCGCCGGGGCGCGCGCGGTGGGCAAGATTACCGAGGCGGATGCCTCGGGGATTATGAATATCGCCTTCAGCTCGATCGAGATGCCGAACGGAGAAACGCTCCCGATCTCCGCCATTGGCGCAACGACATCACTTGAGGCAATCAAAGGACACGTGACCGGGAAAAAGGCGGGTCGCAGCTTTGCGCTGCGCTCACTGGCCGGTCTGGGAGAGGCGGGAGCCATGCTGGTTGGGCAGGGCAATGTGAACGGGGCGGTGAGCGAATCCGATATGATGCGGCAGCGCGCCGCCGAAAATATCGGAAGCGGAGCCGATGCCCAGGTCATGAACATGATGGTGACCGCACACATCGTCGTCAGCGTGCCGGCAGGCACGGAAATTTATCTCATCTTCACCAAGCCCCAGAAAGTCAATCCTATGACGGCACAGAATATCCGGGTAGCGGACAACACCGCGCCATAAGCCTCGGGCTTTATCGGAATGAGCGAACGGCCGGCTTTTTGCCGGCCGTTTTGCTTGATACGGGTGTTATTTGTCGGTCTTCTCTCAGGTGTTGCTTGGTACGCACGATTGCGCGTTTGCGCACACGACGAAAACTCCACACATTCGTCATTTTGCGCACACGATGAAAACCCCACACATTCGTCGTTTTGCGCACACGACGAAAAGTTCCTACATTGGTCATTTTGCGCACACGATGAAAAGTTCACACATTGGTCGTTTTGCGCACACGACGAAAAGTTCACACATTGGTCATTTTGCGCACACGATGAAAACTCCACACATTCGTCGTTTTGCGCACACGACGAAAAGTTCCCGCATTCGTCGTCTGAAGAGAGTGAGGGGCTACCTGCATGATTTCTCTATGTGCTCTGTATTGATTGCTCGTCCGAGAGAGAGCGGCCACGCAGGCAACCTGCGGGATTGCCCGGCCGAGAAAAATCGCTGCGATAGGAAGATCCTGACGAAAACGATCCTTTCTTCGGCACATCTCTTATAAAAATCTGAAAATTGGCCCGAATCGACGTTTTTGCGGGTTTCTGAAATTTGCCTGAGTTTCGGATCGACTTTATGTTGTTTTTCACGGCGGCAAGCCCGCCGCGGAGGAACAAACAATGCTTACGCTTCTTCGTCAAACCCGAGCCGCCGTCGAACGCCGGCTTGGTCAAACCTCGCAGCAATTGATGATGGGACTCTGTGTCTGCTTCATCGGTGCCGCATGCATGGCCCCGGCGGCGGCAGTCGCCCAGAACATGGGCACGACTCCCGCCGTAGGGCAGGCCGTACAAGGCCAGACCGCGGCCCAGCCGGAAGGCGCATTTCTGAACGTCGTCAACTGGATCGGCAATGTGATCTGTCCGGTCGGCGCGGGGCTGGCCGTAGTCGGCACAGTGATTCAGTGGCGCAGTGGCCGCAGCTGGATGCCAACCGCGATGACGGCTGGCGGTCTGCTGGCGGTCTCCGGTATCACGCGCTTGATCGAGTACTTCATCCAAAACGGTCAGGCGGTAGGTTAACCATGACGCCGCCACTGATCTTTCGGGCCCTCCTCGGACTGCTCATGACGCTCGCCATCCCGGCCTCACTGACCGCATTTGTGCTCGCCGGGATGAAATTGCGCAATGAGGGAGGAGTGAACTATCAGGCCGGTGGCGGCTTCCTGAAATGGATTTTCTGGGGGGCGCTGCTGCTCACTCTCCCCGGAGTCAGTATGTGGCTCGTGCAGGAGACGGTCCCGGGGGCCAGCCAGCTGGTCATAGGCGCTCCATCGACACCCTATACAAACGGCATCGGCAAGGTGACCGGCGACTTTGTGGACAACGTTCTCGTCGCCCACTTGGTCCCGGTGATTGCGGCCGCGCTGGTGTTCAAGGCGCTTCTCGACCAGTCGCAGGGGACCAGTCCCCTGGGCTCGATCGTGGCGGCGATGTTTCTGTTGGGCATTCAAGGCATTTATAAGCTCGCCACTGGAAGTTGGATGACCAGCGGCGCCTACAGCACGACGGATCTCTTGATGAATGCCTTCAACTACGCCGCCGGCACGATCAGTCCGATCGTCGGGGGGCTGGCGGTATCGGCAGGAATCCTGGCCTATGTCCAGCACAAACCATGGAAAAGCTTTGTGGTAACGGGAATCGGTTTCTTGTGCGCCACGGGGTTATGGGCGCTGGTCAAGAGCTGGACAGGAGTCACCCTATGACGAATCGAATCATGCAGAGTTTTCGCGAGTGCTGTGCGCATGCGTCCGGGATGCTTGTATCGCTCATTGCGGTGGTCCTTCCTTTTTACTTGTCGTCGGCCGTCGTCGCGGTGATCTCGGCGACGGGATGGCACAGCTTCGAGTCGGGCATTCATCTCGGCTGGACCTTTCAAGTCGAAAATCCGCTGGACGGAATCCGCGAGATGGAGAACCGGATATGAATGTCGGCAAGCTGGTGGCGCGAAGCATACAGGTATTGATCTTTGTCGGCTTTGTGATGGCAATGACCCAGGCGGTCTCGGTCGTGCTGCTGGGTCCGGAACAAAGAACGACCATCGTGATTCTGCTTGCGCTGGGATCGATCGCCCTGATCCTGGGAGTTTGCGCATGGCTGCTACGCAAGCTCTGGGTGTGGAGCGGCAGGCTTGCCGCTCAGATCGTTCCGAAAGAGCTGATGGCGTCGCTTCCCACGCCGGCACCGGAAAGCAAGCGGGAGGAACAGGTATGAACTCCGGTTCCTTCGACCAGGGCCTTCTGAACATGACCAACTGGATCGGCAATGGCGTTATGCCCTTGCTGGCGGGGCTGATGATCGCCCTGGGAATCTATAAGTTCTCGCGCGGCGGAGACTTCGAGCGCTACTTCTGGGGCGCCATGGGCGCTCTCTCGGTATCGGGTTTGTTGCGTCTGGCGGAAGTTTTCGCTCGGCAGGGATCCGGAACGACGCAGATGTTTGCGGCGCTGCTGGCTCTGACGGACTGGGTATGCAACGTGATCCTTCCGGTGTATGCCGGCATTGAAGTCGTGCGCGCCGTACTCGGGGTGAGCGGAGTTGGGGTACGGCTCAATATCGGGGACGATTGGATGCGGCACGCGGTCGCGGCCTTCGCGGCGCTGAGCTGCTCCGGTCTGCTGCGGCTGCTCGAGCATTTCGTTGCCGCGGGAACGGGCGGGGTGGCGTGATGGCGCTCCGAGTGAGTCCGGTCTCCCGGAACCTGGCCTTGAAGGTCACGTTCATGTTTCTCGAAATCGAGGACATGCTGGCGCTTGGCTTTGCCTGCGCGGTCGCGATGATCGTCGGGCAGTTCCTGTTCTCCGATCGCTACGTGTTCTCGATCCCGATGAACTGGTTTCTGGTGTTGGTGGTTCTGGGCCTCGGAGTGCCGGGATTGACGCTGTTCAAGTACGGAAAGCCGAGAAAATATCTGGCCGATCTTCTCGCCTGGTACAGCAAGCCCCATAGCTACTGTGCGCTGGCGAGAGATACCCAGCTCAAAACCCACTATCTCAAGGAGGAAGAGTAATGCCGAAGACCCGGGAACAACAGAGACAGTCGCTCCAGAACCCCGCTGTTTGCGAGCTGCTGCCGATTCGCGATTTTCTCGACAACGTGATGGTGCGCACGGATGGCAGCTACGTTGCCGGGTTTCGCGTGTCGGGGGCGCTCACGTACTTCGCCGATGACGATGGCCGCAACGGGACCAAGGAGCTGCTGGAGTCGCTGTTCCGGACGGTGCCGGAGCAGAGTATGCGGCTGCAGTTTCGCTACGAGGTGGTGGAAGGATTGAACGGGCTACTGACACAGTATGAGGCGCATCGCCGCACGGAACAGAGCGAAGCGCTTGTACTCGAGCGGCATCGCGTGCGGCAGTGGCGGGAAAGGGAATCGGAGGGCGAGTACCTGACCCGACTGGCGGCGATTTATCTGATCTGGGACCCGGAGAAGCATCGCCGTCTGATGACCGCAGCAGGTGGGCAGATGCTCAAGAAGGGCGAGAAGAAACAAGGGTTCTCTCTTTCCATGCGCAAATGTATCGAGCGTTCGAAGAAGGAGCATACAGACGCGCTGGCGGAGTTCGAATCGATCGTCCACGGCGTCGATTCATCGCTGAAGCGCGCGGCCATGGGGCCTGAGCGGATGACGCACGAGGAACTGTTCCTCGAAATCAAACGCGCCCTGAATCCCAGCGCGCCGGACACGGCCCGGCTTCGGGACTGCGATGCCGAGCAACGCTATCTATCTGCGCGGGAACAGGCCGCGACGGTCTCGATTCTGGGAGACGCCGAGAACTATATCAATGTCGATGGTGTGCTGTGGAGTTTCATCTCGCTCAAGACGCCGCCGGACGGAACCTATCCGGGCATCCTGCGGAACCTGCTCACGGTCGGCTTCCCGGTTGTCATTTCAACTCAGGTGGCCATCCCGGACCAGCGGGTGGTACTCGACAAGTACAAGAAGCGGCTCAAAAAGATGCAAGCGGCGCAAATCGATTCCAAGGGCAACCAGCGGGTCGATATCGAAGCCCAGGTGGCTACGCGGGAGTTGATGGAGATTCAGGCGGAGATCCTGGCCAGCTCGGTCAAAACGGCCAAGGTCAGCCTGACCATCGCGGTACGCACGTCGCGCCCAGCCTTCACCAGCGGCGAATATGAAGCCGCGGAGCGGGAATTGGCGAATCGTCGCCAGCAGGTGCTTCACATCGTTTCGCAGATCAACGGGGCACGCGCCTATGGCGAGTCTCTGGCGCAGCGGCGGCTCCTGATCTCTTCGATGCCGGGCATGGCGAACGAGGACAGCCGCGATCATGACCTGCTGACCCCTCATGCCGCCGACCTGATCCCGATGGAGATGCCGTGGGCAGGTACGCCGCGCTCTCCGCTGATGCTGTTCGAGACACCCTACCGTCAGCTGATTCCGTTTTCTCCATTCGACGCGGGCCTAGAAAATGCGAACGGCATCGTGGCCGCCGCTTCCGGATCCGGCAAGAGTGTCGTTGTGGGCCGAATGCTGCTGACCTGCGGCCGGCAGGATGTCCAGGTCTCTATTATCGAGCGCGGAGATTCCTATCTTCCCGCCGTCACGTATATGGGCGGCCAGATGATCACCATGTCGCTCGACAGCCGGGAGACCATCAACCCCTTCGATCTGGAGGCGGAAGAACGCGTTCCGTCGAACGACCATCTTGCATTCTTGAAGAATCTGACTCGCTTCATGATCGGAGATAGCGGGACCACTGACACGGACCTGCTCGACAACCTGCTTCTGACGGCGATCCGCAAGACCTACGATCGCGCCTCGATGCGTTCCGGAAACGCCATTCCCACTTATAGCGATCTCAAGGACGAGCTCGAGAACTATCACGACCAGGATAAGAACGAGATCGTGAACCGGGAAGCGAGACTGGCCGCAACCAAGCTGCGGGCCTGGGTCGAGAACGGCATGTATGCGCAGCTCTTCGATCGGCCGACAACCATCGATATGTCCGCCCCGTGGCTTTACTTCAACATCGAGCAGCTCAAGGACGATCCCAAGCTCGAAACTGCCATGAGCCTGCTGATCGCCTATGCCACCAACAAGCGGGCGATGGGCAAAGGCAACAAGCGCTCGATCACCGTGCTTGATGAGTGCTGGTCCCTGTTGCAATCGCCCAGCCTCGGTCCGGTGGTGGTGCAGCTGTTCCGCACCGCCCGCAAGCGGAATGCCTGTGTGTGGGGGCTTTCGCAGGCGGTTGAGGATTTCACCGGCACTCCGGAAAAGCCCAACGATTTCGGAGGAGCCATCCTCACCACCACCTCGACCAAGTTGATTGGGCGGCAGAAGGGCAACGTCGACGTGTTGCGTAAGTTCGTGCATTTGAATGAGACCGCCATCCATCGAGTCAAGCATCTTGGGATGACAGAGAAGGGCAGGAAGAGCGAGTTTCTGCTGGTGATTGGGGAGAAGTCGGAGACCACGCACAGCCTCTACATCGTTACTACTCCCATCGAGTACTGGCTGCTGACGACCTTTCCGCGTGAGAAGTGGTATCGGCAATATTGGATGATCAAGCATTCCCATCTTTCTCCCACGGAAGCGTATGAGCGCCTTGCGCTCGCGTATCCGAATGGCCTCTCCGCGCTCGACGATCTGCCGGAGGAACGCTCGGGCGAAGTCGTCAATGTGGCCCTCGGCCGTTCGCAGCCTACTGCCGTCGTTGGGGTCCCGGTCGAAATCGAAGCGGGAGTTCTGCAGGAGGTCTAACCATGAAGTTCCTTGCTCTGAAACGAAAAGGGGTCTTCCTCTCGGTGGGCGCGGTTGCGGCGCTGGCACTGGCGCTTCCGCCCGCCGCCAAGGCGCTCGACTTCGATGTGTTCAGCGCCATCGATTCGACCATCATGGGCGATATCGGCGGCGCGCTCACGGCCATGAACACCATCCAGAACACTCTGCGCCAGGATCAGCAGACGTTACTGTTTCCGGTCGCGTTGATCAATCAGGCGCACAACTATGTCACCACCATCATGGGCAGCTATCGCGGATGGATGTCCGGTGTGTTTACGTTGCCGGTGAACAGCGCCCAGCTCCCCACTAGCCAGAGTCTGGAACGCGTTTTCTTGAGTGGTTCGACCGGCTCGATCGGGAACATGAACGCGCTTTACAACCACTCCTTCGGCGTTCTGCCGGCATCGACCGCCGCTCCCCAGGCCCATCGGCAAATGACGGATATGGACGATGCCCTGGCGAAAGACGCCCTGGCGCGCTCGGTGGCCGCCGATCAGGCAACCACCGGCCTGATCCAGATGGCCAATCAGATCGAAAATGAGACGGCCACGACCGCGCCCGGGACCGCAGACATGCTGTCGGCGACAGCCCGGGCGGCAGAGCTTGAAAGTCTCGCTAGCCAGCATCGGCTGCTGGCCTCGATGTTGCGGGAGGAAGCCGCGGCCCTGGCCCACCGGAACGGATTGCGGAAACAATCCGTGATTCAAGCGCAACAGGCGAACAGCAACCTGCAAGGGATTGTCCAGTGAGTGAGCGGAGAGAGGACATGGAAGAAAAACGGAACATCTGGAAAAGGATGGCGCCCCGAGCAGGATGGATTTGCGCCGCGGCGTTGTTTGTCGGTTTTGCCGTTCCGCCCCAGGCGCACGCGCAATTCGGGGCCGACATCGCCGTCATCCTGGCTGGGCTGCAGAAAATTTCCACCCTGCTGACCAGCAGCGTCGCATCGCCGCTCAAGCAGATTCAGGCGGTCGAGCAGGACGAGCAGAAATTCGAGCAGACGGTGATGTACCCGGTGCAGGCCATCAACCAGGCCAAAGCGTTGTCGGCCAGCTTTACCGCGCCGATGCGAAACATGCAGTCGCTGATGAACCTCAACTTTGCGAGCGCCACCATGGTAGCGCCGCAACAGCTCGAACGAGAGATGCTGTCGGGAAATCCCAACAATATCGGCTCGTTCGGAAGCAGCTACTCCGAGGTTTACGGGACCTTGCCTCTCACGACGGCGGCTCCTCAGAACGTTCGCAGCACCATCGACATGACCGACGCACAGGCCCAGGACGCCATGAAGAAGGCGATCGAGCTCGACGCGGTGGCGACGCGCGAGTTGGAGGTGGCGCAGTCGCTGAACCAGCAGATTCAGGCGGGAGCGCCTGGAACCGCCTCGATTCTGGAAGCGGAAGGCTCAGCTTGGGTGCTGCAAGGCAACGCCTATACCCAATCCGCCCTGGCCGCGCTACTCCGTGTGCGAACGACGGAACTATCGAACGCGGGCACCGACATGAAGAACTCGACGGCGCAGAGTCAGCAATTCAACCAGAACTTACAGGGCATTCTTACCCCGCGCTAACAGGACCCTTTATGGACCCGGCAATCTTCGAATTTCAGACCATGATGGTGACCGTGCTGAACGGCATGGCCAGCAGGATGATACCCGCCATCCAGAATGTGTCCTACGTTCTGATGGTCGCTTGCCTTGTGCTGGGAATCTATGAGGCCTACGCCAAGGGCGGTGACACCCGGCAGCTGGCAGCAACCCTGTTCAAGTATGTCGTCGTCGCCTTCATCGTCGGCAACTGGACCACGTTTTTCTACGACCTGATGAACGGCTTCAACGGCATCGCCCAGTACATCGACAACTCTTATGGGGGCTGGGACCTGGCGAAAAGTTGGGCGCAGCAACTGGCCAATAACTGGCAAGGAAACGGCTATAACTCTATCTGGCAGATCATTACCAATGGTGGCGCGGCCATCGTCAATTCGCTTGAGATTGCGATCGCCTACTTGATTTTTCCGATCGCGGTCCAGATCTTCACCTTGATTTATATCTTTTGGGGGGCGGTGGTCTTCGCGATGGGTCCGCTGGTGCTCGCGCTTGCGCCCAGCCGGCTGGTGAATTCGATCGCCAAGTTCTATGCGCACAATCTGGTGGTGTGGAACTGCTGGCCGATCGTGTACGCGGTGTTTGCCTGCCTGATTACGGCGGTGAACGGCCAGGACATGACCACCAGCCCGTTTTTTCCTGCGAATGTCACCGGTGCGCAGACCCAGGTTTGGATCGGGATGACCAGTATTCTCTACGCGCTTTGTCTGCTGCTGATTCCGGTGATTGCGTACTTCGTCCTGAAGGGCGAGTTCGGCGGTGTCGCCGGCGCTCTTCTGGGCCTCGTCGCCACCGCCAATCAAGGCGCGCGCCTTGCCAGCAACGTGGCAGGCAGTATGACGAAATCGACAAGTAGGAATGCAAACGATCAGGGTGGTCTGGGCGGTGGAGCGTATCGGAACCTCAGTGTCCCTCCGCCAAACACGCCGCCCCGTTCATAGTGTGCGGATATGCCAATACGCAACAGGTATCGCTAGAGGAGGAAGACGTGGCAAAGGAAAAGAAGCAGGCAAGGGAACCGAAGTTTTATGAAATGGATGGCGCCCTGCGCGCCTATTCCAATCGCTCGTTGGTTCTTGCCGGGGTGATGGGATTGACGGCCCTGGTGGCAGTGATCGGCTTTCTCTTCGTTCGCATCCAGCCGCCGACCGTGATTCGTGTCAACGGCCAGGGAGAGGCGCAGGTCGTCAGTCCGTATGGCGGGCGCAGGAGTTTTCTGCCTGCCGTTTTTGCCGCGGCGCACAACCCGGGCCCCGATGAATACGAGAAGCAGGCATTTATCCGCAGCTTCCTCGGGGACTATCTCACCTACGATCCCCATACCCTGGGGCAGAACTGGGCCGACGCGATCAACATGATGACCAGCAATCTGCGACATACGGCCATGATGCAGCTCGAAAAAGAGAACACGGTCGGCAAGCTTGAAGACGAGCAGGCCATGTCCTCGCTGAAGGTGAGCAGTCTTGAAACCTCGAAAGAAGATCCGTTCACCTACGAGCTCTTCGGCGTGCGCACGGTGCACCGCATGGTCAACGATCACGAGCTCATCGACAAGCTGGTCGAGCAGTATCACGTTCGCCTGATCGAGGTGGCGCGGTCGGTCGTGAATCCGGACGGGCTGTTGATCGGCGAGTACTGGTCGAAACAGATCGAAGGCGAGAAACGGGAGGCGGTTCTCGAAGGGACCCCAGGGCTTGAAGTCGGTTCTGCAACTCAGGATCAAGGAGGGAACACACAGCAATGAGTACAGCCACGGTGACGAAATTGGTCGAAGTGCCGGCAGTCGAGAAAGCGCCCCGGCGAAGACGGAAATCGCAAGAGAAAGATGAGCCTTGTGCCGCCCGCTTTTTCATGGGCGATGCGGGCGTGGAAGGGATCTCGCTCCAACAGGAATTCAAGAGCGAGGTCGAAGCGCAATTGGAATCTTTGAAGCTCGATCGGCCCTACTACTCGGTCGAATCGTGGAAGGCGGTGGCGGATTTGAGCAATGGAAGAATCGCTGTCGAGAAGCGCGCTGTCAGCAGCAAGACGTGATCGCGGCCAGCGGACAAGTTCAGAAAAATCGACTCGTTTAGCGTTGGCTATCGTTTCGGTATTCTGAGCCACCTTGCGGGCCTCACTCGCAAGGATTTGTTCCGCTGACCCGGCTGTTTCAAGCCTGGTTGGTCCCTTCAACAGGACGGGAAGACCAGGCAAAGCCGGAGACGCGGTCTGTCTCGAGCGGTTTTGATGGTCTCTTTCGTGCCGCAACCCAAACACCAAGGAGACTCACCATGCACAGGATGGAAGGAAATCGAATCGCAATGTTGGACATACAGAAAAACGGCAGCATCATCGAACGGATCCCCGGCGTAGGCCAGGATTCGACGACGGAGAACACGCTGCTGGGAAAGCTGTATCCCGACGCCAGGATAGCGATCGTCAGCGTACCGACAGAGACCCTCGAAGATTTCGAGGAAGCCACTGTGGCGCGCACACTTACCGGTCTTCGCCACAATGGCGTTGACTACAAGATGGTCGGAGCCTCGGGTTCGGCCAAAAACGGCAAGTATTACTTCTCGGATGCTGCTCACGAGCCCCTGCTCGCGAAACGCTTCGAGATGTGGCCGGAAGCCGCGATCACCTATTTCGGCATTCTCGTGTCCGGATTGAAAGTCGTTCTCGAGATGGCCGATAAGACCGTGTTCGTTGTTCCCGACCTGAAGCTGGGCACGAACGATTGCCGGGGATGGATCCGAAGGAGTCTTTTTCTGAAGCTCGGGCTTCCGGAAGGGTACTTCTATCAGTTCCGTCTGGCATTCGAAAACACCCAGGCAAAAGGCAGTTTCAAGGTGCTGAACGACGATGTAGCGGATGCAATTGGCTGCGACATCATCGCTCCGGAAAGCTCGATCAAACCGGGCCTGAAGAAGCAGTCCGCAATCAGGACTTTCTTCGGCGCGGATGTGCGCGCTTATCGTGGCTCAATCATTCTCGGCATCCGCGAATTCTCGCGGCCGCTCACGTTTGAATCGAGCTATACGGTGCTACAGCACGCTCCTGTCGACGCGATCGCTACCGAGATTGTGCCGCAGGCGCGGGAAAAGATCGACGCTCTCAAGGCAGCATGGCGGGAACGCAATCATCAGGCAATTGTGGAGATGATTGGTTCCACCGTTCGTTCGGGCAATGTTCGTTCCGACGATTCCGAGAAAGAAGAGTTTCAACGGGTCGTCGAAGCGACACTGCTGGCGGATGGGAGTGGGGAGCTTACCCGGCACCCTTACATTCACCGTCAACTCGATCGTCTGCTGGCACGCTGGGCCTACAAACTGATGACTGGAGGCGGTCTCGATCTGCCGGCGTTCGCGCTGGCCGACGATGGCGTTCTCTATCTCAGCCGGGGGAAGGTCATGTCCGCGGCGGATTGGATGCCACGCGACAGGGCCATCACTTCGAGCACTTCAGACCGCAGCTTGTGCGTGCGTTACCCCGTGCGCATGAAGGAGGACCTGCTGCCTATGGTCCACCTCGGTCTTGAAGAAACCGCCAGGCTGCTTGCCCAGAACCAAAACCTCTCCATCGACGATGCCCGGCAGATCGTGTCCGAGCAGTTGACTCTTACCGGCACGTATACCCTGCATTCGGAGACCGCCAAACGGAACGGCGGCGACTTCGATTTCGATTGGGTATGCGCAATCGAAAGCGAACGCTTTCCGCTGTTCGTTGCGGACCGCTTTGCCATGAAAGACGAACACGAGGTCAAGAAGACAAAGCACGAACGTGTGAAGTCTCCCTGGTTCAACCTCGAGTTCGTTGCCTTGAAGTCGCGGGGCAATCAGATCGGCGTCATTACCGACCTGATGAGTTCCTGCGTCGCTCGGGACCGGTACGACCTGCTCTACGAGCTGGTTGCCGAGCTGCAGAAGGAGATCGACTCGCTGAAGCACAATGTCCGGGCAGATCACACCAAGCTGCACGCCATTCGGACGGAAGTAGGATCAGCGCCGTGGCTTTCTCTCAAGAACGCCAGGACGGTATCCGAGCTTCCGATGAGCCTCGAGATCGAAAAGACTGACCGCATCGGAAACCTCTACAACGTGCTCCGCAAGGACATCGCGGACCTGTTGGAGAGCCCCTTTCCGGTCGAGCAGTTTCGGGGCCTGATCACCGGCGGGGACATCTCGCGAGAGATGTTCGAGGAAGTACGCATGGTGAACACCGTTTATGCGGCTGGGCACGGCATCATTCAAAATGCCTTCCACAAAGAGAAGAAGGTGCGCGACCAGGCAAGTGAAAGAGTGAAGGCCGCCATTCAATTGGGCGACCAGAACTCGATCAAGCACGCGAAGCGGGAACTCGCGAAAGCGAATGCCAGCTTCCGCCGTGCTGAAGAAGCCACACGGGACCAGTCTCGCTCTCTCCAGACCATCATCGGTTACTGGGGCCAGGGGAAGCGGGAAAACCGTGAGGGTTGGTGCGCCGCTCTTCATGCTGTCGTTTCACGCGGAAAGGGAATGGGTTCCATTCTGTTTCACGCGTTTCCTCAAGAGGTGGTCAACGCTGTCGCCGAAAGGACCGGAGGAAAGAAGACCACGGTCCAGGTGAAAGACAAAGAAGGCGCCGTCATCCTTCAGGATGGTTCCTTTTTCTTTGTTCGCGGTACCCATAAGAGCTTCCTCTTTCGGCTGGATCGGAAGACGGGCGCACTGGTGTACACCGAGCAATCGTGAACGCCATCTCGTATGGGATGGATTACAACCGAGACCCTCAAACGAGGGAGATCTACCGGTTCCACTGCCCGGGCGACTTCCTCCAAAAGGGGTCGCCCAAGCGTGGAAAGGGAGGAGAGAGAAAAATGCGAATTCTTTTCTGGCGCGTGGAACGGCTGTCCGCTCATACCGATCAAACACGGGTCCGCGTCGATATCGAGCGGCATCCCGAGGCCTACTTTTACAAGTGGATTGTGGCCGATCCAAAACACAGGCGGTTGAACAAACGCGAGCTGCATGAGCTCGACATGCGGGTTGCCAAGTATGTGGCAATTCTCAACGACAACGCTCCCAGCCAACGGGAGCACAAAACGGTGTTTGCGTCCCTTTAGGGAAGCGTCGAGCACCATCGTCAGTTCGGGGAGAGGTCTCGATGACTCTCCCACTGATGCCGAGAGGAACACTCCATGATGAAGTCGACGATAGAGCAGTTTTCCTGTAGGTGGATGTCGAAGCGAACAGGCTCGACGCCGTTTTTCCCCAAGAAAAGCGGCACTCCTCGAATATTTGTGAGGCACAGCAACAGGAAAACTGCTCTAGCAGTCCTGATTCTCACGGTCGGGAGCGTCGCTTCGGCGCAGACGATCTCCCACCAGACGATCAACCCCAATGTTGTCACCCGCGTGGCCACCGCACTCAACCACATCAGCCTGATCGAATTTCCCGAGCCGATTACCCGCACGGCGGTCGGAAGCGACGACATCCACATCGAGTGGCACGGCAATACCCTGGCGCTGAAGCCCGTGAAACAAGGCCAATCGACCAACCTTTTCGTCTGGACCGCGCATACCCAGACCAGCTATGAAATCCTGCCACCCGGCGACGTTACCCATGCTTCCTTCGTCATCGATCAGACGATGGCCACCCCGGCCCACCCTCGAACCACCCAGGCCGAAGTCAAGATAAGCGAACCCGAGATGCAGAAGGCGGCCGACACGCTCATCGCCCAGGCGATGCTCCAGGGTTCGCCGGTAAACAGCCGGGACGTGAAGAATTCGGGCGATCACGTAAACGTGCGGATCACCGAGGTCGTCCGCGATAAGGATGCGCTCTATGTCCGCTACACGGTTTCGAATCCCAGCCAGCATCCGTACCGATTAAGCACTCCGTCCGTCTTCGAGATCGCTCCTAAGCCCGGCAGCTTTGTGCTCGGAGCTCTGAAGGGGATGCAAATTCCGGCCAACAAGGTATCGAAGTATGGCAGCGGGAGTTCCACCAATCTGACTGTGCGGGAGGCACGCGTCAGTAGCCGGGACGTGAACCCAGGGCAGACCGTCGATGGCGTTCTGTGTTTTAAGACCAGCCTCGACAAGCCCCAGCTCTATCGCTTCGTCTTCGCCAATGATGACTCGCATCCGGTTTCAGCCGCGGCGGTGCTCTGATGGAGCCCAGCGAACGTCTCACTTTGAAGGAGGCGCAACAGCGCCTCCTTTTCGCCTACCGGGAGGGGAATGCCGGCGGATTCATGGAGTTCATGAAGCGCCCTTTCCTCAACCCTATCGAGCAGCGCGACGAAAAGAACCGGCGAAAGCTGCATCCCCTGTTCGTTACCGGAATGGTTCTGCTGGTGGTTGCCGCGGCCGCGGCCTTTTACTTCCGTCACTGAGGTTCCCATGTCTCGACCGCAGCAAAACCGTACACGCCACCGCAACGATGCCGAGGATGGAATGCTTCTCGTCTGGATTCTGCTTTTTGCCGTCGCGGGAGTCGTCTACTACCTGGCCTATAGTCGCTTCCACATCCGGGCCAACCAGCTGGTCGAGCTGACCATTTACCCGCTGCTGGCCACGACCTTCTCCTATGAATGGCTCCGCTATCAAGCGACGAAGAAGGCCAGGATGGAAGAAGCCTGGCCGCGGCCCATCCCGAATGTCTCTCCGTCCGAGGACCGGAAGAACCTCGATCGTGCGCGGGAGCAGCGAGCCATCCTGCTTGGTTACGACATCTACGGCAAGCCTGTCACCTGGCCGAACGAAACGCGCACCTATCAGGCCAACTGTTTCGGCATGACCGGCGGCGGCAAGACGACCCTGCTCCATGGCATTACCGAACAGGACATCGCCAGCGGAGCGCCGATTATCTTCATCGACGGCAAAGGAGATTGGGAGCTGTTCGAGAAGTTAATTCCGGCCATGGAAGCGGCCGGCCGCATCCATCAGCTGCGCGTCATCAACCCCGTGCGGCCCGATATCTCCGCCAGCTATAACCCGTTCTGGTCGATCGACGGCAGCTACGAGGACCACATCAGCTTCATCTTCGAGAGCTTCAAGATGGAGAAAGATTTCTTCGAGGGCCACCAGAGGGTGTACCTCGAAAACATCGCTCGTATCCTCCACTACACCGGCAAGCGCTTCAACTTTCACGATGTTCTGGTCGCGGCCTACGACCAGGACATCCTCGGCGAGCAGATCAAGCTGGCGATGGACCGCACTCGGGACGCGGATTCGATCACCGACCAGCAGCGGCTGACCCTACAGATGAGCGTGCGGAACCTGCTCGAATCCTTCGGTGACCGGGAACGGATCGCCAAGATCCAGGGCCTCATCAACAATCTGATGACGTTTATGGCCGACGACCTCGCGCTCATCACCGGCTCCTACGACAACCTGCTGTCGCTCGAGGACGTGATCGAACAAAAGCTGATTCTCTACGTCAGCCTGAACGTCAATGTGAACGAGCGTGCGGTGACGGCGCTCGGCCGGATGCTTCTCCAGAATCTCCAGCTGATGATCGGGAAGCGGTATTCCGAGGCGCAGAAAGGGGAGGAGCAGCCCTTTGTCAGCGTCATCATGGATGAGTTTTCGCCCTTCGCCTACGAGAACTTCGCGCACATCCTGGTCACGGCCCGCGGCGCCAATGTCGCCTTTTTGTTTGCCTTGCAGAGTGCTCCGCAGCTGCTCCAGGTCGGCCGCGGCTTTCGCAAGGATGTCGCCAGCGCACCGAATACCACCTTCATGCTGCGCATCAAGGACGAGGAAACCGCTCAGGAGTTTTTGAAAGCGTCGTCGCGAATCCGCCAGATGCGGCGTTCCATGCGCATCCGTAAAGCGGGGGTATTCCAGCCAATCTACAAGGAAGAAGGGGAGGGAAGCCAGACCGAAATCAAGGACACCCTGGCCCAGGAGGAGCATATCAAGCGTATGCCGACTGGCCAGATGGAGATGCTTTCCCCCGACAGGATCAAGGGCGTCGTGCATCGGCACGTGCATATCCGTCAGCCGTTCCGGCACTGGCTTCCCGGGGTACCTGAGAACCTCTACCCAAAATACGTGAGCTACTTGGACGATTCGGAAGGCTTGAATCTTCGCTTTCCCAATCCGGAACTGGAAGAAAAACGCACCCGGCAGGGACGGAAAAGGAGCAGGTGACGATGAAGAGATTGGTTCTCTGTGCACTGCTGCTGGCTTCCGTTACGACCTTCGCTCAAACCGACGCGACCGTGACAAACAGGTATCGGCCGCGCAGCTCCTACGATCCGGGTGCCTCTTTGAGCAGCCAGGAACAACAACAGAGTGGGGTTGCCGCCGCTCTTCAGAAGATCAATCCCCAGAATAAGGACTACGGCCAGGTGATCGATCAGGCGAAGATTGCCGCGATCGAGGAGACGCTCGACAACTTCTACTGGCGGAGTGCGATGGTCCTGACTGTGCTTCTCATTCTGGCCATGATGTACATCATGTGGCTCTTGAGGGAGCGCGATCTGCGTCTGAATATCTCCGGAGACATTGTCGCCCAGCTCTATAACGGCCACGTGGCCTCCCGCGCCAAGGCGCTCGAAACCATCGCAATGCACAACAAGCTTGCGCGGCGGTACAACGCACAGACGATAGAACTGGCAAAGTTGCGGGAAGCCGGCACGCAAAAAGAACCTCTCGCCGAGTCGAAAGCGGGGCTTGAGGCAGCGGAATTGCTGCACGCCCAGCGTTCCCATTCTCCCGCCGATGCGCCGCCAGAGGCGACATCCAGTGCGATAGCCGGTTCCAATCCAACCTCCGATGTTGTCGAAGAGGATGAGCAGGAGGAGTCAGCGGCGGAAGATGCCGAACAACTTCGCGAACAATTGCGGCAGAGCACGGCGCAAATAAAAGCGGGTGAACAGAAGATCTCGAACCTGAGAACGCAACTCGCGAGAGCCCACCACAGCCTGGAAGAGGCTCGCGGGAAAACGCCAAGCCGGAGGCAGGCATGATCGTTCACTGTCTCAGCTTTGGCTCGCTGTGGTGGCTCCGACCCGGAAACCATCCGAATTCTGACGCTCGATTCACCTCCGAAGCGGCCGTGTTCAATACGACCGGGTTCATCTCCGGTGCGCAGAAGCGCCGGAACTGGATGGTGGCCGGAGTCGTGCGCCTCAATGCCGGAACTTGCCTGAAGCAACGAATTCGGCCGGAACGGATACAGCCAGGGAAATTCTTTTCACCCGGACCCGAGCGCAATGGAGTGCAAAACCGATTGCTGCTGATGCGAAAGGTGAAGGCCAATGCGCCGGTAGATCTTCTTTTGGTACGCACATCGGACGAGGAACACGGCCGCATATCGTTCGATTCGGAGTGGCGGTCGAAAGGGGTTCGGATCATTGCGGCGAGCGAATTCCGTGACAGGCAGGAATCACTATTGCTC
>Ga0207933_1000201_pt1 | contig 63211 bp, 63 predicted proteins | sample NGESurdeep092012_4_FD_184488 | JGI IMG/M metagenome (GOLD analysis project Ga0207933, IMG submission 184488) | Arctic peat soil microbial communities from Barrow, Alaska - NGEE Surface sample F53-3 deep-092012 (SPAdes) | ecosystem: Environmental > Terrestrial > Soil > Wetlands > Peat ...
GCTAAACCGCGATTCTTGTAAGCGTGCTTACGAATCGGACTAAATAAGAGTTTTTCGATAGTGACACCAATCACCATGATAACAATGATGCTTCCTACCACTAATGACATATCGCCTAATTGCCGCCCAATATCGAGGAGCTGGCCAATTCCTATACCCAGAGATGGTGAAACGGCAATCAATTCAGCAGCCATCAAAGATCGCCAGGCAAATGCCCACCCTTGCTCCAACCCAGCCAAGTATCCAACCCATGCCGAAGGCAAAATAAAATGACGAATTCGCTGCCATTGATTTGCATGCATAACATCGGCCACTTTGAGCACGATTGGTGGTATTTGATCTATCCCAGCGATCAAGCCATTAGCAATTGAAGGAACGGCGCCGAGCATTATGACTGCATAAATAGTTACCGGAGATAGACCGAACCAGATAACCGCCGCGGGAACCCAAGCAACAGAAGGCAGTTGCTGCAGTCCAACCAATATTGGCCGAAAGAGTAAGCGAAGATTTTGATTAAGTCCTAAAAGGAGTCCAAGTGGAGTTGCTACTGCGATTGCAAAGAAGAAGCCAACTGCGCCACGAACTACAGAAGTAGTGATTGCGCTCCACAATGCGCCCTGCTTCCATTCTCGCTTTAAAGTTTCAAATACTTCGAGTGGCGTTGGAAGCTTGTAGGTAGGGATATGTGAATAGCTCACAACCAACTGCCAGACCGCAATTATTACGATCGCAGAGATGATTGGAAAGAAGCGATAGATATTGCTACGAATGAGGTTGCTATCGCTCTTAGCAGGAATTGACTCCAGTGCATCAAGGCCAGAATTTAGTGCCGATATTTCATCCATGGCGACGGATCTCCCTCCGCAATTCATCAGTAATCTCACTCGCCATTTCCGCAACTTCTGCGGTATCAATACGACGTGGTTCTGGCATATCAATTCCCCATTCCTTAATAAAAGTTCCAGGTCTTGATCCCATCAAAATAACTCGTTGACCAAGGCGAACCGCTTCACGAACATTGTGTGTAACGAAAATGACGGTCAAATTGTTCTCGCTCCATACCTTAGAAAGTTCGTCATGAAGTACGTCGCGAGTAATTGCATCAAGTGCACCAAATGGTTCATCCATCAAAAGCATTTTGCTTTCCTGTGCCAACGCACGAGCTATTGCTACGCGTTGACGCATTCCTCCCGAAAGTTCATGGGGACGTTTCTCAAAGACATTTCGTAAATCCATTCGCTCCAAAAGGTCTTTAGCGATTGCAGTTCGCTCTGCCTTTGGCCTGCCTTGGAGTTGCATGGGTAACTCAACATTTTGAAGAACACTTAGCCAAGGCAGTAGCGCTGAATCTTGAAACATCAGCGTTGTGGGCAATTGATTGGTAGCAGTCCCGGCATAATCTTTATCAAGACCGCAGATAATGCTTAGAAGAGTGGACTTACCGCAACCAGATGCGCCGACAATTGATAAGAACTCACCCTGCTTCACTTCAAGATTGATATTGTCGAGAATCTTGCCGTCTACCGATCGGAAAGTTCTAGAAACTCCAACGAGAGAGAGGGCCGGTGCCAAATAAGTCGTTGGTAGAACGAGATTATTGGACACCTAAACCGCCCGCCGAAACTGTAGAAAGCTTACGTGCTTTGAGAATTTGATTGAGTAGCCGAAGATCATAAATTCCAGCTAAACCATTTGCTGGAAAATTTGGAAGTAGTCCAAGCCGTACGGCATTAATCGTTCCACGACGAAGCGTTGAAGAAAGTGGGGCTACCGTGAATGAGAGATCCGTCCATGCGCGAGCAAGTACTGCTGGATCTAAACTCTTTCCAATAGATAGCAGAAGTTGATTCTGTACTGCTGCCTCCGCTGCCGCTGGATTGGTTGTGATCAAGTTGATTGCGTCCAACTCGCCTTTGAGGATGTCAGAGACCGAATCAGGATATTTAGTCAGAAAATCTGTGGCCACGACCAAATCAGTTGTTTCAAACTGACCTTTTGCCCAGAGTGACTTCTCGTTAATCAAAACCTTAGCTCCACCTTGGATGACTAGTTGGCTACTCCATGGCTCTGGCAACCAACCCCCTTGGAGTTGATGCGACTTAAACAGTGCTAAAACTAGTGAGTTTGAAGTAGGAACAACTGTCACATCGCCTTTGCCCGTAAAACTTGTCTTCAGTCCCTTCGACAACAACCACGAGCGAAGTGCTACATCTTGGGTGTTACCTAGCTGGGGGCTTGCAAGTTTTGTACCTTTAAGTTGGGATGCGGATGTTATATTCGCAGCGACAACAAGTTCTGCGCCGCCTGAAGTGGTTCCAGAAATAATTTTAAGAAGTGAACCATTGGTCGTAACATAACCGCTGATAGTTGGATTTGGTCCAACAAATGCTAGATCGATCGCATTACCTTTAAGAGCATTAATTTCATCTGGGCCTGCGCTAAAAGTTACATATTGAATTGTCGTTCCCTGGGCTGAAAGATATTTTTCAAATAGCGCCTTGTCTCGAGCTACAAGAGCAGGAGCGTGCGTGAGGTTGGTCAAATAACCTATACGAACTACCTTTGCCGCCTGCACCTTAGGTATGGAGGCATTAGCTTCGCTGGACATCACTCCCATGCCCAGGGTCACCACTGATGCTAGTACAAATCCTTTACGGGCAGATTTTGAACTAGGGAGTTTCATTCCAATTCCTAACGTTAGTTTTAATTAATTCATACTCATTTCTTGGGAATTAAGTGAATGCGAAACATAACGAAGACTAGAAATATATGTGCGTGGTTAATTTGTATTCGCCATTGATTTGCAACTTGATGGCATAAACCGGCGCGTGGAAACGACGGTAGGAAGTTGGAAATTGTCAGGTAGCTGTCGGATGAGACTCAGAGAACTCAGAGAGTTCCATGCAATAATTTAAATTATTGGCGAAATAATCGCCACCCCACGTATATCTAGCAAAGGAATATTATGCGCCGCAAGATCCTCGGAGCAACTATCGCTTCATTTTCTCTCTTAGTTGCAGGTGTAACTCTCACCCCCGCTGCGCAAGCAGCTGGTGGATCGTGTGCAGCTATTACAAGAGCAGTTGTTATCGCAGATGGTTACAAATCAGCCACCGCGCCAACAACAACACCTTACAATTTCACCAATCCATCCGCCAACCAAGCAAATGCCCTAGGAACGACCATCGATTTCAGTGCAAAAGCGTTAGTGGTTGGGTGTGTAAGTCCTTCCGATATCGCAAAATTTTCTGTCCTAGCTCAAGGTTCTAAAAAGCCAGTTATGAGCGCCGCTCAATATTTAGCTTATATAGTTAAGCAATCGGCTGGAGCAATGAAAAAGACCGCTGTCGGTGGAGTTAGTGATTACCTTGATTTCGGTAATGGAAAAGAAGATGGAGTTGGATCAACGGCCAGCGCAGGAAGTTTGCGCCTTGACGCTTGGGTCGCCGGAAAGTTCGTCATACTGACCTTTTCGGCTCCAGCTGTGGCAACGCCACCAGCGGCCCTTCTGTCATTTATTAAAACGACAAAAACTCTTCTTTAGTCCTCAACACTTTGGAAGTGGGCCGATCAAACTAACAGTTCTTTTGCATCGATGGCCCAGTTGTACTCATCAACCCCAGTGAACTCAGTAAACCGATACTTGCTTCAGTGAGCGAATAGTACGACCACTTGCCACGGAGTTCTCGCTGGAGCAATCCTGCCTCAACCAGGAGGCGTAAATGGTGGCTGACAGTTCCTTGGGTAAGGCCGGTATCTGGTGTTAGATCGCAGACACACGCTTCGGCACCGATGCTTGTCGCAACGGCAAGAATCAATTCAAGGCGCGTCGTGTCTCCGAGCGCCTTAAGTTGGTCAGCCAATTCAGTTACCTGTTTGGGTGACTTGGTAAGCAAAATGGAAGTAACCATGACGCGAGTATACATTGACATTCTTCAATGGAGCCGTTACCTTACCCATTGACAAATATCAATAGGAGGAATTATGACTCAAGAAATTGAAATCGGAATCTGCTGCCAGGTTTGCAAGTGCGATCCTTGCTGTTGCGCTCAGCCCTGCTGCTAATTGCGCAGTTCAAAATACCTGGCTGAGTTTCTTGGCACAGGAATATTGGTAGCCGCAGTCGTTGGTTCAGGCGAAATGGCTACGAAGCTCAGTAGCGATGTTGGCATCCAACTACTTATCGACACAATTGCGACCGTCCTTGCGCTTGGAATTTTGATTACTATTTTCGCTCCGATTAGCGGCGCCCATTTCAATCCCGTTGTCACTCTTGCTGAATTCGCGATGAAGCGGCTCTCGCTCTTATCCTCACTCGGTTATGTGGTTGTCCAACTACTTGGAGGCGTGGCAGGCGCAATGCTCGCCAACCTTATGTTCAAACACCCCACGATATATATGTCTAAACACATTCGATCTGGGAGCAATCTTTTCCTGGGAGAAGTTGTCGCAACTGCTGGGTTGCTCTTAATTATCCATTTGATTGGCTACCAAAATCGAGGCCAATTAATTCCAATTCTGGTAGCAACATGGATTGGAAGCGCTTATTTCTTCACCTCTTCTACATCATTTGCTAACCCTGCCGTCACCTTCGCGAGATCATTTAGTAATACCTTCGCTGGAATTGCAATGCGATCAGTTCCAGCATTTGTATTAGCACAAGTTGTGGGTGCAGCACTTGGAGTTGGAATCGCCTATGTACTATCCCGCGGAAATAACGGAGGACAATTTAGTGACTAATAAAGGTCTTTATGAATTTGATGATCTCCAAGGAGTTCTCGAACGCTCTGCAGATCGCCTGGACGATAAATTCAAGGGTATTTTCTCAAAAGAGACTATTCGGCGTTATGTGAATGAGAGCTACCAACTATTGGCACAAAATGCAGTAATCACTGTTCATCTGCCCTCACTTACCGAACGCTTTGCAAGGGATCGCTTAACCGCTTTAGCACAATCAGAACAAATGATTGCAAAGGAAAAACCAGAAATTCTCTTTGTTTGTGTTCATAATGCTGGTCGATCTCAAATGGCTGCGGCACTGGCGTTGAAGCTTTCCAACGGTGAAGTTTCCGTGCGATCAGCAGGTTCCGCTCCTAGTGATTCAATTCCAAGTACTGTTCATGAGGTGATGAGTGAAGTTGGATTGAATTTGGCTGAGGCTTTTCCAAAGCTGCTCACCGATGAAGTTGTACGCGCGGCAGATGTTGTTATCACAATGGGTTGCGGGGATGCCTGTCCCATTTACCCCGGAAAGAGATACGAGGACTGGGAACTTAATGATCCAGCTGAGTTGGACCTTGTCGGAGTAAGAGCAGTACGAAATGATATTGAAGCCAGAATTAATAAACTACTTACAGAATTGAAGGTTAGATAGTGTCAGATAAGAAGCCCACCGTTCTCTTTGTCTGTGTCCATAATGCTGGCCGATCACAAATGGCAGCAGGTTTTATGCGTGAACTTGGTGGTGATCGAGTTGAAGTTCTCTCTGCTGGATCCATTCCTAAAGATTCCATCAACCCGATAGCAATTGAAGCCATGAAAGAAGTCGGCATCGATGTCGCGGGTCAGCAACCAAAGATATTGACTACCGAAGCCGTTCTAGAATCTGATGCGGTAATAACCATGGGTTGCGGGGATGCATGTCCCATATATCCCGGAAAGCGATATGAAGATTGGGACTTGCAAGACCCTGCCGGTCAAAACATTGAATTTGTTCGCCTCGTGCGAGATGACATTAAAGCTCGCGTAGTGAAATTGTTGGCAGAGTTGCTTTAACCTGCGATTCGCCCCGCTAGTTCCGTTGCAGCTTGATTCAACCACTTACTTGGATTGGTCATTGCATCCGTGATCGATGGTGCAATGTCAACTAATGCGATGCCATCTACTCCAAGGTCTTCTTCTCTACTTCCTACGCAATAAAGAACTTTCTTTTTCTGGCCTTCTGCAATCTGCTTTACGGTACCAACTACTTTTCCAAATGAGCTTTGTGAATCCAATCGCCCCTCGCCAGTAATGACAAGGTCGGCCACCGCAATAGCGTCAGGTAGCCCAATAAGTGAAGCAATTGTCATTGCGCCAGATTCAATATTAACTTTCCATCCCAGGCTTAAACCAAATGGAGCGCCGCCTGCAGCGCCCGCGCCTGCAAAATCTTCTTGGCCGGTTACCTTTTTAAAGTGCGCAAGCCCAGCCTCTAATTGAACTACCTGATCTGCGCTTGCACCTTTTTGTGGCGAAAATATCCGCGCACTTCCTGTCGAACCGAGTAAAGGATTAGTAACATCTACAAGACAAGTTACGCCACCGATAGGCAGGGGTGTCATTCCGAGGAGATCAATAGTTGCAATTTCTTGTAATCCTTCGCCACCGAATTGAATCAATTCACCCTTCTCGTTAAGGAAGCGAGCGCCAAGGGCCATAAGAGCTCCCACGCCACCGTCAGTGCTGGCTGATCCCCCCACAGTTGCCACAATCCGTTTCACCCGCGAATCCAGTGCAGCCTCCTGTAGCGCTTGGCCAAATAGATAAGTATGCGAGCGCATCGGATCTAATTCTTTCAATCGAGTGATCCCGCAAATTCTTGCCAGTTCGACTATGGCTGTGCCATCTCTGAGCAACAACCAACTATTGTGATTGCTGGCTGTTACCGAAACACTAATGGCATCTAATTGGCTTGCTGCAATTGTTTCTAGAGTACCTTCGCCACCATCTGCCATCGGCAGAAGAATGACTTCATCCAGCGGCCGGACACTCAACCAACCTTCGGCAATCGCATGAGCTACCTCGAAATTTGCAATCGTTCCCTTAAAAGAATCTGGGGCGATAACCACTTTCATCTCTCTACTGTAAGGGAGGTTTTGCTCGATCAAAGAGTGGGATAGGGATACCGCTTACTCTTGGATTAGCTATAAAAACCATGCCAGCCTGGAGCGGCTCTATAGGATCATTTTTATGGGCGGTTGTAATTATCAAAGTGTCTAAGTTCTTTCCAGCAAAGGTAGAAGAAGTGACGCGCTTAACCGGAATATCGACAACTTCCGTCATTCGAAAATTATTGAGCGAATCAAAACGACGAATGGCACTCCCGAGCCAAAAGGAAATCCAAAGCCCACCTTCAACATCGGCGCTCATTCCATCTGGGTAACCATAAATATCAGGAAATTTTGCGACTATTCGACCGTTAGAAATTTCTCCATCTTTGAAATCAAAAGCCTGCAGAGCTCTCGTGGGCGAATCGATGTAATACATCGTTCTCGAATCCGTGCTCCAAGCCAGTCCGTTACTAACTGTAGCTCCTGGAACTATTTTTTCTATTGTTCTTGAACCGCTCTTCATTCGGTAGAGCGCTCCAACGGGATTCATTTCCGCATACCCCATGGTTCCGAGCCACAAGTCACCATTCGGCGCGACTTTTGCATCGTTCCAACGCATTGGTTCGGAATCAATTTCACCTCGCTCAAATTCACTTGTCATTCCAAGAAGCAACTCCCCGTCCGTACAGGGGATTGCAAAAGAAACATGCTCCTTAGTCGAAATCTCTGAGATTGCGCCAGTGCGTAAATGGCGACTAAAAACTTTGCAACCCAATACATCAACCCAAGCAACGGTTTCATGATCCACACCGTGACTGACAGGTCCCTCACCTAATATCGAGCGTCTTTCATCAAATATTTCGAGTTTCATTATATAAATACCCGATCTCTCGTTTACCGCAATTAAAGTCGTACACTTAATATATAGGTGCTTCGCTAACGAAAGAAGTTTTACATGGAAAGCAATCAGAATTCAAACAATAAAGTTTTCGTAGTTCTTTCACGAACACATGCCAAAATTTGGAAGAATAATTTTGAACCGAACTCAGTACCGATCACCATTTCTAAACCATCGATCAACCCTGAATATCGCAAAATGTTAAATCAATACTTTAGTGGTCGCAAACGGGGGGAATTAGATCCTAAATATGCTAAGCAGGTTGCCGATGAATTAGTAGATGCCGGCGCTCTTTATCTTGCTGGTGGTGGAAAAGGTAAGGCGAGTGCAGTGCACAACTTTGCCTCCTATCTTCGCGATCATCACAGCGGCATTGCTTCGCAGATTCGTAAAATTGAAGATATCGATGCCGAGAATATGACGGACAATCAGTTACTGGCCGAGATGAGAAGAATTCTTGACCACGAATTGAAATAGCGTGTAACCCACAAGATTGCCATTGAGTTCTCACAAAGATTCCACAAGGTTGAGGTCAATCATTTCTTGTAGGGCAACTGAGCCCGACATTTCAAGGAGTGAGAAAAATGAAATCAAAGAAACTCGTCACAGTAGCCCTTTTGACCTCAGGGTTACTCATTGGATCCACCACATCGGTATTTGCCGACGCGACCCCTTCCTCAAGTGTCAACGCACCGGGGCAACAAGCTAAAGTCGCTGCTTACCAAGCTGCATTAACTCAGTACAAGCTCGCCATGACCCAATACCGCGTTTCACTTGTTACCAATGACATTAACTATCGAGCAGCCATGACCAAGTATTGGTCAGACTGGAACACCACGATGAAGAATTACGAAGCCAATTGGCAAGCCACCCTTGCAACATTCCAGACGGCAAATGCCGCTTTCCAGGCAAAACTGACTCCCATTCAAGCCGCTCATAAGAGCGCAATCGGAGTTGCCGATGCAGCCTTCCTTGTCGCAGTCGCCGGTACTCCAACAAGTGATGCCCTAAATGCTGCCTTAACCGCATTCTGGAATTCCACCAAACTTGCAAACACCACTTATAGAACGGCCGTGACTGCTCTCGGTGCCGCGCCTGTTCGTCCAATAAGGCCAGTCGCACCGGTAAAGCCAGTCGCACCGGTAAAGCCAGCCAATCCAATCAAGCCGGAAGCACCAAAAACGCCAAGTAATAAGTAACCACCTAGTCTCCGAAGGGCCTCCCAATTCACCAAGTTTGTGGGGCTCTTCGGCATGTTGCGATATCTCAAATCGAAGTGAATCTACTTTGGGAGGGTTCCTAGTCCAGCGCCTACTGGAAGCATATTTACATGCCCGGGCTCCAATTCATCTAGTGAATTGACTCCTAAAAGTTTCATAGTTCGGATCATTTGGCCCCTGAGGATTTCAAGGCTCCGCTCTACACCTTCCTGTCCGCCTGCCATGAGTCCATATAAATAAGCACGACCGACATAAGTGAATTGTGCGCCATGCGCAATCGCAGCAATGACATCACCGCCGTGCATAATCCCGGTATCTAGGTGAACTTCTATCTCCTTTTTAAGCTCGTTACGGATCTGCCCAAGTAGGTGGAAGGGAACAGGAGATCTATCGAGTTGTCGGCCACCATGATTTGAAAGCAGTATGGCATCGGCGCCGTTTGCGGCACATTTCTTAGCATCCTCCAAAGTTTGAATCCCTTTGACGGTCAAGGTTCCTTTCCATTGCTCGCGAACCCATTTAAGGTCTTCAAAAGTCATTGTCGGATCAAACATAAAATCGAGTAGTTCAGCGACCGTTCCATCCCACTTGTTCATCGAGGCAAACTGTAAAGGTGGGGTTGTTAAAAAGTTCCATACCCACTCAGGGCGTGGGATGGCATTTGCAACAGTTTTAAAATTTAGTTTTGGAGGAACCGTCATTCCGTTATAGGAATCGCGCAACCGTGCACCTGCAACGGGAACATCAACAGTTAACATCAAGTTTGTTACACCCATTTTTGCGGCGCGCTCCACAAGAGCCATGCTCGCATCTCTATCTTTCCACATATATAACTGAAACCAATTTGTGCCATCGGGTGCGGCATTAACCACATCCTCGATTGAAGTCGTACCTAAGGTTGAGAGCGTGAAAGGTATTCCATATTTCGCGGCGGCCCTAGAGCCCGCAACCTCGCCTTCCGATTGCATCATTCTGGTAAAACCGGTAGGCGCAATTCCAACGGGAAGTTGAAATTCACGCCCTAATACTTTGCGAGTTAAATCGATCTGAGATACGTCGTGCAAAATGCTTGGCTGAAATTCAATATCCAAGAAAGCTTGTCGCGCGCGACGAAGACTCAACTCAGATTCCGCTGCTCCGTCAGTGTAATCAAAGGGGCCTTGAGGAGTTCGCTTCTTTGCTATCTCACGCAGATCCCAGATAGTGAGCGCTTGATCCAGCCGACGTTGCCGACCCTGCATTGTTGGTCGCCGAAATTTCAAGAGCGCGGATAGTTCAACTAGATTAGGAAACTGTCTCTTTATGTTTCGATTCATGATTTTTCCTCGCTTCAGCGTTGCACTCTTGCACTTCCACCGGAAGCGGCTTTGATCACTTCTGCTTTAGACATCATTGACGTGTCCCCCGGTGTCGTCATAGCCAGAGCTCCATGTGCGGCCCCCAGGTTTACGGCATCCTGAAATGAATACTCCGAAAGAAGTCCGAAAATTAACCCGGACGCAAAACTGTCCCCGCCGCCGACTCTGTCAAAAATATCTAGATCATCCCATACTCGAGATGTAACAAGACCGGTAGTAGGGGACCATCCAATTGCTGACCAGTTGTTTGTTGAAGCCGAGATGACTTCACGCAAAGTGGTGGCAAAGAGCTCAATATTTGGAAACTTTTTGTGAACTTGCTCAAACATAGGAATATAGTCTTCGGCTTTCAAGTCGGTAAATTCCTCGGAATGATTTTTGATAGTGAAGCCGAGCGCCGCAATGAAGTCCTCTTCATTTCCAATCATCACATCAACATATTTAGCGAGTCTGCTATTTACTTCAATTGCCTTTGCCTGACCGCCAATTGATTTCCACAAACTTGGTCGATAATTTAGATCGTAGGAAACCTTGGTACCGTATTTCTTGGCACTAATTAAAGCCTCCTCAACTACCTCGGCAGTACTTTCAGATAATCCGGCAAATATGCCACCCGTGTGTAACCACCGAACACCGTTTGCAAAAATGAGGTCCCAATCAAAGTCCCCAACTTTCAACTGAGACGCAGCCGTATTGCCTCGGTCAGAAGAGCCAAGTGCGCCACGAATTCCATATCCCCGCTCGGTAAAATTCAAACCATTGCGAGTTGTCCTGCCAATCCCATCGTCTTCGCGCCATTTGACGTATTTAGTATCTACGCCGCCTTGCATGATCAAATCCTCTATGAGTAATCCAACTTCATTGCGAACCAAACCAGTTGCTACGGCAGTATTCAATCCAAAGACTTTACGCAATCCTCTTGCAACGTTGTATTCTCCGCCGCCTTCCCAAACGGTAAAGTTGCGAGTAGTCCTGATTCGATTCTCACCCGGGTCAAAGCGCAACATGATTTCACCTAAAGAGATTTCATCGTAGATGCACTCATTTTGGTTTCTCATTACAAACATTGGAATATCTCCTAATTATCCTATGATGATTTAGTTGACTGAATCGCTTTCTTAGTTTTTTCTACTATTAGGTCGAAGTTCTGCGATTTGATATCTCCTCTAGGGGCAATCCAACTTCCCCCGACAATAGGGACATTTGGATGGTTCAGATATTCCAAGTAGTTGGACTCGCCAACTCCGCCACTAGGCATGAATTCCAAATTTCCAAAAGCCGAACTCAAGGCAGTAATTGCGGCCAGACCCCCCAGTTGCGCGGCTGGAAAGAATTTAACTAAGTTCAAGCCTTGTTGGATCGCCACTTGAATTTCCGTAGCAGTTGCGACTCCCGGAAAGTAGGGAACTTGAAACTCGTTACAAACTTCTAGGACGTCATGACTAAAACCTGGACTAACGAGGAATGAAGCTCCGGCAGATATTGCCTCGCGCGCTTGCCTAGAAGTGAGGACCGTTCCGGCTCCAGCCACCATCTCTGGATATTTCTCCTTTGCGATTTCTATGACCTTGAGTGCAACAGGGGTTCGCAGAGTTATTTCAGATACGGGTAATCCTCCGTGAAGCAAAGCTTCAATCGTTCCTGAAGCGCTAGAAACCTCATCAATCACAATTATGGGAACTATTTTATATTTTCTTAGCGTCGATATAGTTGCTGAATTCATCGGCCAAGCCATCCGCCATCAACTGGCAATGTTATTCCTGAAACATAATTAGATGCTTGCGATGCCAAAAATACTGTGGCGCCAGCAAGATCCTCTGGGGTCCCCCATCGTCCTGCTGGGATTCGCTCCAAGATAGATTTGTAGCGAACTGGATCTTCTCGCAGCGCCTTAGTGTTGTCAGTTTCGATATATCCAGGAGCTATGGCATTAACCGAAACACCCTGGCTGGCCCACTCGTTGGATAAAGCTTTGACAAGTCCCACGATCGCCGATTTTGATGCTGTGTAGCCAGGAACATTTATTCCACCTTGGAAACTCAGCAGCGAAGCGGTAAAAATGATTTTGCCGCTCTTTCTTTCTAGCATTTTTCGGCCGACAGCTTGTGTTAATACAAATTGGCTGGACAGATTGATTTCAATGATTCGATCCCAAAAATCAAGAGAGTGGTCGACGGCTGGCTGTCTTTCAATACTGCCTGCGTTATTCACCAAAATATCTATTTCGAGTGGTTGCAGTTCATTGATCAATCTCTCTACAGATTCACGATCTGAAAAATCAGCCGCTAGCGGGGTGAATTGTCGACCAAGTGCTTCGACTCGACGACGTAACTCACTATCACCACTTTCCATGTGGCTACTCACGCCAATAATGTCGGAACCAGCCTCAGCTAGTGCGGTTGCCATGGCCAATCCAATGCCCCGTCTTGCGCCAGTTACAACTGCTAATTTTCCTTCGAGTGAAAAAATAGTTGTCATAATGATGCCGCTTCCGTTTCATTTTGAACGTCAATGAGAACTTTCATTGCCAAGCCTTTTTCCAAAATGGAAACGGCGGACATGATATTTTTGATTGGAATTACATGGGTGATTATTTTGGAGGTCGGTATCGCGCCGGATGAAATTAACTTAATCGCGGTTTCAAAATCACTCGGTTCATAAACTCTGACGCCAATAATTGTGAGTTCGCGCCAGAAGACTCGCTGTAAATTCATTTCACGGGGTTGTGAATGAATCGCCACAACAATCAATTTTCCTCTTACTTTGAGATATTCAACCGAAGATAGCACCGCAGCAGCAGCTCCGGAAACCTCAAAGATTGCATCAACGCCTTTATTGAGGGTCCAAGAATTTACATAATCACCCACATCCGAAGTTTTTGGATTGATGACTTCAAACCCGAGGGAAGCAATTAAGCTCAACCGGGATTCATCCAATTCAACAATTCGAACTTCCGCTCCGCTATTTCTAGCGACCAAACCTATGAGCAGTCCAATCGGACCACCTCCAAGAACCAACACCTTGTCGTTCAATTTCAATTCAGCTCGTTCGACATCGTGAACAGCCACCGCAACTGGCTCGACTAGCGCGGCATCTTTGAGAGAAATCTCTGGAGGCAATTTAAAGATCCAATTTTCCTTTACATTCCATAAGGTTTGTAGGGAACCAGGAGAATCAATACCGACAAAATTCAAATTTTGGCAGATATGGTTATGGCCGGCCAAACACGCGGGGCAGGTGTTATCCCAATCGAGCGGCATCACTGTCACATGATCACCAGGTGAAAATTTAGTTACCGAACTTCCGACTTTTGCTACAACGCCACTCATTTCATGGCCAAATGTGAGGTTCGCTTTAACCCGCTTATCCATGTTTCCGTGCACAATATGAAGATCGGTTCCGCAAAGGCCTGTAAAAAATACTTGAATTTGAACTTCACCTGGCAACGGATCGACGGGTTGGTAGGAACTAACTTCGACCAATTGTCCGCCCACATATTTAGCACTAAGCATTGATCGCTCCTAAGTATTGGAATCTTCACTCATGCATCTTCTTAACGAATCTTGGAAATCTTAGTCTAGAAGGTTATACTGCGCAAACGTTATACCAGATGAATTTGAACACTTTTGAAAGGATGCATCTTGGCAATCGTCGATCTTCCACTTGATGGCATTCTGATCCTGGATTTTTCGCAGTTTTTAGCAGGTCCTGTGGCAGCTCTTCGATTGGCTGATCTAGGGGCGACAGTCATCAAAGTCGAGCGTCCAGTTATCGGTGATATCGGTAGGGGGTTGGCTTTCGCTGGTAAATATATAGATGGCGAAAGTGTTTCATTTCATTCCATGAATAGAAACAAATTTGGCATTACCGCAGATTTGAAAAATACTAATGACCTGATAAAGATTAAAAAATTAATTGAAAAAGCAGATGTCATTGTCCAGAACTTTCGCCCAGGAGTGATGGAGAGAATCGGACTAGATTACGAAACAGTGAAGAAGATCAATCCAAGACTTATATATGCAAGCGTAAGTGGCTATGGCGACTCCGGCCCATGGAAAGATCGTCCTGGTCAAGATTTGCTAGCGCAATCACTAAGTGGGTTGCCGTGGCTCAGTGGTTCTAGCAACTCTGGTCCGGTTCCCTTTGGATTATCTATTGCAGATCATCTCGCCAGTTGTCATTTGGCAGAAGGGGTCACCGCTCTGTTAGTCAGACGTGCGCGAACAGGACTCGGTGGCTTGGTAGAAACTAGTCTTTTGGAATCGATGCTTGATTTGCAATTTGAATTGCTCGGTGCTCGATTAAATGATCCATCAGTTAAAGTAGACCGCAAGGGAAATTTCTCGGCCCATGCATTTTTATCAGCGCCATACGGCATCTACCCGACCTCTAATGGATTTCTCTCTATCGCAATGAATCCGGTAGACAAGTTAGGTAAAATACTCGACATTCCAGCGCTAATTACACTCACTGAAGAGTCAGATTGGTGGACTCAGCAAGAACTAATCGAAACGCTTTTAGCCTCAAAATTGGCCTCTAACACAACGGAATTTTGGCTTACCAAATTGGACGCTGAAGATATTTGGTGTGCCCCATTACTTAGTTTGGACGAGTTATTGGCTCATGATGGTTTTAACGCCATCGATATGGTTCAGATCATTGAACGTGGAACCACTCAAATCAAGACGACGCGAAGTCCGATCAGAATTGATGGTCACAAGTTAAATTCCAATAAGGCAGCCCCACGATTGGGAGAAGACACGACAAAAATTCTCTCGTTTCAAAAAGAGGATTAATAGGAGAAAAAGTGATTCTTCGGGGAATTACATGGGAACACCCAAGGGGTTTTGGCAGTGTGCATGGAGCCAGTCCGTTTTACAAATCTATGGCTCCGAATATTTCAATCGAGTGGGAATTTCGTAGTCTCCAGGCATTTGCTGATCGATCGATCGAAGAACTTTCTCAAGATTTCGATCTACTCATCATCGATCACCCACATATCCCCATGGCTGCGGAAGAGGAAATTTTCGCACCTTTCACAGACCCTAAATTTAAAGAACCACTCAACACCCTTAAAGAACAATCTGTTGGAAAGTCCTTCGAAAGTTATATGTACGATGAAAAAGTGTGGGCACTTCCAGTTGATGCTGCCGCTCAAGTCTCAGCATCGCGAATATCAGAACTTGTTAATCACCCCATCAATTGGGATCAAGTTCGAGATCTCGCTAAAGAAAATAAGGTCGCGTGGCCCCTTAAGCCCATCGATGCCTTCTCCAGTTTCATAACAATTGCAACAAATTTAGGTCATTCGCCGATGAAAGAAAGAGGAATTTTTCTTAAAAGAGAATCTACTTTGGTGGTACTCGATTTCATGCATGACATCATTCAATATATTCCTAAGAGTAATTTTGAAATGAATCCCATAGAAGTTGCCGAACTTTTATCCTCGGACTCTCATTGGATTTATTCTCCACTTTTGTTTGGGTATACAAACTACTCGAGAGAGGGGTTTCGCAAGAATTTGCTTCGGTATCGCGATATACCTGTGGGGCCAGGCGGAGTTTCAGGAAGTCTTTTAGGCGGAGCTGGGATTGCAGTTTCCTCACAATCCAATTCAATATTGCAAGCCCAGGAATTTTCACTGTGGTTGGCTTCCGCAAAGATACAAAAAACTCTTTATTTTGATGCCGGCGGACAACCTGGAAATTCTAGAGCTTGGGAAGATCCTCGATTGAATTCTCTTACCCAAGATTTCTTTATTGGTACGAGAAAAACGTTAGAGTCGGCATACGTGCGCCCGAGAGATAAGAGTTTTATTTCAGTACAAGATGAAATATCGATTATCATGACAAAGTGTTTGACTGGCGAGATTAGTGATTTACTTTTTGCAGAATCTGCCAACGAAATTTGTGAGCGATTGATGGGAGCAAATCATGGAATTTAGAGATAAATGGTTTGAGGATTATGAAGTTGGTGAATTTCGTAAAACATTGGGGCGCACCATTACTGAGTCCGATATCGTCATTCATGCCGGGCAAACGGGAGATTATTTTCCCCATCATATGGACGCCGAGTGGGTAAAGACTCAGCCATTTGGGAGAAGAATTGCGCACGGCACCTTAATCATGTCGATCGCTGTGGGAATGACCGCTTCAGATGTAAACCCACAGGCCATGAGTTATGGTTATGACAAAGTTCGTTTCATCAAGCCCGTTTTCATCGGGGACACGATCACTGTTAGGGCCGAAGTGGTAGGGGTGCTTGATCACGCGAAACGACCAGAATCTTTAGGGATGGTCCATGAATTAGTCTCAGTTAGCAATCAACACCAAGAACTAGTCATGGTTTTAACCCATGTGTACTTGGTTAATAAAAAACTATAAACTTTAATTGTGGCTCAAAATATTCCAACATTAAGTGATGTTGCGAAAAAGGCTGGCGTTTCGATTTCGGCAGTATCGCGAGTCTTAAGTAACTCCCCCCAAGCTCGAGTAACAGAAGAAACTCGGACTCGGATTCTAGGAGCAGCATCTGATTTGAATTATCGTCCAAATTACGCCGCCAGGGCCTTAAAATTTTCCAGAACGCAAGTTGCAGCTTTAATAATTCCAGATCTGACGAACGCCCTTTTCACTGAGTTGATGCTCGGTGTGGAGGATGCAGCTGCCGAGAAAGATTACATGATCTTGCTTGGTCGCACTGAAGACCTTCGCCCGGGAGGTGAGGTAATTGAAAGACTTGTAGGTCAAGGCCGAGTAGATGGTGTCATAATCCAACCCGGAGACGCCGTAACTGAAGAGGATTTAAGTGATTTAGTTGAATTCGCTATTCCGGCAGTTGTAATCCATAGCCGGGAACTAAGCGATTCAATCTCATCCGTAGTTCTGCAAGACGAACTCGCGGGCCAAATGGCTACAGAATATTTGATTAGTTTAGGGCACAAGAGAATTGCTTTGATCAATGGTCCGTTAACCAGTGCGTCAGCAAAAAGAAGACTGTTGGGGTATAAATCTGCACTCAAGTCGGCAAATATTCGAGTACCGGCGGAGTACGTTACGAGATTTGGATATGAAGCAAAAGCCGGAAGAGAAGCGGCAAGATTTTTGTTGGCTTTAAAGGATCGACCAACCGCAATATTCGTGGCTAATCTAAATGCAGCTATCGGGGTTTTACATGAAATCCGCACTTTGGGTTATTCCGTGCCAGATGATTTTTCGGTCATAGGATTGCACGACGCGTGGACAGCGGAAAGCACTTGGCCTCCGTTAACAACCATAAAACTCCCGCTGTATGAATTTGGCAAAATGGCCTTCGAAACCTTGTATCACCGAATGCACAACGGAGAAATTGTTCATCGAGTAACGTGTGACCCGCCGCCACTTTTAATTAAAAGAGAATCTACAAAGCGCCTTAAATAAACCCTTGAGCAAACGATTGACCAAATAAGTATAATTTAGTAATCTTCCAGCCTTAATACGATGAAGGCGGAAAATGTGAAGGTCTATCGAAATAACGAGATTCGCTTAGCAGCGGATCATGTTCTTTCCATGGGCGGGAAAACTGATTTCAAAGTCATAAAAGTTCGCCCGATCGTACTTTCATACGTATATCCCGAAGGTAAAGAACTTGTCTGGGTTGGTGGAACGATTAAGTCTTGGGATGCCGGCCTGGTGGAAGTAACCCTGGAAGATGGAACTACTGGCATTGGCGAGGCAGGAGCTGCCATCATGGCAGCGGCCGCTGTCCCAGGGCTAGTGGATTCTTATGCTCCATATTTGATTGGACAAAGTTTTGACCACCCGCTCTCCGTTGGTGATCATTTGAGGGCATACACCGCCTTTTGGTCGCGCGGCGGCATAGCCAATGGAGTTGCTGGTGCTATTGAAATTGCCTGTATCGATGCAGTAGGAAAAAGAGAAGGTCTTCCAGCCTTTGAAATAATGGGGGGAAGTAGTAAATCATCGATAGAAGTTTATGCTAGCGGTGGATTGGGCACGAATTTCGACGAGGTCCTTCAATGGGCAATTAACCAGTATCAAAATGGGTTTGATACCGTGAAATTTCGTGCCATGCGAGACCCAAAAACCACGTTAGAACTCTTAGATTACGTAATCCCAAAGTTGCCAACCAACAAAAAATTCATTTTAGATGCCGTACAAGGATGCGCCGCAAATCCATGGGAACTTGAAGAGAGCATTAACGTGGGCCAATTGGTATCCAAATATGGAGGTCGATGGTACGAGGAACCCTGCTTTGCCGATGATGTTGCTGGGTATGCCGCGGTTGAAAAAGCCCTCGATACGCCGATATCTGGTGTCGAATCACATGGAACATATCAAGAATTCCAGAGTTTAATTGATGCACATGGTGTGAACATCGCCCAACCTGACTCAACATTTGTTGGTGGCACAAATACATTCTTCCGGGTCGCCGATTATGCCAAAAGCCATGGCGTGGCGTGCGTTCCACATATCTGGGGTAGCGCTGTTACTTATATGGCTAACCTTCATGCATCCTTTGCACATGATCACATCGAGCTATTTGAATTTTGCACACTGCCTAATGAACTTCGAGACGCGCTATTTTCGGAAAAGATCTCATTTCACGACAGTAGAGTCGACAGACCAGTCTTACCTGGCATTGGCGTGAACGTAGATGCGCAAATGGAAACTAGATTTCCTTATCGGAATGTAGGCGGCCATGTCATCAAATGAACATGCAGAATACAATCGATTAGCAGATGCACGATTAACAACGTGCAACATTTCAGATTCCCTCGACAAATTTGGCTATCGTGAGCAAGTTACCTTCAATCGACTAATCAGCCTACAGCCAAAAGATAGAGTGATGGGGCGGGCACGTACAGTCAAGTTTGAAGATGACAGCGAGAGTGACCCTAAGAATCCGTATGACGACATGATTGGCTTTATAGATTCTGTTGAGCCAGGTGAAATTGTTGTCATTGCTACTGGCAGAAGCAACAAAACGGCCTTTTGGGGAGAATTGTTTAGCGCGGCGGCAAAGGCTCGCGGTGCGCTGGGGATGATTACTGATGGGTGCATCCGAGATACCGACAAAATACTTAATGTCGATTTTCCCGTGTACTCAATTGGCCATCGACCATTAGATTATCGAGGCAGGATGAAAGTCACTGAAATTCAAACCTTAGTCACGTTAGAAGGAGTCGATATCCATCCAGGTGATCTTCTCATGGCTGACAATGATGGAGTAGTAGTAATTCCGAAAGAAATTGAAAAAGATGCACTAGAAGCTGCGCGCAAACGCGTCATGATCGAGAGTACTGTGCTGACTGAATTACAAGCAGGTTCAACCTTGCGAGAAGTGTGGGATAAACACCATGTCCTTTAATGTTCGAGCGAATTGGATCTGCATATGATCATTGATGCCCACCAACACATCTGGGATCCAAGCCAGGCAGAATACAGTTGGCTGACGAGCGACGCAGCACCGATTAATCGCGCATTCCTCTTTCCAGAATTTCTTTCTAATATGTACGCCTGCAATATTGACTACACCGTATTGGTTCAATCCGCGGATAATATTGAAGATACTCAACTCATGTTGAATGCCGCCGCTAACTTTCCAGAAATAGTCGGAGTAGTCGCTTACGTACCTCTGAATGACCCACTTCGTACCCGTGCACTTGTAAATGAATATCTCAAGAATCCAAAAATAGTTGGGATTCGCAACTTAATTCACACATACGAAGATACTCAGTGGTTACTGAAAGATGAAGTTAACCTTAGCTTAGACATATTGGAAGAGTCCGACTTAACTTTTGACGTCGTTTCAGTTCTGCCAGAACACTTGGCTCTTCTTCCATTTCTTAGCCAACGTCACCCAAATCTCAAGCTGGTCATAGATCACCTTTCTAAGCCGCCGATTGCTGAAGGCATCCAGTCAGATGCTGGCGAACTCTGGAGCGCTCAGATGACACAAGCCGCCAAGAATCTCAATGTATTTGCAAAAATATCTGGCTTGTACCCAGGTTCAGCACCTATGGCATGGAGCGCTGACTCCATCCGACCATTTATTCAAGAAGCGCTAAAAATCTTTGGATCCGACCGTCTGATGTTTGGCGGAGACTGGCCTATTTCCGTTCTATCTGGAGGTTATGAACTTGTGTTTAATGGTTTGAAGGAAGTCATTTCAGAACTGCCCGAAAACGATCAAATCAATATATTTTCATTAACCGCGGCAAACTTTTATGGACTCCGGGTGGGGGGGGACAATTTTGAAGGTAAATAACGTCCGTAATCGAGTCTCCTTGACTGAGATCGGCATTGGGTGCGCACAATTTGGAAATCTAAACACTTCTGTGTCCGAAGAAGACACTCGTCTAGCCGCGCGCACGGCCTGGGATCAAGGCGTCCGATATTTTGATGTGGCCCCGCATTATGGCTTAGGGTTGGCTGAAGAACGCTTAGGTAGAGCTATCTCTGATTTGCCTCGGGACCAACTGATTATCTCAACAAAAGTGGGACGGTTATTGATTCCAACGCCTGAACGAGCACATCTTATGGATGATGAAGGATTTGTAGTTCCGGCCGCCTATAGAAGGCAATTTGATTTCTCTCGCGACGGCATCTTGCGCTCATTTGAATCGAGCCTACAACGATTAAATACTGGCTACATAGATATTCTCTACTTACATGATCCTGACAATCATTGGGAAAGCGCTTCAACCACTGGTGTTCAAGCCCTTATTGAACTGAGAGACCAGGGCGTCATCAAAGCTATTGGTGTTGGGATGAACCAAAGCGAAATGTTGACTCGTTTCGTAAAAGAAACAGATATTGATTTAGTCATGCTAGCTGGGCGTTTTACATTGCTTGAACAAGGTGCACTAGGGGATCTACTACCAGCTGCCATTGACCATAGCGTTGGGATCGTTAATGTCGGTGTTTACAATTCCGGATTGCTTAGTCGCAATCGTGCCGACTCTTCTTTGCATTACGACTACGCTCCTGCCTCCGAAGCGCTGATTAGTCGCGTGAATCAAATTGCAGATATCTGCGAAAAATACGGAGTTTCCCTACCTGAAGCCGCAATCCAATATGGTGAAGCTCATCCTGCCGTTGTTTCTACAGTTGTCGGCGTAAGGAATAGCAATCAAGTGCTGGAGAATCTAAGACGGTATCGCAAGGAAATCCCCCTTGAATTATGGAACGAATTAAGTATCGATGGCCTTTGCGCAGACCTTAGAGCCACTTATCAATCTAAGGAGAAATAATGCTTAAAATCACAGACGTGAAAGTTTACGACGTACGGTTTCCTACCTCACTAACGCAAGATGGTTCTGATGCCATGAATAAAGATGGAGATTATTCAGCTGCATATGTGGTGCTAGAAACGAGTGACCCCACTATTAAAGGTTACGGCTTCACATTCACCATCGGTCGAGGCAATGACCTGTGCGTTGAAGCCTCCAAGCAACGCGGCAAATCTCTAATTGGCGTCGATGTCACGACGTTAAGCCAAAATCTTGGCGTTGTGTATCGCCATATGAAGGCGGACTCACAATTGCGATGGCTGGGACCAGAAAAAGGGGTCGTTCACCTAGCAATGGCAGCAGTTATGAATGCCGCTTGGGACCTAGCGGCGCGGTATGAGAATAAGCCACTTTGGAAATTAGTCTGCGACATGACTCCTGAACAAATGATCGACGTGATTGATTTTCAGTACATAACTGATGCGCTAACGCCTGAAGAAGCGAGATCTATTCTAAAGAATTCGTCCCCCGATCGTGCCGAGCGTGTTAAAGCGATTGAGGAGTCAGGTTATCCGTGCTACACAACTAGCGCAGGATGGTTGGGGTATAGCGACGAGAAACTTAGATTCCTGCTGGGCGAAGCGATGTCTCAAGGTTATCGACACGTAAAATTAAAAGTCGGAGCAAATCTAGAAGAAGATATCCGGAGATTGACTATAGCGAGAGAAGTTATTGGTTGGGATTCAAAATTAATGATAGATGCCAATCAAATTTGGGATGTAGATGAGGCAATTGAATGGTTAGCTCAGTTGGCAAAATTCGAACCATTTTGGATCGAGGAGCCAACTAGCCCAGATGACGTTTTAGGGCATGCTCGAATCCGCAACGCAATATCGCCAATGGGAGTTGCGTCTGGTGAACATGGAATGAATCGCGTGCTTTTTAAACAGATGTTTCAAGCAGGTTCATTAGATTTTTGCCAGTTAGATTCCGCTCGCCTCGCAAGTTTAAATGAAATTCTTGGCGTCTATTTAATGGCCAAGAAATTTGATGTTCCCGTGTGCCCCCATGCGGGAGGTGTTGGGCTATGTGAGTTAGTCCAACACCTCTCCATTATTGACTACGTGATTATCTCAGGGACTTTGGAAAATCGGGTGACTGAGTACGTTGATCACCTGCACGAACATTTTGTCGATCCATGCATTGTCGAAAATGGAGCTTATAAAATGCCGCAAAGTCCGGGCTACAGCGCTCAGATGCATGAACAATCAGTAGCAGATTACTCCTTCCCAGACGGTAATTATTGGGCGAGCGTTCGTTTATAACGTTTTGATAAACTTTAAAAATACCTTGCTCAAACGATTGCCTTACTGAATCGTTTGATCTAGTGTCCGTTTACGCAATCCAAACTTGATCCGAAGAGGATTTGGACCGAGTTGGAATATCAGGAAGGTTAGGAAAAGATTTTATGAACCTTACACATTCTCGCCAAGCACGTCGTGCGATTGGCATTGGAGTAGCCCTCGCTGCCTCAATGGCACTTTCACTTGGTGCTGGGTCGGCTTACGCCGCTTCAACTGCTCAAACCGATAGCGGAGGAAAAATTACGGTGTGGGTAGATCCACCTCGTGTTCCGGCTGCAAATGCTTTTAAAAAGGCTTATCCAAAAGTCCCGATTAACATCGTCCAAATTAACGGTACCGTCGGTGGACAGACAGTAAAGCAAGCTTTTGCAAACTTCGATGCCGCTGGAAAAGGTTGGCCAGATGCAATCTTCTTCCCATCCAATGACGATATCGCATGGGCCGCGAGCCCAACCAGTGGTTATGCTGCGGACTTAAGCAAGACCAGTCTTACAAGAACAATTAAGGGCTACAACCCAGCTGTACTTTCACAGTGCGTATTTGCTGGAGCGGTACGTTGCCTACGCAACGACGTAGCAGCCGACTTGTTCTGGTACAACAAAGCCTTCTTCACAAAGTATCACTACACAGTGCCAAAAACTTGGCAGCAATATGCAGACCTTGGCGTGAAAATCGCCACCGAACATCCTGGAATGATTTCAGGTTTCCTCGGTGACGCTTACGCAGTAAACCGCTACCTGCAAGCTGCTGGTTGCCCTACAAATGTTCTAGTAAATTCAACAACTGCGCACATAAATCTTGCTGATCCAAATTGTGCGAAGATTCAAACTTTGCTTGATCAAATGTATAAGGGTAAGGCACTATCAACAGACGGCGTCTTTGATGCTGATGCGATTAAGATCGCAAGCAGCTTGGTCATGACACCAGGTGCCATTTGGTACGGAAACTATCTGCTCCATGACACATGGAAACTCCCTGCCGGTCAATGGACCGCTGCACAGCCTCTAGCTTGGACTGCTGGAAAGCCTTCCAGTGGTGATGAGGGTGGCGGACTATGGGGTATGTCTTCCCACATCAAGGGTAAGGAACTCAATAACGCAATTCTGTTCATGAAGTTCGTAGCCACGGACCCTCGTTGGCAGGTAGCCCTGACAACAGGTCTTCCTGGTTATGGTCCCGATGAGCCACGATGGTTGAAGACGCTTGGAACTGGCACTTATGCGGGTTTCTTCGCTGACCTTCCAAATCTGCGCAAGGTGATGTCCTCTTCTCTCGGCTTCCAGCAACCATATACCTACATGGTTTATGACACTGGAAATGCTTGGACTCAAACGTTTGCTCCTACCTTGATAGGAGGAGGAACAATCTCTGACTCCTTCACAAAGTTCGGTACAGAACTATTGAATGAGGCCAAGGCCGCGGGTTACACCGTTAAGTAGTTAGGCATATCTAAACCTGCAGAGCGCTAAACGAGAGGAATTCATAGGCTATTTAAAGTCTATGAATTCCTCTCTATTATGGAACAAACGTAAAAATTAGATTTTAAGGTGGTAATGGTGAAAGCCGAAAAACGAGCATCTTGGATACTCCTCACTCCATTCATTATGCTTTCGCTGGCTGCAGGAGTAATTCCAATTGGATTCGCATTTTGGACCGCCCTTCAAAAGCCACAAACAATAATCCGACCGCAGGGTGGTTTCGGTGGTCTCTCAGCCTTACTTAATTCATTAAGAGACCCAAGATTAGTTACCTCGTTTAAAGACATTCTGATTGTGATGTCTATCTGGCTACCTATCATGATGCTAGGAATCGTCGGACTTGCACTGCTAGTGCACTCCAGTAAGGGAAAATTCGCGGGAATAATGCGGGGAATTTATTACCTTCCAGGGGCTCTCGGTGGAATAGCAAACTTTATGTTATGGGTTTACTTAGTTGATCCACAATTTTCACCCATAAATTTCATTTGGAAGGATCTACATCTGACTTCGATTTCTAGCGTGGTCAGTATTGCTAACACTCCTTACATTTTAGCTGCAATGCTATTTTTCCAAGGAGTTGGAAGTTGGATGATTATTGTAAATGGCGGTCTTAACGGAATTCCCGACGAGATATTGGAAGCCGCATCTATTGACGGCGCGGGCACTTGGCGCAACATCATTTCCATTAAACTTCCCCTAATACTTCCGTGGATAGGTTATGCATTCTTACTCAACGTTGCATATGGTTTCCAATTATTTTTGGAGCCATATTTACTCAATGAAATCACGCAAGGCGCGGTTCCTTCGCAATATGCGCCGTCTCAATTAGCGTATGAATTTGCATTTACAGATCGCAATCTACCGGCAGCCTCTGCTCTTTCATTGATACTTCTCGTCATTAGTCTTGCAATCGGCATGATTGTTGTACTTCGAACCGGCCTACTCGGGGATCGTGCGGTGAAACGATGACACTCTCAACTAAGAGCACAATGAAATCCAAACGCAGAGTTCAACGAAAGCCTGGCGAAAAGATCGGTGCTGGTACTTCACTCAGAGTAGTTGTCATGGTTGCAGTGGGAGCCATCTTTGCACTTCCTATTCTTGGATTTGTTGCGATGAGTTTCAGGAGTAATGATCACGTTTCAGCCGGGAAGGACGGATTCTTAGGGCTTGGCGGAATGTCCATCCATAATGCTATTAATAGCTTCCATACCATCAACGCTTTTGGGCCAGGCAAAGGCGGTCTCTTTACTCAATGGATCATGAATTCGGTGCTGTTATCAATTGTTTCTTGTGTTCTTGGAGTCTTCTCTTCGCTACCTGCGGGTTACGCTCTGGCTAGATTGCGTTTCAAAGGCAAAAAGACAGTTCTCTTCCTGACTTTGCTCGCCATGACCATGCCCAACACTGTTCTTGTGGTGCCAATATTTTTAGAGGTTGACAAGATAAATTCCGTAGGGCAGTTATGGCCCGTCATGGTACTTCTGGGATTTTTCCCGTTCGGAACATATCTCTCTTACATTCATTTTATGACTACCCTCCCCCACGAATTGATCGAGGCAGCGCGCCTAGATGGCTTAGGTGAGATCGAAACATTTATCAAAGTAGCCCTACCGATTGCAAAGCAGGCAATCGCCCTTGTCAGTTTTTACAACATCATTGCAACGTGGACTAACTTCTTCCTACCTCTGGCACTTCTATCTGCCAGTCAAAATCACCAAACCATCACCTTGGGCTTGCAACAACTAATTGGTGCCAGTCCATTATTTAATCCGACGATCGCCGCCGGACTTTCTGTGAAGTTATATATGCCTCAACTAGCGCTAGCTACGTTCTTGAGTACCTTACCGTTATTAGCGATATTTATTTTTGCACAAAGATATCTATTGAGAGGACAAACTTTAGGCGCCGTCAAAGGATAGAAACCCACTAATTGCGAGGAGTTTAGATGCAGCATTTCAAAGATTCAGTCGTTGTGATATCTGGTGCCTCCTCGGGTATTGGGTTGGCCACTGGTACGGCATTTATAGATGAAGGCGCTCATGTCTACAATCTAGATTTGGTGAATTCACCTGAAGCGCATAAATTCAATTACATTTCAACAGATATAACAAAGAGCGAATCCGTGAATTCAGCGATCTCTCAAATCGGAAATGACCGAGGTCGAATCGATGTTTTAATTAATAATGCTGGCATTAGTTTTGTTGGCACCGTTGAGGAGACGAAAGATGAAGATTGGAAGCGAGTTTTCGATGTCAATGTATTTGGCATGGCTCGTCTATCTGCCGCTTCTCTTACTTGGCTCCGTAAATCGCCCAATGGGAACATCGTGAACCTCTGCTCTGTTGGAGCGCTCAATGGTTTGCCTCAGAGAGTGCTTTATGACGCCACAAAAGGCGCCATTCTATCGATGACATTTGCTATGGCTACCGACCATGTTCGTGAGGGGATAAGAGTTAACTGTGTGAGCCCCGGAACGGTTCGAACTACATTTGTAGACAACATGATTTTAAATTTTCCCGATCCAGAAAAAGAACGAGCTGCACTCAATGCGCGACAAGCAACAGGTCGAATGGTTACCCCTGAGGAAGTCGCTGGAGCGATTTTATATTTAGCCGATCCGCGCTCCGCCTCCACAACTGGAATTACCCTTGAGGTAGACGGCGGAATGCACAATCTTAGAATGCGACCCATCAAATGAAACGAATAGCATCTGTAATTGGAATCAAAGATGAAAATATTGATCGTTACGAAGAGCTTCATGCCGCTGTCTGGCCCGAAATTCTAAATAGATTGAGTGAATCAAATGTGCACAATTACTCAATATTTCGATTCGAAAATACTCTCTTTGCTTACATGGAGTATCTTGGCGCGGATTATGAAGCCGATATGGCGGCAATTGCTGCCGATCCCAAAACTCAAGAGTGGTGGAAACTGTGTGTTCCGCTTCAATCTCCAATGCCCGGTCGCCAAGACGGCGAATGGTGGATGGAAATAAAAGAAGTTTTTCATTTGGATTAATAGCGTAAAACTCAATTAATTAACGAGAGAGAAAGGGATACATGAAGATTGGTCGCATAGGTAATTTTGAAAGCGAACGCCCCGTGGTAATTGAGAATGATGTCGCTTATTTTGTTGATTCCGTTGTAGACGATTGGAATAGAGAAACTCTTCAAGATGGCGGATTTGAACGAGTCAAGAATTCACCGTGGAGAAGTTTCCCCAACATTAGCGTCAACTCAGGGCGGCTGGGATCCCCGGTGGCCAGACCGACTAAATTGATATGTGTTGGCCTTAACTACATAAAGCACATCGCTGAAACAAATGCCCAAACTCCAACTGAACCAATAATCTTCATGAAAGCTCCAGATACCTTAATTGGACCGAATGATGACGTTGTAATTCCTCCGAACTCCCTCGCAACAGACTATGAAGTCGAACTAGCTATAGTCATTGGCAAACGTGCTCTTTATCTTGACAAGAACAAAGAGATTGAAGACTACATATTGGGATATTCAATTTCACAAGATATTAGTGAACGTCACTGGCAGTTAGAACGTAGTGGACAGTGGGTTAAAGGAAAGTCTTTTCCAACTTTTACCCCGTTTGGTCCTTACATCGTGACTCCTGATGAAATCGATACTCGGAATCTGAGGCTCTGGTGCTCCATCGATGGCGAGAAGCGGCAAGATTCAAGTACTTCTGATTTACTCTTTGGAGTTAACCATCTAGTTTGGTACATCTCTCAATTCATGGAGTTATTCCCTGGGGACATTATTAGCACCGGAACTCCAGGCGGAGTTGGTATGGGCTTTTCGCCAACTCGGTATTTAAGCGCCGGCCAAATTATTGAAACAGGAATTGAATCGATAGGAGAAATGAGAAACCGAGTTATCCAATTTGGTTAAAGTTTGATCGATGTTCCCAGATCCATTGATTCATAGAGCGCTGCAACAAGCTTTAAAGTATTGACATTGTCTTGCACAGAAGACCGCACCTCTGCGCCTGTTTTTATCGCTTTAAGGACCGAACCCATCGTTCCGATAAATGCATCAGGGAACCATCTCTGTGTTACTGGGTATGGCAACCATCCATCTGTTGGAATCACTTTAGAATTTAACTCTAAAGTATCTACCCGACCATCTGGGTAGTCATATAAGAGTCCGAGCGTCCCACGAATTGATCCTTTGTCCCCATCTAATCGGAACAGCGCAGAGTTGTCTTCACCTCTATTGATGTGATTAGCATGTACTAGCGCTGTAACGCCGTTTGGGTATTTGTAGGTACTTACTGTGCGTGTTTCTCCCTTTGGATATTGCCCATTAGTAGTTCCCGCAACACAGAACACTATGATTGGTTCGCCAAGAAACCACCTAACCACATCGTGGTAGTGAATTGAATGCAACATGATTTCTAGACGATCCAAATCTTTCGCCCAAGGCCACATTTCCCATGGCGTAACAAGATTTACCTCAATTGTGAAGTTAGTAACTTCTCCAATCCAACCTAACTCAACCATTTTATATGCAGCCGCAATTCCCTCATCGAATCGCAATTGTTGGTTAACGCCAGCGATCAGTCCAGCATCTAGCGCCTCCTTGGCCATCTTTTGACCTTGCTCAACTGTCGGGGCTAATGGTTTTTGAGCCAATATGTGTCTTCCGGATTTAACAACTTGAGAAAAAATTGCAGGTTGCTCCGCAGACGGAACTGCAATATCGATCACTTTTGCCCCGGTGCTCGCCAACAACTCGTCTACATTCGCATATACCGAGGAGATTCCATGGCGACCCGCAACCGCTTGCGCTCTGCTCTGGTCTATATCTGTAATTCCAACTATTTCTAGTCCTGCTTTTCTATATGCGGGAAGATGTGCACCATCAACGATTCCTCCTGCGCCGATGATTGCAATCGGCAATTTGTACTCAGGACGTATTTCCAAATCACAATATTGAGAGACTGCATCAAATATAGAGATCATGCCTGTCCTAACCCAAGGAAAGTACTATCTTGCGCGGAGACGAGAGGATTTGAACCTCCGAGGCCGTTTAACGGGCCTACCTCATTAGCAGTGAGGCGCACTCGACCGGGCTATGCGACGTCTCCAAGTGGTGGTGGGAGTTTACAGGCAAAGAAGAACTAATTTGCTACTCGGATTCTCGTCAATATATCGTTATAAACCGTGAGTAGAATCGCCTCACAATGAAATTTCGCTTTTCTGCTCGCGCGGTAGTTCTAATATCAATAGCTATTGTAGCCACGCTCGTGGTCGGGGCTGGGGCCTCCTACCTATTCTTACAAAAAAGCCCTCAGGTTCAGAAATTCCCAGCGCTCATTCATCACGTCGATCTTCCCGTTCGCCCCATGGAAACTTTTGCAAATTCTCAGACCATTACCCTCCCAAGCGACAATTCAACCTTTGTAAATTCATCCTGCCCAACTCTGTCTCCAACTTGGGTCAAAGATGAAAATCAAAAACCAGGGGTAAATATGACCGCCTTAGATTGGAAGAATCTCGATTTATCCGCAGTTGAAGGCAGTGGCCTTTGGCTTAACCAAACTTCTGTATCGTGCGGAGCATTAGTAAAAATTCATGCAGCTTTATATTCAACCAATAACACCCCTCAAACTTCAGGTCCTCGAATCTTCGCTGCCTGGCGCATCGGTTATTACAACGGAGCTGGCGCGCGAGAAGTTTGGCGTTCATCCAAATTCAAACTAAAAAAACGCAAGGCAATTACATCTAAAAAAGCTACAAGAATGACAGACACGAATTGGCCAGTTACCACATCCTTCACCGTGGGTAAGGATTGGACCCCAGGATTCTATTTAATAATTTCATTCTCCCCGTTTGGCCAAATTGAAAATGCTGCGCCTCTAATAGTTCGCAGCCCAATCGGATCCTCTAAATTGGTCATGATGCAATCTTTAATGACCTGGCAGATGTACAACAGTTTCGGGGGTCGCTCAGCCTACCTAGGACCCGATATTGATGGCACCCCTGATGCAGATGAAAGAAGTCGGGTAATATCTTTTGATCGCCCAATGATGGGAAGCGGCTCATATGCGATCCAACGCGATGCAATTCCATTCATCCAATTTACCGAGCAACACGGAATCAATATTGATCACGTGAGTGATTTTGATATCAATGAATGGCCTTCCATTACATCAAAATATAATGGAATTGTCATTGGCGGCCACGCCGAATATCTCACACACCGAATCTTTAACACCTTCATCGCCGATCGGAATCTTGGAACGAATATTGCAGTCTTTGGTGGTAACACCGCTTTTTGGCAAACTCGCCTTGCGACTTCTCCCGTCGGTCCGAACCGCCGAATGATCATGTACAAAAGTTCAACTGAGGACCCAACTACAAGTCTGAATCTCGTTTCTATCGAATTTAGTAACAAACGCCTTAATACGCCGCCAAATTTAATCACCGGTGAACAGACAGATGGCGTGCACGTTTATGGAACGCTTACACCTATGAGTATCCCGACCTGGTTGCATATTAAAAAAACTGCCACAATTAGCGGAGTTTCCAGCGATTCAGAGGTTGAAGCAACTACCCCAAATGTTGCACAGCCCCCCAATGTTCATATTATTTATAGCGGCCGTATGTTTTGGCGAGATCCAATTCATGACAAGGCAATTAAGGGACCTCCTATCGCCCAAGTCGATTGGATTGGCTTCCCCTCAGGAAGCGCAGTATTTAACGCAGGAATGACGACTTGGAGTTGCCAACTCAGCAATTCCTGCGTCGACCTTCCGTTCACCCGCTCATCGCAAACTCTTATGCGTTCAATCACACTTCAAGTATTGAATCTTTGGCAACATCCGAAAATTGGAGTCTCTTTAAAATAGCCGTGGGTACCAAGGTTCAAAACCGTACTGCACTTAGTTCTAAGACACTCATTTGACGTAAAACACAATCGGTCTAGAGGTAGCACTCGCCCTTTTGCTGGGAAAGAACTGTGCCATTCACCAAAATTTAACCATTAGATAGGGGAAATTTATGAGCGCGCTAGATCTCGCTAGATGGCAATTTGGTATTACTACTGTTTATCACTTTATCTTTGTCCCGATCACAATCGGTTCTGGATTCTTAGTCGCAGGACTTCAAACGGCTTGGTATCGCACCAATAAAGATAAGTATCTGCGCGCCACCAAGTTCTTCGGAAAACTCTTCCTAATCAACTTCGCAATCGGTGTCGTCACTGGCATCGTGCAAGAGTTCCAATTTGGTATGAACTGGTCTTCCTATAGCCGCTTCGTTGGAGACATATTCGGCGCACCACTTGCGATGGAAGGATTGATCGCGTTCTTCCTTGAGAGCACCTTTCTAGGTATGTGGATCTTCGGATGGGATCGGTTACCAAAGAAATTGCATCTTGCCACTATCTGGCTCGCAGCAATTGGAACACTTCTCTCCGCCTATTTCATCTTGGCCGCAAATGCTTTTATGCAACATCCTGTTGGTTATGTGTTGAACAATGTTCGTGGTCGCGCTGAACTCACAAGCATCATGAAACTACTTACCAACTCGACCGCGCTCGCTGCGTTCTTCCACACAATTCCGTCAGCCTTCTTGACTGCTGGTGCACTTTTTGCGGCGGTAGGAGCATGGATGATCTTCCACAATAAAGATGCCGAAGTCGCAAAACCAGCGCTAAAGATTGGTCTTGTTACAGTCTTGATTGCCTTCGTCTTTGTTGCTGTATCTGGTGACACAACCGCTCGTTTGATGACAACGCAACAGCCCATGAAGATGGCTGCTGCTGAAGCTGTTTACACAACGAAGCCAAATGTTCCATTCTCACTTTTAACCATCGGTACGCTTAATGGAAGCCACGCGGTCTTCCAAATTGGATTGCCATCAGTTCTCTCACTCATGGCCACCGGAAATGTTAACGGCACCGTGGAAGGTATTAATAATCTAGAGAAGAGTTATGAACAGAAGTACGGTCCAGGAAATTACACGCCAAATATTCCATTCGCTTACTGGAGTTTTCGTTTGATGATTGGCTTCGGTGCATTGGCCGCACTTATTTCACTACTTGCGCTCTGGTTTATTCGTCGGGGTCGATTCCCACACAAGCGGTGGTTTGTTCGAAGCATGTTGGTACTGCCTTTCCTTCCAATCTTGGCTAACTCCTTTGGTTGGATCTTCACCGAAAGTGCCCGACAACCGTGGGTTGTCTTTGGTCTTTTCAAGACATCAGCTGGCGTCAGCCCAGGGGTGAGCGCAGCTAGCGTGCTATTCACCATGGTCTTTTTCACATTGCTCTATGGAGTACTGGCTGTCATCGAATTTGGCTTAATGGTTCGCACAATCAAAGTTGGTCCAGAGAAGACACCGGAAATTGATGAGAACTCCAAGACACTCACGATGGCTTACTAGGTATAGGAGAATAAAAGCAAATGTCACTTAATTCATTCTGGTTTGTCATCATTGCCGTTCTCTGGATCGGTTACTTCGTCCTTGAAGGTTTCGACTTCGGAGTCGGTGTTCTACTGCACGCTGTTGCAAAGAATCAAGGTGAACGTCGCGCAGTTCTTACGACACTTGGACCCCTCTGGGACGGTAATGAAGTTTGGTTGCTAGTTGCTGGTGGTGCCACTTTTGCTGCCTTCCCGGAGTGGTATGCAACTTTGTTTAGTGGGTTCTATCTGCCACTTTTCTTAATCTTGGTATCTCTGATCGTCCGCGGCGTTGCCTTCGAATACCGCAGTAAGTACGGCAATGAAAGTTGGCGTAGCCGATGGGATATGGCAATTACGGTTTCAAGTTTCGTTCCGGCACTTCTTTGGGGGGTGGCATTTGCAAACATTGTTCGCGGTGTACCACTCATCAAGACAGCGGCTGGATACATTCAATATTCTGGTGGATTTTGGAATCTGTTAAATCCATACGCACTCCTTGGTGGGCTAACAACACTCGCACTTTTTGTCTCTCACGGTGCATTCTTTTTAGCCTTAAAGACTGATGGTGCAATCCGCACTCGAGCCAATGCGATCGGCCAGAGGGTGGGTCTGGTTACCGCACTACTTGCTGTGCTCTTTCTAGGCTGGACGATATTGAGTTTGACCTCCAAAGGTGGAGTTATAGCTGGGTCAACAGTCGTAGTCCTCGCTTGGCTAACTGCATTGGCCGCAAACGCTTACGGGCGCGAGGGGTTTGCTTTCCTCTTTTCTGCAATTGCCACGGCAGCTGTAGTAATCACGCTTTTCACCGGTCTCTATCCAAATGTGATGCCAAACCTCACCTCCGGCGGGGTTGGCCTGACAATCTTTAACGCTTCGAGCACCCATTACACACTCGGTGTAATGACCTGGGTCGCCGTGGTCATGACTCCAATAGTCCTTATCTACCAGGGCTGGTCATACTGGATATTTCGCAAGCGCATCAACCCAAACCAGATCGCTTCGCCAGAATCTGGAGTATTAGATATCGTCCACTAGTGAAACCATTTGACCCCCGGCTGCTGCGGTACTCCCGAAGTAGTCGGGGGTTTATTTTTGCCATTGTTTTAATCGGCGCGATCGGCGCGATCTTCACTATTACCCAGGCTTATCTATTAGTCGATCTGATTTGTAAGTTCTTTCAGCAGAAGCGAAGTTTTGAATCACTTCGGGGTGAAGTGATCACCCTTGGTGCGGTATTTTTTGGACGCGCGTTGTTGGCTTTTATAAATGACAGAGTTGCTGCTATCGCAAGTAGCAGGATGCGTGGCGAACTCCGCACCGAAATCATGAAGAAGACGGTAGCAAATGGAAGTTCTGACTCAAATGAACTTGGCACTGCAAACCTCGCCGTTCTTGTCACCAAAGGTATCAATGATTTGGATGGTTACTTTGCAAAGTTTCTACCACAATTATTTATTGCAACTATAGTTCCGGCGACCGTCGGCATTACCATTGCATTGCGGGATTGGAAATCTGGACTAATAATTCTCTTAACAATTCCACTGATGCCAATCTTTGGAATTTTAATTGGACGATTTACGGCGAGGGCCACAGCCAAAAAATGGGAAACTCTTGGACGGCTCAGTGGATATTTCTTAGATTTATTGAGTGGTATTACAACACTTAAGGTGTACGGCCGCGAGAAATTGCAAGACAAGAAACTTAAAGATGTTGGAGAACAATACCGATCTGAAACAATGCGGGTGCTTCGCATTTCATTCTTGTCTTCGCTAGCTTTGGAACTAGTTGCGACGCTTTCTGTCGCGCTCTTAGCGGTGACCATCGGACTTCGATTGGTTAATGGTTCAATGTCGCTATCCGTGGGCTTATTTGTCTTAGTTCTCGCCCCCGAAGTTTATTGGCCGATTCGCCAAGTATCTGGATACTTCCATGCCGCCTCTGATGGAATCGCGGCTTTCAATCAACTTTTCGCTATTTTAGAGAAACCACAAAAAGCTGGCGGGGATGTACTTTCGGGAATTTCATCGATCATTTGGAGTGATCTCATAATCAGTTATCCAAATCGCGTGGATGTGCTAGTCCCAGCCGGTCAATTGAAAGTCGCAGAAGTGCATGCGTTAGTCGGGCCATCAGGATCGGGAAAGTCGACGCTCGCCGCAGTATTGCTTGGTTTTATAGAACCAAATACAGGTGAAGTATTGGTTACGGCCGCAGATGGAATACATCAACTCTCAGAAATTGAGATCGATGCCTGGCGCTCCCTCATTGCTTGGCAACCACAAGAACCCAAATTCCCGATTGGCACGGTTGCGGATATCTTGCGGCATGCAAAGCCATTGGCAAGTGATCAAGAATTGACTGATTCACTAATGAGTGTCGACCTCGATACTGCTGATCTTTCGTATGGACTAGCAACAGAACTTGGAACAATTCATCAGAAACTTTCAATCGGGCAACTTCGAAAGATTGCACTAGCCCGTGCGCTACTCAAAGGTGCTCCTTTAATTATTTTGGATGAACCGACCGCCTCCGTCGATGACATTTCCGAAGGTAGGATCTCTGAATTACTCAGCGCTGAAGCAAAGCGCGGAACAATGATCTTATTAATCTCACACCGAGAGTTAATGATTGGCGCATCAACCCGGGTAACACGAATAGGGGCGCTGCTGCAATGAAGAGGAATGTTCTCAATGTCTTCAAGAGCCAATGGAAGGAAATGGCGAGTGCAGTAATACTCGGGGCCGCATCTCTTGGCGCGGCAGTTGGCCTATTGGCAACGAGTGCATGGCTAATTTCGATGGCCTCCACGCGACCACCTATTTTGGTGCTCGAAGTTGCGATCGTTAGCGTTCGGTTCTTTGGGCTTGCGCGTGGCGCCTTAAAATATGCGAGCCGAATTCTTGAACATAGTAGTGCGCTAAAGATTCAGACCTCACTGCGCGTAAGAATTTATCAACGATTAAGTCGGTTGTTGCCGGCAGATTATGCAGAACTTCATCGTGGAAATTTGCTCTCACGAATTATTAACGATGTTGAGTTGACCCAAGATCTATGGCTCCGTGTGGCTTCGCCTTGGCTTGCGGGGTTAATTTCTGGAAGCGCAGGAGTCAGTATAATTCACTGGTTATTACCATCGTGCGGTGATGCCATCGGATTGATTTTCCTCGCTACTACCTTCTTCATTCCGTTTTTGGCGATGATTTCATCTAGTAAAACTGATACCCGAAATTATGAAAGTCAACTCTTTGATCAGATTATGCAGATCGTAGAATCTGCACCGGAATCTTTGATTTTCAATTATCACCAAGAGCTTTTAAGCCAAATCGAAACCGAACAGAAAAAGATTGCCGAAGTTGAATCTAGGAATGCTGCGCGTTCTGGATTTGCCAGCGCGTTCTACTTTCTAACATTAGGTTCGGCCATTGTTCTCGCCCTTTGGTTTGCGGCTCGCGCCGCGCGGACCCATCACTTAGCGGGAATCAACATTGCCGTAATCGCGCTGGTACCACTAATAGTATTTGATGGTTTGAGCTCGCTACCTGGAGCATTTTCGCAATTGCGTCAGATACTGGGTGCTATTTCCAATATCGATCCATTGCTCGATGAGGTCACTCAGAGTGAAGTTATTGACTCCGAGGTACCTGACTTTGTCACTCTTGATTTTGTGAAAGTTCTTCCACTACTTGCAGATGCCACCACCCATGAAATCACAGCTACTGTCTCAAGTGGTGAAACGCTACTCGTCACAGGTCGCTCTGGCTCGGGCAAGTCCTCTATCGTCAACGCAGTTCTCGGTTTTATTCCGTACTCAGGCGAGATCTTATTAAATGGTCATCCTCTTCAACCAGGTGATGCCCACCTTTTCTCGACACTCCTGCAAGATGATTATCTCTTTGGGACATCGATCCGCGAAAATCTAAAAATTGGTAACCCAGAAGCAAATAATCAACAGCTACAAGAAGTTTTGGAGAGTGTTGAATTGTGGAGTTTTATCGCTGGCCTACCAGATGGATTAGATACGATGATCGGCTCACTTGGATTTAATTTTTCGGGTGGCGAGAAACAACGCATGAAGTTAGCAAGGGTGCTACTTCGCGAAACTCCAATTTTCATCCTCGATGAACCCTACGAATTCTTGGATTCTGCGCAGGTCGAGCGAATATCAGTAAGGGTGGCTGAAAAGCTGGTCGGGCGAGTTCTCATCATCGTGTCACACCTTCCTTTATCTATTAAGGCGCTTTCCGTCTCGCTCTAATAAGCGCTAAAGTCTTGACATGACTCTTACACGTACCCTCGGTCCATACCAAGTAACACCAGTCGGTATGGGATGTATGCCGCTATCAATGGCAAGTGATCGCAACAAGTGGGTGCTAGATGACCCTGAATATGCAATTGGCGTTATCCATGCGGCCCTCGATGCCGGAGTTCAATTACTGGATACCGCAGATATCTATGCCCCAGCATGGAACGCCATGGGTCATAATGAAATCTTGGTAGGTGAGGCGTTTAGAACTTGGGTCGCATCACCGCAGCAGAAGTCAAAGGTTGTCATCGCAACAAAAGGCGGGATTACTCGCGCTAAGGGCGAGAACTGGTGGGGCATCCCCGGCCGCAATGCGAGCAAGCATTATCTCTATCGCGCAGTTGAAGCGTCTGCTGCAAAGATGGGACTTTCAAAAATTCCGTTATGGCATCACCACCGCTTAGATCCTTCGATCACCTTTGAAGAGCAATTTGAGAATGTTTTAACACTTCACGATCATGGATACGTGGGCGCCATTGGATTGAGTAACGTCAATGCCGAACAATTGCGCCGCGCAATCGACATCGGCGGAACTCCTGCCCAAGGTGGAGTCGTCTCAGTACAAAATGAATTTAGTCCACGTTATCGATTATCGGCTGATGTAATTGATATCTGCACCCAGAATGGAATTGCCTTCTTGCCATGGTCACCTCTTGGCGGCGGATCGAACTTCGAAAAGATTGCTTCCGGGGAATTCGGGGCCTTTGATCGAATTGCTACAGCGCGAGGTGTATCTCCATACGCACTCACAGTTGCTTGGCACTTAGCCCAATTCCCAACATCAATTCCGATTCCAGGAGCCTCAAAAGTCTCTTCCATCATCGACTCGCTTTCGGGAGTTGATATACATTTAAGTGAGGCAGAAATTGCCGAGCTAAACGCCAGTTGCCCACCGGATGGGCCAATCCAATATGAGTTAATAGATCAACCCGCCTTTAGAAGTTAATCCCAATATTCAACTCTTATTCTGTGGGGTATTTAACTCCGATCTGAGCGCGCAAGGTATCCATAACTTTCATGATCTCTACCGACTCCGCAACACTCATAATAGGACTTTCGAGAAGACCTTCGGCAACGCACTTTTCTAAATGAAGGGCCTGGTATTGGCGACCTATGCCTTTAATCTTCTCGTTGTATTCCTGAATGACTTCACCACCCTGGTTATAAACCTTAAATGAAGTTTGAACGTAGAAAGAGTTTGCTATTTCGATTCGACCAAAAGTGCCGATAACTGTCGCAGTAACTGGACCAGCGGCCGACATGCAAGTCGTTAACGCTGCCTGCGCACCATTTTCGTATTCAAAGATGATTGATGTGGTTTCATCCACTTTCTCTCCGGTCAGAGTTGCCTTAGCAGTTACATGCTGTGGCAGACCAAGCACACGCACCGCAAATGAGACCGGATAAATACCAAGATCAAGTAGGGCACCACCACCTAGTTCTGGTTCCCATAGACGTAGAACATGTGGCAGATACTGACTGTGATCTGCGATAACCAACTTAATTTCACCAAGAACTCCTGAATTGATGACCTCAAATATTGCATTCATAGACGGCAGGAATCGACTCCACATTGCTTCTAAAACAAATAATTTCTTCGATGCTGCAAGTTCTTTGATCTCTTGCGCTTCACCAGCATTGATTGTGAAAGGTTTTTCAAGAAGAAGATGTTTACCGGCGTTTAAAGCAAGCAGCGCATGCTGGTGATGCCAAGGGTGAGGTGTGGATACATAAACTGCATCAACTTCTGGGTCATTCACCAAAGCTTCATACCCTTGATGACGATTTGGAATTCCAAATTTATCGGCAAATTCATTCGCCTTGGCCAAATCCCGGGCTCCCACAGCTTGGATTGTCATCCCTGCAATTCGAAAATCAGTTGCAACAGCGGTAGCAATGCCACCAGCACTTAAGAATCCCCACCGTAATGAACTCATACTCCAAGCTCCTTCTTTTCAGGACCGATTGCTGCGTAAGTGGTAACTTCAAGACTAATCATAAACTTAGAATAGTCTTAACCGTATGAACCAAAGCCTGGACGCCATTGTTATTGGTGCGGGCGTAGTTGGCGCCGCAACCGCGTTAGCGCTTACAAACGCCGGACTCAAAGTTTTGGTTATTGATCGCGGAAATGTTGCAAATGGCACTACCAGCGCTGGCGAAGGAAATATCTTGGTGAGTGATAAAGAGCCAGGTCCTGAACTGGAACTTGCACTTCACTCGCGGGAGGCTTGGTTTGAAATCAATGAAGATATTGGGGGAGGTTTCGAGTTAGAAACAAAGGGTGGGTTAGTTGTTGCCCGAAGTGAGTCTGGTGTAAACAGTTTGAAACATTTGGCTGGCGAACAAAGAAGCGCAGGGATCATTGCACAATACGTTGACTCGGTAGAACTGCGAAAACTGGAACCCTATCTTTCTCGTTTAATCACTGATGGCGTGTATTACCCTCAAGATGCCCAGTGCCAACCCATGTTGGCTACGACTCGAATCCTGCGAACCGTTCAAGCGCGCGGAGGCGACTTTCTGCCCAAAGCAATTATCACTGCGATTACTACATCACAAGGACGAGTTACTGGAGTCCTCACGAGTGCTGGAACTTTTGAGGCGCCGATCGTTATCAATGCTGCGGGTACATGGGCTGGCCAGATTGCCCAGATCGCTGGTTCGTACTTACCAATCGCGCCCAGACGCGGATTTATATTGGTTTCGGTTCCAGCGCCGGAGCTTATTTTCCATAAAGTTTATGATGCCGAATATGTTGCCAATGTATCCAGCAGTGATAGTGACTTGCAATCCAGCGCCGTAGTTGAAGGAACTCAAAGCGGAACAATTTTAATTGGAGCGTCGCGCGAACGCGTTGGATTTAAAGATGGGATTGACTTCTCGATATTAAGGATTTTGGCTCGTCAAGCAATTGAGTTATTTCCGATATTAGCCGATATTCAACTGCTGCGTGCCTATCGGGGGTTCCGCCCTTATGCTCCAGATCATCTTCCCATTATCGGTGAAGACCACCTCATAAAGGGACTTTGGCACAACGCAGGGCATGAAGGAGCTGGAATTGGACTCGCCCCGGCCAGCGCACGATTAATTTGCGACGGGGTCCTAGGACGCACCTCATTCATGGACGCATCCCCTTTTTCACCAACGCGGTTTTGCACCCAGGCAGCATCATGATCACATTTACTTATAATGACACAGAACTTCAAGCAACAATAGGACAATCCGTTGCAGCGGCGCTACTTGCTAACCACGAGCGAATCACGCGGTACACAAGGGTTGAATCGAAACCTCGTGGACTTTTCTGCGGAATTGGTATCTGTTTCGACTGTTTGCTGATTATTGACAACCAAAGCAATCAGAGAAGTTGTATTGTCGAAATTAAAGAGGGAATGAAGGTGATGACTCAACATGGCAATTAGCCACCAAGTAATCGTTGTCGGGGGTGGCCCTGCTGGGCTCAATGCTGCCAAATATGCGGCCAATGCAGGCGCTGATGTTGGATTGATTGACGGAGGGGTACGCCTCGGTGGTCAGTATTGGAGGCACACTGGAAACGAAAACTTTGACCAGTCGATGCATTACAACTTTGATCAGGGTTCACTCTTGATCGATGCTGTTCTTGCCAACGCGCGAGTCACGATTTATACAAACACTGCCATTTGGAGCGCATCTATTAAAGATGACTACATTATTCTGCGAACTAAGGGGCGCGAATTCATTACCCAGCGCTTGATTATTGCTACTGGCGCGTATGACAGATCACTACCTTTCCCAGGCTGGGATATCCCTGGAGTGATGACGGCAGGCGGCGCGCAAGCACTCATTAAAGGAAGTGGGGTCGTAGCGGGCAAGAAGATCGTTGTGGCGGGTACTGGCCCGTTCCTATTATCGGTTGCTACCGGAATTGGTAATCACGGAGGAAACGTCGTTGGAGTTATAGAGGCATCAGCAAAAAGTGCGTGGCTCAAACAGTTATTCATATTGATACGAAACCCATTAAAAATTGGCGAAGGGGTTCACTATCTGCTGGCACTACGTAATAAAAAAATACCAATACGCTTTAAACAAGCAGTGGTTGCAGCGCATGCCGGAGTTGATGGATCGCTTGAATCTGTCACGATAGCCAACATCGACAGCGACTTTCACATAACATCGCGTTATCAACTTTCCTGTGATGTTGCTGCCATCGGCTGGGGCTTTACCCCTGATATGTCACTCGCAGGAGCACTCGGGTTGGACTTGAAAGTGGCAGATGATGGAACTGTGGTTGCTTGCGTAGATGAAAACCAGCGCACCTCTGGTGCGGGCGGATTGGTGGAAATCTTTGCTGCTGGTGAATCAACTGGTATTGGTGGTTCGGGGCTTTCATTATTAGAAGGCGCAATTGCAGGCCTGTCAGCAGCACATTCGCAAAAAAGTCGCAAAGATTTGAAATCAATGCGGAAAAAGGCGCAGCGCTTCGCGCGCGCTTTAACGCAGGTTTACCCAGTTCGCAAAGGTTGGGACAGTTGGTTAACCCCAGAAACAGTAATCTGCAGGTGCGAAGAGGTCGATTATCAAACTTTTTGCTATGCGCGCGATGAACTTGGGGCGAGTGATGCCCGAGGAGCAAAGTTATTTGCACGCTGTGGCATGGGAATGTGTCAGGGTCGAGTCTGCGCCCAGAACGTTTCCGATCTACTAGTTAGTGATGATGCAGATCGCATAAGGAACGTTTATCGACCAATTATTTCACCCATTACCTTGGGTGAGCTCACGCAAGATGGATTATTGTGACGCCATGACAACACCCGCAACACGTACCCAGCCGTGGCATGGAATTCTGACTGCCACTGCGACTCCTTTTAATCAAAAACTCGAGATTGATTACCAGCAGTATGCCGAACATATTCAATGGTTGGCTGAAAATGGAACTCATGGAGCCGTACCCAATGGATCACTCGGTGAATACCAAGTTTTGAGCAACTCCGAGCGCGCCAAAATTCTTGAAACAGCGATTGAAGCTGCTCCAGATGGTTTTCATATTGTCGCTGGAGTGGGTGCCTACGGCGCCGCAGAATCTCGGAAGTGGGCGGAACACGCAGCGACTGAAGGCGCTGACGCCGTAATGCTTTTACCGCCCAATGCTTATCGCGCCAGTGATGATGAGGTCATCGCCCACTACAAAGAGGTAAGCAAGGTGGGAATTCCGATTATTGCTTACAACAATCCCTTTGATACGAAGGTGGATCTCGTTGCAGATCTTGTTGCAAAGATAGCTGATGCTGCGCCAAATGTGGTCGCAATTAAGGAATTCTCTGGCGATGTAAAGCGCATCTGGCAGATTCATCAACGCGCTCCGCGAATCGAAGTTTTGGTTGGCGCCGACGACGTCCTTCTCGAGCTTTCAACGGCGGGAATCGTTGGCTGGATCGCTGGGTTTCCCAATGCGCTACCTAGAGAATCTGCCCAGCTCTATAACTTGGTAACTTCTGGAAATTATGTCGAAGCAGCGCCGATGTACGCCGCAGTTCATGATCTTTTCAATTGGGATTCTCGTAAAGAGTTTATTCAAGCGATTAAATTGACGATGGATATAGTGGGTCGTTATGGCGGACCGACGCGACTACCGCGGCTCCCCCTTCCACCAGCCGAAGAAGCAAAGTTACGGGCAGATACTGCCCGTGCGGTTAACTATTTCAAGATTCGCTAGTTATGACAACGCTTCGTTCGGTAAAGACCGTTGAATCACATACCGAAGGAATGCCAACGCGCGTTGTTTTAGAAGGGATTGGAGAAATTCCCGGAGCTAGCGCCTTTGAAAAACGCGCATACTTCATGGAACATATGGATCATATTCGCCAGTGGTTAATGTTTGAACCCCGCGGGCATAGCGCTATGAGTGGCGCAATAATTCAAAAGAGTACTCGACTTGATGCCGATGTTGGGGTTGTCTTCATTGAAGTCTCTGGATGTTTACCAATGTGTGGTCACGGAACGATTGGCCTTGCCACAGTATTAATTGAGAAGAAATTAGTTCCTGTAGTCGAACCCATTACAACAATACGGCTCGATACTCCCGCCGGATTGGTAGTCGTTGATGTTGCCGTAAATAATGGTAAGGCTCAACATGTAACCATCACAAATGTTCCATCTTTTTTGCACCAACAAGATCAAACTGTAAATGTTCCTGGCTTCGGCGAAATCACCTACGACATGGCTTACGGTGGCAACTTCTATGCCATTATTCCGATCGAACGAGTGGGAATTGAGTTTGAAAGAAAGAATGGCTCAAAGTTCTTAGCGGCAGGACTCGCAATTTCCGATGCGATCAATGAACAGAATCGTCCAATTCATCCAGAAAATCCAGAAATCGCGATCTGCCACCATATCGATTTTATAACTCAGGGCGATCATCGCCTCCACTGGAAAAATGCGATGGCGATCTATCCGGGTTGGTTTGATCGCTCTCCTTGTGGAACTGGTACAAGTGCGCGCTTAGCTCAAATGGTCGCCCGAGGTGAATTCAAAGATGGCGATGTCTTACTCAATGAGTCATGGATCGGTTCACGCTTTGAGGCTAGCGTAAAGGAACACACAAAGGTTGCCGGCTTTGATGCGATCATCCCATTAATTAGGGGACGAGCATGGGTGATGGGTGAGGCAACGTGGACTCTGGATTCAACAGATCCATTTCCAAATGGTTTTTTAGTTTAAGCCGCGAACTCCATTTGTCATTCGTTCAATCTTCTCGGGATTGCTTCGCTTAAGCGCAGAGGGCAAAAGTTCGTCCGAGAAACCTTGAAAGCAAACTGGTCGCACAAAACGATAGATGGCATCAAGTCCTACTGATGTGGTGTGGGTGGAAGAGGAAGGCCATGGACCGCCATGATTTTGTGCAGGTGTGACGGAAACCCCGGTAGGTGCACCGTTAAGAATTAAGCGGCCGGCAATAGCCGTAAGTTTATTGACTAGACCCGGACGTTGTTCTTGGGAGCCAAGATGTAACGTCGCGGTGAGATTTCCCTCAGATTCGACGATAATAGAATCAAAATCAGAATCGTCACATTTAACAATAACTGTGGTTGGACCAAAATGTTCATATGAAAATTCTGGATTCTCTTTATATGTTGGGTAATCAACAATAAATAACGTTGGTTGAACGATAAAACCAATATGCGACAAATTACCTACAATAGTTTCAACATTTGGAATCTTTGCGAGCTCTGAAATTGCATTGTTGTAACGCTCGCTAATACCCTTATTAAGAAGTGGCTGAGCAATCACGGAATTCATCTTGGTGCGCATGACATCAATAAATTGCGTGCTATCACCCGCAACAAATATTAATCCTGGTTTGGTGCAGAACTGACCAGACCCTAGTGTCGCTGAATCAAAAAGAGTTTCGCCGATCGCAATTGCGCGTTCACTAATTGCAGCTTCGGTGACAAAAACTGGATTAAGGCTTCCCATCTCTGCAAATACAGGAATAGGGACGGGGCGCGAATGGCTTAAATCAACAAGTAATTTTCCGACAAGGGCAGAGCCGGTAAATCCGATCGCCGCAACCTCGCCCGCGAGCGCGATCCAGTGAGTTATCTCGGGGCGGCGGCCCTGCACCATTGTGAAGATATCACCGGGCAATCCTTCTGCGGCTAGCGCGGCTTGCACGGCCTGATAGGTAAGTTCTGAGGTTCCGGGGTGAGAAGGATGAGCTTTTACGATTACCGGACATCCCGCCGCAAGGGCAGAGGCGCTATCCCCGCCCATCACCGAATAAGCGAAGGGAAAGTTGGATGCACCAAAGACTGCAACAACTCCAATCGGAAGATTCACTTTTCGCATATCTGGCCGAGCAACTGGCTTGTAATCTGGGTCTGCTAAATCAATGATGGCGCCCAGTTGAGTACCTTTTCGCACCATTGCAGCAAATAGTTGTAACTGAACTATGGTTCGTGAAATTTCGCCATTGGCGCGTCCCTCTGGCAGACCGGTTTCTTGGCGCGCAATCGCTACTAGTTGGGGGCGAACTTTTTCAATGTGGGAGGCGATGCTTTCAAGGAGTTCAGCCCGCTTTGCAAGGGTTAGATGTGCAATGGAATCTTTGGCCCTAGCAGCGCGAACAATCGCGCTATGGACCTCCTCAAAACTATTCTCTGGATACTCAGCGCCAAATGCTTGACCATCTGCTGGATTTACTGCCTGAAAACGCTGTAGTGACATAGTCCCAGCCTAGTACCCTTACCAACATGAGCAAGATTATTACTCGAGTACTAGGTAAGGAAGCGCCGGGCACGTCGTCACACGATATTGCTAAAGGTGAAGTGCTTGCAGAATTTATGGCGAAAGATTGGGCGCAGTCACCACTCGAAGGAGCGCGCACCGCCGATGTTGTGAAGTACGCCAGCGTGCGGCGTGCAAAATTATCAGCGGGTTATTTAGGAATCCGATTGGTAATCCCGGCGGGTACTTTTAAAGTACGGAGCAATGATACTGATTACAAATTTCGTGCTCATTCTGCTTTTGCATATTTAACTGGAATTTCGGCAAGTGATTGCGTCCCTGATTCAGTCCTAATTCTCGAACCAACTCACCGGGGTCACGAAGCTCTCCTCTTTATTCATCCCCGCTCTCCTCGCGACACTTCGGAGTTTCATTCCGATCGTAGACATGGCGAATTCTGGGTAGGTCGCAGACTTTCTGCCGAAGAAACACAAACTCGTTATGGGATTTCAGTACGACATATCGATACCCTCCCAGAGTTTCTGAGCGAAAAGGCCCCGTCATTAACGGTTCGTGGCCAAGATCCACTCGTTGATACATGGGTCGACAAACATAAGAAACGCGAAGCAAAATTGTTAAGTGCAATCTCTGAAATGCGCTTAGTAAAAGATAAATACGAAATTGCCGAATTGCAAAAAGCGATTGACGTCACCGCCCGAGGTTTTAACGACATGATCCGCTCTTTTCCTGCCGCAACCTCGGTCAAGCGAGGTGAACGAATCATTGAATCGGCCTTCTACGGCCGAGCCAGGCTTGAAGGCAACGAACTTGGTTACGACACGATTGCAGCTGCTGGATCACATGCCTGCATATTGCATTGGATTAAAAATGACGGGGATGTTCTTCTGGGCGATCTGATTTTGATTGACGCCGGTGCAGAAGTCGAATCCATGTATACCGCCGACATCACTCGGACGATTCCCATAAACGGAAAATTTTCATCTGAGCAACGCAGGATTTATACCCTGGTGTACGCCGCGCAACGAGCGGGCATTGCGGCAGTAAAACCGGGTGCACCATGGCGAGCATTCCATGACGCGGCAATGGAGGTAATTGCAAAGGGACTTGAAGAATTTGGCGTTCTTCCGGGAACTGCCGAAGAATCGCTCCATCCAGAGGCGGGATTCCACAGGCGCTGGACCGTACATAGCACCGGACATATGCTCGGAATCGATGTTCATGATTGCGCGCAAGCTCGCAAAGAGAGTTATTACGAAGGAGTTTTAGAAGAGGGAATGGTTCTGACGGTGGAGCCCGGGCTATACATACAGCCAGATGATCAATTATTTCCTTCGGAATACCGAGGAATTGGTGTTCGAATTGAGGACGACGTTCTGGTCACAAAAAATGGAGCCCAGGTGTTAAGCCGAGCCATACCTAGCCATCCTGACGAGGTAGAAGTTTGGGTTTCTAACCTATTGCGTTAAATTATTGCGTTAAATTATTGCGTTAAATTATTGCGTTAAATTATTGCGTTAAATTATTGCGTTAAATTATTGCGTTAAATTATTGCGTTAAATTATTGCGTTAAATTATTGCGTTAAATCGCATTCTATTAAATGGCATTCCCGGCGGCGGCCGCTAGCGTTCCAAGCACCAAAGTAAGAGCAAGGTAACTCCAAGCAACCCAATGTTTTCTTGCTTTAAAGAGGTCGTGGGTTTCGAGTGCAAAAGCCGACCAGGTTGTGAAAGCCCCAGCAAATCCGGTTCCGAACAGGTAACCGACATTGGCTGATCTATGGACCATTAGCCCTAAAACAAATGATCCTAAGATATTAATGAAAAGAGTTTCCATCGGCAAGAGGTTGTTCCGAGTCTTACGCATGTTCTTATCAATCAAATAGCGAAGTGGCGCACCTACCCCAGCACCAAGAGTGATAAGCAAAACTCTCATTTTTTCGCAAACCTTTTCTCAAGAAAATCATTGGTCACAAAGACAAGTATGAAGGTTCCGATAATTGAAGCGAGCGCATATGTAATTATCGTGTGGTAATTCTGCGTATTTATATATTGATCTATCTTCACTGCAAATGCCGAATATGTGGTGAAGCCGCCACAAAAGCCGGTACCAATAGCCGGTCGCCACCACCAACGAGGACTCTTGTGTTCTCTTATATATAAAACTATCGCAGTGAGTAGTACGGCACCAATGTAATTAACGAGGAGCGTAGCCCAAGGAAATCCGTGATCAACAATAAAAAGTGAGAAACCCCAGCGTGATAGCGAACCAATTATCCCGCCGAGGGAAACAACGGAGAGAGTCTTTAGTTCCAATTTCGCTTTGAGGTTAGGCGCGATCCGAGTCCAGAAACCAAACTAATAATAATCGAGGCAAAGATCGCCGACCAGAACGAGGTAATTGTTAAGGCGCCGCTAATGTGAGTAGTGAGTTCGAGCATCGCTGCATTGATCACAATTAAAAAGAGTCCGGCGCTAAGGATGACCGCCGGCAACGTCATCAATTTCAAAAATGAGCCCAAGATGGTGTTGACGGCCGCGAAGATCAGCGCGACCCATAAGTAGTCCCAGGCTCCGCCATGAACTTTGATTCCCGGAACTAAGCCAGTTGCCGCCCAAACAGCTAAAGCAAGAACGCCCCAACGCACAATAATTCTCATGCTTAAAGGATACCCTCTCGCTTTCTGATTACCGAGCCCAACCAGCGGAGTGGATCGTACTTAACGTCGACCACCCGCTCTTTCATCGGAATAATTGCATTGTCAGTGATACGAATGTGCTCTGGGCAGACCTCGGTGCAGCACTTGGTTACGTTGCACATTCCAAGTCCAAGCACCGATTGAGCGGTCTGCTTACGATTGCGCAGCGTATCTAAGGGGTGCATATCAAGTTCGGCGATACGGATAAAGAATCTAGGACCTGCGAAAGACTTCTTATTCTCTTCGTGATCTCGAATAACGTGGCATGTGTCTTGGCATAAAAAGCATTCGATGCATTTACGGAACTCTTGTGAACGCTCGACATCTACTTGCTGCATCCGAGCTTCACCTAGTTTGAGGTTCGATGGGTGCTCATATGCACGAATTTCCATTGCCTTCTTATAGTTAAACGAAACATCGGTGACTAGATCTTTGATAACAGGGAATGCCCGAAGTGGGGTAATCGTTATGGTTTCGCCTTCCTCAAATGAGGCAACTCGAGTCATGCAGGCAAGACGTGGTTTTCCGTTAATTTCCATCGAGCATGAACCGCACTTGCCGGCTTTACAATTCCAACGAACCGCGAGGTCATTCATCTGTTCAGCTTGAACGCGGTGAATCACATCGAGAATCACTTCGCCATCCATTGCCTCAACGGTGACATCTTGCAATCCGCCAGTTTCCGAATCTCCGCGGAAGATACGCATATTTAGTATGCGGGCCATATTAGTTTCCACCCTTCGCGACTTCTTCCGGTGTCATGTACTTCTCAAGTTCGTGGGGATCAAAAAGTTCGAAGAGTTCCTTCGGCATTGTTGGAAGTGCGTTCTTTTCAACGCTCACTTTTGTACCATCAAAAGTGCAGATCAGATTTACCTGGCGCCACTCTGAACTCATAATAGGGAAGTCATTACGAGTATGACCACCGCGTGACTCTTCGCGCATCAAGCCGGCAAGCGCTGTTGACTCCGCGACCAACAACATATTGTCTAAATCAAATGACAGGTGGAATCCAGGATTGAAATGTCTTGTTCCTGAAACCGAAACATTTGCAATCCGGATTCGAAGTTCTGCAATCTTAATTAAAGCTTCCTCAAGTTCACTCTTAGTACGAATAATTCCAACGAGCGACTGCGTCAACTCTTGAAGTTCGTGGTGAAGAGCGTAAGGATTTTCACCACCGCCCTGCCTAAATGGTTTCTCAATTTTCTCTTGCGCCTTGGAAATAGAAGTATCCGAAACTGGATTCGCGCCTCGTGATTTTACGTACTCAGCTGCACCGATCCCGGCACGACGCCCAAAAACCAAGAGATCAGAGAGTGAGTTCCCACCAAGTCGATTGGAACCGTGCATGCCACCAGCAACTTCACCCGCAGCAAATAAACCGTGAACACCGATTGCAGCCGCGGTATCGGGGTCAACATCTACGCCACCCATTATGTAGTGGCAGGTCGGACCAACTTCCATAGCTTCTTTGGTGATGTCAACACCGGCAAGTTCGTAGAACTGGTGCCACATCGATGGCAACTTCTTCTTAATGACATCAGCGGGTAGGCGCTTTGAAACATCCAAATAAACGCCACCATGTTCGGTGCCACGACCAGCTTTTACTTCAGAGTTAATTGCTCGGGCGACTTCATCGCGTGGAAGAAGTTCTGGTGGGCGACGGTTATTGGCTTGATCGTTGTACCAACGATCAGCCTCCGCTTCATTGTCTGCATATATATCTTTAAAGACATCTGGAATGTAATTGAACATAAAACGCACGCCATCGGTATTAGTAAGTATTCCACCATCACCGCGAACAGATTCCGTAACCAGCAAACCACGCACTGATGGTGGCCAGACCATACCTGTCGGATGGAACTGAATAAATTCCATATCCTTCAAACGACCGCCCGCTTTTAGGGCAAGCGCATGCCCGTCTCCAGTGCCTTCCCATGAATTAGAAGTAATTTTGAATGTTTTTCCAATACCGCCTGTCGCCAGAATGACGGCAGTTGCTTCAAAGAGAACTTCATTACCGCTTTCGCGCCAATAACCATAAGCACCAGACACTTTTCCATTGTCCGTCAAAATTTCCGTAATGGTTAGCTCTGAATACACTTTGATGAACTTTTCAGCCTCGCCATGTTCTCGGGCATCTTTCTGTTGCAATGCAACAATCCGTTGTTGCATAGTACGAATAAGTTCTAAACCTGTTCGATCGCCAACGTGAGCCAATCTAGGATATTCGTGACCGCCAAAGTTACGTTGTGAAATCTTTCCATCGATGGTCCGATCAAAGAGCGCGCCCCATGTTTCCAGTTCCCAGACACGATCTGGCGCCTCTTTAGCATGTAATTCTGCCATCCGATATTGGTTAAGAAATTTTCCGCCGCGCATCGTGTCACGGAAGTGCACCATCCAGTTATCACTTGAATTCACATTACCCATCGATGCCGAAACGCCACCTTCGGCCATCACGGTATGAGCTTTACCAAATAATGATTTACAAATAATTGCAACAGAAAGTCCCGCCTCGCGCGCTTCTACTGCGGCGCGCAATCCGGCGCCACCGGCGCCAATTACAACAATGTCATACTTGTGACGTTCAATCTCATTAGTCATAGTTGTCAGCCTTTAGAAGAAATAAAGATTGCGGATCGAGTGGCCAGAAACCTGGCGAACATAAAGATCGGCGAGGGCAACTCCAAAGAGAGAGATCCACGCAAAGTTCTGGTGCTTATGGTTCAAGATCGAAACCCATGTCCAAAGTTTGTAACGAATGGGGTGCGTCGAGAAGTTACGAAGCCTTCCGCCCACCGTGTGACGGCAGGTGTGACAAGACGCCGAATACAGCCACAAGAAGGTTGCATTTGCGAGAAGTACCAATGTGCCAACGGACATATGTCCCCATTGACCCTTCTCGTTTCTAAATGCTCCAATTGCATCAATGGAAAGGAAGACATTAAAAACCAAACCTGCATAAAAAGCGTAACGGTGGCCGTTTTGCAAGATGAGCGGAGCGCGAGTTTCGCCAGTGTATTTCTTGTGAGGTTCGGCAACCGCGCAAGCAGGCGGTGACATCCAGAATGAGCGGTAGTAAGCCTTCCGGTAGTAATAACAAGTCATTCGAAATACCAACGGAAAAATAAGAATAAACAACGAAGGCGAAACCGTCATTCCAAAGATGTGATAAGTACCAAAAATCGTTCCCACAAATGACGGCGAGCCCGTGACGCAATCTGTCGAAAGACACGGAGAATAAAACGGCGAGATCAACGGCTTTGCAAAATATTTTCCATTTTCAAATGCTCGAAAAGTTGCATAAATAATAAATGAGAGAAGTACCGCGACCGTGATGGCAGGTTGAACCCACCACTTATCGGTGCGGAGTGTGCGAGCAGATAACTTTGCTCGGCCCTCTGAGAAGACGCCATTGCCTTTGTTATTGGACCCCTTGGTATCAATTGCCATTAGAGAAGTTTCTTACGCCTACCCGTTTAGCGCTAGAGCGGCTCTTGTCGTGCAAGGGTGAAATCGCACACAAGCGCCCCGAAAAACTCGGACCGCTCGAGTGAAAAGTATGTATGAGGCACAAATAACGGTTGAAAGCGCTTCCGAGTTCAAAACTACAATTTCAACGGTGTAATTTATAGGATTTCCAGTGTTCCTATAAATTGAGCTTGTGGATTTATAGGCTAATGAGCGCCTGGATTTGAAGCATTACAGGTGGATTCTTCTCTAAATTTTTTGGGTTTACGCTCAATAACTTGGAATAGTGCTCTCCTTATTCCAAGTTATTGTACTTAACTTGGAATAACGCTATTCTTAGTCCAAGTTAAAGGGGAACCATGGCACGGACAGATATGGACTGGGCCGCTTGCACTTACAAGAACGTGCCGTGGCGCCAACAAGTACGTGCAGGGTCCAAGGAAGATCGAATGGTTCGTTCTATCAAGGTTTGCATCCCGGCTGAGATTGCCACTCGTACGTTTACTCTCGGCTCTCAATCAATTTCTAAGTCCGAATTGGCGATAAGCGCAATTTCTTATTTGGATAGTACGCATGGGGAAATTTTAAAGTCTCTGGGCCGTCTCCTTATTCGCACCGAATCGGTCGCTTCTTCCAAAATAGAAAACCTATACGCGACTCCTGAAGAATATGCAAGAGCTTTATATGGAAATAACTCAAACTCATCTGCAGTGGCAATAGTGGCTGGTACTCGGGCATTGACCTCTCTGATTGCCTCCGTTGACTCGGGCCAATTGATTACGGAGTCGGCCATTAAAGATGCGCATCGCACGTTAATGAAAGACGTGCCTCGGGAACAAGAATCTGCAGGCAAATACCGTCAAGTCCAAAACTGGATTGATGGCAGCGACCATTCACCGCTCGGTGCAATCTTCGTGCCCCCGCCACCAGAAAATATAGAAAGTCTCATGAAAGACCTTTTGACATTTGCCAACCGCAACGATGTTCCGGCACTTGCGCAAGCCACGATAACCCACGCCCAATTTGAAACCATTCATCCTTTTGCGGATGGGAATGGCCGCATAGGCAGAGCCTTAGTGAATGCGATCTTACGGCGAAAAAGGGTAACAACTAGAGTAGTTGTGCCAATTGCTTCGTTCCTGGTGGCCAACCGAGAGGCGTATTTTGATGATCTCAATAAATATCGAGACGGCCACACGGAAAGTTTATTGACGCGCTTTGTCAGTGCCGCAAATATCGCCTCAATAGAAGCGGGCAGAACAGCGGCGACTTTAAATGAGTCTCCTGCAATCTGGCGAAAGAAATTGGGGAAAGTTCGATCTGGCGGCTCCACTTCGCACTTACTGGAAGTTTTGATTTCAAACCCTGTGTTCTCAGCAGATGAATTAGTTGGAGTGATTGGGAAAAATTCTACAAGTATTTACAACGCAATCTCTAGGTTGCACGCTGTTGGAATACTTACTCCACTTTCTAATCGAAAACGGAATCAAATCTGGGGTGTTACTGATGTCCTGAACGAACTAGAAGAACTCGATCATCGAATAGCGATGAAGGAGAGGTCTTGAAGACAGAGGTGGATATTGAACGATATCTCGACATAGAATGCTGGCGGAGGGCGTGGGATTTGAACCCACGAAGGTTTCCCTTGCCGGTTTTCAAGACCGGTGCACTCGGCCACTATGCGAGCCCTCCGTGGGCAAACTTACTGGCACAGAGCGAGCAGACAAAATCGTTGCTAATTACATCGGAAGTTTAAGCAGTTTTTCAATCACGATGGCAACACCATCCAAATGATGGGGCTCAGCGACAAACTTCGAATATTTAGGAGCATCGGGGTGACCATCTGACATCGCCCATGATCGATCAGCCCACAATAACATCGGGAAATCATTTGGATTATCTCCAAAAGCAACGACATCTGCCGATGTAAAGCCCATTCGAGCAGTGAGTTTGGCCAGAGTTTGACCTTTATTAACACCAAGAGCAGATATTTCGAGTAATGATTCATCAGCGTTGGAGTGTGTAATTGTGACGAGATCTCCAACTTCATGCAACGCGATTGCCAACAATTCGTCGGAGGTGTATTCGTAATCCGAGCAACGTGCCAACATTTTAAAAGCTGGCTTTAACAATTTTTCTTCAATTCGCATTACTGGCGCATTATCGATACCCACGTCCCAGCGTGGAATATATGCACTCTCGTGATGGAACTCTTCGCCATACTCGGTAGCAAATGAGATGGTGGGAACTGCATTACGCATCCGCATTACAAATTCAAATTGAAGTTCAAGGGGGATTAACCACTCTTCGATAACTCTCTCATTTAACAAGTCATAATGCATCGCGCCATTTGCACAGATAGCATTACCAAATCCAAAAGCCGCTTTAATTTCTTGCATCCAACGCGGCGGGCGACCTGTGACAAAGAAAATTTCGATGCCAGCATCATGAGCCGCTGTAAAAGCATCAATAGTACGAGTTGTAATTCGCTCATATGATGAAACGATAGTTCCATCTAAATCTGTAGCGATGACCTTAGGTCTAGAACCAATTATGCCGGAGGTAATCTGTCGACTCCTAAGAAGGGGCGAAGTGATGCTGGAACTATTACCGAACCATCACTCTGTTGGTGATTTTCAAGGATCGCAACAATCATTCGCGGGATTGCAACGAGCGTGCCATTGAGCGTTGCAACCGGCTTAGTTGCCTCACCATCGCGATATCGAATATTCAACCGACGAGCCTGAAATTCGGTGCAATTGGAAGTACTTGTGACCTCACGATACGCATTTTGTGTTGGGATCCAGGCCTCGATATCAAATTTACGAATCGCACTTGCTCCAAGATCACCTGATGCAACGTCGATAACGCGGTATGGAATTTCCATCGCATTCATGAAATCCTTCTCCCACTGCAATAATTTTTGGTGTTCAGCGAGCGCATCCTTGGGTTCACAGAAGATGAACATTTCGACCTTATCAAACTGATGAACCCGAATAATTCCGCGGGTGTCTTTGCCGTAAGTGCCGGCTTCACGACGGAAACATGTTGAATATCCTGCGTAGCGCAAGGGCAGTCCCTCGATCACCTCATCCATGTGATACGCGGCAAGAGGTACCTCACTGGTGCCAACGAGATAAACGTCATCCTCTTCAAGGTGATAAACATTCTCTGCCGCTTGACCCAAAAATCCCGTGCCTTCCATCGCCGGCGGATTCACCAAAACTGGTGGAATAACGGGAATAAACCCGGCCTTCACAGCGGATGAAATTGCGTAATTAACAAGAGCAAATTCTAAGAGCGCACCTACCCCAGTTAAGTAATAGGAGCGGGAACCAGCGACTTTAGCTCCGCGCTCAGTATCGATTGCTTTAAGAATTTTGCCAAGTTCGACATGATCCTTCGCCACAAAACCTTCAGCCGCAAAATCGCGTGGCGTACCAACGTGCTCTAGAACAACAAAGTCCGCTTCACTACCAACTGGTGCTTCTGGACTAATTAAATTGTGGATCTTAAGTAACGCAGCATCAGCGGCAGCCTCCGCCTCCGCGCGTGCGCTATCTGCAACCTTCACCTTTGCTGACAATTCTTTAGCGTTTTCGAGCAGCGCCGCCTTTTCATCTCCCTTAACTGCTCCTACGGATTTAGAGAGAGCGTTCTGCTCTGCTCGCAACCCTTCAAAAGTTGTTATAGCGATGCGGCGAGCTTCATCAAGTGCCAAAAGTTGATCAACAACCTCAATGCTCTCGCCTCGAACTTTTTGTGAGAGACGAACGCGCTCGGGATCTTCACGAAGAATCTTTAGATCAATCACGGGTTAAGCCTACCTATTGCCGGCGCGAGGGTATGAACCGAGAACTCGAATATCCTCACAAATAGCGCGTAAGCCGGTTATTGACCTGGAAACTGCCTCATCACTCTGGTGTCCCTCGACGTCAATGATGAAGTGATAATGACCAAGCTCACGACCGGTCGGGCGGCTTTGAATAAAGGAGAGGTTTACATCATTCTTTGAAAACTCAGTCAAGATTTCGAGCAACGCGCCAACATGATCAATATCAATATAAGCGACCAATGAGGTTCGATCATTTCCAGTTGGAGGTGGAACCACACCGGGTTTACGCACAAGAACGAATCGAGTCACCGCTGCATCGTTATCGCCAATATTTTCAGCGATAACAGTTAAACCATATTTATAAGCGGCAATTTTCGCCGCGATTGCGCCGTCCCAATTCCTTTCTTTTAGCCCTTCAGCTGCTGCAGCTGTCGATGGAGTTGTGATAATTTCTACGCCTGGAAATTCGCGAGCGATATAAACACGACATTGTGATTCCGCATGAGGATGAGTGGCAATTCTTGTTATTGGCTTTGAGGCATTCTCAGGCAAAGTCATTAACGAAAAGCTCACGGGAATTGTTGTTTCCGCCACGATTTCAAGTGCCTCCCCAGCCACCAACTCATCAAGAGTTCTGGCAACGACGCCCTCGACTGAATTTTCGATCGGTACCAAGGCAAATTCAGCGTCACCAAATCGGACCGCTTCGAGCGCGGCCGTGACATTGGCGTAAGGAATTAATTCATCAGATGACGCCGTGATGCCTTTAAGGGCTTCCTCAGTAAAAGTGCCTGAAGGTCCAAGGTAGGCATATGTACTCACCTGCGAACTCTAACTTAGCGAGATACGTGCCCGAGAGGGGATTTGAACCCCTACACCCTTACGAGTACACGAACCTGAATCGTGCGCGTCTGCCGTTCCGCCACTCGGGCTTACTCATAAGAGGTTAGCACCGTTAGGCTAAATCTATGAATCGCTCATTCAAAACAATTGCTCGAAGTGAGCTCGGTTTAGTGCGCGATGGAAATGAAGATTCGGCCCTTGCTTCATCGCGTTTGGTTGCGGTGGCCGATGGGATGGGTGGCCACGCTGGCGGTGAAGTTGCCTCAAAAATCGCGATTACTTCCGTTAAAGAATTGAGTGATGTATTGAACAATGCCTCCCTTGATAATGAATCTCGGGAAGATTTGCTCCTTAACATTTCATTTTCAATCGATCAAGAGATTGCTGAAGCCGCTGAATCAGATCGGGCGCTGCAAGGAATGGGGACAACACTCACCGCTCTCCATCTAAACGAGGAAAGTGTTGAACTTCTTCATATTGGTGATTCGCGTTGTTATCAGTGGAACGGTAAAAAACTTATTCAATTAAGTTACGACCATACGGTGATGCAGGAATTACTTGATCAGGGGCGACTTACACCTGATGAAGTTTTTAACCACCCACAACGATCGCTTCTCACGCAAGCTTTGATTGGCGATTCTGGTATTGATCCACTACTCCACGTTTTTAAGGCGAGCATTGGTGATCAATTTTTGTTATGTAGTGACGGTTTGACTTCCGTTCTTTCAGATCAAGAGATTACTAGTATCATCAAGAAATCAGAATCATCTGAGGTTGTTGACGCGCTCATTAAAACTGTTCTTGAAAAAGGTGCACCGGATAATGTGACAATCCTATGGGTTGAAGTCGTTGCAGATTACGAGAACGAATCTACAGAGTTGCTTGGAGCTGCACAATCATGAATAAAAAAGTATTTAATAGTCGTTACGAAATCGGTGGCATGATCGGTACCGGTGGCATGGCCGATGTTTATATCGCTGAAGATCTTCGCCTCCACCGCAAGGTTGCGGTAAAAATTCTTCGCAGCGATCTCGCTCGGGACCCAGCTTTTATTGGTAGGTTTAGAAAAGAAGCACTGGCCGCTGGTGGTCTCAATAACCCTGGAATCGTCGCAGTATTCGACTTCGGAGAAGATGGTTCCGAGTCTTACATCGTGATGGAGTTAGTTAAGGGTCATACCTTGCGTCAGCACTTGCTATCTGGTGAAGAGATTCCAGAAGATGAGGCCGTAGGAATAATCGTCGATGTTCTCGAAGCGCTTAAGTATTCACATGCGCAAGGAATAGTTCATCGTGATATCAAGCCGGGAAATATTATGATCACTGATTCCGGCATGGTGAAAGTGATGGACTTCGGTATTGCTCGAGCACTTGACGATATCGGCGCAACCATGACAAATACGTGGAATGTCGTCGGTACAGCGCAATATTTGTCTCCAGAGCAAGCCACGGGGGAATATGCCGATGTCCGTAGTGATATCTATTCAGTTGGTTGCTTGATGTATGAATTATTGGTTGGCAGGCCACCTTTTATTGGTGATACCCCTGTATCCATTGCATTTCAACACGTTTCTGCTCCATTGACACGGCCATCAGATATCAATCCTGACATCGACCCAAATCTCGCGACCATCATTGAAGTGGCACTTCACAAAGATCCGCAAGATCGCTATCAAGATGCCGATGCGATGCTGGACGATTTAAATCGCGCTATTCGCGGTGAACAGGTAACAACAAGAATTAAAAAAGTAAAACCTAGTCGTCGATTTATGCTTATCGGCGGAGTGGTCGCGGCATTGCTAATTATTTTGTCAGCAACCCTTCTGACTCGAAACCACAACCCAACACTTACTCCCTTACAGGTCCCGAATGTTGTCGGTTTAACAGATGCGCAGGCTCGAGCGTTATTACCTAACTTCACAATTAATGTTCAGAAAGGTCCCTCTTCGACAATCCCCCAGGGTCGAGTTTCTAGCCAATTGCCATTAGCTGCTTCAAAAGTGATTTCGGGAAGCAGTATTACTTTGACTGAATCCTCGGGTCCAGGAAATACAGCGGTACCTATTAATTTAATTGGACTTTCTTTGGCCGATGCGAGAGCTGCACTATCTGCAGTAGGCCTCACTGTCTCACAAACTATTCCAGTCAATGTGAACAAAGCACCAGGAACTATTCTTGGAGTTAACCCTTCTCCAGGAAGTATTCTGGTGGCCGGAACTGGAGTCGTGCTTCAGATCGCAAGTGGGAGTCTTCAAGTACCTAACTTGGTTGGAGTAAGCGGTATACAAGCGATCACGACGCTCACTCAAGCCGGGTTCTTGGTTCAAACAGCGGCCGCATATGACTCTACGCAAGCTGACCAAATAGTTTTGGCTCAGGCGCCAGATGCAGGTTCGTCACAAAATATCGGTTCAACAGTAACTATTACAGTCAATACCCAACCGCCGCCACAACCAACGACAGAACCAACGACACAACCAACGACACAACCAACGACACCAATTAACGTCGGTTAACTACCGGAGTTAGCCCTTCAGAGCGAGCGCGAGCACCAATGTCGCCACAGATTTCTAACCAATTGCCAAGCATCTGGTGTCCATGTTCTGTTAATACTGATTCTGGGTGAAATTGCACACCAGATATCGGCAAGGTTCTATGTTCAATCGCCATCACGACACCGGATTCGGTACTAGCGGTTACTTCCAATTCATCTGGAAGCGTCTCTGGCTCGATTGCTAGCGAGTGATATCTCGTTGCGATAAATGGCGTCGGTAGATCGGCTAGTAAACCTTTATTGTTGTGGTGCACCTCTGAAGTCTTGCCATGTAACAATTCGGGAGCTCTGGAAACAGTGGCGCCAAATGCCACACCAATCGCTTGATGACCTAAACAGACTCCGAGAAGTGGGATGTGATGTGCCGCCGCGTATTTAACTATCTCGATGCTCTGGCCGGCAGCTTCCGGAGTTCCAGGACCCGGTGAAACCAAGATGCCCTCGAATTCTCTAATAGTTGCAATATCGACCGCATCGTTGCGGCGCACGGTTACGTCAGCGCCGAGTTGGCCAAGATATTGGACCAAGTTATAAACAAATGAGTCGTAATTATCGACAACAAGGATCCGAGTCATGGGGCAAGGCTACTGACCTCGGGCATCGTGGTGATGATGATAATCCGATGACGATAATCACGGTGAGATTAAATGTGGTGTACCTTTTACCCATGCCTAAATCGCACAGCCGTAAAAAAGATCCGGCTTATATTCCAGACGAGCTGGCTCATCTTGCCCCACCTTCAACAGAGAGCCCTAAATGGCTTGCACCGGCGATGCTTGCCGGATTCTTGATTGGTTTGGTCTGGATCGTTATTTATTATGTAAGTAATACCAGTTATCCCCTCCCTCACATCGGTGCTTGGAACATGGTTATCGGTTTTGGTTTTATCGCGGCTGGCTTCACGCTCGCTACCAAGTGGCGCTAATTACACGGCTGTAATTCTCCACATCGTGGATAAACCCTGTGGAAAACTTCGGCTATTTCTCAGAAAATCCCCAGTCAACTAGAGAATCCTCAGTCTTGCCCCCCTCACTTGGGGAGTGCTTTTAACGGAGGAGTCATAATGACCGCACTTAAAGAAAGAGTCGCCGTGGCAGATACATCACAAGGTAACTTGCAGAGAATTCTTGTTGTAGATGATGAGAGTTCCATCAGTGAACTTATTTCCACCAGCCTACGTTTTGTTGGCTTTGATGTTCGTACTGCTGCGACCGGATCTCAAGCGCTGACCATCGCTGAGGAATTTAAACCTCATGCGCTGATCTTGGATGTCATGTTGCCCGATCAAGATGGTTTTGAGGTCTGTCGCCAACTTCGCTCTGAAGGACATAATGTCGGCGTTCTTTTCCTCACTGCAAAAGACACCGTTGATGACAAGATTGCTGGCCTCACCATTGGCGGCGATGATTATGTTACAAAACCTTTCTCGCTTGAAGAATTGGTGGCGCGCCTTCGTGCACTGTTGCGAAGAATCGGTGCTGTAGAGACAACTGTTGATGATGAAAAAATTCATTTTGCAGACCTCGAACTCGATGAAGCAACTCATGAAGTTCATCGCGCTGGAAACTTGATTGACCTATCGCCAACCGAATTTCTTTTGCTTCGCTACCTAATGATTAACGCTGATCGCGTTGTCAGTAAGTCTCAAATTTTAGATCATGTATGGCAATATGATTTTCGGGGAGATGCAGGCATCGTTGAAACCTACGTTTCATACCTCCGCAAAAAGATTGACATCTATGAACCTGCTTTAATTCACACCGTGCGTGGCGTTGGTTATCGGATGCGAATTCCAGCAGGAAATTAAGATAATTCACTTACTATGAGGAAAGCCCCCGCCTTCTCGCAATGGAGCCTGCGCAATCGGTTATTACTCGCCACTCTAGTCGTGGCAGCAATTGGAATCGGCGCATCAGATTTTGCTGCCAATGAAGAGTTGCGAGGGTTTCTCGTTCACCAAGTTGATTTCCAACTCAATAGCATCGCAAATGGCACCATAAACCGCCTGGCACGCGCCGGCATTGACCCTAATGCGGATGACAACAGAACATCCACGAAGACGCCAACTGCGGGACCAACATTTCAAACGGTTCGCCCACTAGGTGGCGTCCCTACAGAGACAACTGTCACATTACTAGATCCCACTGGAGTTGTTATTGGTCAACTCGGTGGCGATATTTCATCTAATACAACTGCGGCCACTTTTAGTGGAATGACCATGGATCAAGTCGTTGCCACGAAGGGCAAAGGATTTACGGTTAACTCCGATAATCCACCATCTTCGACGCGAGCAATAGCCTTTGCGCTTCCATCTAATCTTGGTTCGGTAGTGATTTCAGTTTCGCTCAATAGCGTCCAACGAACTTTGAACGAACTAAGTTTGCTCTTCCTCTTTATTAGCATCGCGGTTCTTATATTTATTGGTTTGATCTCGCGCTGGATTATTACGCTGAGTTTAAGACCACTTCTTGACGTAGAAGTTACGGCTGCAGCTATTGCAGGTGGTGATCTATCAGCGCGGCTACCAGAACTACAACCATCAACTGAGGTGGGTCGGTTAACCCAGTCGCTCAACATAATGTTGGGTCGGATTGAAGAATCTTTCGCTCAAAAAAACGCGTCAGAATCCAGACTACGTCGCTTCGTTGCTGATGCATCTCACGAACTTCGCACACCTTTGACAGCAATCCGCGGTTTTGCAGAGTTGCATCGCCAAGGCGCCGTTTCTGGAGAAGAAAAAACTCGCGAACTCGTTGGTCGAATTGAGAAAGAATCAATTCGTATGGGTTCACTTGTCGAAGATTTATTGTTACTCGCCCGGGTTGATGAAGCCAGACCTTTTGCGTTAGAGCCCGTCGACCTCACTAATGTCCTCGAAGAGAGCGTTGCCTCCGCGCGCGCCGCTGGACCTGAACACCCCATTACAACTGATGTTCCAAAAGATCTACATGTTCTCGGTGATAGTAAGAGAATTCATCAGGCAATTGCTAACTTGCTTGCAAACGCGCGTACCCATACACCGATCAATACAATAATTGAAGTATCCGCTGCGCAAAGCGATAATGAAATCACGATCTCGGTAAAGGATTCTGGCCCCGGACTCTCTGAGAGCGACCAAGCTCGCATCTTTGAACGCTTCTTCCGCGCCGACCCGTCTCGCGCTCGCCATGCCGGTGAAGGTAGCGGACTTGGACTTTCGATTGTAGACGCAGTGATGAAAGCACACGGCGGCTCAGTCACCGTCGAATCAAGCCTGGGAAATGGCGCCACTTTTACCTTGCACTTCCCACTTAATTCCGAAGTTTAAAAGTATATGAACCAGTCACAATATGACCATCCTGGGCAGAGACTCGGTAACTGACTTTATAGATACCAACAACAGGATGAACTACATTCAATGGGTCTGTAAGAACGGCTCCCTTCACCACATCTCTTCCAGTAGTAACAACTTTAGATTTGGGATCAGTAACAACTACTCTGTTGATGGCGCGCTTACCAAGTCTGAGTAATGGATCTGCAAATTTCAAAGTGACCTTTGTTGGTAAGACTTTTATGGTTGAACCTTTTGCAGGATTTGAAGCAATCAACACTGTGTGCGCCGACGCTATTGAAACTCCAGTTACTATAAATGCAAAGATCAAAAGCGAAAAAAGTGATTTCTTCATTATTGTCCAATCTTGATTTTAAAGATTTCGCGAAGCGCGCCATAAACGGCACCGGTGGTCCAAGCGGGTTGTTCTGGTTTTATTAGATTTAGCTTTCCTGTGGGCGACATAAAAGTATAAAGTTTCGTTGGAACTGCGTTCTTGCCTTTTGGATTACTTATCGCCGGTGCACCTAAATCAAGCCAACGCCAATGAAGATCCGGCCCAATAATTACAATGATATCGGCATGTGTAACATCGTATGTGGTTTGCTTATTTGTCATCCAATCAATGACACCTTTCTGGGCGGGGACAACTTGGGTGTATACCCCAAACCACAACCATAAAGATTTAAGTCCCGAGGTAGTACCGGTAGCAACGGTCCAACTTGGATCATTAAAGAGCGCTTGGTAAGCCGTTAGTCGTTTTGGATTGTCTCGTTTTGGATCAACGGTCAACTCAAGACTTTGCACAGAACCGGCGAGTTTATTTTTAGCGATGGCATCGCCGATATTGCGCATATTCACACTTATCATTGGGCAAATCTCATTGCAGAGCGTGAGAAAATCTGTCAGAACTACTGTCTTTCCCTTTAAGCTCGCTAGTGTAAAAGTTTTTCCGTTCGCACCCGTCAACGGGATTGATAACAACTCTTTTGGAATCGGCACATTAAGAATTGTGCCGCCAGATTTAGCGGGGTACCCGGTTAATGGTGGGGTTTGCGATGCAAAACTGGGCGCAGATACAGCCGAAGCGAAGATGATCGCCAAGAGAAGTATCGATTTGCGCTTCAACCATTTCCTTCCATTGCCCGCAAAGTCGCGATCCGGGTAGCCAA
>Ga0207933_1000202_pt1 | contig 62612 bp, 51 predicted proteins | sample NGESurdeep092012_4_FD_184488 | JGI IMG/M metagenome (GOLD analysis project Ga0207933, IMG submission 184488) | Arctic peat soil microbial communities from Barrow, Alaska - NGEE Surface sample F53-3 deep-092012 (SPAdes) | ecosystem: Environmental > Terrestrial > Soil > Wetlands > Peat ...
TTGCGTCCGGCTCCTGGCTTGCGCTGGTATTGCCGGCCCTCCTGGCGCTGTCTGATGGGAACGAAAGGCTCCGCTTTCACCCATAACTCATCCGATACCGTCCACGACTTGACCTGTGCCATCCTGATCCTCCAGGAACAGCCTCGCACGACTTGCCCCAGCACCTTCAGGCTTCTTGCCGACAAGTATCAAATTGGATACTATTTACGGATAAGCTCTAAGTTATATCCGCGGAAACGTGAAAGGGGGAATCGTTGACCCGTACCATCCCGTGCTTCACAAAGCTCTAATGAGCTTGATGCAAAAGCAGTTTGGTAAGGACAACGTGGTCCGGGAGGCCGGCTGCGTTGACCTCACCATCACTAACGGAAAAAGGAGGTTGCTCATAGAAATCAAGACCGATGTCGTTGCCAAGCGGGCGATTCGTGAGGCTTTAGGTCAGATTCTTGAATACGCGTTCTTTACCTCAACACCGCAAATTGCTGATGCGGAATTGTACATAGTCGCCACAGGGCCCGCTAACGAGGAGGTTTCGGCATATATAAAGCTGTTACGGAGTAAATTTGGAATCCCGATCACATACTGTCAATTTTTACCCGACGACGATCTGCCAGAGGTGTTCAAACTGAAAAAAGCCTCTTGACGACTACGATACAATGGAGACATATTGATACCACTGCCCGGCCACTCGCCGGGCTTCCAACTTTAACTCGCAGGATGGAGGCCTGGAGAAACAACAAGACGCAGGTACAGACCTAACCCTTTATTTTAAGGGACTTTGGGCGGAGTAGGGGGAGGGGTGCCTCGACGCTACGGAGCGACGGGCACAACTGGCAGGCTGACGTAACTCGCCGTCCCGGGTGTGTGCCAGACGCGCTGCGTTGCCTTCTGATAGTCGCCGGATTTCGCATCGAAGATGTTCGGCACGAAGCTCTGCGGATTGCGGTCGTAGAGCGGGAAGAGCGTCGACTGCACCTGCACCATAATCCGGTGGCCGGGCTCGACGGTGTAATTCACCATCGGCAAGCCGAAGGTAAACTCGGCGGGCTCGTTGGGGGTGAGGGCGGAGGGGTGCTCGAAGCTGGTGCGGTAGCGGCCGCGGAAGATGTCGAGCAAGATAGGAAGCTCGTAGCCGCTCATTTCGACCGGCGGCGCGACGCGATCCGGATACACGTCGATCAGCTTTATAACCCAGTCCGAATCCGTACCGCTTGTAGAGGCGAAGAGGTGTGCGACGGGCTCGCCGGAGAGCTTCATCGGCTCGGTGAGCGGCTCGGTTTCGTAGGTGAGGACGTCGGGGCGGCCGTCGACGAAACGCTGGTCGGTGACGAGCCAGTTGCCCCAACCGGCGTTATCGTCGGTGGCGATGGGGCGTGGGCGGTAGGGGACGGGCTTGGCCGGGTCGGAGACGTACTCGTCGAAACGCTGTTCCGGCGCGCCCGGGCCTGCGCCGTCGGTCGTCGGAGCGGTAAAGGAAAGCGCGCCGTCGGGCTCCAGGAAGAGCGGCTTGGTTGCGACGGAGCAGTCCTTCTCGCAGCTTGCGGGGAACTCTTTGAGGCGGTCCCAGTGGTCTTCACCGGGGTTGTAGATCAGTACCGGCGGCGTGTCCGCCTTGGGCGAGCCTGGCTTCAGATACTGGTTGAAGAACGGCAGCAACACCTCTTTGCGCCAGTACGCGGTCGTGTCGGACGCCCATGTGAAGGGGCCGAGCATGCGGCCTTCGCGGTTGACCTGGCTGTGCCGCCACGGGCCCATCACGAGGTAGTTCATATTGTTCTTGCGGTCTTTCGGTTCGAGCGCGCGGTAAGAGTGGATCGCGCCCCACATGTCTTCCTGGTCCCACAGGCCCTGCTCCCACATTGTCGGGACGGTTTGCGGAACTTTGGCGATGAGTTTGTCGAGGGCCTGGCTCTGCCAGAAGGCGTCATAGTCGGGGTGCTGGTCGAAGGTGTGCCAGAGCGGGAGTTGGTCCTGGCCCTGCGCGCGGGCGAAGTCGCCGGCGGAACCGGTGCGGAGGTAGTTGGTGTACTCGTCGCGGCCCTCGCGCGGGACATGAACACCCGCGCCGCGCTGCGTCGTCTGGCCCAGAAAGTAGTCGAGGCTCACCTGGCGAAACGCGCCGTAGTGGAACCAGTCGTCACCCATCCACCCATCGACCATGGGGCTCTCGGGCGCGGCCACCTTGAGCGCCGGATGCGGATGCAGCAGCGCCATCACAACCGTAAAGCCCTCATACGACGAGCCGATCATCCCCACGCGGCCGTTCGATTCAGGGACGTTTTTCGTCAGCCAGTCGATGGTGTCGTAGGCGTCTGTGGTGTCGTCTGCGCCGGTGGGGTTGAAGCCCGAGTCGACCGGTGGCGGCGTCATCAGGTACGGTCCCTCGGAGCCGTACTTGCCGCGAACGTCCTGATAGACGCGGATGTAACCTGCCTCGACGAACACCTCGTCGGAGAGCGGCAGCGCTTCGATCATGCGCGGCGAGTCCGACCGCGTGGCGCGGGCAGCGGCGTTGTAGCAGGTGCGCGTCAGCAGGATCGGCGCGGCCTTCGCGCCCTTGGGCACGACGATCACGGTGTACAGCTTGACGCCGTCGCGCATGGGGACCATGGCGACCCGCTTTTCAAAGTCGCTGTCCCTCGCCGGGGCTTTGAATCCGGGAGTGAGGTCGTTGGCGACCGGTTTGTTCTGGCCGAAAGCGAAGCTGGTGCAAGCCAGCAGCGAAAGGGCAAGCGTCGTGCGGTGCAAAGTCTTCATCGGTGTCCCAAAACGATCGTGGATTTCATCCGCGTCGCCAGAGAAAAGTCCCATTGCGGGGCGCTCCCCGAAGACATGCTCGCTTACGGGCCGGCGGATAAGAATCCAGACTAGGTTTGTAACGCACCCGCGTCAATAGACTGCTCGCGACAATTCGCCCAATTCCTGCCCCCTTGACGAACGATAATAATTATCATCTACTAGCTGCTAGTGCAGACCCTCCCCAGAACCGGCACCCGTTCCTTCCGCGAACTCTGCGCCGAGCACGGCCTCGCCGCCACCCACCAGCGCCAGGTGCTCTACGAAGTCATGCAGACCATGCCCGGCCACCCCAGCCCCGAAGAAGTCTACGCCCGCGTCAAAAAGCGTATCCCGGCCATCTCCCTCGCCACGGTCTACAAAAACATCCACCTCTTCGTCGAGCGCGGCGTCCTCAAAGAGGTCAGCATGCACCACGGCTCGCTGCGCGTCGAACGCAACAGCCACCTCCACCACCACATGGTCTGCTCGCACTGCAAGGCCATCACCGACATCGAAGAAAAAGACCTCGGCCCTCTTCCGCCGCTGCAACGCCTCCCCGGAGGCTTCCAGGCGGAGCGCTACGCCATCGACATCATCGGAATCTGCGCCGCCTGCCAGAAAGCAAACCTCCCCCGGCGCGCCCTTACTCATAGCTCATAACTCATAACTCATAACTGATTAACAAACCCCTGCCGCCAACACCTCGCAACGAGAACCAAGGAGCAAAAGATGTCCGACGAAATGAAGTGTCCCGTCCCCCACGGCAACCCCTCCGGCAAGCCCGACACCGCCACGGAAACTGAATCCCCCCTGCACGGCGCCGTCACCCACAACTCCCGCAAGGTCGTGCGCAACGAGCACTGGTGGCCCGACCGCCTGGACCTCGCCGTCCTGCACCAGAACAACAAGCTCGCCGATCCCATGTGTAAAAACTTCGACTACGCCGCCGAGTTCAACACCCTCGACCTCGACGCCCTCATCGCCGACCTCCACGCCCTCATGACCGACTCGCAGTCCTGGTGGCCCGCCGACTACGGCCACTACGGCCCATTCTTCCTTCGCATGGCATGGCACAGTGCCGGCACCTACCGCACCCACGATGGCCGCGGCGGAGCGGGCATGGGCACGCAGCGTTTCGCCCCGCTCAATAGCTGGCCCGACAACGTCTCGCTCGACAAGGCCCGCCGACTCCTCTGGCCCGTCAAGCAGAAGTACGGCAAAAAAATCTCCTGGGCCGACCTCATGGTCCTGGTCGGCAATGTCGCACTGGACTCGATGGGCCTCAAGCCCTTCGGCTTCGGCGGCGGCCGCGCCGACGTCTGGGTGCCGCAGGAAGACATCTTCTGGGGCTCCGAGCACACCTGGCTCGGCAGCGACCGCTACCAGGGCGAGCGCGATCTCGACCGCCCCCTCGCCGCAGTGCAGATGGGCCTCATCTACGTCAACCCCGAAGGCCCCGACGGCAAGCCCGACCCCATCGCCTCGGCCCGCGACATCCGCGAGACCTTCGCGCGCATGGCCATGAACGACGAGGAGACTCTGGCGCTGATCGCCGGCGGTCATACCTTCGGCAAGTGCCACGGCGCGCACCCGCCCGGCCCCAACGTCGGCCCCGAACCCGAAGGCGCACCCATCGAGCAGCAGGGCCTCGGCTGGAAGAACTCCGTCGGCAAGGGCAACGCCGAAGACACCATCTCCTCGGGCCTCGAAGGCGCCTGGACCACGCAGCCCACCAAGTGGGACTACGATTACTTCGGCATCCTGCTCGGCTACGAGTGGGAGCTCGGCAAGGGCCCCGGCGGCGCATGGCAGTGGTACCCCAGGGAGATCGCCGACGAAGACCTGGTCCGCGACGCGCACGTCGAAGGCAGGAAGCATAGCCCCATGATGACCACGGCGGACCTCGGGCTCCGCTTCGATCCCGTCTACTACGAGATCGCCAAACACTTCCGCGCAAATCCCGACCAGTTCGCCGACGCCTTCTCCCGCGCCTGGTTCAAGCTCACCCACCGCGACATGGGCCCCATCGTCCGCTACCTCGGCCCCCTGGTTCCCAAAGAGGAGTTGATCTGGCAAGACCCCGTCCCCGCCGTCGAAGGTGAACTCATCAACGACGCCGACATTGCCGCGCTGAAGACCACCATCCTCGCCTCCGGCCTGTCCATCTCGCAGCTCGTCTCGACAGCCTGGGCCGCGGCCTCCTCTTTCCGCGGTTCCGACAAGCGCGGCGGAGCCAACGGCGGACGCATCCGCCTCGAGCCGCAGAAGAGCTGGGAAGTCAACCAGCCGCTGGTGTTGGCAAAGGTGCTCACCACCATCGCAAGCATCCGGCAAGACTTCGGCAAACCCGTCTCCATCGCCGACCTCATCGTCCTCGGCGGTTGCGCCGCAGTCGAAGCCGCCGCAAAGAAGGCCGGCCACGACATCACCGTCCCCTTCGCCCCCGGCCGCACCGACGCCTCGCAGGAACAAACGGACGTGGCATCCTTCGAGCCGCTGGAGCAAACGGCAGACGGCTTCCGCAACTACCTCCGTCTCGGCCACACCCTGCGCGCCGAAGAACTCCTCATCGACCGTGCCCAACTCCTCACTCTCACGGCCCCCGAAATGACGGTCCTCCTTGGCGGCCTCCGCGTCCTCGGCGCCAACTACCGCGGCGCCAAAAACGGCGTCTTCACCACCCAACCCGAGACGCTGACGAATGACTTCTTCGTCAACCTCCTCGACATGTCCACCGAGTGGAAAGCCTCCTCCACCGCCGAAGGCCAATTCGAAGGCCTCACGCGCGACACCGGAGAAATCAAGTGGACCGCCACCCGCGTCGACCTGATCTTCGGCTCCAACTCCCAACTCCGCGCCCTCGCAGAAGTCTACGCATCAAGCGACTCGAAAGAGACGTTTGTGAAGGACTTCGTAAGCGCCTGGACCAAGGTGATGAACCTGGATCGCTTCGACCTGCACAAATAGGAAAAGCGCATCACCGCAACAACCAAGGGGCTGCCGAAAGGCAGCCCTAGGCTCATTCCGCCGCAGCGGACCGAAATTACTCCCTTCACGCACACTAATTGCAGTACATTCGACTTGGAGGAAGATGTGAAAGACGAAGTCAAGCTCAAGGAACAATTCAAAGACGATCTCATCCAGTGGGTGGGAACACGCTTGGGGACGTCCTTCCATAATCTAAACAACACCCAGCAATCACGACAGATGATTCAGTTTTTCGTGAATGAGGTAATGGAACGCCTCACTCCCGGTCTAGTCCCTGATGACGAAGGGGAGCTGGAAAGCTGCATTATTGATGGAAGCGGAGACGGAGGTGCGGATTTCCTTTATCGATCTGATGAAGGCCAAGTCGTCATAATCCAAGCTAAATATCGTGGAAAGGACGCTGCGGAAACGCCGGAGAGTATTGGCCGACTCTGCGATTTTCTCGAACGGCTATACCTCGCAACGGAAGGCAAGCAGCAAGCCATTCACAAAGACCTACTTGAACTTGCCAGCCAGATCGACTGGGCTGAGGACACCTTCAGACTCTACTTCTTGACCACAGCGAAGACCCCACCCTCAGTTAAGGATCGAGTCGATCAGGGTCTGGGCGCGGTATCGGCTTTTCCTGACTTGATTGAAGAGAGAGCAGAACTCATCTATCTGGATGCCACCGGTTTGAATCTTGAATGGCGGGAAGCGCTTTCCGCTTCCGAGTTCTCGGACCGCCCGATCGTTATCCCAATGCTGCCAGACGCCAACGGAATTCCTTGGTGCGAGTATGACCAGGATCACAGAACGCTCTATGTGGGCGAGGTTAGCGGTGCGGTTTTAGCTGACATTCTCAATACACATCGAGCAAGTCTTTTCACAATGAACATTCGTGATTACGTAGGTGACACCCGAACAAATAAACAGATAATCTCGACTGCGCTTCACGACCCATTAAACTTCGAATATTTCAATAACGGTGTCACCGCTGTTGCCGGTAAGATCATGCCAGACTTGCAGGGTCAGAAATTATCTTGCGAGAAAATGTCGATAATTAATGGTGCCCAAACGATTCGGTCACTGAAAGCAGCCCTGACGAGGAAGGGCTCTAAGCTGCATAAGCCGCTAAGTAAAGTTAGAGTATTGCTGCGATTAATATCTTTTCACCATCCCAGCGAAATCCCTTTTGTATCGGAAGTAACCAAATATAACAACACACAGAACGCCGTTAAGATTGCCGATTTCCGGAGCAACGATGAAGTTCAAAAAGACCTCGGGCGCAGATTCAAGAAGCTCAACCTTGCAGGAAGGGATTACGAGTATAAGAACAAGCGGGCCGCTAAGCGACGCAACACGATCCCGATCACTCTAGAAGAGTTGACTAAATGCCTATTTGCATTTCGTTTCGGTCCAGACGATATGTTTGGCGGAACGGCGAAGCTTTTTGATTCTTCCTCTACGGGACTGTACAGGAAAATATTTGAAGACCCAGAAGCATTGCTCAGTGAAGCTGAATTCAATTTGATTGCTGGAACTTACTTCGCCTGTGATTTCCTTAAGGGGCTGTGGGAGGCACATCGGAAGGCGCTTCGTTCAAGTGGTCAAAGCATGCATCCCGCATTGGAGCGAAAGGGACTTGTGTATTCAACGGTCGGGGAACTCCTAAGGTTGAATTATGCAGCTGCTGGGTGGAGTCTCGAACCGGATTTGCGCAGGCTATCAAAGCCAAATGATTGGCTCAAGGACCCGAATAGTGTTTCTCGAGCGTCGTTGCTCAAAGCGTTTGAATTAGCGACCAAAGTAATGGTGAATGTTTACGACGCAAGCCGAAAATCACCGGCCTTCAAACATCGCAATTGGTTTAGAACCAGTAGCACGCTCACGGATATTCGTTCCGGCCTTGATATCGCCATGTCTTACGGCACACTTCCGCGCATCTGGGGTTAGTTGGGGTGCCTAATCCATGAACTCGCATTTGGCGCATATGTGAACGGGCGACCCCGAACTCCCCAGGACACCCACAACTCCACCAACCCACCTCAACGAGCGCTGAAAGCGCGCCGCTATACCAGCCTAGGGCGAAGCCCTAGGAAACCAACCGCGCCAAAGGCGCTTCCACTCTGCCGAAGGCCGTCGTGCAGGCGCAGCCGCAACGACAAAATTGCCTTCGTTCAATTCGGCACCGAAACAACGCTCGCTTCATCGCTTCAGGCGCTTGGCTTTCTGGGAAGGGCCTTCGCATAAATCTCCAAGAAGTTGCTCTGATGTTCAACCCACTTGCGCAGTGTCGGCGATATCCATCCGATTGTCTCCAGCAAATTGACATAATCCGTCGGCACATCTCGCTTGATGAGCGTCTCGTGATGAGCAATACGGTTTCGCAGGGTTTTGATCTCGGTCAATCGATCATGCAGCGCCTTGCGCGACAGTTTCGCCGGAAAGACGCGATTGCCATGCGGTACCCAAAGCTGCTTCTCGTACGTATTTGCGAAGAGCTTCACCCAAAATCCGAAGCCAAGTTCGGCGACGATACGCCCCGGCCGAACTACCTTCAGGCGAGCGCTTATATTTCTTCTGGCCTCTTCAATGTCGTTCAATTCGCCGCCGTGCAGAGGCGCCTTGAACCACCATTCCTCGGTACCAAAATCTTCGGTCAGACGACGATGGACGACATTCCTGAGCCCAACTTCCAAAGCCTGCACCACACCAAACAAGGAAGCGGAAATCTCGCCATTCCGGATGTAAAGATGAAGCGCGACCCACTCATCGCCACGGGCTTTGACGAGGTAGGGCTGCATGCGCTCCCGGGAAATGCAGTGCAATAACCACGCGACCTGTTTCTCTGCGTACGCGAAGCCAAGTTGATCTTCTGCCATTCGCTTGATAGTCTCATGTATGTAGGTTCTGGTGCGACCGCTGCTTGCATGTCCCCAGAGCATAGGAACCTTGAAAAAGCCGCCAGCGATGGTGGCTTTTTCCATTGTGCCCAGTCCCGCTTCATGCGGTCACATTTGTGAGCCCGCCATGACGCTCCTTCTGCGCATCGATAGTCGCAATCAGGGAATTCAAGTCGGCAGGCGCAACCGAGAATGCCCCATAACCCCGCTGCCAAGAGAACTCAGCAAGTCCTCGCCCCTTCACCCATTGCGACGAAGAAGACTTCAATTCTCCAACCAAACCGGAAACGTTACTTGTCCGGTTCAAACGAATCGCCAGATGCACACGATCGGCGACCCCACCAACCCTATAGCACTCAGAACCTGCATTGCGGGCGACCGCAGCGAGGTACGCGAAGAGTTCAGGAAGCAAAGTTTCGTCTAAAACCGGCGCGCGATTCTTCGTGCTGAAGATGATGTGAACGAGAAGAAAAGCGAGCGATTGAAAGCCCGCTAGGCCGCAACCCTCTCGCTAGCCTTCATCGCCCGCACCTTGAACTTCACGTCAACCCGCGCGCCCAGCCGGTTGAGGATCGTCACCAGCCGGTCCAGCGTGAACCGCCCCAGGTCACACCGCCGGATCCGCGAGAAATCCGCTGCCGCAATCCGTGTCCGCGCGTGCGCCGCTCGAACGGTCAGCCGCTCCCGGTCCATCACCTTGATGATCTCCGACGCCAACAGCGCCTTTGCCAGCAGCACATCCGCATCTGGACGTCCGAAATCGCGAAACACGTTGTCGCTTCCGTGTACCAGCTCAATCTCTTCATACTTCATCGCAGCATCTCCTTCAGTCGTTTCAACCGGTCTTGCATCAGGTCCATCTCGTGCCTCGGCGTCTTGATCCCCTGCGTAGACTTCTTCTGAAACGCATGGACCACCCAAATTGCATCCGCAAGTCGCACCGCATAGACGACACGAAATGCGTCCCCGCGATAGGGAAGCGCAATCTCAAACACCGCTGAACCAAGCCCAAGGAGCGGCTTGGCGATCTCAGACTTTCCTCCCTCTGCCGCATCGGTCAGGGCATCGAGGCAGATATCCTGCGCCTCCATCGGAAACTTCTCAAAATCTTTTCTCGCAGCTTTGATCCACGAGATCGGTCGTGTCTGTCTCATATTCTGCTCGGCTTGGAGACTAAAAGTGAAGTGTAGTCAGATTTGACCACTTAAGCAAGGCGCGTTCTCGTACAACCTCACCACACCTTGCACGTCGGCGTATGCACCATCGGCTGCCCGGCCTTGCACCCAAACGCCTTCTGAAACTGAGGAATATTCGACACCACCCCATTGATCCGCGCGAACCCCGGCGAGTGCGGATTGGTCACCGCGCTCACCCGCAGGTTCTCCGGCCGATCGTTCTCGCAGGCCCACTGCGCCATGCCCACCCAGAACCGCTGGTCCGGCGTAAACCCATCCGCAGACACCAGCGTTTTGCCCGCCGTCTCCGTCTTCCACGCGATATACGCCAGCAAAGTCCCGCCAAGGTCCGCAACATCTTCGCCGCTCGTCAGCTTCGATTGAATGTGAATATCGTCGACGATCACATACCCCGCATACTGGTCGCGCACGCAGTCGATGCGCTGCTCAAACCCCTTCGCATCGCTGGCCGTCCACCAGTCGCGCAGGTTGCCCTTGGCGTCGAACTGCCGCCCCTCGTCGTCGAACGCGTGCGTCAGCTCATGCCCGATCGTCGCCCCCGTCTGCCCATAATTCGGCGCGTCGTCGAGCTTCGGATCGTACAGCGGGGGCTGCAACACACCCGCCGGAAAATTGATGTCGTTCATCTGCGGATTGAAGTAAGCATTCACGGTCGGCGGAGTCATCCCCCACTCATTCAGGTCGACCGGCTTGCCCAGCTTGTTCCACTCGCGCGCCTGCTCAAACCGAAACGCCCGCATAGTATCGCCCGCATAATCGTCGCGCTTCACGGTCAGCGTCGAGTAGTCCCGCCACTTGTCCGGATAGCCTATCTTGTTGCGAATCGCATGCAGTTTCCGCAGCGCCTCCTGCTTCGTCGCGGGACTCATCCAGTCGAGCCCCTCGATCTCATGCGCCATCGCGGCCTCGATCTGCTCGGTCATCAGCCGCGTCTTGGCCTTGGTCTCGGCAGTAAACGTGCGCGCCACGAACTCCTGCCCCAGCGCCTCACCCAGGCTGCGGTCCACCGCGCGCGTGCAGGTCTTCCACCGCGGAGGCATCGCCGGCACGCCCCGCAGCGTCTTCGAGAAGAAATCGAAGTTCGCCTGCTCAAACGGATGCGCCAGATAAGCCGCCGCCGCCGTCACCAGGTGGAACCTCAAATACCCGCGCAGCGCCGCGACATCTTCCGTCGTCAACTCGCTTTCGACAGCCTTCACAAACTCCGGCTGGCTCACATTCAGCTTCGCCACTCCCGGCGCGCCCTGCACCTTGAAGTACACCGGCCAGTCGATCGACGGCGCCAGATTGGCCAGCTCGGCAACCGTCATCATGTGGTACGTCGCATGAGGATCGCGCCGCTGCACCCGCGTCAGCGACGCCGTCGCCAGCGCCGTCTCGATCCTCAGCGTCGCCGCTGCGTCCGCCTTGGCCTGCTCCGCACTCTCGCCCGTCAGTTGCAGCAGTTGCTCGATGTACGCCACATACTGCTCGCGAATCTTCACGCTCTTGGCATCGGTCTTGGTGTAGTAGTCGCGGTCCGGCAGCCCCAGCCCGCCCGCGCCCAGCTCCACAATCATCAGCGACGAGTCGATCGAATCCTGCCCCGTCCGCGCGCCAAAAAAGAACGAGCCGCCGTACTCATGATGCAGCGCCGTCAGCGCGGCAATCGCCTGCGCCCGCGTCTTCAGCGCATCGATCTTCGCCAGCCCCGGCACGATCGGCTTGTCCCCCGCCGCATCGATCGACGCCGTATTCATGCACGACTCAAAATAGTCGCCCACCTTCTGCTGCACCGGCGTCCGCGCCGCCGAAGGCTTCGCATCCTCTTGCAGAATCCCCCACAAAAACTGCTGGTTCTCCGTCGCCAGCTTCGCGTACACGCTCCACGAAGCCTGGTCCGCGGGGATCGGATTGTTCGCCATCCATCCGCCGCACGCATACTTGTAGAAGTCCACACACGGATCGACGGTCTTATCCATGTTGGTCAAATCCAGCGACGGAGAGTACGGCATCGCGGTCAGTGGCCGCGCTTGCTGCGCCGCAAGCTGTTGAGCGGAGAAACCGAGTGCGGCGAAGGCAAGCGCGACGGCAAACAAACTCTTGGCAGACATGAAATCTCCTGTGTTCGACATCCTACATCGCCGGGGCCAGCGTTTCACAGGACATCTGACCGATCGATCTCCGCCGCCCAGCTTCCACTCGCGCCGCAACGGCATGCTAGACTCACGTCGCATCACCACTCGCGACAATACGGAGAGGCCCTTTGACCAGCGTGCTTTCAGATGAGTGGCTGACTCGCCTCCGCTGGCTCATCGCCGCCGCGTTCACCGGACTCTTCGCCTACTACATCGCCATGACCTGGCGCTGGGCAATCGTAGCCGACGAGGCCGCGATGCACTACGTCGTCTTCCTCATCCATCACGGAAAACTCCCCTACTCCGAAATCGGCGACATGAACATGCCCGGCACCTACCTCGCCGAGCAGACCGCAATGGCCGTCTTCGGCTGGGGAGACCTTTCGTGGCGCGTGTACGAGTTCCTCCTCCTGGCCTTCATGACGGCGAGCGCCATCGTTATCGCCGGTCCGCGCCGCTGGGTCGGCGCAATCTACGGCTCGCTCTTCTTCATACTCATGCACGCCTCCGAAGGCCCGCACGTCTCGGTCGAACGAGAAGAAGTAATGGCCGTCCTCCTGGTCGCGGCGATAGCGGCGCTGGCCCTCGCAGTCAGAAAGCGCATGCCGCTCCTCGCCCTCCTCTTCGGCTTGCTGGCGGGGTATGCAGCGACAATCAAGCCCACCGCCGTCCTCGCCGACGTCGCACTTCTCGCGCTGCTCTGCATCGAGTTGCGCAGACAACGCATCCCTCTCCTGCGCTACGTGCTCTGGACCATCGCGGGAAACGCCGCCGTTTTCGCTCTCATGCTCGGCTACCTCGCTCATTACCACGCCATCCGCGCCTTCATCTTTGAATTGCAAAAGGTCCTTCCTGTCTACGCCGCAGTCACGCCGCACACCTTCGGCTACATGCTGCAGAACCTCATCCCCACAGGCCTGTTGCCGTTGCTTCTCTTCGGCATCGTCGCAGCCGCACTCCGAAAGCAGCGCATGGGTTGCGAGCAATGGATGCTCCTCATCGGCGCGGCGTTCGGCCTGGCGTCCTACTTCATTCAGGGCAAAGGCTATCTCCATCACCGCTACAGCTTCGTCGTGTTCCTCATGCTCTGGGTTGGAGTCGAACTAGCCGGCGCCATCACCCGCATCGACAAGCCGTCCCGCCTCATCGGCGCTCTCGGCCTCGTGGCGATCTTCCTCTACGCCGTCCCCCACTACGTCCGCGCCATCGACCGCAACGCCCGACGCATGCAACACATCGACAACGTCGCCATAACCCCCGGCCTCGAACTCACCACCTACCTCGACCGCGACCTCACCAGCCTCGGCGCGGACCGCCTACAGGGCCGGGTCGTCTGCCTCGACCTGCTCAACAGTTGCCTGAACGGCCTCTACCGCCTGCGCCTGGTCGAGAACACATCGTTCACCGGCGACATGCTCCTCTTCTCCCGCACCGAAGGCCCCCTGGTCACCTACTATCGCAACCTTTTCATGCAACTCCAGCAAACCAACCCTGCGGACGTCGTCGTCCTCGGCAACGAGTGGTTCCTGAACGGCAAACCCAGCTTCCAGAAGCTCGACACCTGGCCACTCTATAAGGAGTACCTCTTCGCCAACTACGACCGCGTCATCGAACGCCGAGTCTCGGACGACCCCGACGCCCCGGCCTATCAACTCTACCTCCGCAAGGACAGCGCAATCCTGGCATACGAGCAAGCCCACCCGCTCCGATAGAAGCCAGGCAATTTTCAAAACTCTGCGCCGTCTATCCCCGGCAACCTATACAATCAAACCCGCCCCGGAAAACTGGCAGCTGATAGCTCGCGGCTCGAAGCTGTAACTACAAAACCGGCCGCCGCCGAGCAGAGGTACAAACCTAACCCATTTGTTTAAGACACTTTGAGCCAAGTCAGGGGGGAGGGGTGCCTCTGGCAACTAAAAACTGGCAACTGGCAACCAGACCCTTCCGCCGCCCCCACCGCCCCTCCCTCTGCTATACTGAAAAACGTTGTCCAATAGCATTTCCACAGGAACCCCATGCCAAAGTTGAAGACCCACAGCGGCGCGGCCAAGCGCTTCAAGAAGACTGGAACCGGCAAGTTCAAGCGCGGCCAGTCCAAGATGCGCCACATCCTTACCTCCAAGACGAAGAAGACCAAGAAAAAGCTTGGCAAAATCACCTTGGTCTCGGTAGCGGATACACCAAAGGTCGCCCGGATGCTCCCCTACGCGTAAAGCCTAGGCCGCATCTTTAGAGTTTTTCCCATCAAGCCGCCGCAAGGCAAAGGGCCGCAAAGCGTAAAGGCCCCTGGAAATGCGTTAGCGTTTCCACCGAGATGGGAAGCAGCAAAGTGAGTGAAGAGGCCACCTTACCTCCAGCCACTAAACGATGTACGCAAAAGGAGAACACCCATGCCCCGTGTAAAACGGAGTACCAAACGCAGCGACCGCCGCAAAAAAATCCTCAAGCGCGCGAGTGGCTACTTCCTCACAAAATCCAAGCTCTATCAAGCCGCCCAGGAAGCCGTCGAGCGCGGCCTGAAGTTCGCCTACATCGGCCGCAAGCAGAAGAAGCGCCAGTTCCGCTCTCTCTGGATCGTCCGCATCGGCGCCGCCGCCCGCATCAACGGCATGAGCTACTCGACCTTCATCAACGGCCTCAAGCACGCCGGCAACGGCCTCGACCGCAAAATCCTCGCCGACATCGCCGCCAACGACGCCGCAGGCTTCGCTGCCCTGGCCCTCCAGGCCAAGGCCGGCCTCGAAACCGCCAAGTCCAACCGCGCCGCGGCAAAAGCGTAGACGTTCGCAGTTCCAAATAAGAAAAGGCGTGGCTTCGGCCACGCCCTTTCTTTTAGACTAGACCGCGCCATTCTGTACTTTAGTTGGATTCTTGCCTTCTTGCGGGTGAATTTCCAGTCGATTCGCAGCAGCCTCAGCTTTCTCGAAGGTACCTTCAAAAAACCGGAAAGGCGGCGGGAGCGCAATGCTCCCGCCGCCTTTTTGCTTTCCGGGTTGCTCAAAGTCTGCGCGGCATCGTCGGGACGAAGTTGACGTGCGCCAACCCCCCGGGGAAAAACTTCCGGAAAAGCATAGGCCGGGCCGATGCGTAGCTGGTCCCCTTGACACTCTTCTTCAGAGAGTACCAATGGGCCTTGCTGAATTTGCAGTGGACGATGGTGGCGTTTTCCTGAAGATAAAAGCCCCAGTTGCCCGCCAGGTCGCGAAGCCCCATCACACATCCCCAGGGATCGATGCGCTCGATGGTGAAGTCGTTCGCCGCGTTCCCGGTCACCCATGTCTTGAAGGCGTCCACATGCGGTGTGAACCCGCTGGTCGTAGCCGGGTCGGAGATGTAATCGATCTTGTTGACTTCTCCGGCGATTGGGGCGACGGTATACCTCGTCATCAGGTCGCGCCAGAAATTGGTGGCGGCGAGCGGGTCGTTGCCATGCCCCGTCTGGCCTCCAGCGTGATAGATCTGCGGCGCTTGCGGCGTCCCCTTGATAAAGATGGAACATCCATTGACCGACGCAGTGAAGAAATATCGTACGTGGTCCGTCGCTGGCGATGTGCCCAGCGCGGGGATGCCCAGCTTGATGATACCGCTGCCCGCATTCCACGGCAGAAAGTAAGACTGGATCGCATTGGCGCGTACCGAATACGTGCCATCTACAGTCATGGACGAGGCGCCTTTAGCGCCCCCCATCGCGGCGACCGCGCCGCGCGGTGTCTTCTCGAAGTTCAGATAAGCGACTTTCCTGTTGGTCGGCATCCTCGTAAGGTCAAAGTCGTTTCCAGTGGTATTCGCCATCGTCGTCCTCAGACGGCCCAGGTCGTGTGCAATCGCATCGGGCGGCGATACCGAATACTTCTTCATAAAACCCAACGGATCGTCGGTAAATTTCGTGTTCAATTCTGTGGACATGACACCTCCTGGACTGGGCCTGCGGGAAATGGACGTGCATAGCGTATGCACGCGCGGAGAAACAAGAGAAGTGTACCCGGAAGAACGGCGCAGCGCGAATCCGGACGATCAATTTCTAGCGATGGGTCGTCTGCCCAAAGTTGCGGCTTTGAACGATCACAGCCTCGCGTCATTGTGAAAACCCGGTGCGAGACGGCCGGTCGTGCGTCCAATGTGTATGCGGCGAACGGCGTGGATATGGGCAGTCGGATGCGTGGTGTGGATTTTCGACGGGATGGTGCAGGTACGGCTGCGGCAGTTGCCGCATGCGGAGCTGGCGTTTGTGCTGGCGGCGATGTTTTTTGTGGCTTGGATGTTCTTTCGGGGGCAGCCGTAGCCAGCAGACTTGATCTGTCGAAAGTGCCAGCGTTGCTCTAACGCCGCAGCGCGGCCAGGGCCAGCGGCGCACGAACCTGCGCTTTACGATTGGCCAATTTCCGCCTGGATGGCGAGAAAATACCCAGCGTTTCAAGTTTGCCGTTTGCGTTGAAGTGAAATCCAATACCCTGTGGATACGAAAGCCATTTACCGACATAATGTCCGGTTGATAGCGTGAAGTCGCCGCCTTCCAGGTCGGGTTCACCAAATTGCGCTCGAATTCGGGTCTCATCCGCCGCGAACACATCGTTGTCCAGGAAAGGAGTTCCCCTTTCGACAAAGATGCTCAACACCTCACCGCTGCGGCGAGATACGATGCAATCGAAATGGAGGCCGGGATAGAGCCAGTATTCGCGGAAGGCGCCCGATCTGCGTTTCGTGGCAGGCGCGCCAAAGCGAGCGCAAAGAGCGTCCTTATGCTCGCGGAGATGGAGATCCGAAAATCCGTAACCCGGTTTCGCCATCATCTGCGGCCTCTCTTCCCCGCCTGCGTATCGTTTTCAGAGCGTTTCTTGCGCTCTGCCGCTCGCTTCATCCTGCCGCGCACCAGGCGCAACAATTCGTCATAATTCCGGTCGCGTTCCCTTACAGGCAGAGACTTCAGCCGCGCCAATTCCCGTTGCGCGGTCTCATAGTCGGCTCCGCCCTTTTCTGCGCGACGCCGATTGACCTTGCGCTCATTCTTAGTACTCCCTTTGCCCATATTATCTCCTCTGAGGGCAATACCGACAATTTACGAAAGATTGCGGTTCGTGCTGAAGTTTATTTGCCGAGCAGCTTTGCCATCGCGTCGCCTATTTCGGCGGGGCTTTTGACGACCGTGATGCCGGCGGCGGCCATGGCGGCCATCTTGCTGGCGGCGGTGCCTTCGCCTCCGGAGATGATTGCCCCGGCGTGGCCCATGCGGCGGCCCGGAGGCGCCGTTTGGCCGGCGATGAAGCCGACGACGGGCTTCTTGACGTGCTGCTTGATGTACTCGGCTGCGGCTTCTTCGGCGGAGCCGCCGATTTCGCCGATCATGATGATCGCTTCGGTGTCGGGGTCTTCGTTGAGGAGCTTGAGGGCGTCGATGTGCGTCGTGCCGATGATGGGGTCGCCGCCGATGCCGATGGCGGTCGATTGACCGATGCCTAGCTGCGTGAGTTGGTACACCGCTTCATAGGTGAGCGTGCCGGATTTGGAGACGATGCCGACGTTGCCCTGAAGATGAATGCGGCCGGGCATGATGCCGATCTTGGCCTTGCCGGGGGAGATGACGCCGGGGCAGTTCGGACCGACGAGGCGCGATTTCGAGGCTTTGACTAGCGGCCAGACCTTCGTCATGTCGAGGACCGGGATGCCTTCGGTGATGCAGACGATGAGGGGAACGCCGGCGTCGACGGCTTCGAGGATTCCGTCCGCTGCCGCGGGGGGTGGGACGAAGATGACGGTGGCGTTGGCGCCGGTGGCGGCGACTGCTTCCTCCACGGTGTTAAAAACTGGCCAGCCTTCGTGGGTGGTGCCACCCTTGCCGGGTGTAACACCGCCGACTACCAGTTTGTTGCCAAATTGCTTTGCATACTCGTCGCAACCTTTGGCGTGGTAAGTTCCCTCGCGTCCTGTAATTCCTTGCACAATGAGTCGCGTATTGTTGTCCACTAATACTGCCATCCGTCTCTCCTAAGTCCGCCTATGCGGACATCTGCTTCAAGCTTTTCAATTCGTGACCGAGCTTGTACCAATCTTTAACTTTTTGCATTGTGGGATGACCTGTCCAGGCAATTAGCGAATCGCCGCGTTTCCGAATCTGCGCGATTGACGACTGAGATAAGAGTTCATCGCTATTCGCCGAAAGTTCAGCCCATGCTTTCGCGCAGCCCGGCGTCTTTCCGTAAAGAATCAGAAATGCCGGTCCATGCGCATCAATTTTCTTATTCACGTTGTCTAGGCGTGTACCAAGAAATTTTTTGCGGTCACGCTCATCTGCAAGACTTGTCGCTGCAAGGCCGCTTAACTCAATAATGCAGGTTTTTCCGTTATGCCGACCCAATTCATTGCGCTGATAAGCCCACTGATCTAGTTCCCCGGCATCCTTTCCCTCGTAGCCTAGCGAGGCAGCTATCAATCTCCTCCAGGTACTTTGCAGATACGGCCTACCGGACGGCTTTTTCGCCTCGCCGTGCCATCTTGACTCGCCGATGTCTTCATGGAACTTCTTGCAGTCGTCCAACTGCAAACGATCAGACTTATGCCAAGCCGCGTTACGAACCTCGAGGGTATCTGAGCCAGATTTGGACATGCCCTGCTCCGGACCGAGAAACCAATATGGGCCATCCCAGCAACCATACCCATAACTGTTCTCCGCCATGTCTCGAAATTGTTCCATCACAAGCACTCCACTAACCTTTGGCGGCAGCAACCGCCAGGTCGGCGGCTTCTTTCATAGTTGCGCCGATCTGGACCTTAAGGCCGGAGTCGGCGATGATTTTGCGGCCTTCCTCTACGTTGGTGCCTTCGAGGCGCAGAATGATGGGCAGTTGCACGTCGAGCTTGCGGGCTGCGGCGACCACCGCGGTGGCGAGGACGTCGACGCGGAGGATGCCGCCGAAGATGTTGATGAAGATCGCCTTGACGTTGGGGTCGGAGAGCAGGATGCCGAAGGCGTTTTCGATCTGCTCCTGATTTGCGCCGCCGCCTACGTCGAGGAAGTTTGCGGCTTTGCCGCCGGCGTATTCGATGATGTCCATCGTCGCCATGGCGAGGCCGGCGCCGTTGACCATGCACGCGATGGAGCCGTCGAGCTTGATATAGTTGAGCGCGAACTTGGAGGCTTCGACTTCGAGCGGATCTTCTTCGGATATGTCGCGGAGTTCCTTGAGGTCCTTGTGGCGGAACATGGCGTTGTCGTCGAAGTTGATCTTGCAGTCGAGCGCGAGCAGCTTGCCGTCCTTCGTAGTGATGAAGGGGTTGATCTCCATCAGAGTGGAATCGGTTTCGATGAAGGCCTTGTAGAGGCCCATCATGAACTTCACGGCGTCGGCGATCTGCTCTTTGGCGAGGCCGAGTTTGAAGGCGAGTTTGCGGGCCTGGTACGGCTGGAAGCCGATGCCGGGGGCGATGTACTCCTTGAAGATTTCGTCGGGTGTGCTGTGCGCGACTTCCTCGATGTCCATGCCGCCGTGCTGCGACGCCATGAACACCACCTTGCCCGAAGCCCGGTCGAGGACGAGGCCAAGATACAGCTCGCGGGCGATGGCGGAGCCCTCTTCGATGAGCAGGCGTTGGACTTTTTGGCCCTGCGGGCCTGTCTGGTGCGTGACGAGCGTCATGCCGAGGATGGCTTTGGATGCGGCGTCGGCCTCTTCGATGGTGCGGGCGAGTTTGACGCCGCCGCCCTTGCCGCGGCCTCCGGCGTGGATCTGCGCCTTGACGACCACAACGGTGTTCCCAGCGGAGAAGAGTTGTTTGGCGGCGGTGTCGGCCTCTTCGAGTGTGGTGGCCATTTCGCCGGCGGGGACGGGGACGCTGTACTTCCGCAGGATTTCCTTGGCCTGGTATTCGTGAATCTTCATGTGCGCTACCTCAGAGATCGGTCAACACACTATGGTAGCGAATGGGTGTGAGGAGGGGCAATGTGGGGAGGCGATTATCGGTGAAAGTGAACGAAGAACAAAGGCAAAAGCTTTCACGCAAAGTTCGCGAAGGGAGCGAAGTTTCGCAAAGGGTTGATGCGGCTTTGGTAGGCTGAGGAGGAGATGTCCATTCAGGTTGAGTTGCGGCGGATTGTGGAAGGGCGCGAGACGCTCTCGTTTGAAGAGGCGGCCGCGCTGATGCGGTGCATCCTCGCAGGCGAGGCTTCGGACATGGAACTGGCGACGCTGCTCGGAGCGCTGGCTGCGCGCGGAGAGACCGGGGCGGAAGTAGCCGGATTTGTCGTGGCGATGCGCGAGGTGGCGCAAGGCCTGCCGCTCACCGAAGCAGAGCGTGAAACGCTGGTGGATACGTGTGGGACCGGCGGCGATTCGAGTGGAAGCTTCAATGTATCGACTGCGGCGGCGCTGGTCGCGGCGGCGGCGGGCGCGACCGTGGCCAAGCATGGCAACAGGGCGGTCACGTCGGCCTGCGGCTCCGCCGATGTGCTGGAAGCGCTGGGGATTCCCATCAACCTCGAGCCGGCAGCGGCGGCGGACGCGTTGCGCGAGCATCGTTTCTGCTTCCTGCTTGCGCCCAGCCACCACCCGGGGATGAACGCGATCCTGCCGGTGCGCCGCGCCATCAAGGTGCGGTCGGTGATGCATGTGCTGGGACCTCTACTCAATCCGGCCGGCGCCAGGCGGCAGGTGATGGGCGTGTATCGCGGGCGTCTGATTCCCCTGGTGGCCGAGGCGATGACGATCCTGGGCACGCGGCATGGATTTGTGGTGCACGGCGACGCGGGCGCGCAGGGCGGGCAGGATGAGCTTGCCCTCAGCGGTCCAAGCGATGTGGCGGAAGTGCGGGATGGGTTCATCCGGTCCTATCGCGTGACCCCCGAGGAGTTTGGATTGACGCGAGCGCCGCTCAGTGCGTTGGAGGGTGGAGATGCAGTGGCGAATGCCGCGATCCTGCGAGCGATTTTCGCGGGCGAACCGGGGCCGCGCAGAGGAGTCGTGCTGCTGAATGCGGCGGCGGTGCTGGTAGCGGCGGGTTTGGCGAAGACGATCGCTGCTGGAGTTGAGGTCGCCGCGAAGGTCGTCGATGACGGTAAGGTCGCGACACTGGTGCGGGTACTGGCTGGGGCCGATTGACGTTGTGCGAGTTCTGCCTTTAAGAACTAAGAACTAAGAACTAAGAACTGAGAACCAAGAACCGAGAACCAAGAACCGAGAACCAAGAACCGAGAACCAAGAACCGAGAACCAAGACGAGGTAAGGCGATGGCGCGAGTGACGGGTGTTGGCGGTGTATTTCTGCGGTCGAAGGATGCGACTGCCCTGGCGCGGTGGTATGCCGAGCATCTGGGCATCAAGCTCAGTGATTTCAACGGCTCGAGTTTTCAGTGGAGCGACGAAGTGCCGGCGGGCACCGGGATGACCGCGTGGTCGGCGTTTCCGCGGGACACGGGGTACTTTGGTCACGGGCAGCAGGCGGTGATGATCAACTACCGTGTCGACGATCTGGACGAGTTGCTCACGTCGCTCCAGGCCGAGGGCGTTTGGATCGATCCCAAACGCGAGGACCATGTTTACGGGCGTTTCGCGTGGATCGAGGACTGCGACGGCAATCGCCTGGAGCTTTGGCAGCCGCTCGCGATGGACCAGGAAAAGAACACTGAGCCGTTGAGTTGAGGCGTTTCGTTTCCTTTCGGCTGGCCCATTAGTGTTATGTACAAAGATCGGACAGCGACACATCCTCGGTGCAGGCCCAGTCTTGCATTCCGAAGGAGATATATGAAGCACATACTTGTTTCGCTTGCTGCCCTTACGCTGCTTACCGCAGCCGCGCTGCCCGCCTCCGCGGGCGTTCTGTATAGCCAGCGCACGGACCCCGCCCTGAGTGGCTCGTGGCAATCGCAGACGGCGAATGGCACCAATGGTTTCGACCAGAAGTTCGACGATTTCTCGCTGTCGACGACGGGGACCATCAACAACGTTTCCTGGACCGGCTTCCTGAGCCCGAGCTCCACGGCCATCAATGGTTTCACGATCGGCTTCTACCAGGACAACTTCGATAACGTCGATTTTCCCGGGGCCGTTGGAACGCTGCTGGCGTCCACGGTGATTGCGGGAGACGCCGGACAGGCTGCCAATTCGATCCCGGATGCGCATGGGTTTGGGGTGTTCAACTTCAGCACCGCGATCGATCCTTTCGTGGCGACCGGAGGTACGACCTATTGGATATCCATCGTTGCCGACCCGTTCGTGAACAGCGGCAATGTCCGCTGGGCCGTCTCCGACCACGGCGATGGGACGTTCAACAGCTTCGATGGCAACGCCGTGACGTCGATCGGCCAGGACCTGGCATTCACGCTTTCAAACTCGGCCGTGCCGGAGCCCTCGGGCCTGGTGCTGGACGGGTCGGGACTGATCGTGCTGGCGGGTTTCGGCCGGCGGCTACTGGCGCGGAGTGCGCGGACGTAACCGCTTTCAAACGTCACAGCAGGACATAGCGCGCCGCCGCGAAGGGTAGCGCGCTTCTGCTTGCGGCCGGGTTGGTTGTCGGCGACTATCGCCCAGGGGCAAGCTCCGCCTCTACGCCGGCTCCGACGACACCTGTTTCCTCAACGACGCCGTCTACCTGATGGAAGACTTCCTCAAGACCACCGGCACCCCCGGCCACGGCGTCCCCTACGACGGCGAAGTCAAATACGGCCCCCGCGCCGAGCACTGCTGGAACGGTGACCCCACCAAGCCCAACGCCTACTCCCGCCTCCACTACAACCAGATGTACGTCCCCCAAATCATGGACCGCATCGCCAAAACCGCCCCACCCAACGCCGACCTCACAAGCTGGCGCTACTAGACCGATTTACCTTCAGCTATGCTTATGCTTCGGTGTGATTTTAGGGCTGAAAGCCCGTCCTATACCGGCCTAGGTACCGTGCCATGAGAAAGCCGAGGGCTGAAGGCCCGATCTATAAGTGCAGCGAATTAATGACCCGGGACACTAACGCAGTATTTTGCGCGGTTCCGAGACGCCGACTTCTCGCTACCAATCCTATGTCGGTGAGCAAGTGATCGTAACGACAATGAACTGCGGGGCAACCTGCATGACGGAACGTGTATCGCTTCTGTGTCCTTCATTCCTTTTCAAGCATGGCCCGATAGGATAGTCTTGCCAGACCAATTCCATGCCTCTTTCCTCAGGCGCCCAACCCGGCTCTGGCACGAGCTCCGCACCGCCACATGATGCCCGAGGGCGGGTCTTTTACGGCTACTGGGTCGTACTCGTTTCCGCCCTGGGCAGTGCTTGCGGAATCGGCCCGGTTATCGTCTATACATTCGGCATCTTTGTCAAACCTCTCGCTACCGAACTCCACGCCAGCCGTGGCTCCATTGCCCTTGCAATATCGCTGATCGATCTGATGGTGCTGATCTCCGCCCCGGTGGCCGGCCGCCTGGTTGACCGCCATGGCGCGCGGACCGTCATCGTCGGATCGCATCTTGCGATGATCGGCTGCCTAGTGGCGATCTACTTCCTGCCGCCGCCGCTCTGGCATTTCTATGTCCTGTTCGCCCTGATCGGTTTGCTCGGAGTGGCCACGACTCCGGTCACCTATTCCCGCGTGGTCGCTAATTGGTTCGATAGGCGTCGCGGCACAGCACTCGGTTTCGCCACTGCCGGTGTGGGTCTCGGGACCTTCGTCGTCATGCCTATTGCGCAAAGGCTGATCGAGCGTTCTGGCTGGCGAGCGGCATACCTGGGCATAGCGGGATTCTGCCTCGTTGTTGCGGTCCCGGCGGTTTGGCTGTTCCTTCGAGCGAATCCACGGGAGATGGGGTTAGCGCCCGATGACATTGCCCCACGCGCTGCGCGCGCGGCTATCGCCGAGGAAGTAACCGGCATCACCGTCTGGCAGGCTCTCCGTACACGAAACTTTTGGCTGCTCGCGGGTATCTTCTTCGTTGCGGCCGCATGTGTCACGGGAACGAGCTCCCATATCGCGCCCCTGCTCACGGACTCCGGTGTATCCGGATCCTCGGCTGCATTTGCTGCTTCGCTGTTCGGAGTCGCGATCGTCATCGGGCGGATCGCCAATGGTTACCTCATCGATCGCTTCTTCGGCCCTTACGTGATGGCTGCCGTATTCGCCGGAGCAGCGATCGCGGTCGCCATCCTGTGGAGTGGTCTCGGGATTCATCTGGCTGCGCCTGCCGCGTTGCTGCTCGGTCTTGCGTCTGGTGCCGAGGGCGACCTGATGCCCTTCCTCGTCAGCCGCTACTTTGGCATGCGATCCATGGCAGAGATCTACGGCTGCATGTTTGGCGCTTTTACGCTCGGCAATGCCACCGGACGATACCTGATTGCCGTCGGATTCGATGCATGGAGGTCATACAAAACACCGCTCGGAATCGCGATGGTGGCGTTGGTTGCGGCTGTCTTGGTCTGCTTCGCGCTGGGGAGCTACCCTCGTGAGCAAAAGAAGGCCGTGACGCGACGATGAACGTGTAGCGGAAGACGCGTGGTTCGATCCGAGAATTACTTGATTGCTCATGGTCGACAGTCAATCCGGAAGTTACGGTCAGTTATGCGAACAGGCCAATGCACTCGTCGAGCCAGGACTTGGGCCTACATCGGACATAGTCCTGATAAGCGCGCTTGCGTTCACCGGTTTTTCCTAATATCACAATCTTAATTCCCACATCTATCGCTTCACTCCCACTAACCCTCACCCGTCGGCCACAACTTCCCCTCCGCATCCATCCACGGCCCCATCGCCATCCCCTCAATCCCATCCGACCCAAACCGCAGCACATGCCCATCCGGATCGGTCACCTGTATCTCCAGCGACCCCCACGGAAAATTCGTCGGCCCCTGCCGAATCATCGCCCCACTCTGGCTTTAGTTTCGAATCGTACATCCGATCACTCCCTAGGGAAGTAGTGGAACCAGAATAGCCGGAAGCGCCTGATGAGCGCGGCCAACCTTCACATGCAAACGTTATTCATCAAATCTGCTGAGAGCGATCTTCGGTAACGACCGCTGCTTATGGCATCTTGCTGAGGAGAATTGCCTGACGGCGGAGGAGTGTCGACTCAATCGCTTCAAGACCGCTTTGAATCTGTGGGAGTTTTTCCAGAATCCACGCGCCGTCGCGGTGTTCGAGCGTAGAACGCAGAAGCTCACATTGGCCGACGAGTTGCTCATCCTGAGCGATAAGGGCGGCGAGGGTTGGAGCCTCCTGGCGAAAGCGTTGCGTGATGCGGTCGTTCTCGGGGACAGGGAGTTCGGCGAGTCGGTTGGCTAGCGCGCTGATGTTTTTGGCGAGGCATTCCAGTTGCTGGGCGGCGGCGACGGCGGTGGCGTCGGGGAAGGGCTTGGCGCGGGAGGGGACGGGGAGGAATTCGCGGCGGTAATTGCTCTCGGCTTCCTGCACGCTCGCGCCGGCAACGCCCAGTAGCCAGCCGGCTTTCGCGCGGACGAGTTGATCGTCCGCGCGAAGCTGGTTTTCGAGCCGGTAGAAGTTATAGCCCCAACCGTAGAACAGGTTGGTGGCTAGCTGGCGGATGACGCCGGCGTCGTAGAAGTCGAGGCCGGACATTTATTTCGATCCGCCGGTTGAGCCGGCGTCGACCGAGTAGAAGCCGCTCGCCGAGCCGATGTTATAGGGCAGACCTGCTGCCGCATTCGGCGCGGAGACGAGACCCTTCTCCGCCATGCGCAGGGCCAGGTAGTAGCGCACCGCTTCGATGGGGCTGAGGCCGATGGCTTGCAGCGAGATCAACTCCCTCATGCGCTCGTCCTTGGGCATGATGAGGATTTTGATGTCGTTGAGCGTGATGCCGTAGGTCTTCAGGAAGTCGGTCAGGTGCTGTTTGACCAACTCGCGGACCTCCTGGATGTGCTCGTTGATGTCCTCCATCTTGGTGACCTGGATGACCTGGTTGATGGCCTGTTCGATCGCGGGGCCGGCGTAGTCGGCGACTTCGGCGATGTCGATGCGGCTGCCGTTGAAGGGCAGGTGGGTGATGAGGTCGAGAGCAGCCTCCTTGGAGTCGACGTGGATGTAGTAATCGACCTGGTAGGACATTTCGGCCATCTCTTCGGAGGTGGCGACGCCCTGGCTGCGGATCAGCAGCTTGGAGCGATTGATGTAGATGACCTCATACACCCAGGGCGAGCTTCCGCCAAAAAATCCCTGCGCGATGGAGCCGAGTAAAGGCTTGTCCGGCGTGGTGATGGGATACTGCCCGGTGTCGTAGACGTTGAGCACCGCGCCGCGCGACTTGAGTACGCAGAAGTGATTGGATTCGACGGTCAGGAGCGATCCGGAGACGATGGACTCGTCGGTGATCTTGACGGCCAGGACCTTGGTGCCGAGCATGTCGGTGCCGTCGTTCAGAAGCGAAGTGATGACTTGGCGGGTAATGGCCATGTGACGTGCTCTTTTCTTTGCGGTTTCTGTCGCGTTCGCTGCGGACATCGCGGGTAGGCCACGATGGAGGACGGAAAATGCTCTACCTTGCCTGCGTCGATAGCATAGTCGGTGGACGAAACCGAGCGCAAGAAAGACCCGGGCGAAGTGTCGTTATCCGGCGAAGAGCGTCTTGGCGCCTGTGACTCGACGGTACCCGAAGAGCAGACCCAGTCTCCAGCGGAGAATCATGTCTGCCAATCGATTGCTGTAAGCTACGAGCAGCATTCTGCAGTTGGCGTGCGAGGCTGGCGATGGGTGTGCTGATCCAATCCGAGTGGTATGTGACGGAGCAGAAGGTCGCCGAAGCCATTCGGCGGCTGATTGCGGCGGTCGATCCGCTGGAGATCATCGCTTTCGGTTCCCGTGCCCGCGGGGAGCATAGGCCGGACAGCGATCTCGACCTGGCGGTCATTCTGGACGTGCCTGAGTCGGAAGCTTTAGACGCTGTTCCCGGCGATCTTTTTAAAGGGCTGCAAATGCCGGTGGATCTATTGCCTATTGCGAAGGAGCGATACGACCGGTTCCGGCCCTGGCTCAACAGCGTTCATCAAAAAATCGATCGGGAAGGAGTCCGGCTTTATGAGCGCGGCAAACAATCTGCAAGTCCAGACACTCTTCATCAAATCTGCCGAGGATGAAGAGACGCTCGCATTTGCGGTGCCGGACAGCGTCTTCGAGTTTCATACTCAGCAGGCTATAGAGAAGCTCTTGAAAGCATTAATCGCGGCGCATGGGGAAGAATTTCCGTTCACCCACAACCTGCAATTGCTAATGGATCAACTCACACTGCTCGGTGAGACGCTACCGACGTTTAGCCGGCCGCTTTTCAGCTTCACGAAGTTTGGCGTGACCATACGCTACGACTTAGGCGTGCCGCTTACGGCAGCGGAACGGCAGGAATTCCGGGAAGTGGTGGCAGCGGTCCGCGCCGTTGTGAGGGCGAGGGTCGATTCGCTGCCGTAGTTCACCCGAGAACGGACGTGGGTAAAGTGGTGAATCCGGTAGTGGGTCAGTGTGAAATTGCGCTATGCCGAATACGGGATACTCTTGCTCGCCTGCGTCGGCAGGATAGACGCTGGGGCGATTGCGATAGCAAGAAGCGGGGTCAGGCCGCGGGCTGTGGGCTTGTGACGCGGCGGTATTCGAGGAGCATGCTTACGCGCCAGCGCAGGATCATGCCGAAGGCAAGCACGAAGAACAGCGCGCCGGTCTGGGGGACGGTCATGATCGTGTCGAAATAGCTGTGGGCGAGGATGCGGACGATCGCCAGCACTACCAGCACGATGAAGAAGCTAGCGGAACGGTGCATCATCACCGTGTCGCCCTGCATGGTCAGGCGCGAGGTGCGGATGAGCGGGTACGCGAGCAGCACCGCGCCGAGGAGGAAGGCGACTAGCGCCCATGTCCACTGGACCCTGAACGCCGGGACGAGGAACATGCAGAATCCGGTTGCCATGCCCAGGGGTGGGATGACGATTTTACGGACGGTGACCGCGCTGCGACCTTCGCGGATGCGCCACGCCAGTATGGCGAAGAAACCCAGGACAGCACTTGCTACCGACATCCACGGACGGAGAACCATTGCTTCCATGCTACCTGAGCGCGGCGTTCGGGCGCGGACTTGACGGGAGTCCTACAATAGACAGGTATGATCCAAACTCCTTTACTCGAAGCGCTCACGTTCGATGACGTGCTGCTGGTACCCGCATATTCTGAAGTTGTTCCGACGCAGGTGAGCACACAGACGCGGCTCACGAAAAATATCGCGCTGAATACGCCGCTGATGTCCGCGGCCATGGACACCGTCACCGAGTCGCGGCTGGCGATTGCGATTGCGCAGCAGGGTGGGCTGGGTGTGGTGCATCGAAATCTGACGATCGAGCAGCAGGCCGGGGAGATCGATAAGGTGAAGCGGTCGGAGAGCGGGATGATCGTCGACCCGGTGACAATCGACCCCGAACGCCCGATTTCGGATGCGCTGGATGTGATGCGACGGTTCAAGATTTCCGGCGTGCCCGTGACGAAGAACGGTCGGCTGGTTGGGATTTTGACGAACCGCGACCTGCGGTTTGTTTCGCGGACGGATATTCCGATCAGCGATGTGATGACGAAGGAAAATTTGATCACCGTTCCGGTGGGGACAACGCTCGAACAGGCGGAAGAGATTCTGCATCAGCATCGCGTTGAAAAGCTGCTGGTGGTGAATGATTCGTATGAGTTGAAGGGGCTCATCACGGTCAAGGACATTCAGAAGAAGTTGAAGTATCCGAATGCCAGCAAGGACTCGCAGGGGCGGCTGCGGGTGGCGGGGGCGATTGGGGCTACGGGGGATTTTCTGGAGCGTGCGGCGGAGATGATTCGCAACCGGGTGGATGCTCTCGCGATCGACTCGGCGCATGGGCATTCGATCCGCGTGCTGGAAGCGGTGCAGGAGGTGAAGAACGCGTTTCCGGACATCGATTTGCTGGCCGGAAATGTGGCTACGTATGAAGGCACGATGGCGCTGATCGATGCGGGCGCCGATGCGGTGAAGGTGGGCATCGGGCCGGGGTCGATCTGTACGACGCGCATGGTGACCGGCGCGGGTATGCCGCAGATCACAGCGATTTCAGAGGCGTACCGCGCGGCCAGCGAGCGAGGGATTTCGATCATTGCCGACGGCGGCATCAAGTATTCGGGCGACGTGACCAAGGCGATTGCGGCGGGTGCCAGCGTGTGCATGATCGGGTCGCTGTTTGCCGGCGTGGATGAGTCTCCGGGTGAAACGATTCTGTACCAGGGGCGGTCGTTCAAGGCGTATCGCGGGATGGGGAGTTTGAGCGCGATGGCGCAGGGTTCGGGCGAGAGATATTTCCAGAGCAAGGACGACCTGCACGACACCGACCGCCGCGAATCGATTACGGCGCGCGAGGTGAACGGCGGGAACCGGCTGGCGAAGTTTGTGCCGGAAGGGATCGAGGGCCGCGTGCCGCATCGCGGACCGCTGGAGGCGATGATTTTTCAGCTTGTCGGCGGCTTGCGGTCGGGGATGGGGTATCTCGGCTGCGGGACGATCGAGGACTTGCAGACGAAGGCGAAATTTATTCGGATTTCCGGCGCGGGTCTCCGCGAGAGCCATGTGCATGATGTGGTGATTACGCGGGAAGCGCCGAATTATCACGTGGAATAAGGCAGAGTGTAGTGGGTAGAGTGTAGAGCGTAGAGAAAGCGGTCTCGGTTTTCTCTACGCTCTACACTCTACCCACTAATCACTGCTCTTCCAGACCATGGCGTCGAAGTGGTGGAGGATATCGAAGCCGTAGTCGGTATAAAGCTTCCGGGCTGACGCGTTTTCTTCGGTGACGGTGAGGGTGAGGCCGCGGAAGTTGCGGCGCGCGAAGTCCGCGATGCAGCGATGCAGCAGCGCACGTCCGAGGCCGAGGCCGCGGAGTTCAGGCGCAATGCAGAGTTGCGTGATGTGGCCGACGTCGGAGCGGACTCGAGAGCAGAGAAGCAGCCCCTGCACAACGCCAGTGCGATCTTCGCGGAGGACCCACGAGTTGGCCGTGTCGAAGACGCCGCAGCCGGGGAAGCGGACGATGTTGTGCAGGAAGCGCAGCGAGCCCTGGACGGTGGTGTATTGGTCGTTGATCTGGCTATCGATGTGGCCGAGGTAGGCGCGGTGGATGAGGTCTCCGGAGGCCGAGTAATGGTCTTCGTGCCAGGGGATGAGGCGCAAGCCGGCGGGAAGGCGGGTCTCTGCGCGCGTTGCGCCCGGGGCGGATGAAGGCAGAGCGCAACCCAGGAAGAGGCGGGGGAAGGCGCGGAATCCACGCGAGAGAAATGGGCCGTTCAGCGCGCCGCCGGGAAACATGAGCAACTGCGATTCGATGCGGTCGCAGCCCGGCGTGGCTTGCAGCATTTCGATCAGGTGATGCAGCAGGGTTTCGCACAGCGGGTTGGTCTGCGACTCTCCTTCGTTGAAAGCGTAGGCATCGCCGATGACGGCTTTCGCAGCTTCGTAGACGCAGAAGGCGTAGCCCTGGACGCGGCCGCCATGCAGGCCGACGAAGCCGGGGAGGACGCGGCTGTCGAGGTAGTCGAGCAGCATCTGAATGGATTTCTTGTAGTCCCAGCGCAGGCGTGTGTCCCAGCGGCGAGCTTCGTCTTCGAGCAGAGGGCGAAGCTGCGCGGCGGTGAAGTGGCGCAGGTCGAGGACCTCGAACTGCGGGGCGGGCGCCGGGATTTCAAGAGGTGAAGTCAATCGGATACCAGGGACGCACAGCCAAGACTAATTTCGCGCGTACACCTTGTATACCGATAGACCCTGTGAAGGGTAAAGGATGAGCTGTACGTAAACCCGGCCCTGCAGCAACTGCTCGAGCTGCGAGACCTCTTTGGTGGGGACGACGAGGACGTGGGTTTCGTCGGGAACGCCGTCCTTGTAGGGAAGAATTTCTTCATTGCGATAGAAGGCGAGGCCGTACACCATGTCGCGGCGAACGTCATGCTCGGCGACGGTATGAATATCCGGCGCGGCCTGCTGAATCTCCTGCGCAAGCGGGCGCGCGGAGTAGTTGAGGTCCAGCAGGTGTCCGTTCATTTCGAGCAGGAAGAAAAGCAGCAGAGCGAGGGGAACCAGCGTGATCGCACGCAGGCGGATGACGCCCCATTTTTTGACGGTGTAGTAGATCAGGAGCGCGGCCAGCGACCCGAGCACGGCGGCCATGACGATCGCTCTGGGTGCGGGAACGATCTTCTGGTAGACCATGTACTGCGGGCAGAGCAGGAGCACGAAGGTGAGGATTCCGGACATCGCGGCGTGGCTGATGAGCAGCCAGTTGGGAATGCCGGCGCGGCGAACGCGGTGGATGTAGTCACCGGTGAGGATAGTGATGGGCGCGATGGAAGGCAGGATGTAGCCGGGCAGCTTAGAGCCGGAGAACGAGAAAAAGACGATAGGAAAGACGGCCCACAGCACGAGGAATTCGGGGAAGCCGTCGCCGGCGCGGGTGTGCCCAAGGTAGCGCTGGGGCTTGTGGCGGACTTTCCACTCGGCGATGGAAACGTCGATGCCGTCGACCAGTGCGCGTAGCGAAATCGCGGTCCACGGCATCAGGCCGAGGATGAGGACGATCAGATAGTAGTAGATGGGCTGATGGTGCTGGAAGCGGTTGGTGGCGAGCCGTTCGAGGTTGTGCTCAATGAAAAACGTTCGGAAGAATGACGGGTTGCTGCGTTGGACGGCGATGTACCAGGGCAGGACCATGATGAGGTACAGCAGGACGCCCGGAATCCAGACCGTGCGGCGGAGGACGGACCACTCGCGACGCAGGCCGACAAAAAGCAGGATGATACCGGCCGCGAGAAATGGAGCGACGGGGCCTTTGGCGAGAGTGGCAGCCGCGCCGAAAAAGTAGAGGTCGAACAGCCAGAATTTTTTGCCCGTCTCGTACCAGGCGTACCAGCCCAACATGCCGATACAAAATGGCGCGGCGAGTTGCATGTCGGTAGAAGCGCCGCGGGCGAACCCGAAGATCGCGATGCAGGAGACAGTGATGAGCGCTGCATCGAGATGGCCACCGGGACGGAATCGTCGCAGGTGCAGGAAGGCGAGCAGGATGAGGAAGCCCGCGCCGGTGGAAGAGGGCAGTCGCGCCGACCAGTCGGAGACGCCGAACTCCTTGAAGAAGCCCATCGCGCGCCAGTAGTAGAGCGCAGGCTTTTCGAGCCAGGGATGGCCGTACAGGATCGGCGTTACCGTACCGCCGACGAGGCACTCGTAGGAGGCGTGAATGTCATCGGGCCGGAGGCTGTGCGGCGTGATCTTGGCGTGGACCTCGTGACAGTCGGAGGAATGCGCGGCCAGCATTTCGCGGGCGATCTGGGCGTAACGCGGCTCGTCCGCGCCGACCAGGCCGAGCTGCGCTCCACCGAACCAGGGGACGAGGCCGAAGAACAGGAAGTAGGAGGAGACGGTGATGAGGACGAAGAACTCCCACACCGTGCAGCCGAGGCTGGTGCCGGTCCAGTTGCGCAGGCGCGCGAATAGAGGAGGCCGTGCGAGGGTAGCGGCGTCGGGTTGTGGGGTCTCGTTCAATGTCGGCGAATCGTAGGCTCTGAGGCGAGATTCAGGCTAACAGAGTTTGTCCCGGAAGCTGAGTCCTCAAATGGGCGAGGATGCAATCCATAGCTGCGGTCATTGGTCCGGGGAGAGTGCATCCGCTGGCGTTGCGATGGCCTCCGCCGCCAAAGTTTTCGGCCACCTGGGCAACGTCGATGCTCTCTTTGCTGCGCAGGCTGAGGCGGACTCCGGCCTCGCCGGGAAGCTGGCGGAGGAAGACCGCGGCCTCTACACCGGCGATGCCGATGAGGTAGTTGACGATGCCTTCGGAGTCTTCGATGGTGGCGCCGGCGGCGTCCATATCGTCGAGCGTGATCCACGCCCATGCGATAGGCAGCTCCACATGCATGTTGCGCAGCGCCGCGCCGAGGAGACGGAACTTACCCGGCGGGTTGGAGTAGTAGATCGCCTGCGCGACGCGGCTGGGATTGGCGCCGCGCTCGACGAGGTGCTGCGCGAGCGCGAAGGTCGGGGCCTTGGTGCTGGCGTAGGTGAAGGAGCCGGTGTCGGTGAGGACCGCGGTGTAGAGGCAGGTGGCCATCTCGGGCGTGATGTCGACGCCGGAGGCAACGGCGAGGTCGTAGACCAGCGAGCCGACGGCAGAGGCTTCGGGCTGGATCCAGTTGAAGTCGCCGCAGTTTCCACCGCTGAGGTGGTGGTCGATGTTGATGGTGAAGACTTTGCCCATGTTCGCGAATTCCGCTCCGGTAAAGCCGGTGCGGGCGCGGCAGTCGCACTCCAGCAGGATGACGGCGTCGGGCGGCGTGGCGGGCAGCGTCTTGACGATGCGGTCGATGCCCGACAACATGCGATAGATGACGGGAATGGGATCGGAAAACGCGACGACCACTTCTTTGCCGAGGCCTTCGAGCAGATGCATCATTCCGAGCGAGGAGCCGATAGCGTCTCCGTCGGGCCGCGCGTGCGACGACACCAGGAACCGCTGGCGGTCGCCGATAAGCTGCAGCAATGCGGAGATTTTTTCGGAGTGGCTCATGTTTACGTACGTTCCGGCCTTTATTTGGATTGAGATTTGCCGCCGATGGCGGGAGCGGAAGCCGCTTTCTCCTTCGCGGAAACTTTCTTTTCGAGCTTGTCCTTGCGCTTCTTGATGCGACCGAGAAGCTCGTCCATGCGAACGCCCATTTTTTCGGAGCGGTCGATGGCGAAGGTCAGCTCGGGCACATGGCGCACACCCATGCGGTAACGGATTTCGGTGCGGATGAAAGCGCGCGCCGCCATCAGGCCTTCGAGGGTGGACTCTTCGTCCTCTTCGTCGCCGTTGACCGCGATGAAGACACGGCAGGACTTGCCGCCGGGCGCGAGGACTGCTTCCGTGACGTAGCAGGGCGCAATCCGCGGGTCGGAGAGTTCGCCTTCGAGCATGGCGGTGATCTCCTCCGAAAAGGTGCTGACGACGCGATTGCGGTGATGGTCTCGTGCTCTTTGTTCGGGCATGGCGTTCAACTTTAAGGGTAACAAATAGCGGCGTCGCGAACGATTGTGCGCGGCGATTCATTGGTAACCATGGGTAACCACGATTACATGGTGTCGGTCTCGATGAAGCTGTCGAGAATTTCGCAGCCGAGGCCGACAGCGATGCGGCGCGCGGCGTCCTCGACCTCGCGGAGTTGGCCGGCGAGATACGACGGCGAACTGGAGATCGCGACAATGCCGATCGTCGCGCGGTTGTAGACGACGGACTCATCGAGCTCGGCGACGGAGATGTTGAAGTTGTGGCGGAGCTTGTCTTTGAGCGAGCGGACGGCCTGGCGGCGGTCCTTGAGCGAGTGCGCGTGTTCGATGGAGAGTTCGAGGGTGAGAGTGGCGACGGGCATGGTTGAGACAGAGTGTAGAGCGTAGAGGATAGAGCGAAGAGAAGATGACGGCGTGACAACTGCCGGGCTGTCACGATGGTATATCTGGGGTACAAATTTTTTTGCACGAGGGACGTCCGATGGCGCGATCGCGTAGAGATTTTATTGCACAGAGCTCGCTGGGGTTGCTGGGAGTGGCGATTGTTCCAGCGGCTTCGGTCCAGACTCCGGCTCCCCCGCAGGCGCAAACGCCGGGGGCTCCGACAGTGTTTGGGACGGCGCCGCCGGTGGGGCCGAAGGTTTCGGCGGAGACGTTTGTTGAGGCCGGGAAGCTGATGCAGATCGAGATGAAGCCCGCGGACCTGGCGGAGGCGGCGGGTAACTGGCCGCAGGCAATGGCCCCGGTGTATGAGCGCAGGGTCGGGCCGCGGAAGCTGGCGATTACGGATGCGGATGTGCCGGCGACGGTGTGGAATCCGTCATTGCCGGGTGTGTCACATCAGGAGCAGACGGGCGCGATTTATCACCGCGCGTATCACATCCCCGGGCTTCCCGATCGCGACGAAGATATCGCGTTCGCGTCCATTACCTTGCTCGGGTATTGGATCAAGGGCCGGACCCTTACTTCGGAGCGGCTCACGCAAATCTATCTGAGCCGATTAAAGGAGTTTCAGCCGAAATTGAACTGCGTGATTACGTTGACGGAAGAACACGCTCTGAAGCAGGCGAGGGATGCGGATGCGGAAATCGCTGCTGGGAAATATCGCGGGCCACTCCATGGTATCCCGTGGGGCGCCAAAGATTTGCTGGATACGGCCGGCATTGCGACGACGTGGGGAGCAGAGCCGTTTCGGGACCGCGTGCCGGAAAAGGATGCGACTGTTACGGCGAGGCTTAACGCCGCGGGCGCGGTGCTCGTTGCTAAGTTGAGTTTGGGTGCCTTGGCGTTGAACGATGTCTGGTTCGGTGGACAGACGAAGAATCCTTGGAACCTGGATGAGGGGGCCTCGGGTTCGAGCGCGGGGCCAGGATCGGCCGTGGCTGCTGGGCTGGTTGGATTTGCGATTGGCAGCGAAACGCAGGGTTCGATCATCAGCCCCTCCATGCGATGTGGCGTGACCGGGCTGCGTCCGACATTTGGGCGCGTGCCTCGAACGGGCGCGATGACATTGAGTTGGAGTTGCGACAAGCTTGGTCCAATGGCGCGCAGCGTCAACGACACGCTGCTAGTGCTTGAGGCGATCCATGGCAGCGATATGAAAGACGGGCACGGAGATGTTGCGTGTGTCGACCGTCCGCTCGGACAAAATCTGGACGGCAATCTTGGGACGCTGCGTGTCGGCTACATCCCGGCGTGGATGAAGGATGCGACGGATGTCGACCGCGCGGCGTTGGAGACGGTGAAGAAGCTGGGAATGCAGGCTGTAGAGATTTCGTTGCCGGACTGGCCGTATGACTCGATGAACATCATTCTCTTTGCGGAGGCAGCAGCGGCGTTTGAGGAGATTACGCTGGACCATCGCGTCGACCAGTTGAAGATGCAGGTGCCCGACGCGTGGCCGAATACGTTTCGGCAGGCGCGGTTCTTGAGTGCCGTGGATTTTGTGCAGGCCGACCGATTGCGGCGCAAGGTGGCGAAGGAAATTGCACGGGTGTTCGAGCAGGTCGACGCGCTGCTGGTGCCATCGCTGCGCGATGAGCCGCTGGTGATCTTCAACTTCACGGGTCATCCGTCGCTAACGTTGCGCGCGGGGTTTGTCGAAGTGTCCGAGGCGCGGAGCGACTGGGCGCCGGACCCGAAGCATCCGCTGCCGAAGTTCTCGCCGCCGCGCCGCGTCCCGCATGGCGTGACGCTGATTGGCCGGCTGTTCGATGAGGGGACGATAGTGCAGGCCGGCATGGCGATGGAGACGGCTTTCGGCGTTGCAGCGGAGCGGCCGAAGGGCTTCTAGCGAATTCGGCGTACGATGCCGAATGGAGGGGTTTATGAAGCTGATGGCTGCGAACTTGCTGATGGTGATGGCGTCAATCGGCGCGATGGCGCAGCCCATCTCGCCGCCGGTGGAGGCTAAGGCGCCGACGGTGTGTGCGGTGCAGAAGTATGCGCCCGAAGTTGGCAGCGGAGTATCGCTCGATACGGTCGCGATTCAAAAAGCGATCGACGATTGCGCGAGCAAGGGCGGAGGCATCGTCCGGTTGAGCGGGGCGGCGAAGTTTGTGAGCGCACCACTGATTTTGAAAAGCCACATCACTCTCGAAATTGCAACGGGAACGACGCTCGAAGGCAGCACTAACCACGACGATTATCCTGAGATTGAGCAGTTCCATCAACCGGGCCGGCAAAGTTTGCTGAGCGCGAAAAACGCCGAGGACATCACCATTCGCGGAGGCGGCGCGATCGATGGGCGCGGCGAAAGCTGGTGGCCCAACCGTGCGTTCGGGTACAAGCGGCCGCGGCTGATCGTGTTCGACCGTTGCAAGCATGTGCTGATGGAAAACGTGACGGTGCAAAACTCGCCGATGTGGCAGATCGTGCCTTACTACTCGGAAGATTTGACGTTTCGCAACATGAAGGTCCTCGCGCCGCTGCCCGACGGCCACAACACGGACGGCATCGATCCATTCAGTTCGAAGCACATCCTGATCGACCACGTAACGATCGATACGGGCGACGACAACGTTGCGATCAAGAGCGGGCAGCCGGGATCGGCGGGGCCGGACGATCCGACCACCGGCGTGACGATTCGCGACTGCATTTTTCTCAAAGGGCATGGGCTTTCGATCGGCAGCGAAGTCGCGGGCGGCGTGCAGCATGTGCGCGTCGAGAGGGTGCAGTTCAAAGGCACGACCGCGGGCATCCGCATCAAGAGCGGGCGCGACCGCGGCGGCGATATCAGCGACCTGGTCTACAAGGACATCACGATGGAGGATGTGGTCACGCCGATCCAGATAACGGCCTACTACGGCGGCAGCAAGGAGGGCGCCGCGGGCGCGTCGATGGCGCCCGTGACGCGGCTGACGCCGCATTTTCACGACATCACAATTGAGAATCTGAAGGCCACCGGCGCGAAGGTTGCGATGGACATTGAGGGCCTGCCCGAGTCGCCGATCAAAGGCTTGCAACTGAAGAATGTGCAGATCGATGCGGCGACCGGGGCGAAGATTTTCTATGCCGAGGTCGTGACGCAGGGATTGGTAATTCACCCGCAAAGTGGGCCCCCGGTGATGGCCGGAGCGGGTGCGAAGGGCAACCTGAAGTAGCGCGTGTCGCGATTAATGCCGTCTCGCGTTTACAATCACAGTCGGGACGCAGTTTTTTGAGGAGAGAGAAAGAATGAAGCTAACACCTGGAAAGCTAGCCGGCATGAAAGCCGTCTCAGATGCGCGTGGCGTGATTGCTGCTGCGGCGATGGACCAGCGCGGCTCGCTGCAGAAGTCGCTGGGCAAAGAGCGCGGAGCGGACGCGAGCGGGCACGACCTTGAGGTTTTCAAAACGCTGGTGACCGAGGTGCTGACCAAGCACGCATCGGCGATCCTGCTGGACCCGGAGTATGGTCTGCCGGCGTCGCAGCATCGCAACGGCAAGGGCCTGCTGCTGGCGTATGAGAAGACGGGCTACGACTCCAACACGGCCGGCCGGTTGCCCGACCTGCTGGACCTGTGGAGCGTGCGGCGGTTGAAGGCCGCGGGTGCGGATTGCATAAAAATTCTGCTCTACTACACACCGTTTGAGACGACCGAGATCAACGACCTGAAGCATGCATGGATCGAGCGCATCGGTGACGAGTGCGTGGCGAACGATATTGCGTTCTTTCTCGAGTTCGTCGGCTACGATGCCGCGGGTGGCGACGAGAAAACGGCCGCCTATGCGCTCAAGAAACCGTCGATCGTGGCCGGCGCGATGCGGGAGTTTTCCAAGCCGCAATACAACATCGATGTGCTGAAGGTGGAAGTGCCCATCGTCATGGAATTCGTCGCAGGCACTAGAGCTTTCAAAGGCGAGAAGGCGTATACGCGCGAGGAGGCGTTGGAGCATTTCCGCGCTGCTGCCGCTGTTACCGAGAAGCCGTTCATTTATCTTTCGGCGGGTGTTTCCAACCCGGTGTTCATCGAGACGCTGCAGCTTGCGGGCGAATCGGGCGTGAGCTTCAACGGCGTGCTGTGCGGCCGCGCGACGTGGAAGGACGGTATTTCGATTTACGCCAAACAGGGCGAAAAGGCGTTTGAGGATTGGCTCAATACGGTGGGCGTCGAGAACATCAACAACGTGAATGAGGCATTGAAAGCAGCGACGCCGTGGTACGGGAAGGTTGAAGGCGCGGCCTAAAGTCTTGCGGTTTCAACACGAAGGGCGGCGAAATTTTGCCGCCCTTTCGTTGTTTGCCGCGAGGCGGTATGATCTGCAAGTCCCGCACACTGATGTTCCTTTCTTGTGGAGAATGTTCGATGCGTCTTAGATGTTTCGCAACTGTGCTGTTGAGTTTCGCGAGCATGAATGCCGGCGCTCAATACACCGTGAGCAAGGTGGTGTTCAAGAACCCGGGACCATATCGCCAGGCCGATCTGGAAGCGGCGCTGGGCGTGCATAGCGGACAGAAATTGTCGGTCGCCGACTTGCAGGCGGCGGCGCAGCAACTGATCGATACGGGATATTTCGACGATGTCCAAGTTGGTGTGGAGGGCAGTCTGGGGGCAGCGCAGATTGTTCTCACGCTCAAGCCGGTTGCCGCGGAACAGCTTACGCGGACTGGGTTTGAGAACTTTGTCTGGCTGAGTCCGGAGGAGTTGGCCGCCGCGGTACACCATGCCGCACCGCTCTTCCATGGCGCGCTGCCGGACGCGGGCAATCAAACGGACGCGATCAATGCCGCACTGGCCGCGGCACTCGCGGCCAGGGGCGCGGACGCCAAAGTGACTCACACGACGATCGAGCCTTCGACGGCGCAGCCGATGCGTGCGGTTGAGTTTCGCGTTGAGCGGCCCTTGGTGCGGGTCCACGGCATTGTTTTGCAGGGCGTTTCGCCGGCGATGACGGCAGCGGTCGATGCGATTGCGCAGAGACTGCGCGGGACAGTCTACAACGAGGGCCTGGCGGGTGAAACAACGCAGGGCCGCTTGTTGGCGCCCTACAACGATGCGGGCTATCTGGATGCAAAGCTCACGGAAATTCATTGCACGCCCTCCGCGGCATCGGGTATGACCGTCGATGTCGATGTGACGGCAACGGTCGACGAGGGTACGCCGTATCGCGTGGCGAGCCTGGATTTCGCGGGAACGCCGCTGGTGCCCGCGACGACGCTGACGGCGGCGGCGAAGCTGCATCCCGGCGATATTGCTTCGCGCAAACTTCTGCTGGCTACGCTCGCGCCGGTCGATATGGCGTACCGGCGGCAGGGTTACATGGATGTCGTGGTGCAACCCGGGCCGGTGCTGGACCGCACGGCGCACACCGTCGCCTACACCGTCGCGGTTGTACCCGGAGAGCAGTATCGTTTGCGCAGTGTCAACGCAACCGGGCTCGATCCGGCGGCGCGCAACGATTTCGATCGCGGCTGGACCATGAAGGCCGGGGCCCTCTACAACATCCAATACGTCACTTCGTTTCTGGAGAACAATACCGCGCTGCGTGCCTTGAGCGCGTACTCTTTTGCTTACAAGGCGGTAGCCGATCCGCAAACGCACACGGTCGATCTGGCATTGACTTTTGTGCGTTCCGGAAGCGGGCGCTGACTGCGACCCGGTTGCCGGCGACGGATTCAGGCTGGCATTGGTGCGATGTGCGCGCGACTATCTCGCATTCCTGACGGCGCAGCGCCTAAACACGGACCCGGCATAGCAGCCGATCCGCCGCGCGTGACAGCCGTCCGCAGATTGGCGTTTTCCAATATCCCGCACAACTAACGGTGACCGCGGCGCAGGTCGATAAGACCCATGTAGGCGCCAATTTGTCTGTTGTCGACGACATTTCGCGCCGGCGGTGCCGTCGTTCGTCGCGACCGCATCATCCCTGTTTTGCGGAGCTTTACTTGCCAGTCTCGGGACCCTTCCTTTCTTCGTTCTTTGCTCGTTCCAGGCGTGTTGCGATTCGCGTCCCGTCGATGCTTGAGTTGCTGCTGGTCGGCGCTGCCGCGTTGCTTTGCAGCCCCGCGATGAGCGCGCGGCCAACGCAGCCCTTTCCAGGCACAACGTCTGTAGGCGCCGCAACCGCGCCGCAGAGCGTGACGTTGACAATCACCAACGGAGGCACAGCGGCGGCGCCTATCGTGTCGACGCAAGGAGTGACCGGGGCGGATTTTGTCATCTCGGGCGGCGGCACCTGCGCTGCGGGCACGGTGTATACCGTGGGCATGCAATGCACGGTCAATGTCGTCTTTCAGCCGAAGTTTCCCGGCTCGCGCAAAGGCGTGGCTGTCGTTCAGGGGGCCGACGGCAGCGTGCTCGGTTACACGTTGCTGGCGGGTTCCGCGCGTGGGCCGTTGGCTGTGTTGCAGCCCGGGCGCATCGATACCGTCGCGGGCACGGTGGCGTGGCTGTACCGCGCCGACGGAGTTGCGGCAACCTCGGCGCCGATCTTTTTGCCGAACGGCGTGGTCGTCGATGCGGGGGGCAACCTCTATATCTCCGATTCGGCGAACAACCGTTTGCGGCGCGTGGATGCCACGACAGGATTGATTTCGACGGTGGCCGGAAACGGCTCTCCGGGCTTCAGCGGCGACAACGGACCGGCGACCCAGGCGATGATCAGCGCGCCCGCGGGCCTTATGCTCGACGGCGCCGGCGACATTTACTTTGCCGACGGCGGGAATCATGCCGTGCGTCGCGTGGATGCGCTTACCGGCATCATCACGACGGTCGCGGGCGTTGGCGTGCAGGGCTATTCGGGGGACGCCGGACCGGCCACCGCAGCCAGGCTTTCACTGCCGCAGAGCGTCGCATTCGACGCGACAGGAAATATGTACATCGCCGACACCGGCAACAACGCGGTGCGCGAAGTCGATGCTGCTACCGGCACCATCCGCACCATTGCGGGCACGGGCGCAGGCGGATACAACGGCGATGCGAAGCTGGCGACAACCGCCATGCTGAACTCTCCGTGGAGCGTGGCGTTCGGTGTCGACGGCTTGCTGTACATTGCCGACCTCAACAACAGCCGCGTCCGCAAGATCGATTCTGAAGGAATTATTTCGACGGTTGCGGGAACGGGCTCGCGCTCGTTTGGCGGTGATGGGTCGGCGGCAACCGCGGCGGAGCTGAATGCGCCGGCGGCCATCGTGTTCGACCCGGCCGGCAATTTGTATATTGCCGATTCGGCGAACAACCGCGTGCGGAAAGTGAATGCGATTACCGGGATTATCGACACGATAGCCGGAAACGGTGACGAAGGATTCGGGGGCGATACCGGCCCGGCAAACCTGGCGAGCCTCTACGGGCCGTACGCGCTGTTCTTCGACCAGAGCGGCAACCTGCTGATCGCGGACATGTTCCACAACCGCGTGCGCCGCATCAGCGCGACCGCGATTTCGCTGGTGTTCGACACCATCCGCGTCGGCAAGGTTTCGCCTCCGCAGGCCGAGGGCCTGGAGAATGACGGCAACGCAGACCTCACGTTGACAACGGCGGTGTTCGACAATGCCGCGCTCGATCCGACCACGACCACATGTGTCGCAGGGGTGTTCGCAGCGGATGTGGACTGCGTGCTCGGGGTAGAGTTCGCGCCGACGGTGGTTGGCGATCTGGTGCTGGGATCGGTTACGCAGAACTCCGATGCCGGCAATAGCCCCGCAGTGATTTCCGTGTCCGGCCAGGTGCTGACGGTGGAACCGACTTCGGTGTCGTTGGCCTCGAGTGTGAACCCAAGCCTGCTCGGCGCGGCGGTCACATTCACCGCAACGGTGGCCAGCGACGATCCCGCGCGGAGCGGCCCGGTGACGTTTCTCGATGGCGCAGCGACGCTGTGCAAGGACGTCAACCTCGGGCCAGACGGTATGGCCGGTTGCACTGTGTCGACGCTCACGCTGGGCGCGCACAAGATTACGGCGAGCTATGCGGGCGATGCGAACAACGCGGCCAGTGTTTCGCCGGCGCTGACCCAGATCGTGATGCAGACTGCATCGCTCACTCTGGCGGTGTCGCCAAATCCAGCGGTCGTTACGTCGAGCGTCACACTGACATTGACGGCCGGCGCAGCAACGGGACCACCAACGGGCGCTGTGAATTTCTACGATGGAACAATTCCGATCGGAAGCGGAAGCCTGAATGCGAGCGGCGTCGCGACTCTCACGACGACGACGTTGAGCGCGGGCACCCACAGTCTTTCGGTAAAGTATGCGGGCGATTCCACCAACGCACCGGGCACTTCGAACGTTGTGAGCGAAGTCATTTCGCAGGCGGCGACCATCTCGATGCTGTCGACAAGCATCGCCACGGTTGCGGTTGGCACGGCGGTAACCTTCACCGCTGCGGTGTCCAGCACAGGCGGGCCTGCGCCTACAGGCACGGTGCAGTTCGAGGATGGATCTATCGGCATCGGTAGCGGAACATTGAGCGCGAGTGGTGTGGCGACGCTGACGATTTCGACGCTCGCGTCGGGCGCGCACAGCATCACCGCTGTCTATGGCGGCGACGCAAGCGATGCCGGCAGCAGCTCGTCCGCGCTGCTGGAAACTGTGCAGCAACTTGGCACAGCTACGCTGCTTACTTCCGACGCGAACCCATCCAATGCCGGCGCGACGGTGCATCTGACCGCGACCGTAAGCGTTGCCGCGGGATCGACTGCCGATGGCGCGATCACGGGATCGGTGACGTTTACCGAAGGCGGAACGACGCTTGGCGGCGGAACAGTCAACGCTTCCGGCGTGATAACGATCGCTGTCGACACGCTGACGGTCGGTTCGCATTCCATTGTTGCGACCTACGCCGGCAACACAAACTATGCGGGAAGCGCGTCCGCGGTGTTGAGCCAGGTGGTCCAGCAGACCGCAACGACGACGACAGTGAGCGCAGGCTCGCCGGGATCGCTTTCGGGCACGAGCGTGACTCTTACGGCGACCGTGACCAGCGCAAGCGGCATTCCTTCCGGCACCGTGAGCTTCCTCGACAACGGCGTGAGTCTTGGGCAGGGAACGCTGAACGCGCAGGGTGTGGCGACGATTTCGGTCTCCACACTTTCCGTGGGCAGCCACTCGATCACCAGTGTTTACGCGGGCAGCTTCGCTTATGCGACCAGCACGTCGGCTCCGTACTCCGAGTCGGTTACGCTGGCTGCGACGACTCTGACGCTGGCAGGGTCGGCTAACGTCAACGCGGGAACAACGGCGTCGTACACCGTGACGCTGACCAGCACGGGAGTCGCCCCGACGGGCTCGATCGTGCTGCATGATGGAGGCACTGCGGTGGGTGCGCAACCAGTTTCGGGCGTGGGGACTTTCACCTTCACGGCGACGCTTGCGATCGGAACGCACACGCTGAATGCAACCTACGCAGCAGACGCAAACAACGCATCGAGCGTCTCGAACAACGTCACGACGGTCGTCCAACAGGCTACGACCGCCATCGCATTGCAGAGCAACAAGAACCCGCAGATCGTCGGACAAAGCGTTACGCTCACCGCGGCGGTAACCAGCAGCAGCCCCGGTATCACCGGCTCGGTCACCTTCCAGGATGGAGGCGTTGCGATCGGCTCCGCGGTCCTCGCGGCCAATGGTACGGCGTCGTTCACAACGAGCACGCTGACCACCGGCACGCATCCGCTTACCGCTGTATACAGCGGCGATACGGACCACGCCGCCTCCACGTCTACCGCGGTGAGCGAACAGATCGTGCAGTCGGCGCAGATTGCGCTTGGCTCCAGCGCGAACCCGGCGGCATCGGGCGCGACGGTCGTCTTCACCGCAAGAGTGACGGCGCCGGCAACCATTACGCCGACGGGTTCGGTGACGTTCCTCGACGGCGCAACGCTGCTCGGTTCCGCGGCAGTGGACGCAACCGGCGCGGCGAGTGTTTCCAGTTCGGCGCTCTCTGTTGGGACCCACTCGGTGACCGCCAACTACGCCGGCGATCAAAACCTTTCGTCCGTTTCGTCCGCGCCTTTGGTCGAGACGATTCAGAATTCGAGCACGCAGATTGCATTGACTGCGAGCGCGAACCCCGCGACCTACGGAACGCCGCTGACATTTACTGTGGCTGTCACAACCAACGGTGGCGCCGCGACCGGCAGCGTCAGCTTCACGGACTCGGGCGTTTCAATCGGCAGCGCACTGCTCGGGGCAAACGGCGTCGCAACGCTGACGACCTCAACGCTCGCCCCAGGCGCGCACAGCGTTGTCGCAAACTACGCCGGCGACGGCAAGGCCAGCCCATCGGTCTCGACTCCACTTGCAATTTCCGTGAAGCAGATTACCGCGGTTGCACTCGCCTCAAACGCGAATCCTTCGCCCACGCTCAGCCCGATCGTGCTGACAGCGACAGTGACGAACACCGGCGTGACGACGCCTGGAGGCACTGTGACGTTCACCGATGGCAGCACGCAGTTGGGCGTCGGCACTCTCGACGCAAGCGGACGATTCAGCCTGACGGTGCCCTCGCTTACCGCGGGCAGTCACTCGATTCAGGGGAGCTACAGCGGCGATGGATCGAACTTCCTCAGCGCTTCTGCCGTGCTTTCGCAGAGTGTGGCGTTGCGGCCAACGACGACCTCGCTAACAGCTACTGCTTCAAATCCTAATGACCCCACTGAAGTCACGCTGATCGCCATCGTCCAATGGACGGGCACGACAGCGCCGACGGGAACTGTGACATTGACGAACGGAAGCATCACGGTTGGCACTGTAACGCTCAACGCATCTGGCGTCGGCACGATGAACATCTTCGTGCAGTCGGGTTCGGAACAGATCGTCGCAACCTACAACGGCGACACGGCGTATGCCACTTCCAGTTCCGCTGCGACCGCGATTACGGGCGGCCCAGCGACACAGTTCACGATGTCATTGGCGCCACCCGCGCTCACGATGGTGAGCAAGGAGCACGGCGTCACGACGCTCACCGTCGCATCGGTGAAGCGCTTCACGGACACCCTGCAATTCGGTTGCCTGGGCCTGCCCTTCGCGGCGACCTGCACGTTCAGCAGCACGCAGTCGAAACTGGCTGCGGACGGTATAACGACGGTACAACTCACTGTCGACACCGGCAACCCGCTAGGCGCAGGCGCACAGGCGAGCAACGTCCACGGAGGCTCGTCGACGACGCTAATGTGCTTCATCCCCGGGGCGCTGCTCACCGGCCTGCTGTTGTGGCGCAAGCGGCGTAAGCTGCCGTCGCTCGCTGCGGCGGTACTGCTGTTCTGCGCGATGGGCGCGGTGCTTTCCTCAACGGGCTGCGCCGGACTCACAACGCAGGGCACGCCGGCCGGGACGTACAGCTTCCAGGTAACGGCCTACGGGCAGGGCACGGGTGCGTCGCAGTCCAAGACCATGACGCTGAAGGTGACCCAGTGAGCCGGATCCAGATGGTACGAATAGCCGCACTGTTGGCGGTGGCCGCCTGCTCGCGCACGATGCGCGCGCAGGCGATGCCGGCGGCCTCTGGGCCGGGGACCTATGTGTCGGCCGGACTTGGATTCTCGAGCTACCAGGCCGACTACGGCCAGCGCTGGATCGACGGCGGCATGGCGTTTGTCGATGTGCATCCGACCTGGCGCTACGGGATTGAAGGCGAGGCGCGAATGCTGAACTTTCGCACTGACGAGGGCGTGAAGGAATCGACGTACCTCGTAGGGCCGATCGTTTACCTGCGGCCGCAGAGGTTTCGGCCATATGCGAAATTTCTGATCGGCGCGGGGAAGATCGATCTGCCGTTCGGCTACGGGCAAGGAACCTTCCTGGCCTACGCGTCGGGCGCGGGCATCGATTACATCTTGAGCGATCGGATTTCCCTCCGCGCCATCGACGTGGAGTACCAGCAGTGGCCGCAATTTACGTTCGGCGCGTTGCACCCGTACGGCGTCAGCGCTGGAATCGTCATTCGCCTGAACAAGTTGTCGCGCGCCCCGAGATGATGGCCGCGGCTGTGGATATGCGCCGTGTATAATTTGAAGTCATGGAACAGGTGATCGTTCAGCCGTTTTATGACCCGGCGCGGTCCTACCTCGACAATTTTAACCACGGCCCGTTCGGGTTATTTGTCGATCCTATGTATCATCCGCCGGATGGTGGTCCACAACATTCATTTCTTGGACACAAAGTCTATGAGCCTTTCGGTATTCCCGCAGGGCCTTTGGTTAATAGCAGGTTTGTCAACGCCGCGCTGGCCATGGGTTTCGATATTCCAGTCTATAAGACTGTGCGGACGCGTAAGTACGCGAGCCACTCGTGGCCCAATGTTCTGGCGGTAAAAGTCGATGGCGACCTCACTCTCGATAAGACGCGGCTAGTTGCGGGTCATGATTATTCTGAGCCGCTATCGATTACAAATTCTTTCGGCGTTCCTTCCTTCGATCCGGATTTCTGGCAACCGGATATAGCTGCCGCGGTCGCACAGGAACACCCAGGCCAGGTAGTGGTTGCGAGCTTCCAGGGAACGAAGTCGACCGATGGCAGCATCGCTGGATATATTGCGGACTTCGTGCGGGGTGCCCGACTGCTGAAAGAAACTGGCGTGAAAGTGATTGAGGTCAACCTGAGTTGTCCGAACGAAGGCACATCGAATCTATTGTGCTTCGATGTTGTGCGGGCCAGTCAGATTGTCGACGCAATCAAGAATGAAATTGGGAATATCCCGCTGATCATAAAGCTGGCGTATTTTCACAATGCGGACCTACTGGAGGAGTTACTGAAAATTGTCGGCAATTCCATCGCGGCCACGTCCTCCATCAACACGATTTCGGCGGAGATAGTCGACTCGGCCGGCACTCAGGCGTTGCCCGGTGAAGGCAGACTGCGCAGCGGAGTGTGCGGTCACGCAATCAAGTGGGCTGGACTTGAAATGACAAAGAAGCTCGCCCGATTGCGCGACGAACTGGGACTTAGCTTTTCCATCATTGGCGTGGGCGGCATGGGAAGCCTCGCCGACTATAAGGAGTATCGCGAGGCGGGCGCCGATGCGGTAATGTCGGCTACATCCGCGATGTGGAATCCGCTGCTTGCGCGGGAAATCAAGGGGCGGCCCGATGAGATTTGAAATCGCCGAAGCACTGATCGACATTAAAGGCGTCGGCTTCAGACCGAATGACCCGATCACGTTCAAATCGGGAATGAAGTCGCCGGTGTACTGCGACAATCGCGCGTTTCCATTCTGGCCGCAACAGTGGGCGAAGGTAATTCGCGGGTTCGAGAGCTTGATTGCCGAAGAAAATATTCCGTGCGGTGTAGTAGGTGGAATCGAAGCGGCGGGAATTCCGCACAGTGCGGCGCTCGGATTTTCGATGGCGAAACCCTCTGTATTTATTCGCAAAGAGGCGAAGGAGCATGGAGCGAAGAAGCGCGTTGAAGGTGGTGATGTTTCGGGGAAACATGTGCTGCTTGTAGAAGACCTTGTAACGACGGGTATGAGTAGCCTTTCCGGCGTCCAGGCGTTGCGGGCTGAGGGGGCCATCGTCACTGACTGTCTCGCGATTATCAGCTATAACTTCGCCGAGGCGGTCGAGCAGTTTGCCGAGGCTGGCGTTCTCCTGCATCCGCTGACGACGTTTGAAGCGGTACTGGAAATTGCGGTCCGGCGGTCGATGATCGACGCTGCAGGCGCCGCGAGCATCCGCGACTGGTTGGGTGATCCGCGAGGATGGGCAACTAGAAATGGACTGGAATAGATGACAACTCACTCCTTCCTCGATAAATATAACCGCCGAGTTGAGGCGATAGGTTCGCTACTCTGCGTGGGATTGGATAGTGAGATCGAAAGAATTCCCGCGAGCTTCTCCGGCGACAACCTTCCGCAGTTTGCATTCAATCGATGGATCATCGATCGGACGGCAGAATATGCGGCCGCCATTAAGTTGAATATGGCTTTCTATGAAGCGCGCGGCGCTCGGGGCTGGGATGAATTGCATCTGACCATGGAGTATCTGCGAGCGCAACATCCTGAAATCGTAACGATTTGCGATGCCAAGCGCGCCGATATTGGGAATACAAATCGGGGATATGTGACCGCAATCTTCGATGATATAGGCTTCGACGCGGTCACATTGCATCCCTATCTCGGCCGCGAGGCGCTGGCTCCGTTTCTGGAACGGACGGACAAGGCGTGCATCATCCTTTGCCGGACCTCGAATCCCGGCGCCGGAGAGTTTCAGGACCTGGATGTGGAAGGTAGGCCGCTCTGGCAAGCCGTTGCCGAGAAGGTAGACCGCGACTGGAATAGCAAGGGCAACTGCATGTTGGTTGTTGGCGCCACTTATCCCGGAGAGATGCGGACGATTCGCGCCATCGCACCGGACATTACACTTCTAGTTCCAGGTGTAGGAGCGCAAGGGGGCGATGTCGTCGCGGTCGTCGCCGCTGGATTGGACGCGCACGGCCGAGGGCTAGTGATTAGCTCTTCGCGCGGGATTATTTTCAGCAGCGATCCTGCCGGTGCGGCGCGCGAACTTCGCGATGAAATCAACGCTGCACGAGAGGCTGTCTATGCTGCGCGTTGAGGGCAGGATCGTCAACCATGACGCCGAGTTCGATGGCGCCATTGAAATCGATACCCAGACCGGGCTTATCGAATATGTCGGTGCGAGAGAAGGCCGCAGCGATATTGACGTAGGCCGGTGCTTGGTTTTTCCCGGATTTGGCGATATTCATATCCACGCTCGCGAAGATGCCAGCGAGACCCAGGCTTATAAGGAGGACTTCTCCTCGGCGTCCGATGCGGCGATCCATGGTGGAGTTACCCACGTAGCGGACATGCCGAATAATCCTGTCGCTCTGATCGATGAATCGACATACGCCGCGAAAAAGGCACTCACTAAAAAGTCCGCGGTCCACGTAACTCTATACGCCGGGATAGGACCGCAGACGAATCCGCTCCAGCGGCATGTACCGTACAAGGCGTTCATGGGACCGTCGGTTGGGGATTTGTTCTTCACCTCGCAGGCCCAACTTGAGACGGCCATCGCAAGGTACCGCGGCAGGAATGTCAGCTTTCACTGCGAAGACCCGGTGATATTGGAGGCCAATAAGAACGCTCCGACGCACGAGCTGAAGCGTCCGGCAGCGGCAGAGATTTCGGCGACCGAGTTTGCGCTGTACCTGATCGAGAAGTATGAGTTAGTGGGGAAGCTGTGCCATTACTCGACCCGCGGCGGACTGGAAAAGATAGTCGCGGCGAGGGCGCGCGGCGTACGAGTTACATGCGAAGTCACCCCGCATCACCTGTTTTTCGACGAGTCGATGATTACGGACAAGAACCGCCTCTGGTTGCAAATGAATCCACCGCTGCGAAGTCCCGATGACCGCTTCGCGATGATCGCGGCATTGAAGAGGGGCGACATCGACTACATTGCGACGGACCACGCACCGCATACGCTGGCAGAAAAAGCGAAGGGCGTAAGTGGAGTACCGCTGCTCGATACTTATGGTGCATTTGCAGCGTGGTTGATGGCCGAGCAGGGGTTTTCGGCGAGAGATATTGCGCGAGTATGCGCATTTCATCCAGGAGCATTCGTGCGCGAATTTCTGCCCGCGAGCTTCGGTAAGGGGTATGGGGTTATCGAACCGGGATACGTGGGTTCGCTCACAATTCTCGATCTGGAAGCGCCGTATGCAGTTACCCGCGAGTCTGTAAAGACAAAATGTGGATGGTCGCCTTTCGAGGGCTATACGTTTCCCGGAAGTGTGCGGTATACGGTCATTCGAGGCAAGGCAATTCGCGCTAGCTAGTGGTCACTTATTTATGCAGAAGCTGCGGCACGTTCTTAGTACAAAACAATTCGGAGATACGCGGCTGCTACAGCAGCTTTGCGTTTCGGCGACCCAGATGGAGCTTGACGATGTGGCTCGCACGCTGCCGCAACCGTTGCGCGGCAGGATTCTGGCGACGTTGTTTTATGAGCCGAGCACACGAACCCGATTTTCTTTTGAAGCGGCGATGCAAAAGCTTGGCGGAAGCGTCATCACCGCGGAAAACGCGAAGGACAGTTCGTCGGCGACCAAGGGAGAATCGATTCCCGATACTATCCGGGTGGTCAGTGGATATGCGGACGCGATCGTGATGCGGCACTACGCAGAAGGCGCGGCAAAGAAGGCAGCGGACGCCTCTCCGGTGCCCGTAATCAATGCGGGCGACGGGGTAGGCGAGCATCCAACCCAGGCGCTCGCCGACGTGTTCACGATCGGCAAGGAGCTAGGCAAGGTAGATGGCGTGAAGGTCGCCCTGATCGGCGATCTGTTGAATGGAAGGACGATCCATTCACTGCTGCCGCTCCTGGCACTTTATCGCGACGTTTCCATCATCCTGGTCTCGCCGAAACAGCTTCGGCTTCCGGTTAAGTACATCGGCTTTTTGGAGAGCAAGGGCGTGCGGTTCGTAGAGACCGATAAGCTGGCTGGCGCGGTGCGCAGCGCCGATGTAGTGTATGTGACCCGAGTGCAGCGGGAGCGATTTTTATCAATCGGCGAATATGAAGCAGTGAAGGACGCATATATCATCGACGCGAAAATTGCGGACAATTTGAAATCGAAAGCGATTATTATGCATGCGCTGCCGCGTGTAAATGAAATATCGCCGGATGTGGATGCGAATTATCGCGCCGCCTATTTCCGGCAGGCAAAAAATGCGATGTATATCCGCATGGCATTGTTGAATTATTTATTGGGGTAGTTCTATTGATGCACGGTGCCGTTGCCGGCGGTGATGGTCGCTCCGCTGTTGTGGGTAAGTATGACGGCGGCAACGCCGCCGGCGGCTGCGGCGACGCTACCGGCGACGATCCAAAAATGTGTTCCCAAAACATGCCCGCCGGCGTGTGCGCCCGAGGTCGTTGTGGAACTCGACGAAGACGTGGAAGCCGGCCCGAAAAAGTTGGCCTGGGTAATGACGGCAGCCGTCGTAACTGCTCCCGCGGTGGCCTGCACAGAAATCGTATAAGAACCCTTAACGCCGTTCGACTCCAGGCCTTTCGCGACGGCCTCTCCGTCGAGGCCGGTGATGACGGCCAGCGTGGACACTCCGGCGAAGGTGCCGCCGGCGCCGGTGGGCCCTTTGCGGATGGTGAAGAGGACGACCGCGGCGGCGACGGGCTTGTGGTTTTCGTCCTGCACCTGCACGATGGGCTCGCGGGCGGTACGCTGCCGGATATTGTTGAGCGCGTCTTCCCCATCGAGGATGACGATGTGCAGGGCCATCGGCGCGCCAGCCTGCACAGCGGCGGCCTGAGCGAAGATTTGCGGTGCCCGGACAAGCAACAGCATCAGCGCCCCAGCCACCATGCGCCTTATCAGCGACGGCAATCTCCGCGCAATCGAGGGCCGGATTAGCTTCATTCTGTCGATCATTGCGCGCTCACCGTCTGCGAATTGCCTTGACTATTGACCAGCGTGACTTGCACCTGCCCGACCACGGTCGCATCCTGATCGAGATTGAACACCTGAATGTAGTGGAACGTCGATCCGTAGGTTGGAGACGCCGGGTTTGAGTACCATGCGCTGAACAGCGCGCTGCCGTCGATGACGAGGTCGGATGTAGCGAGGCTCTGGCCGGGTGCGGCGACGAAGTGGAAGTGGATCTGCTCAATGTCGCGCGTATTGGAGTAGCCCTGGACGGTGACGGTCAGTGTGTCTCCGCTGCGGTCCAGCGTGACGCCCGCGGCGCCGGGCGTGGCGGGCGGCGACGTGATGACCAGGGTCGGCACCGGTGTCGGCGTTATGTCGACGCCGCCCGCGGCAAGTTTCAGCGTGACAGTGATGGTCCCGGCGACCGATCCGCTCTGAAATTGCACCGGTGCAATCGTCGTCGTATTGGCTGGAATCGTGAATGTGGTGGTGGTGGTTCCGTTGGGGAACAGGATGGTTCCGTCCGTCGTCAAGCCCGGCGCCGGCGTGAAGGTCAGGGTCAGGGTCGCCGCAATCGGCACCGCATAGGCGGCCACGGTGAAGGTCAGGTTGGGCTGCGCGGCCGGCGCGACCGTAGCCGGTCCATTGACGCTGATCGTCGCCGGTGGCGCGCCTACGACGATGGTCAGGGCGTTGCTGGTCTGCGCCTGCGTGGGATCGCCGACCGTTATCTGGAGGGTTTGCGCCGTCAGGAAGTTGGAGGCGGGAACCGTGACGGTCAGCGTCGTGGGGTTCACGAATGTCGTCGTAAGGGCAGTCGTGCCGATGTAGACGACGGAGTTCGGGAGGAAGCCCGTCCCGGTCAGCGTAAGGTTCAATGCCGGGTCGCCCAGCTTGACGCTGGCGGTCGAAAGCGAGGTGAGCGCGAGGCCGATGACGTTGAGCGGGACGGTGGCCGTCGCGACCGTGTAGTCGGTGAGGTCGGTGGGAGTAAACGTGACGCTGAGGGTCTGCGCTCCCGCGGTGAGCACGGTGCCCAGCGCCGGGGTGTACGCGAACGTCCCGGGCAGAGCGCCGGAAATGCCCGCGGCCGTGGCGTTCAACTGCGTAGCGGAAAGCGCGGTGCCGGCGACTACGTCCGCAGGCGCGGACCAGGTAATGGTGGGCGCAATCTTTCCGACGGCGATCGTGACGCTGCCCGTTGCGGGCTTGAAGTTGGCGGCGTCGGTAGGCGTGAACGCGACGGAGAGCGTTTGCGTCCCGGCGGTCAGCAGCGTTCCGGCAGCAGGTTTATAGACGAACGTGCCGGGCACCGTCGCCGCGTATGGGGTCGCGACGGTCGCGTTCAGTTGCGTTGCCGAAAGCAGCGTGCCGTAGCCGATGCCCGTGGGCGTCGGCCAGGTGATGGTGGTCGTGGCGAGATCGACGGTCTGCGCCAGCACCGGCGACGTCGCTGCGGCGAAGACCGGATTGCCGGCGAAGCTGGCGGTGATGTTGTGCGCGCCCGCGGTGACGGTGGAGATGGCGAAGCTGGCAGCGCCGTTGGTCAGCGTCGGCGTCCCCAGCACCGTCTTGCCGTCGGAGATCGTCACCGTGCCGCTGATAGGCGAAGCCGTGTAGGCCGACGCGATGTTGACGTTGAACGTGACGGGCTGGCCGAACTGCGAGGGGTTCGCCGTGCTGATGACGGCGACGGTCGCAATGGCGGGGTCGACGTTGAGCGGGATGCTGATGGAACCGGGCGTGTAGTCGACAGTGTCGGTCGGCGCGAAGGCGGCGCTCAGGGTGGTCGCGCCGGGTGCGAGGACCGTCCCGCTGGCTGGGGTGTAGGTGAAGACGCCGGGCAGCGGGTTGCCGCCGATGTCGGCCGCTGTGGCGTTCAACTGCGTTGCGCCAAGCGGCGTGCCCGCGGTGATGTTGGCAGCAGCGGCCCAGCTCAGCGTCGGGGCGACTTTGGTGACGACCAGAGTCACGCTGGCGGTCGCGGTCTTGAAGCTGGCCGTATCGGTCGGAGTGAAGAGGACCGAGAGCGTCTGGGAGCCGGCCGTGAGCAAGGCGCCCGCCGAGGGAGTATAGGCAAAGGTCCCGGGTACGGTCTGCGCGAAGGCTGTGGACACGGTTGCGTTCAACTGCATCGCCGACAGTTTGGCGCCGTAGGGGACGCTCGCGGGCTGCGGCCATGCGATGGCGGTGATAGCGGAGTTGATCGTTTCCGTGAGGACGGCGGAGGTGCTGCTGCCGAAGTTCGAGTTGCCTCCGTAGACCGCGGTGATGCTGTGCGCGCCCGCGCTGAGGGTTGAAGTGGAGACGGTGAGGTTGGGAAGCTGGACGGTCCCGAGCAACGTCGCGCCGTCGAACACGCTGACGGTGCCGGTGATGGCAGCCCCGTTATAGGCGGAAGTCACTCCGACTGTGAAGGTCACGAGCTGCCCAAACTGTGATGGGTCCATCGAACTTGTGACGCTGGTCGTCGTCAGGGCCGGATTGACAGTAAGTGGGACGTTCGCCACCGCAGTTGTGTAGTCCACCGTATCCGTCGGCGTGAACGTCACACCGAGCGTGTTCGCGCCCACGGGCGGAACGACCCCTGCGGCCGGCGCATAGGTGAACGTGCCCGCCAGCGCCGCGCCGCCCACACCGGTGACGGTGGCGTTGAGCTGCGCAGCGCCAAGTGCCGTGCCGAGGTTGATCGCCGCCGGAGGCGCCCATGTAACGACCGGCGTGGACTGGCCGACCGCGATGCCGACCGAACCGGTAGCCACCGCAAAGTCGGTCGTGTCTGTCGGGGTGAACGTAACGCCGAGCGTGTGCGTCCCAGCCGTAAGTACAGTGCCAGGTGCGGGGTTGTAGCTGAAGGCGCCCGCGACGGTCGCGCCGTTGAACGTGGCCGTGGCGTTGAGTTGAGTTCCGGACAGTGCCGTGCCGTAGGAAATCGAAGCCGGAGCCGTCCATGCAATCGTTGGCGTGGCTTGCCCGACCGTGATGTTGGTTGAGCCCGCGGCCACATTGAAGTCGGCGGCATCGGCCGGCGTGAACGTAACGCCCAACGAGTTTGTCCCGGCGGCGAGGACGGTTCCCAATGCCGGGTTATAGCTGAAGGTCCCGGCGACGGGCATTCCATTGAAGCTGGCCGTGGCGTCGAGCTGGGTGCCAGAAAGCGCCGTGCCGTAAAGAATCGCCGCGGGGGCCGCCCATGAGACGGTGGGCGTGGCCTTGTTGACCGTGATTGTGCTGCTGACTGCGGCGGGAGTCGTGAAGCTGGTCGTGTCTGCGGGAGTGAAGTTGACCGTAATCGCGCTGGGGCCGGCGGGAAGGGTCGTCGTTGTGTTGACGACAGTTCCCGAAGCATTTGTATAAACAAAAGTCCCTGCAACGGAACTGCCGCCGGAGGTCGCGGTTGCATCGAGCTGCGCAGCCGACAGCGCCGTTCCAAATGTAATGGTCGCGGAATTCGGAACGAAAACCAGGGTGGTTGTGGCCGCACTGACGGTGATGGTCGCCGCGGCTCCTGCAGGCACATTGAAGTTCGTCGTGTTGGACGGAGTGAAGTTGGCCGTAATGACGTTTGGCCCCGCGGGCAGAACGGTGCCTACACTGACGGTCGCTCCGCCAGCATTGGTATAGACGAAGCTGCCGGGCACAGCGCTCCCGCCGAAGGCCGCGGTCGCGTCGAGCTGCGCGGCTGCGAGCGGCGCGCCCGAGGCCAGCGTCGCGGGGTTCGGCACGAAAGCAACCGCGGGCGTGGCTTTGTTCACCGTGATCGTGCCGGTCACGCCGGCCGGCGTCTTGTAGTCCGTCGTGTCCGTCGGAGTGAACGTGGCCGTAATGTCGTTGCTGCCGCCCGGCAGCACGGTCGTCGTATTGACGGCCGTCCCCGATGCATTGGTGTAGACGAAGCTGCCGGCAACGGTATTGCCGCCGAGGGTCGCAGTCGCGTCCAGTTGCGCGGCCGAAAGCGCCGTGCCGAAGGTGATCGTCGCCGGGTTGGGGACAAAGGCGAGCAGCGGCGTGGCTTGATTTACCTGGAAATCGACCGCGCCAATCGTCGCGGGAAAGTACGTCGTATCGCCTTCGTACACTGCGGAGAACAAATAGTCGCCTGCGGTCGGCGTCCCTATCGGCAGGGATGCGAAGCTCTGCGTGCCCGACGTCGCCGCAAGGTTCACCGTGCCCAGCAGGGTGTTCGTCAGCGAGTTGAAGAACTGCACCAGGCCGGTCGGCGCTGGCGCTGCCAGCGAGTCGACTTCCACCCTCAGCGTGACGGGATTGGCCGGCGCATAGGTCGTCGGGCTGGTCGGAGACGTGGTCAGCACGGCGTTTGAAACTTGGATCTGCGTCGACACATTGCTTACAAGCGTTGCCGACGCGGTGCCGGGGCTCAGCGTAGGCGCGCCGGGAGTGGTCGCGGTCAGGCTGTGCGAACCGGCTGCGAAAGTAAGGTTGCCGAGCGTGGCCGTCGCAGTCCCCGAGGTGATGTATTGCTGCACCAAGCTTGGGTCGCCACTTGGCGTAATAAACGCGATGGGGTCGGAGTAGCCGTCTCCGTTGGCGTCGCTCGACCCCAAAAGTGAGTTCACCGACGTCGCCAGCGTCAAGCTGTCGATCGGCTTGTTGTACTGGCCCGTCGAGTCGGCGTTATAGACGGAAAGATTGCTGCCATCGTAGACCGCGACATCCTGAAAGCCATCGCCGTTGAAGTCGCCCATCGCGGCGGTCAGCAGGCCGGACACCGGCGTGGTGTAGATCGTGTCGCCAAAGCCGATGGCCGGGGTCCGATTGTTGAAGACCACCGCAATGCTCGCATCGGTCCCGCCGTTGATGGCGACGAGGTTGGGATATTTGCTGCCCGGAAGCGTCGGCGTAAAGAATTGAAAGGTTGCGCCGGTATCGCCCAGCGACCTTGAATACGTTGCCGTCGCAGGAAAATTGCCGGTGCCATCGTTCTGGAAGACTTCGATCTGGCTGGTGGACAGGTCTGAATTGAAGTCGTGGTACAGCAGCGCGATGTCGGGGAGGCCGTCGTCATTGAAGTCCACCGCCGCAATCTGGAGCCCGTCCGCAAGCGGCGCATCCATGGGCGTGCTGCCGCCGAAGTTGCCGAAACCGTCGCCGGGATAGATATTGAAGCCCGCAATCGGAGTGCCATGCACGTCCATGTTGCCGTCCCCACCGGCGAGAAGGATGTCGACGTGGCCATCCTTGTCGAAGTCCGCGGTGGTAATCAGGCGGGCCGACGGAGCGGGAAATATCGCCGATTCCAGTCCGAAGGTCCCGTCCTTTTGATTGAGATAGACGAGGACATTGTCCGTGGCCCCATCGCTGGCCGGGTCGGTGCAGAGAAGAGCGAGGTCGGGGTATCCGTCGCCGTCGAAATCGCCCGTGGTGGCGGACACTACAGACTTGCAATAATCGCTGTCGAGTTCCATCGTGACGCCGTTGAAACCAAACCCGCTGCCCGCGAACCCAAACCCGCCCAGGTTGTCGGCCGCGTAATAGATCTGGACCGTGTTGGGCGCATACAGGATGACATCCTGAAGACCGTCCTGGTTGAGGTCGGCAAGAATCGACTGCGGCGTTTGCAGGAACTCGCCGGGGGCCGCCGCCGATGGGTTGGTCGCCACAAATTGTCCGCTGGTGAACGCCAGCGGAGCAGTGCCGAGAGTGTTCGCGCCCTCCGCAAACGTCACCAGGCCGGATGGAACTCCGTAGCCGTCCGTGGAGCCGAACACCGCCTGTAGGCTGGTTGGCGTCGTAGGTGTCGTCGGACTCGGCGTCGCGGTCAGCGTGCCGGGATTGCTCGCCAACTGCTGAATCGGATACGTCACGGGCGACGCGCAGTAATCCGCCGTCGCGGTGTGCGTGCAGTACGTCAGGTCCACGGACTTCGCGCCCGTTGGCAGACTTGCAGGAACGTCAACCCTCGCGGAGATCGAACTGACGACAGTGACGGCGCCGGCGAACGAACTGAAACTGCTGCCGGAGAAAGTTGCCGCCGCTTCTCCCGCCACAAAATCCGTTCCCTGTAGATAGATTTTCCGGGGCGCGGGATTTACGCTCAGGGCCGTGTTGCGCGCCGTCAGCGTGTCCAGGTCGGTGCTCAGGACCGCAGGCTCCTGAATCGGTATTGGCAGCGTGTTTGTGTACTTGAAATCGATTGTTGTTCCGTCGCAGGTGTCCGATGCGTTAGCAGTCGCGTAGACGGCCGCATTGAAAACGCCTTTGACGAAAGCCGACGCAGGAATCTCCTGAATCGATCCGGCGGGGATTTGCAGTTCCACCAGCGTGGAAGAACTAAAGGTGCCTGTCAGAGGAAGGAGAGGTGTTCCGCTGGTTCCCGGAACGGTGTAGAAGCACACCGGAGTTTGCGTCGGACTGATGGGGAAAGAGCCGAAGATAGTAATCGTCAGCCCCGGTGTGCCCGCGGAGATTTCTGGCGTGTCCGTAGAATCCAGCCGGTTCGTCTGCGCGTGAAGCACGGCTGGACACAGCAGCAGCACGACCGCCAGCAGCAGGTCAGTCAGCCTTCTGCGCCCGGCCTGTTCCATGTGCCGGATCATGGATGCGCCCCCGTCCCGGCCAGCGCCGGAATGAAGAACGAACGCGGCGCGTTTACTCCCGCGTCGACCGCCCACACCGCACCTGCGCCGGGAGCAGTGATGCGAAACGTCCCCATACCCGACAGAGGCGCCACCAGCGCCGGCGTGCAATTGCAGACAATCCGTAGCGGAGCGTTCTGCCCTGTCAGGTCGATGCGTACGGCACTGGCCTCGCCGGAGTTCGCCACCAGCGCCCATTGCCCGTTCTGCGAAACGCCAAGACCGGCAGGCGTCATCAGCAGCGCCGCGTTCGGCACGAGCACTGGCGAGGGCTTGCTCGATGCATTGTGGACCAGCGTCAGCGTATTGGCTGCGGCATCGGCGAATAGCAGATCGTCGCCGCTCGCGAAGCTCAGTCCCCCCAGCGCGCCGGCATTGCCGACGGTTGTCGCGCCAATGTGGATGCTGACGCCCGCACTGCTAGCAGCCGCGACAGCCACGCTACCCGCGTCGCTCACCACAGCATCCAGCACAGCGACCGGCGACGTAATAACCGTCGCAGACGCCGCAGAAGGAAGCCCGGTAAGCAGCGTAACCGACCCCGAGGCGACAGCGAAGACGATCGCCGATTTCCCGTCCGGCGAGAAACGGATCTGCGCCCCCGTGGCGGCCGCTTTGGCGGTCACATGGACAGGCTGGCCCGAGGGCAGCGTCATTACGTCGAGCGAGCCATCCGGCTCTTCCAGCACCGCAACCGCATTGGCCGACGACGCACCCGCGGCGATATACGTCCCAGCGGGCACCACGCTCCGGCCCACCTGCGACGATCCCGGGACTCCGAGAATCGGCCGCAGTGTCTCATCCGCCGCGTTCCAGAAATACCCAAGCTGCGGCCCCTGCGTCGAGGCCGCGGGCGTTGTCGTGCCGGGTAGGCTGCTGGCAGGCAATCCCACGCCACTGCCGCAACCCCAAAGCGCTCCCAGGGTAACCGTGCAGAGAGCAACACCCAATGTTCGCGAAAAGGAGCGAATCCGAGCAGTTTTCATTGGCCTCCTCCCATGGAGCCTGGGAGTGATGCATAAAAGGGGAACAAATGGACAATACCCAGCTAAAGCGGGCAGGTCAAGCAAATTTACAGATGGCCGGGAGCCCGAAACCGTCGTCCTACGAAGCGAAAATCGGATACTGGCTTAACGCACCCTCGCCCAGACCGGATGTTCCAGTTCCAACAAAATTTAGATCGCCTGACGAATTTCGGTGCATGTGTGCCTCCGCCGGTGCGACACTTGCTTCGAATTCCGTAAATCCGTCAGGCGCGCCAGCACGTAGGAACAGGCAAAAGAAGGAGAAAAATCCTTGATCGCGCATATTTTTGTATCACTGCTGCTTTTATCCGGAAGTAGTGGCCCCCAGGCCCAGCCCCCGGCTGCGGAACTCAAGGCCGCCCCCGCGGCCATGCTGCTGGAGATTACCCTCGAGCGCAAACGCGACGGCAAGGTCGAAACCATGGCCGCCGGCCACGTCTTCGACAACGGCGACCAGGTGCGTCTCCGCCTCAAGAGCCACTACGACGGCTTCCTCTACGTCATGGACCAGGGCACCTCCGGCCAGTTCGCCACCGTATTCCCCGCCGCCGACGCCGGAACCAACAACCGCATCGAGACCGACAAGGAATACTACGTTCCCTCCGGCAATGACGACTGGTTCGACGTCACTGGCCCCGCCGGGTTCGATACCCTCTACTTCATGCTGAGCCCCGTCGAACTGGCCCGCCCCGCGACCGCGAACTTCGTCGCGCCCGGCCCGCTCAGCAGCCTGCGCCCGCGCTGCAACGACAAAATATTCCGCGCCCGCGGCGAGTGCATGGACGATTCGGCCGGCCCCGCCGCCGTCCCCGCCAACCAGCCGCTGCCCGCGCCGCTTCAGCCCATGGCCGGCTCGGCCTCGCGCGACATCATCTTCAGCAAGAAAACCGGCGGCACGGTCGGCGTCAGCGGCGGAGCATCGGCGCCGCTGCTCTACACCTTCCGCCTGGCGCATCGCGTCGCGCCAACCGGAGCGAAGGAGTAACGTCCATGAACTTCAAGCCTCGAATATCGACAGCGGCGGTCGCACTCGTACTCTTGTGCGGCGTCGCGGCAGCACAGGACACACCCCAGAACGGCGACTCCCGCGACCTCAAAGTCCAGCCGAAAAAAGGCACGACGACGGTAACGATCCCGCGCAGCTATGCGGTCGTCATCGGCATTTCCGCCTACAAAAATCTTCCCGCATCGGCGCAACTCGCCTACCCCAACCGCGACGCCGAGGACGTCTACGCCGCGCTGATAAGCCCCGAAGGCGGCCAGTTCCCGGCCGAAAACGTCCATAAGCTCATCAACGAGCGCGCCACCGTCGCAAACATCCGCCACGAAATCGAAGAGTGGCTACCGGCAGTAACCCAGGACAACGACCGTGTCCTGATCTACTTCGCCGGCCACGGCTTCGTCTCCGGCGGCAAGGGCTGGCTCGCCCCCTACGACGTCGACATCCACAACATCCCTACGACCGCCTACCCCATGGATTCGCTCGGCAGCTACGTCGGCGGCAAGATCAAGGGCAAGTGGAAAGTGCTCATCACGGACTCCTGCCACTCCGGCGCGATCACTCCCACAGCCGATGCACAGACCGACCGCAAGCAGGTCAACGACACGCTGCTCGACCTGCAAAAATCCCTCTTCTCGCTAACCGCCAGCCGCGATCGCGAGCAGAGTTTCGAGAGCGACAAGTGGGGAGGCGGTCACGGTATCTTCACCTACTATGTCGTGAAGGGCCTGGAGGGCGAAGCCGACACCAACGGCGACGGCATCGTGGACGCCGACGAACTCGCCGAGTACGTCCACACCAACGTCCGCCTCGCCACCGGCGGCGCACAAAATCCGACATCGGAGCGCGGCAGCTTCGACCCCAACATGGTGCTCGCCTACAACGCTTCGCGCGTAAAGGGCCCGGCGCTGCTGGCCCCGCAGTACGGCAACCTCATCATCGAAGCCAACATGGACAACACCGAAGTCTTCGTCGACGGTAGGAGCGCAGGCGTCGTCAACAAAGGAACCGCGCTGCGATTACCCGGCATCTCACCGGGCGCGCACACCATCAAGGGCGTCCACATGGGCTACGAGCCCGACGGCCCGCGCGAAGAGCAGGTCTATCCCGGTCAGGACACGACTGTCAGCGTGCGCATCCTGATCGCCCGCCGCGCCAACCACGCTGCCGTTGAAGAACTCGACAAGGGCATCGAGTTCTACAACAACGGCGGCGCGGAGAACTACAAAAAGGCGGCTGACCATTTCCAGGCAGCGATAAAACTCGACCCCAAGTACAGCACGGCTCTGCTCTACCTTGGCCGCGTTCAAAATGCACTCTTCGAAGACGACAAGGCCCTCGCCTCTCTCAAGCAGGCCATCGAGCTTGACCCCGATTATGAAGAAGCCCGCGCGAGCTATGCTGCCGCTCTGCTCGACGCGGGCGACCTGGACGAAGCTGTACGGCAGCTCAACGTAGTCACCCGCCGCGAGCCCGAACGCGGCATGGCCTGGTATCTCCTCTCGCAGGCCTACGCCCGCAAAGCCGACTACGCCGACGGCAAGACCGCCGCCGAAAAGGCCATCGCCATCACTCCGAAAAACGCCGAAGCGCACTTCTGGCTGGCCGAATGCCTTCGCCAGTTGAAGGACCCCGCCGCCGCGGAAACCGAGTACCAGAACTACCTCGCACTATCCAACTTCGATACTGGCAAAGCCGGGCAGTTGAACTACTACCTAGCCGGATTTCTCTTCGGCATGGGAAAGAAATCGCGCGCCACCCAGTCCGATATCTGGAAGGAACTCCGCGGCCAGGCCAACCTCGGCCTCTGCGACAGCGAGTGGATGCAGAAACAGTTCGACCCCGCGATCGGCTATTGCCAGACGGCGCTGAACTACATGCCCAACGATCTCTTCGCGAACTACCGCCTCGGCGTCATCTACTCCGAAAAGTTCAATCGGCAGCAACAGCTCGGCCTTCTCGCCGAAGCGAAGCTGCGCTTCGAGGCGGTCATCGCCGCCAACCCCGACACCAACGAGGCGGACCGCTCGCGCAAGTACGTGAAGAACATAGACTCCGTCCTGGCACAGGTGAAGTGATTCTCTCTCTCTCTGGGTGTGTTGCCGGAGTAGCAGCGGGCTTCACAGGCTGCGGAAGAACTCGTTATTTTCGTTCGTGAAGTTCTCGCGGGGATAATTTTCGTCGATTTGGCTTGTTTTGGCTGTTTTTTTTTGTTATTTTG
>Ga0207933_1000203_pt1 | contig 62587 bp, 84 predicted proteins | sample NGESurdeep092012_4_FD_184488 | JGI IMG/M metagenome (GOLD analysis project Ga0207933, IMG submission 184488) | Arctic peat soil microbial communities from Barrow, Alaska - NGEE Surface sample F53-3 deep-092012 (SPAdes) | ecosystem: Environmental > Terrestrial > Soil > Wetlands > Peat ...
TCGACGGTGCCGTACACGTCGACCGAGCCCACTTTGGCGGTGGCGTACACGTCGACCGAGCCCACTTTGGCGGTGGCGTACACGTCGACCGAGCCCTCGACGGTGCCGTACACGTAGACCGAGCCCTCGACGGTGCCGGACACGTAGACCGAGCCCTCGACGGTGCCGTACACGTCGACCGAGCCCTCGACGGTGCCGTACACGTCGACCGAGCCCTCGACGGTGCCGTACACGTCGACCGAGCCCTCGACGGTGCCGTACACGTAGACCGAGCCCTCGACGGTGCCGTACACGTCGACCCTCTTGAGCTTTGCTCCTTCGGGTATGACGACATTATTCCACTTGCCGCGGATGTCGATCTGTTCGGCCTTCGCGGCCAGAGCTGCATCGAGCTCCGCCTGGTTCTTAACTTTGACGATGTCTGTATTCATGAAGATTTGTCCTAGGGTTGGTTGCGGAGCCAGCGGATCACGGCGGCCCGCATGATGTCAAGCAATGATATATTGACCGGCTTTGAAGGTGGCGGGAGTACCGCGGGGATCCTGGGCGACTCGATCGCCGCGAAGTCTGGGGACTTCATACCAGGACGCCGGCGCGCCGGCGGTTGAGCGCCACGGACAGCTCGAGGTACTCGAGCCGCGCCTGGCGGTAGTGGTCGAACCTCCACTGCTTCAGGGGCTCGCCCTGGATCCGCGGTATAGCGGTGACGGTGTACGCATGGCCGGTGGCGGCCGTACCGTGGATGTGGAGATCGTAGCGCTCGACAAGATCCGGATCCTGCCAGGGCTCGAGGGTGTTGGTGGTGATGTTTGATATCATAGCGTAATCCTTCCGTCGACTTTGTGTCCGTCCAGCCGCGCGCGGCGATTCCAATCTCCGACAGCCGCGCCGGCGGACAGTCCGCGGCCCAGGACCGAGATAACCGATGCCGATATTTGCAGGCCCAGGGGTATCTTTGCTTTGGCGTAGAACTCGGTTTGTCCGGTCTCGACGCCGGCGTAGACCTGGGGGTGGCTCTCGACCTCGAGCAGTACCACCTGGGACGGCGGGTGCAGGTCGTAGAGCTTCGGACGGTGATTGCGCCAGCTCTCGAGGATCCTGTCGGCCTCGGCGCGCGTCTTGAACTTGCCGAAGTATTTTCGCTTTGTCCTGGTGAGACCTACGTTCTCGAGGATGGAGACGACGAACGGATAGTCTGTAGGGGTCGTGCCGTCGACCTTACAGGCTGCGGCGCGGTCGAGCGCGGCCGAGATGATGGTGTAGGAGCTCACTGCGGGCCTTTCACCTTCTTTAGCGCGGCGTGGACAAACGCGCTCTCGAGGGTAGTTAGGGTCCGTTGCTCGATGTCGGCCTGGGCGGCCATCTTCAGGGCCATCAGCATATCGGGACCCGCGGCCATCAGTCGGCCGTTCGCGAGTTGCTCCTGGAAGGATCTGGCTCCAAGGCTCATGTTGATCGCGCAAATGAGCGTTCCGTCCAGGTCCTTTAGGCTCTTGTGGTCTGATACGATGACGATCGGAAAGCGGCCATCCTCGGTGCAGCTCCAGTTGCCGGGCGTGTGAGGATCCGCCGGCGCCGACCGAGTGTCGGAAAGGGTGGGACTCATGTCGCCCTCCCTTCCATCCTCTGCATCCGGAGCCACTGCGCCACCAGGCGCCTCCAGGCTCGGTATGTCCGCCGGCGATCGCCGGGCTTGTCGTTGGTAGTGGCGCGTAGGAACGCGCGCTCTGTCAGTGCGGGGGTAGTCATATTATACGAATTTGGCGATCGCTGCGTTGGCTACGTCCAGCGTTCCCTGGACCGAGGAGATCCCGTGCGAGCGCTGAACTCGCTCTATCGTTGCGATGGACACGCTGAGGGCATCCACAAGTTTCTTCACGTCCTCCGGCGCCGGCATGCCGTCTGTGTAGACGTGGGCATAGCTCCCGTCCGGAAGTTGTCCGGTGACATAATTCCTATTCCACGGATTTCCGTCGACCGGTGAGCCGTATAGGTTCAGGTCCTCGAGAGTGAATCCCTGGACAAGGCATCGGACCGCCTCGCGGTGCGCCTTGTCGTCGGACAGGTCCGGATAGCTGATCGTTATTGAGCCTCGAGCGCAGGTGGCCTTTATCCTGGTTCCGCGCGTGTTTGCGGTGGGTAGCACCTTTGTCTGTATCGCTTGCATGTTTTTAGTAGTTTGCTGCGTTGCTGATCTTCTTGTCCGCTCGGGCGATCGCCCGGCGTTCCCTGGCGGCCGCCTTGGCCGCTTTCTTTGTCCTGGCGTGCTCGAGGAGCTCGCGATTAACCCGGCACCTGATTGCGAACCGGTAAACGTCCTGGAGCGCCACCAGCTCCGGGCGCCGGGTCCCGTGGGGCCGCAGCTCGAGGAGATCGTGGACGTCTACCCCGTTGCCAGGGATGAACGCGCACACCAGGGGGCGCTTGTGATCCGGGCCGAAGGAGTGACCGAGGGGTTTCCTGGTGACCCGGGCGACCTTCTTTTTGAGGATCGTCATGATGCGACCTTTCCGGTCCTGCGGATCTCTGCCGCGGCCGCGTCCGCCAGGTTAAATGCCGTCCAGTGGATCTGGAGCGGAAGCGCCGCGCGCCTGAGCCTCACCAGGGGAGACCATCCGGGCACCTTGACCAGGACGTCACGCTTGCCGGCGAGGGCGTACTCGGCGCCACCGAGGACAGCGACGATGTTTGGGAAATCTATGCGGGTTGCGTTCTTCACCTGCACCCCCGTTTGATGAAGGCCTCAAGGTTGCCCTCGTTCGTGAAGAGGAACGCCCGGGCGCCGCGGGTGACCGCGAACTCGTTCATTCCGCCGATGTCGATCTGGAGGAGGGTGGAGCTGGGACCGCCCCCGACGGCGCGCTTCCAGATCGTTAGGCTTGGTACCTGGACGAATGGATCACTGCGGCCCTCGAGATCAGACCGGATCTCGTCGCTAGGCGGCCGGTCAAAGACCAGGGCGAGGATTAACTTTTGCTTCATGGGTTCTTTCGTGGAGCGGTTACCAAAGGTTCCGCTGCTGGTTTCTGTACAACTGCTGCCGGATGTCGTCGGCTCGATTGGACGCCGCTTGCGCGGTCGTGAAAGTCTCGGCGAAGAGCACCTCTCCGCCTTTGTCCTGAACGCTCACCTGGTAAACCTCGCGGTTGTTGCCAAGCCTCCCGCGGTCCTCCTCGCCAACGTGGTCACGGATCGTGACCTGGTCGACGAACACGTAAGCCGCTTTCTCCGGGTCCAGGTGCGGCGGGTATGTCGGCGCTGCGCTGGCAAACATGTCGAGCTGGGCGGTCATGAGTACTCCTCCACGGCCGCGGCAATCTTGCCGTTCGGGACAAACTCCTCGCCGCGGTAGGCGCCGTCCTCGTAAGACCAGACCGCGGCCAAACAACGGTCCTCGCGGCCCTCGAGCTCGTATACCGGCCCGCTCATGGTGCAAATGCCCTCGATGGGGTCATTGACCACGAAACGAAACGTGTTCGGCCGGCCGCTGGCGATCACTACCCGTTTGGCGCATTGCAGCGCGTGGGAATATCGGGCGCTCATAGGAGACCCGCCTCCCTGAAGGAATAGTAGCCGCGGCCAAGGGGATCCGCCGTCTGCCGGCCAACGATTACGTGGTCGAGAATCGGAATCTCGAGCGTTACGCCCGCTTCCCGCATCTGCCGGGTCAGCTGGACATCCGCGGCGCTCGGGCTCGGATCGCCGGACGGGTGATTGTGGGCGAGGATCACCGCTGACCCGGCCGCGATGATCGCCGCGCGGTATACTTCCCGGGGATGGGCGAGTGAAGCGGTGGCCGTTCCCAGGCTCACCATGTTGAAAGCTATCAGCCGATTTCGGCGGTTCAGGATGAACACCACGACCGCCTCCTTGTCCGGGTCAAACCAGCTCGAGGTCTCGACGTTCTCACGCCAGAAAGCCGCGATCTTATCGGCCCGGTTTAGAACGTCGTCTGGGGAGTCCTCGCGGACCACCAGAGCCCGCACGATCTTAATCTCATAGGCGCCGGCCTGGGCTTTGCGCTGCTCGAGCTCGGCCTCCTCGCGGCTCGCGATGCCCGGCATGATGTCCTGGGCGATCATGCCGCCCTCCTGGTCATCTGCTCCACGCGCTGACGGATCATGCTCGCCGCATCAAGGAGCCGCACCTGCCGCTCCGTACCACGGGCGCTCTGCGCTGCCCGTACCAGAAGCGCCCGGTTCACCAGGAGCCTCTCAACTGTCGTCATTATCTTCATCTCTAGTCCTTTGTTTTATCGGGTGGAACTCACCCGACACCGGCAAGTTGAGGGATCACTGCTCACGGGTCAAGCATGTAGAGCATAATAATATCAACTCTTCTGCACGCCGGATAGGCATCAACACTTTACGGCATGTTTATTTTTCGCCTTCATCTCTCAATGTTACGGTAAAATGAATCAATAGTTGCGGATCATTGCTCCACAGGCCTCAATCCAATAAAGGAAGAGGAGAGACCAGCAGTACGCACCGCGGAGGGGTTGACGCCGCCCGGGGAAAGGGCAAATTTCGCGCGGTGCGCACGATTCACCTAGCCGAAACACCGATGCCTTCGGTCCTGCTCGAGAACCTGGACTCGAAGAGCGGTCGCAAGCGCGCGGAGGAGGGGCTCGAGCGCTTTCGTGATCTCTGCGCCGGCACCGATGACCTGGAAGTCATCCATCGCGAGCTCTTCGCCGCGCTGACCGGCGCCGTTACATCAACCCGGGTTCCGGACAAGGAGGCGCGCAACGGTTGGAGCTACGCTCTGCTGCCCGATGCCACTACCAGGATCACGGCCGCGCGGCTCTTGCTGTCGTACCTGGCGGGCCTGCCGCCGTCCCAGGCAGACATCCGGGTGCTTCCGTTGAGCGGAGGCGGGCAGCGGGACCGCGCTGCCATCGACCAGCTCCGGGAGCTCGAGGCGATGGGGATCACGGCCGGCGAGATCCTCGAGGATCTCACGCGCCAGCGGCCGGCAATGCGTCTTGCGACTCGAGTTGAGACTGACGCGCCGTAGCTGCGCAAGTTGTTGATCCATCGCATTGAGACTGAACGCAGTGAGACTGCGTTGCGCAAGTCGTTGCGCTACAAGATACATTACATAATGGTTATTGTCGTGCGCGCGCGGCTCGAGGTAGTACCGCAGCGGCCATTCCTTTTGTCCAGGTGGGGTTGAGGGGGTGCAGGGTGCCGGGTGAGGGTAGATCGCCTCACCTGGACAGGCTGCGCGGCCGGCGCGGCGTGGTGGAGCGGCCGGCGCCATGCTCACCAGGACCTACCCCTGGGGTCGACCCCACCCTCCAAGAACACCCCCATTCCTATTCCCGCGAGCGCCCAGCACCCGCCCCCTCCTTTCTCCTTCCTGACCTATTCGGAGTGTTGTGACTACCCTCCCCTGGTGATGGCTGGACCCGCCAGAAACAGAGGCTTGTCAGGGACTCCGGCTGGTGGTGTGGGAAAGTGGTCCGGTATTCGAGGGTACAGAACCAGACCGCGTCCGAAAATAAGCGTGGTACTGAAAAGGGGGAATAATTCCATTATCCCCCTTTTCAGACCACCTTACGGACCGGTGGTCTGTATTCGTATTCCGGACCGATTACGGACCAATACGGACCGGTCATGAAAAGCGGATAGGAATTGACGTGGGATCGGGCCGGTGATTCGGTAGATCATGGATCCCGAAAAACTGGCGATCAGCGAAACCACGGATGGCAAGCCCGCGAGGCCCGGGTTTGAAGACAAGGCGGCCCCGGCGCCGATCGACTCCCGGACCGGCATGCACGAGGCCTACTGGGTCCTGAGTGAGGTGGAGCGAGCGAAGGGTTTCGTCCGCCCGGTCCGCCGGAGCTACCGCCATGTCGGGGTTGCGAAGCCAAAGAATCCGGTGCGGGACCTGACGTCGACGGAGCTCGAGCGCCACGGGAATTATGGGTACGTGAAGTACGAGGAATACCCGCAGGAGGGTGACTCGCTGGTGTGCGGCCGCTTCTGGACCCAGAAGGACCTGGACGGCCGCGGCTGCGGGACCACGACGACGATGGGCCTGGCCCTGGCTGAGACCTACGCCAGGGACCCGAGCTACTACGGGTCGACCTTTTGCTGCGGCTGCGGCACGCACCTGCCCGTCGGCGTCGGCGGGGAGTTTGTCTGGGAGGGAACCCAGGAGCGCGTCGGCTCGTGAAGGGCTACGCGGATCTGGCGGAGCTGCCGGAGGACACCCGGATCCGCATCATAGGAGAGACGATGGCGACGAACCGCCACCAGACGGACTTCACGGTCGGCGTTGCGATCGACGACGAGAAGGAGAAGTACGATCGCTACATCAAAAAGATCCTCACGCGCTTCCCGGACGTCGTCGTCATCTCAAAGAAACCCCTATTCAAGGGAATCGTCCTAGTGAAGCTGGGCCACAAGCCGGTACCAGGAGATCCAGCGTGCCGTGGCGATACGTCCACCCCTGCTCCAGAGGGGACCGGACTAAATGGATCCGCCGGGCCGCAAACTAGTCCACCTACGCCTTAGCCAGGTGGTACTTCGGCGCGGACCCCTGCGGGGCGATCTTGATGACCTGGCCGGCCTGGACCGCGGAGTCGAGCATGAGGAAGAAAGCCCCCTTGCCGATGTCCCCGATCTCCTGGCACCGGCGAAACAGGGCGTTCGTGCGCTCCGCCTTGTCTGGGGCGAGTTGGAACGCGGTGCGGAAGGTGGCGAAGTCGTGGAGCCGCGGCCGACCGGGCCCGTCCTTCTTCTTCGTCTCCTCCGGATCCGGGGTGCGCGTGAGCCAGAAGGTGATCTTGAGCCGCTTCTTGCGGCCGGCTACCTCGAGCAGCTCGTCGCTCCAGCGCAGCGCGATCGTTGTGACGACCTCCTCCCTGAACCCGGCGCCCTGAGGGACCTGCTTCGTGACGTCGGCCTCGGTCCCGCGCTTCGACAGGACCAGGTTGAATTGCCCGCGGTCGGCCGTGGCCTTCAGGTTCATGATCGCCCGGGCCCAGTTGATGAGCTCGGCGCCGCCGGCGATCTGGTACATCTCCTCGCTCCAGGAGATCCCGACCTTGTTCGGGCCGGTCGGTGGCTTCGGGGTGTGGTGGACCAGGATGTAGGCGAAGCCCGAGTCCTCGTTCACGCCGTCGAGATCACGCCGCAGGAAGTTGCCCAGGTCCCGGCTATCCTTGATGTCGCCGTCCATGAAGGCCTGTAGGGGATTCACCCAGACCAGATCCGGCTTGTGCTTCGCCACCAGGCGCCGCAGCTCGTCGAGGAACGTCTGCCCGCGCATGCCCTTCTTGCTGACGATGAGGACGCGCTCCTCGACCTGCTTTATCTCCTCAGGCGTCAGCTTCATCGAGTGGTAGATCGAGCGCCGGACCTTGCCGATATCCCCGCGGCTGTCCTCGGCCTGGAGCATGAGCGACGTCAGCGGCCCGTTCGGTTTTAGCCCATAGAAGTCCCTGCCCAGGGCGTAGCACACGGCTTTCTGGATCGCCATCGAGCTCTTGCCCATGCCGGAGGTTGACGAGAAGATCATGCCGTCGCCGCGGCAAAGGTACGAGTCGCCCAGGAGAATCGAGCGGTCCCCGTCCGGGACGATGTCGTAGGCGCCCAGACTCTCGGCCTGCGCCTGGCGGTGGGCCCCTTTTCCTATTCGCTCAAGCTGGCGCATCCACTCGAGGGGATCGTCGCCCTTGGAGTTCGCCATCATCGCGCCGATCCTATGGATCTCTCGGCAGCGGTGCTGGGCCTCGACCTCCTCGAGGAATTGCGGGAAGCCGAGCCGCAGGCCTGCCATGTGGGAGATCTCGAAGATCCGGTCGACGGCCACTCCGGAGGCCTTCGCCAGCTGGAACACATCGTCCGGCATCTGCAGGCCCCCGAGTAAACACCCCCAGAGGGCGGCGCATTCCTTGCTGGTGAAGGCGCTGGTCGGTAGGTGCCGGGCCTGGGGAAAGAGCAGGTACTCGCCGTCGCCCAGGATGCACGCGAGGAGGAGCAGCTCGGGATCCGCGGAGCTTACAACCGCCGGCTTGACCTCGTGGATCTGCGGCGCGGCAGGCCTAGGCCGCGGAGTGGGTTTGGGCTCTGGCGCGGGTGCCGCGCCTACATTGAGCCGTCTCATGCTGTAAAGGATTCCCGTCCCCGCGCAGGCCCCCAAGAGTTTTGCAGCTCTGGCGCGGCTACCCCTAGACGCGCTGATTGCCCCGCGGAGACGGGAAAGTGTTGGGAAATGGGATTCAAGACGGGAGTGCCTGGAGGAGAGAGCTGCAAGAAATCTCCGCCGGCCGAGTGCGCAGCAAATGGGGTGTATACCCCACTTGTCAATATATCAAAGGCCTGGGCGCTTCAGCACGGCTGTATGTTTGTTGTGGAGATCCACCAGGGCCCGCACGTCCTCCTGGTGCTCGCGATCGGCCCGGCCGCGGGCGATCGCCAGTCGGCGCGCAAGCCCGTCCTGCCGGCGATGCAAGATCCGCTCGAGCGCGACCGGTGTGAACGGCGACAGCTTCAGGCCCTTGCTCGAGATCCCGCTCACGGCAGGATGAGCTGCTGGATCTTCCGGCCGATCGCCTCGAGTTTGATGGAGTCGATCGCGTGGCAGTGGCCGGTCAAGGCACAGGGCCCGTTCTTCGGGAAGTGGATCCCGCCTCGAGGATGGAACCCGCAGGGAGCGATCGGGCAGCCGCCGGCCTCCAGGCTCCCGCTGTTCCCATGAAGCGCGAAGACCGAAAGATAGTAGGCAGTCCGGATCTTGTAGTCGATCGGCCCGAAGAGCGCCACGCACGGCACGTTTAGCGCGCCGGCGATGTGCATCATCGAGGAGTCCGGGGCGACGATCACATCGCAGGTCTCGGCCACGGCCGCGCTCTGGCGGAATGTGAGCTCGGCCTGGGCGCAATCATGCAGGCGCTCCCGGACCTTGACCATGACCGGCTCCGGCACGCCCTTGAAAAGGGCGCCGGTGGATCCCTCGCTTCCGAAGATCATGATCTCCCAGTCCTCCATGTAGAGCGAGTGGATGAGGCTGCTCATCTTCTGGGCGCTCATCGTCCGGTTGAAGGCGGAGGCGGCGAGCTGGATCCCGATCCTCTTCCTCGGGACGGTCTCGATCCGGCCCTCATAGCTTTGCCTGGGGTACCGCGCGGCCGCGTCGGCTCGTTCCTGGTCGGTGACCTTGTACTCGACCTTGGTGTCGCCCTTGAGATCCACGCCGAGGATCTCGGCCCGCAGGTAGATGCCGTGGGCGGTGCGGCCGCGCTCGCCCTCGTTCATGTTCTCGGTGAGGATGATCCTCGAGTACCGGCCGAAGAGTCCGTCCATGTTGAGTGGGTAGTCGACGAAGGCGTCGGGATAGTCCAGGTGCTCGTAGACGATGCGGTGGCGCCGGCGGCAGCAGACGTGAATCGTGATTCCTGGGTAGTAGCGCTTGTGCGCCCGCAGCGCGGGCCCGAGCATCATCTGATCTCCGAGGCCGCCGGGATGGATGACTAGGATGGCGTTGGCCGCGGGATCCTGGAGCTGCCGGCGGTTGATGTCGGCGAAGTAGCGGACCACCGCGGTCCCGCGATCAGCCTCGACCATGATCTCGGCCGCGTTCAAGTCGTCGACCAGGTAGGATCCGGCCTCGAGCTTAGTACCGTCGGCGCGGTCCAGGGCGGTGCTTAGAGTTACGATGTGCATTAGCGGTTCTCGTTGGTTGGTCGGCCGCGGCCGGTGAGCTCCCTGGACTTGTAGCCGCCGGCGGCGCGCGATCGCTCCCGGTTCTTCTTCAGGTGGACAGGGCAGAAAACCTTGCTGTATCTAGCCCTGGGCATGCCGCAAACGCGGCACAGGCCGTCCCGTAGACGCCGCTTCTGGTGCCGAAGCGCGCGGTCCTCGATATGGGTAAACTCGTCCAGGATCTTCTTCACTACCTCGTGTAAGCATAATTATATCGAGCGTGGCGAGAGAAATATACAGACTTGCATTAGCGGGTTCGATTTGCTCTTAGGATGTATCCATGCCTCCCGTAGAACCTGCGCAGGCCCCGGCCGCGCGATCTGAAGTCACACCTGATACACTCGCGGCCGACGCCGCCGGCTCCGCCCCCAAGGACCTGAATGCCCTCCTCGCCCACGATCCCAGGGGCAAGAAACTAACGGACCGAGGCGTCCTGGTCCCCGCTGTCCAGCCCGTACCGGGCGCGCCGGCGGCGCCCGCAGTGGCCCCCGTTGCCCCGGTTGTTCCGGCAGCCGTGGCGCCCGTCGTGCCGCCCCCCGCGGCCGTAGTCCCGCCTGCCGTTGCCCCGGTTGTTCCGCCGGTCGAAGGCGAAGGGGATTTGACGTTTACGAAAAACTGGCGGTTAGAGGCCAGTGACGCGAAGGACGCGCTATTTCTCTTGCTCAAGAAACAGGGCAAGACCACACAGGAGGCATACGCTGAGGTTTACGGCACGGCCAGTGCGCCTGCCGCGGCCCCAGCCGCAGAGCCGGTAAGAGGCGAGGCACCGCCCGCCCCGAATACGGCAGACATCGACGCCAAGATAACCGCGGCCGAGACAGCGCTCACAACGCTGGCCGGTCAGATTACCACGGCGCTCGACAAGGAGGCAGACACAAAGACCGCGTTCAACCTGAAGGACCAGCAGCTCGAGAAACGTCTCGAGCTCGAGAAGTTGAGGGGCGAGCGCGCGGCCATAGTCTCGCAGGCTGAAGCAGCAGTCGTCGATGCGAGGGTGGCGAAATACCAGACAGCCAGGATTGCGAATACCACGAGAGCGTCAGAGGCCTTCCCGGCCCTGGCGGTCCAGACCAGTCCTGAAAGGGCGTTGTTCAACCAACGTGTCGAGCAGTTGAGGGGGGATGCGGAGAGATCCGCGATCTTCAACTCACCTGATTGGCCGTGGGCGATCGCGGCCCAGCTGGCTGTAGAGCATGGGTGGACCAAGGCAGCTCCGGGCGCACGCCCGCCGGCGGCCGCGGCTCCCCCGGCTGCACCCGCACCTCCAGCGCCAGCTCCCGCCCGGGCAACCGCGGCAGAGCTGATTACGCCAGGGGCCGCAGGCGCTCCATCCTTTGTGCCTACTTTGGATTCGCTCAGGGCCGATGCAGATTTGGCGGACCCCAAGGTCCTCAACAAGCTGCTCGCCGGGCCGACTCCGAGGATAGCGCGAAGGTAACCGCAACCCTCCAGTTCCAGGGGCCGTAAGGCCCTACCTTCGATGTCAACCAATAGCTCCCTCCTGAGCAATGCCGTCCTCTACGCCACGCTCGTTGCCAACAACAGCGACATGCGCGCAGTGGTCTGGAACGCCCAGGTTATCCAAACGCAGCGCCTCAAGTCCAAGTGGCGCCACTTCGCCGGCGGTGAAATGTCCGGCATGCCCATCACCAAGAAGTCCGACCTGTCGGCCGGTATGGCGCAAGACGTCGTCTTCACCACGATCGCCCCGATGCTCGGCCAGGGTGTGCTCGGTGAAACCCTCCTGCGGACGGCCACGCAGCAACTCAACTTCAACACGTTCCGGGTCCGCGTCGACGTGCTGCGCCAGGCCTTCGCCTACACGCAGCTCCTCCCGCTGCTCCGGCTCTCCGGCAAGACGATCGACCAGGTCGGCGCCGATCTGACGTCCGACTGGTGGAACAACAAGTACGACGACGATATCACGATGACGTTGCGGGAATACTGCCGGCTGACGGCGCCCACGACGAACCTCTACCGTATCGGCGGCGCGACCACCACGAACGGCCTCCTCTCGGCGAACACCTGCACGCCGGGTATCATCGAGCAGTCCAAGGCGCTCCTGCAGGCCCTCGGTGCGCAGCCGATGGCCGAGGACGTTGCGGAGAGCTCGGGCGCCACGACGGCCCGGTACCTGTTCAACACGACCGATACGTTCATCCGTCCCCTCCGGACGAATGCCACGTACCTGGCGTCCCTCCAGCAGGGCGACATCCGGGGCAAGGACAACGCGCTCTTCACCGGCCAGTACAAGATGTGGGACGACAATGTCATCTATCCCGACATCATCCGGACCAACGACGGAGACGGCCGCCAGGGCAGCCCTCTCATGCCGATCGCCTACCTGGGCACGGCCATCACCGACCAGACCACGACGCTGATCACCGGCGGCGGCCTTGCCTACCCGGCGGGCGGAGGGGATTACTTCGCGTACTTCCCCGGCTTCCAGTGGTTCGTGACCACGGCGCAGGCGCTCCCGGCCGACGCGGGCACCTACTACGCCATGATCTACAACGTCAGCGGCCCGGACGCCGGCAAGTACGAGATCGTGTCGTATGTCCAGGGCGGCATGGTGGCCGCGGGCAACCAGCTCACGGTGACCCGCACGGGCACGAGCGACGGCGCGGGCAACGCGGCGGCACTCACCGCCGGCCGCTACTCGGGGAATCACCCCTCGGGTTCGGTCATCGTTCCCTGCACCAACTGGGGCGTTCCCTACGGATGGTCCCTGCACATGGGCGCGGAGGCGTTGTTCTACGCCACCGGTTCGCTCGATGCGCAGCCGATCTTCCAGGGGGACGACTTCCACGACTCGGCCGGCAACTACATGTTCGAGGGCCGGGGCATCATGGGCATCCGCGGGATGTCCGTGTTCGTGGACAAGCGCAACATCGGCAAGAACGTGACGATGGTGGAAGGTGCGCTCTCGCCGCATCCGCTCGTCTCGCCGCTGCCGCACTAAGCGCCGGCGCGAAATAGGTTAGACTCCGGGCGGGCAAGTGGTACAGATCACTTGCCCGCCCCTTTTTATGGCCATCCTAATCAAGATCCTGAATGAGTCCCGCGAGGGCATGTCCCACAGGGACATGGGAGGTATCTCCGGTATCAACTACCGATTCGACTGGAGCACGGCGCACGGGTCCTGGGTGTACGAGGCGAAGACCCAGGTTGAGATCGACGACATCATCCAGGTCAACTTCCTGCCGAAGTTCCCCTGGCGGTTCTCCTTCATCATGCCGGACGGTGCGGCTCCTGGCGCCCCGAGCTCGAGCGAGCCTGGCGCGGAGGCCTACCGGCCGCTGCCGAACATCGCGCCCTGGGTGGCGCCGTCCAGGTACGCCAGCTATCCGGCGATCGACCTCCTCGACCTGGCCCGCAACTGCGGCTTCACGCCCCAGGGCAGTCACACGGACACCCTCAATCTCCGGATGCAGCTCGACGCCTACATGGTCGGCCGGGCCTTCGCGCTCGAGGAGAGCAAGCGCCTGAGGCGCGAGAACGAGGATCTGGTCAAGCGCTTCGAGGGGAAGCCGGAGATCGCGCCGGCGCCGGCCCTGGTGGTCACCGGATCATCGGTCACCGCGGACATCGTCTCGATCAGTGAGAACCTGAATGAGGTTCGCGGCGGAGATCCGGATGTGCGCACCGAAACGCCGCTCCCCGCGGCGCCGCGGGCCAAGTCCGGGCGTAAGCCCAAGGCCGCGCCGTCCCCGCAGGTCAGGAAACCGCGGAGGCTGCAACTCGCCTAGCGTATGGCGAACGGCGACTTCGGTTGGCTCCAGCTGCAGCTCGCCTTCATGGCGGGGCGCAACGCCGTTGCGGAGCTGGACAATAATCCGAACGTCCCGAGCGACTCGCTCCTCGCCGCGCAGTGCGTGAACGAGGCGTACCTCGACTGCTACTTCCCTCAGCCTTGGTCGGGCAACCCGGACCCGAAGCGGCCGGCCTGGGCGCTCCGGACCTTTTCGATAGTCCTTCAGGCTCCGGTCACGATCGCCGGCGTCGGCGTAACCCAGGGATCCAACCTGGTGACCGGCGGCTTCACCGATGCGCAGATCGGTAGCATGGTCTCGCTCGGCTCGAGCTGGTACACCTATGCCGGCGCCGACACCACGGGCGCCAAGCGCTTCGTGGAGAACGTCGTCGAGTCGACGGGATCCTACGCTGTCACGCTCTACAACAACGCCACGCCGATATCCCAGGCGATCGGTGAAGTCCAGGCGGCGCCTACCCTTCTCGGCTTCGGGGAGTTGATGCCCATGAACGGGCGGGCCGAGGAGATGCGCTGGAAGTCGATTCTCTACGGGGACTTCGCACCGGCCGCCGGCGGTGGCTCGATGGCCGGCGGATCCGTGTGGCCCGGCGGAATCAACTATCCGGTCGGGACCCCTGAGTTCTACCGCATCGAGAACGCGCCTTTCATCCCGCAGCCCAACCCGTTGGGCCCCACGCCGACGCCGGCGCTCCGGTCCCTCTTTATCGTCGAGCCGATGCCGGACCGGGTCTACAATGTCCAGGTCTCGGGCTACGTGATCCCGGTCGAGCTGTCGCTATCCGCCGACCGGCCGATCCTGCCCGGAGATCTCTGCACTCGAGTCCTTCTTCCGCTCTGCCGGGAGAAGTGGGCGACGATCTACAAGAAGTACACCGGCACGAACCTTCAGGGCCTCATCCATAGCGCCGACGGCGCGCGCTCCATCCTCGAGCGACTGGGCTCGGGCCAGCGCGACCAGCCGGTGCGCATGACAAACCGGCGGTGCTAGTCCCATGCCGGCGATAACCGTATACACGGATCCGACAAAGCCTGGTATCTGCAAGGTGCCGGTCTTCAGTGTTGGCGATAGCCAGGCCTGGACGTTCCAATTCAACAACGGGAGCGCGCTCTACGATCCGAACGCCGGCAGCGCCGGCGCCGTGTCGGTGGTGCTCGGGTACAAGAACGGCCTGGAGAATATCAACTACCCTTCGGCGTTCCAGTGGGTCGACCGGTTCAACAACCGGCACATCGGATCCTTTGCCCTGGCCGCTGGGGTCCCTGGATCCCTGGCCTTCGATGAACCTCCCCTGGGCGGGATCTTGGGCAGCAACGGCGCCTGGATGTTGGGCGGCGAGGCACCATCCATAGACCAGCGGCTGTCTTCGTATCGCAAGATCTACGCGGATATCGGTGGCGCTGGATATCAATCCCCACCGGCAATCGGATTCGCTGGATCAGGGACCCTTGCGGCCGCCACGGCAGTTCTCACCGGTCGGGACGGTGGAGTCCAGGCGGTGAATGTCACAACTCCGGGCACTGGCTATACCAGCGCACCGGCGGTAGGGTTCTCGGGCGGCGGTGGATCCGGAGCTGCAGGTACGGCCATCATCGCCGAGGGCGGCGTGGTCTTCGTTGTGATCACGAACCCGGGATCAGGCTACACCAGCGCGCCTGCGGTGGCGTTCACCGGCGGCGGCGGGTCTTCGGCCGCGGGAAGTTCCGCGTTGTTCACCAATCAGATCATGGGCGCGGCCCTGAGTAACTTTGGCTCGGGATACACTTCAACGCCCGTCGTCAGCCTTTCCGGCGGCGGTGGATCTGGCGGCGTGGTGGAGGCGCAGATTCAAAACGGATCCGTGGTCGGCGTCGTCGTTGTAAACCCTGGCACCGGGTACAATGCCGGCGCCACCTATCAGCTGGCTTTCAGCGGCGGTGGTGGATCCGGAGCCGATGCCACGGTCCTGGCGCACATCACAACGGATACGAATCCGGGCACCTTGGGTGCCGTCACCCTGATAAGTGGCGGAGCTGGGTACACGTCGGCGCCTACGGTGACCGTGGTAGCGGTCGGTGGATCCGGAGCGGCCGCGTCCCTGATCATCTCCGGCGGAGCCATCGTCGGCGCCACCGTCACGAATCCCGGCAGCGGGTACACGAACCCCCCGCTCACCGTGGTCACCGGCGGCGGCGGATCCGGCGGCGCAATTCACGCGGTAGTGTCCGGAGGCGTAGTTGCAGCCATCATCGTCGACGTTCCCGGCAGCGGGTACGGAGCTCCGACTGTCGCCTTCACCAATTCGTTGGGCACGGGAGGCACCCTCGCTGCCGTGATGCCTTACGCCGGCGTCGGCGGGATCAATTCGATAACCAAGGTCAGCGGCGGGGCTGGGTACACCGCGCCTCCGACGGTTACCTTGGTCGGTGGAGATGGTACCGGGGCAACCGCCGTGGCCACCTGGGTAGCCGTCGGAAGCACGCCGGTAGTCTCTTTCGTCGTCACGAACCCGGGCACTGGGTACACGATTCCTCCGGCCGTGGTGATCTCAGGGGCCTCCGGATCCGGGGCGGCGGGGACCGCCATCGTGACCTCGGCAGGGATTCAATCCCTCGTGGTTGTCGCCGGCGGATCCGGGTACGAGGTCAACGCGCTGCTCCCCCTGGTCTTCAGCGGATCTAATCTTTCGCCTGCCACCGGCTACGCCACAACCGATAGCACGGGCCGCGTCATCTCGGCTACACTGACCGGGCCCGGGATCTACGGCGGCCCGGGCCTTCCCACGATAACCGTGTCCACAGGTAGCGGCACGGGCGCCTCGGTGGTGGCTTCGTGGATGCCTGGGCTTGGAGTCTCCTTGTCGATCTCAGCGCTTACTCTGGTGAGTGGAGGCTCTGGATATCCGGCAGGAGTGTCTGGATTCCCGATCAACTTTGTCGGGCCCTCCATCACCCCGGCCCAGGCCACGATCGACACCAATGGAAGCGGTGTGATCACGTCGGTATCCCTGACGGTTCCCGGGCTATACACGCAACTACCGACGATATTCATCCCCTACTTTGGCTCGGGCGCTGTGATTCAGATCCAAGGACCGCAGCCGATTACGCCTTTGGGATCAGTATCATCCCTGACCGTGATAAATCCCGGCACAGGATATACCTCCGCTCCTTCGCTCACGTTCACTAGAGGAGGAGGCGCCAACGCTGCGGGTTCGGTATCAGCCACGTCCACGACGATCTCTTCAGTAACCATCCAATCGGCTGGCGATTCATATCAGGCGGCCATCGATATATCTCTCACCCCGAATTATAATTCCGTCCTCAGCCCAGCCGGCATGCTCACGTATGACGTGCCGTTCCTGAAGAACCCGATCACCCTCGAGGTCCTGAAGTCGGTGACGGCAACGCCGGCGACGAATGAGAGGACGATCTTTGGGGGCACGTCGTCGATATACGACAACTCGCTTTTGATAATCCGGCCGAAGGTCCTGGTTCAACCGTCCCTCACCCTGCAGCCCGACAATGTCACCTATGCGGCAACCTTCAACCCGGTCACGCCTTTCGTCCTGGCATGCCTCAGGTTCCGTAGGAGTATGACGATGGATCTCCTGATCTACGGAGGAGGGAGGCTCCTCTTCAGCGGCTCGCTCACGGTCTACAACATCATCCAGTAATGTCCTTCGTGCTAACCGACCTCGAGGAGATCGGCAGCGCCGAGGCCGGCCTCGGCGTGCGGCCTGCCATCCAGACCGCCGGAGGCGCCACCAACCTGGTCTTCAAGCGCCGCTTCAGGGTCAACGCCAACACCTACCAGAATTATCTCTTCCCGGTCCTGAACCTGCCGAACGCCGCGGCGTACATCCAGGACAAGAAGTATAACGCTCTCGCGGGCCTGACGCCGGCGTACCTGGTGGGCCAGGATGTCGAACCGTTCAACGAGGTCGACGTCGCCCTGGTGTGCGAGTTCGCGATGGTTCCGTCCTCCTGGAACGAGTACAACAACATGACGGTCAGCTTCCCTGGCGTGGCCCAGAGCAGCCTGTATGCCCCCGACGAGGCCCTCTTCCGCAGCTCGAATCTAACCGAGCGAACGCAGATCAGGATCTACCATCAATACTTCCTGGGCCAGCCGACCGGGATCCCGACCTACGATCTCTTCAACCCTGTCGATCAGTTCGGGAACCGGACCAACGTGATCGACGACAATTCGGATCCCAGCGCGGACGAGTACATTTCGATGATCAACGGCCGCCAGGAGATCGTTAAGGACTCCCCGGTCATCCCGTGGAAGGGCGATATCTGGGAGGTGCGAACGGTGTTCGCGCTGGCACAATGAGCGACGACGACGCCAATAGGATCAAGGCCCTCGAGGACCGCCTGGCCAAGGCGGAGAAGAAGCTCGAGGAGCACGCGGCCAAGATCCTGCCCTGGAGCCATGTCCAATTCTCTGCCGAATCCGGGGGAGGAGACGTGCAAATGGGCGTGGACAACGTGATCCTTAGGCCCTTCAGCTCCACCCCGGCGGGAAGCCGATAGCATGCCACGCAAGAAATCACCACTCGAGTCCTTCCACATCCGACGCTTCACCGGCATCGAGACGAAGGTGGGCGCCATCGAGCAGCAGCTCGGGACGCTGCGCCGGGCGGACGCCACGAACGCCGTGCCGCTGGGCGAGATCTCCTTCGGCCCCAACTGGCAGTCGGCCTTCGGCCTCTCCAACCTGGCTACCCAGATCACGGCCGCGCTGTCCGGGGCCGACGTAACCAAGGTTCACTTCGTCACCGTCGCCGGCGGCGGGTCGACCTTCCTGGTAGCCTGGGACCTGGCCAACGCCCGGCCGCAGGGGATCTGGAATGTCACCGGCAACGGCAGCCCATTCGCCGTGGCTCCTACGGTAAGCACGGTCGCGCCTCAATCCTCCAACCACACGGAGAAGATCACCTTCACCGGCGGAGCAGTACCCAGGTCGGTGACGATCATCGACCTGGCGCGAAGCACCGGCGATCGCTGCGTCATCGACTGCATCCTGCCGGCGGTGGCGGGGATCGCGATCAGCTTCTTCGATAACGCGGCCTACACGGCCGCCGGCGCCGCGCTCGCTGTCTTCACCACGGATGGGAGCGCACTGTCCGCAACGCTCGAGTTCGTCTTCAACAGCGCCGGAGCCTGGGAATACCTCGAGGCGCAGGCGCCCTCCTAACCATGCCCCTTCCTTCAAATAGCTACCACAGCTCCACGTTCTCGGCCGCCGGCACCCTGACCGTGACGCCCCCGGGCGAGAACCACGTCGAGCGCATCTCCTTCGCCGGCGCGGCCGCGGGCGCCTACAACATCGCCCTGGCGATCGACGGCCTGCACTTCCCTGGTGACCGCATTGTCCTGGCTATGACCTGGCCGATCATGACCGCGGGCATCGCAATCAGCATCTACTCGGGCACAGTGACGGGATCTCCGATCGCCACGTTCACCCCGGACGGCGTCAACCTCACCGGCGCCTTCGAGTTCGTCTACAACAGCTCCTTCGCCTGGGAGTACCAGCGCTCCAAGGTTCCCGCCTAATGCCGGCGAATAGCTACAACAGTCAGACTAACGCTCAGTCGGCGGTACCCGTTATCACGGCGAGCGCGTCGGCGCCGTGGCGCGGCTACACCGCGGGCCTGCCCTGGTACGGATCCCAGATCGAGGGCGAGATCTGGCTGGGCAACGGTACGGATACCAACCTGGTCTGGAAGCTCAACAACACGCTCGCCGTCCTGGGCCCGGTCTCGACGCCGTCCGATCCCTACGATCCCTCCCAGTTTCAATTCCCGCCCCTCCTTGCCTGGGGCCAGGCGATCGACGGCATCGTCTACGGCGTGGGGAACATCACCTTTCCGTTGAGGATCTGGGCCACGGAGCCGCCGAACATAAACTTCCCGGTCAACCAGGGAATTAAAACGACCGCGTATTCCTGGAAGGACCTGCAGGTCCCGCCCGAAAGCACGGCGATCTCGGCCCTCAGCATCATCGGCGAGCGGATCGTGGCGCATCTCAATATCGGATCCCCGATGGCACTCGCCCGGGTGAATGCCTCCTCCGGCGGCTGGAAGCTGGACCAGGTGCCGCTCGAGGCCAACGCCTCGGCGCTCACGCCGAATTGCGTTCGGGATACCAAGTTCGCGCCGTTCTACCTGGGGACGGACCTCGAGATCTACAGCCCGAAGATGCAGCGGTCCTACAATAAGTCCGGGACCCGGGACGTCGACATCGTCACCGACAAGAGCAGCGGCGCCTGGAACCGCCAGGCCACGAAGCCGGCCGCCGGCACGGACTACTTCATCGTCTACGATGAGAAGAACGGGCGCTTCTGGGTTTGGATGCAGATGGCGGCCACTGGGCGAAACATCCTCTACTGCTACGATCAGCGGGCCCACGCGATCAACGGGCCCTGGCACTACCCTGACTTCCTCGCCGTCTGCCAGCTGAAGGACTCCCAGAAGGGGTGCATCGTCGCCGGCATCACAAGGGACGGGGCCTTCCTATGGGCCGACCTGGGCTCCGTCGGCAAGATGCCGGACGAGACGTACAGCGATCCCTTGGGCGTCAACTACGGGATCTTCGGATCCGCCCCCACGATCACGCCCGGGATACCATACGTCGGCGTCAGCGCGGACGGCACGCAGTTCATGGAGGTCCTGAACGGCGTTGCGATCAACATCTCGAATCCCTTTGGCGACTGGGCCTTGGGCCCGATCGTGGCGTCCATGTTCTTCATGAATGCGAAGGTCTCGATCATCGAGCTATCGGAGGCCGACTTCGGGCAGCCGGATCTCATGAAGGAGTTCGTCAACTGCCGCTCCCTCTGGAAGAAGAGCAGCCGCGTCTACGCCGGCTACTACGTGAACGCCAACGGCTACAACTACGGGGGGTTCCGCGGTCTGCAGTTCCCGAATGACAACTGGGAGAATGCGATCGGCGGGATGGGGTCGACGGCGAAGCTGCGGGTGATAGCTATCACCTTCAACGACCAGCCGGCGCGGCTCTTAGCCCTGAGTCCTGAGTTCTTGGTAGCAGTTGAATCGTGATTGACGCCAGCCTGCGCGGTTCCATCACCCTTCCGTCCGAGAACCAGGAGGAATTAGCTTGCGGACTATATCGGGCGTATATTGGTTGCCCGAATGGCTACCATCGTACGCAAGGCCCTGTTCGTCCAGATCCCCGAGAAGGAGCACAAGAAGGTAACTGACGAGTGCAAGCGCCTGGAGATCCCGCAGTGGCAGTTTATCGCGCACGCCATCCGCCATGCACCGAAGCTCACCAGGGGAAAGGGTGACGCGGCCCACGTCATCGTGTCGGGTCTCGAGCCGCGGAATCGCAAGAGCATCGGGCGTGGCTAAGTTTCTGGTCAGCGTGCTTTCCCTCAACCGGGTTGAGGGAGTCAAGAAGTGTCTATCCGCGGTCCTCGCCGGCGGTGGCGACTTCATCCTGCGCCTGGTGGACAACGCCTCGAGTGACGGCACCGGCCGATACTTTGAGCAGCTGTCGGCGTCGGATCCCAGGGTGATATCGCCGACGATCGAGAAGGAAAACCAGGGGTTCCAGATCCCGAATGAGGAGTCATTGCGGCATGCCATTGCCCGCGAGATCCCCTACCTGGTCCTCCTGAATGACGACACGCGGCCGCCGGCGGGGTGGCTGGACCGCATGGCGGCCGTCTTCGATCGGGATCCTGGAGTTGCGGCCGTCGGCGCACTGGGCGGATGCAACGAGATCACACCGGCGTTTCACGGCACAGGCGGGGTTCGCCTCGAGTACATCGAGGGGTCCTGCCTCATGATCGACATCAAGAAGCTGCTGCGGGTTCGCTCAACACTCTTCGATCCGAACCTGACCTTCATGTACGGGGAGGACGCGGACCTTAGCCTCGAGCTGCGCCGGGCCGGTTGGCGGATCGCCCAGGTGAACATGAATATCGAGCACCTGGGGGCCGCGAGCCGCCTCGCCAATCCTGAGCTCAAGGCCCGGTGCGAGGCGGCCGAAGCCAAGAACCACAAGTACCTTCTAAGGAAGTGGGCGCACTACCTGAAGGTCCGGCGCTTTGACCACAGGATCGTGGTGCGCCGGCGGCACGCCTCGGGGGACGTCGTCCTGATCACCCCTTTCCTGCGGGCCCTGGCGAAGCAGAACCCGCTCTCGCCGCTCTTCGTCGAGACGATGTTCCCGGATCTCTTCTACGGAAACCCGCACGTCTCGTATGCCGCCCAGAAGGTTCACCCGCTGGCCGATGATCTTACGATCGACCTGGACATGGTCAGCGAGAACGGCCCGATGCGGCACTTTGTCTCGAGCTACTTCAGCGCCGGACCAATCGACCTGCCCCGGCCCAAGAAGTATGTGACCGAGATGCACTTTGACCAGGCCTGGCAGAAGCCGGCGCCCGGGCGCTGGTGCGCCATGCACGTCGGGCCGACTACCTGGAAGGCTAAGAATTGGCCGTACGATCGCTTCAACGCGGTGGCCGAGCTGCTCTCCGTGAAGGGATGGAAGATCGTCCTGGTGGGCAACGGATCCGACGGCGACGTCGTCCGCCACCAGGACTACCGCAACCAGACCACCACCCGCCAGCTGGCCGCGATCCTAGCCGGCTGCGATCTCTTCGTCGGCGTCGATAGCTTCCCGATGCACGTCGCCCAGGCCGTCGGTACGCCGACCGTGGGGATCTTCGGCGTCACTGAGGGCAAGTACATCATGACCGATGGATCCCCGCACGTCTCATGTGACGCGGATCCCATGCACCCGCGCGCCGGCGAGCGCCACCGAGTAGCCGGGGTTTGTTATATTGACGAACCCGGGGACGTGATCAGGACTGTCTCGGTTACCCAGGTACTCAAAGCCATCGACTCCCTAACCAAATGAGCATGTTCACAAAGACAGACCGCGCCGCCACGAGACCCCCAGGGAGCGGAGACAGGTACCCGCTCTGGCTCAACCTGAAGAGCGGCAACCGTGTTCGCGGCTGGTACGAACCCAAGTCCGGCCGCTACATGAAGTTCCCGGCCCCTGGTACCGATGGCCCCTCGGTGGATGTCCACGATGACGTCGATACCTGGGAGGTCGCCCGGGATCTCAGCTCCAGGACCGGGCAATGAGTGTTCCCCGCCAGCGCGGCTTGACCGGCATTGTCCCTGTACGCAACGGGGACGAGCTCGACTATTGCTGGCGCCTGGCTGTGGCGAGCCTCCTGCCGGTGTGCGACGAAGTCATTATCAGCGACGGCGAGTCCACCGACGGCACGTTCGAGGCGGCGGAGGCCCTGGCGGCCGCCAATCCCAAAATCAAGGTGGTGCGCTGGGAGTGGCCGGATCCCAAGGGCGATCACTGGTTCCTGACCAAGTGGCTCAACTGGACCCAGCAGCTCGCCGGCTACGACATGATCGTCCACCTGGACGCCGACGAGGCGATCGACCCCTGCAGCTACCCGCGCATGCGCGAGGCGGTCCAGCACCGGGAGGCGCTCTGGTTCCACCGGATCAACCTCTGGCTGGATCCCCAGCACGAGGCGCCGCACGGCACGGTTTGCGCTCACCGCGTCGTCTACATGGGCCCGGGCGAGTACAAGGCGATCTCCGACAATATCTACGTGGAGGGCGAACCGGACATCAAGCAGGTCGCCAAGAGCGACGACTCGCTCCGGATCTGGCACCTGGGGTTTCTCCGGGACAAGGTGAAGTTCATTAAGAAGTGGAGGACCGAGGCTACCTATCTCGTGAACACCGTGGATCCTCGCTGCGTGCAGTGCGAGCAGACGGGCGAGGACTGGGTCGCGCTGACCATGTGGAAGGATCGGGAGCTGATCGTCCACGGCCTCGAGATCCCGGAGTTCCTAAAGCCCTGGTTGAAGGAGAGAGGACACAGACCATGAATATAAACTGGAAGGTGATAACAAAAGAGTCGACGTGCTGGCAATACGAGGTCGATGGGCTCGTGTGCCGGATCGAATACTGCGGCGCTTTCAATCCTAGCATAGAGCTCGCTAATGTCGGCTTCCATGCGCGGACCGGTATGGGGCTATTCGATCATTCCTGGTATTCCTTCAGGATGTCCATGACAGGGTTCCGCACGCTCGAGTCCGCCCAGAAGTGGGTGGAGGCAAATATACAGTTCGCTATCATCAATATCGCCCCGTTAAAGAAGGCGATCGAAGCGCGATGAACGAGAAGGAATTTGAAGTCTCGACCGATGACGCGCTGCTCGACCTGGACTGGGTTGTGCCGACCATCAAGGCCTCCTACTTCGGGGGCTGGCGTAGCGAGGACCTCATCCGGAAGTCCATCAAGGGATCGCTCAACTTCGGACTCTACTGGCGGCCGGCGGACCAGCCGCGGGTGTGCCACCAGGTCGGCTTCGCTCGAGTCATTACCGATGCCTGCACGTTCAACTACGTGTGCGACGTGATCATCGACCAGGACCGCCGGCGTGACGGCCTCGGGCAATTCCTCATGCGGCACATCATAGCTCATCCGGATCTCGCCAGCGGCGTCAGCGTGCTAGGTACCAGGGATGCGCACGGGTTCTATTCCAAGTTCGGGTACAACCGCGTCGAGATGATGAAGAGGATCCCGCCGAAATGAAAAATAAAAAAAAGCTGTTGAGGCGTGGGTATCATGCACTTGGTCAGGGTGCGTTAGGAGCCAAGCCGCTCCGCCGTGGGATCCAGGTAATCGACACGGCTACGATAAAAGCATTAGGCGCCGACAAGGGAGGTTCCGTTCGTAAGAACAAACCCGCCGTAAGGGTAAAGCTACCTGGCCCGTGGAACACCCGGAGCAAGACGTTTAATCGTACTTTCTCTTGGTTTAACGCAAAGCGCATTGAAGAGACTATAGAAGCTGAGCTTAGGGCTGCCCTTGACCTCACTCACGATGCAACCCCATTCGACATAATCGAGAAGGTGCTGGCGCTGCGTGGCTTTAGTGACGCTCAAAAATTCACGTTCTATACCCGCAAGATGATGCCCCATGAAATAAATAAATTTCTGGGTGCTCCCAAAGGTCCGTACGCATCATTCAAGGTAGGCAAATGACCCCGACGCCCTACTACCTGGACAGCCTCTACCGCTGCACCAAGGCGGACCTGGATGCCTATCGGCGGTGGACGGACTTCCTTCCGCGGCGCGCGGAAGGGGAGCCGTACCACTCGGGTCCTCATAGCCTGCAGCGGTTCCGCCTGGTCTGGGAGCTCGTGAGGCCCACGGCAGTCCTTGAGATCGGATTCAACCTTGGCCACTCGGCTGTTATGTGGCTCGAGCTGGGCGCGAAGCAGGTTGTGAGTATGCAGCCGTGGCCCAACAAGGGCACTCTGGAAGCCAAGGCTGCGATAGAAGGTAGGTATGGGAATCGGCACCGACTACTCCAAGGGGATTCGGAATTGGCGGCCGAAGATTTAATGCTCCGGAATTACATCGGGGGCGGATTCGATCTGATCTTCATCGACGGATCCCATGAGCGCGCCTGGGCGGAGCTCGATATCGCCCTGGGTAAGGAGCTCGAGGCCCCCTACTTCCTCATGGATGACTACGACACCCACCACGGGCCCGGAGTCGTCGACGCGGTCCAGGCGGCCGGCCTGATTCCTCTGGCGATCTTCGGCACGATGGCCCTGTGCGCTCCTCCAACGCGCTACACCCAACGCGCCGATCCGCTCGGCACCAACTACTATGAGTGAATCCGCGAAGTACCTCCACCTGACCCGGCCGTATCTCCAGGGTAACGGCATCGACTGCGGCAGCGGCAGCTGGCCGGTGATCCCGTCCGCCATCCAGGTCGAGCTCCCGCGCGATCGCTTCAAGGCCTACACGAGCCGGGATCTCCCTGATCACGTCGAGTGGCCGGGCGACATCATGGATCTCCCGTTCAAGGACAACGTCCTGGATTACGTCTACAGCTCCCATCTCATCGAGGACTTCAGCCGAGAGCCGCTTCCGGACAGGCCGCACATGCCGACCTGGCCCAAGCTCTTCAAGGAATGGAAGAGGGTGCTGAAGCCCGATGGCTACATGGTAATCATCGTTCCGGAAGTCGCCAGGTGGAAGCGCACGATCGAGCTCGGCCAGGCGCCCAACTGTGCGCACTGGGCCCCCGAGCCCAGCCTGGGCGACTGCACGAGGATCGCCACCGAGGCCGGCTTCCTGGTCCTGTTTGAACGCTTGACTGATCTCGATCCGAGGGACTACTCGATCCTGATGGTCGCGATCAAACCCAGGGAATAGCTTGCCCGAGCTGACCGAAGCGCAGCTGCAGGATAAGAAGGACCAGCTCACCCAGGCTGCGATCACGAGCTATTACAAGGACCACGTCGGCGCCTGGTTTCAGCGCTACGGGGTACTGAAGAATCCCGAGGGTATCGTCACCAGGTACCCGAACCTAAAGCCCCGGGTAGTCCAGAAGCGGATGTTTGCCGAGGCCGAGAAATGCCTCCTCGCCGGCAAGCCCTGTATGATGATGGTCCTGAAGCCCCGTAAGGACGGCGCGTCTACCGGCGCCCAGGCGATCATCTATCACTGGCTCCGGCGCTGGCACGGCCGCAACGCGGCGATCATGGGAGACATCATCGGAACGTCCGACACCGTCTTCGAGCTCTTCAGGCACTTTGCCCAGAACGATACCTTCGACTGGAAGGACGCCTTCGGGGGCCTGAGCCTCGATAACGATCAGACGGATGATATCACCCTAGGCAACAAGTCGACCTACAAGAAGGTCACGGCCGGATCCAACAACGCCGGCCGCTCCGGCACGATCCAGGTGGCGAACCTAACGGAGGTCGCCTACTACCCCGACGCCGGCGAGCGGGATCCCGCGCTGGGCTTCCTGGGATCCTGGCATGCCGACGGCGCCTCGAGTCTCGGCATCATGGACTCCACGGCGAACGGGCCCTACGGGACGTTCTATGACTACTGGATGGCCGACAACTCCTGGACGAAGATCTTCGTCGCCTGGTTCGAGGAGCCTGAGCACGCGATCGCTTTCGAGGACGAGGAGATGCGCCGGGAGTTCCAGCGCTCAATGGGACCCGAGGAGCTCGAGGAGCAGGCCAAGTACAACGTCACGCTCGAGCAGCTGCGCTGGCGCCGCAAGATGATCGCCGACAAGTGCGGGGGTGACGACGACAAGTTCCGCCAGGAGTACCCGTCCGACGCGATCGAGGCCTTCCTGCGCAAGAGTCGCACCAGGTTTAAGGCGGAGACCTTGGCGTCAATGGAGCGCGCGGCCGCGGCGCTGCCGCCCAAGATCGTCAACCTATCGAAGCAGGATGACGGCACCGTGTCCCCGTACCCGGATCCCCTGGGCAGCGTTCACATCTGGGAGATGCCGAAGATCGGCTGCAAGTACATCATGGCCGTCGACTCATGCACCGGCCGGGACCAGCAGTCCCAGGCCCGCGGTCAAAAGCCGGACTGGCATTCGGTCGGAGTTTGGCGCGACGAGTACCTGGACCTGGCCAACCATCGGCACTATCCGCCGATGCTGGTCGCTCACCACTGGAGCCAGCTCGAGGTCGACGTCATGGTCGAGATCGCGGCCGCCATGTCGATCTTCTACGGCCTGTGCATGGCCATCCCGGAGGTCAACGGGTGTGGCCTCTATCCGGTCAAGAAGCTCCAGGAGCTCGAGATCCCGGTGTGGGAGAGAAAGCGGGACAACGCCCAGACCAACACCGTCGACGTGAGCGGGGGATGGATGACGACTGAGGGGGTAAGGAAGACGATCATCGACAATCTCGCCGGCCTGATCGCCAGGTGGAAGGTCGAGGATCCCACGTTCGAGTGCTTCAGTATGCACATGATAAACCAGCTCAAGAAGTTCATCCTGGACAAGACCGGCCACGCGGCCGCCATGCCAGGAGAGAACGACGACGACGTCCTGCAGGGGGCGATCGGCCTCTACAACCTGGGATCCGCTACCGAGATGAAGGAGCACAAGCGCCCGCGGGTGAACGTCGTGGACATGCTCCGCAAGCAGCACTGGGCCCTTGGTAGCAGTGGCAGCCGGCGGAATTGATTGACCGTCCAGGGGATTGGTGTTTAACCGGGGATCATGCCGCCCGCCGCCCGGGACTATCTCGACCCCGACGTACCCGTGGGAATGCTGCGCCGGTCCGACTCCGAGCTCAACAGCTCCTACGACATGGGGACCGATCCGTACACCGGCAAGATCATCAACAGCTCGATCGCCACCGGCCGCAGCAACGCTCGGATGATGGAGGGTCTGATCCCCAGCTACGCGGTCGGAGGTTTCGGATCGGTAAGGCCCCAGGACCAGGGGCGCGCGGTCGCCCTCAGGAACGGATCCGGATCCCCCTACGATGATCCGATCGCCGGCGGGGCTCACTACCAGGTCCCGCGGTCACTGTCGGGCGACGTCTTCGGCGGCCGGATCTCGGCTCCGGACATGAAGAAGTTCCTTGCCCCGAAGCGCGAGGCTCACCGGGACGAGCTGCTCGGCGCCGCCCACGATGCGGAGATGTCCTCGAGGAAGCAGCTCGGCACCTACCAGAGCATGAGCGAGCAGGCCGGCCCGGAGCTCACCCAGTTCTTCAATACCCTGCCGTCGAACCAGCAGGCGGATCTTCTAACGAAGCCTTCAGCCGACATCGTTGCGGCGCTGCGCAACCATCCTCTCAGGAAGAAGCCTGCGGCCCCGGCCGCGCCCGCGGCGCCGGCTCCGACCATGTTTCCCACGATCACGCCCCAAGGTACCGGCGGTGAGCGCCCGCAGGCGGATCTCGACACCAGCGACTACTTCGAGCTCGCTGGATCCGAATCATGAGACAGACCTACGACTACTTCCAGCAGGCCGGCATGACCGGGGGAAGCGGCGCGCCCCAGAGTTCAAACGATTGGGCGAGCAGCTACCAGACCGGGCTGCAGGAGCTCGGCCGCCAGGAGAAGCTCGATGAGACGGATATCAACAACCAGTTCCCCATCGGCGGCGTCGGTACGGACATCAACGATCTCAGCTCACAGATGAATCGCCGGCAGACGGCCCTCGTCTCACGCCAGGCCCGCCTCGCCAGGCAGACCTCGGACTTCAAGGACTCGATGGGGAAATCATTCGGCAGCTGGAGGAAGCCGGCCGATCCGTGGGCCGGAGCGTCGGCGGCATTCGTCGCGAACAACAAGGCGCCCGGCATCGCGGGCTACACGTTCTAGGGCCCCCAACCTTGTGGCCGACCCCGACTACTTCGGTGACACCTACTCGGATCCATCCCTGCGGCGCCGCGGGGGTGCTGCGGTCGATGACGTAGAGGAAGCGCGGCATATCGGCCGCTCGAGGGCGTACATAAGCCAAGGCTTCCTGCCTCCAGCTCGAGACAGCCTGGGCGCCGGCGCCGACTATTTCAACGCGCCGACTGCTCCCAGGACCCGGCGGCCCGCTCCTGCAGGGCCCCTGGATAATCCAGTCTACAAGGATCTCCACGCCAAGCGCGAGGTCCTCACGCAGACCGAGGCGCTGTACCACAAGCAGCTCGAGGACTTCGACAAGGGTGAGGGCGCTGTGCTCCGCCCCGAGAGGGATCCCGCTACCGGCCGAGAGCTACGCCAGGGCGCCGCCCAGGCTCATGTCCAGTCCCTTGTGGACAAGTCCCAGGGTGATGCGACGACGGGCATGGTCCCCAAGGAGGTCCGTGACGCCGAGAAGAACCTGCGCCTCCTGCAGGAGAAACGTCAGCGCATAGCCGACGAAGCGTCTCGGGTGTCCCAGGCGCGCCAGTCCTTCGACCAGGACGTCTACATGCCGGCCCGCAGTGCCATGCTAGGAGGCGACGGATCCGCGGCGCCGGCGGCAGCTGCAGTTCCGACGCCGGCCTCGCCCGTCCAGGACTTCATGCAGCGCGACGGCGGGCCCGCCATCCGGATCCCTCAGGGCAGCATCTATGATCCGGCCGCGCCGCCGGGCCCTAAGAGCGGCGCCGGTGAGCCGACACCGACGCCGGCGGCCCCGAAGGTTGAGGCAGCTCCGAAGGCCCCGGCGCCACAGGATTCAGGATCAGACAGCCTGGAGCGGATCAAACAGCGCCACGATGAGTACCAGGCCACGCTCGATGCCGGCGGCGACAATCTCCGCCAGGATGTGCGCGATCGCCTCAAGGCCCAGGTCTCGATCCTCAACTCCAAGTTCCAGCAGGGAACGATGGAGCAGGCTGATCAAATCAATAGCCTGTTCGCCGGTCACATAACTGGTAAGGGCGCGGTCGGAGCGCCGGTGGATCCCAAGGCAGCTCAGGCCTACTTCGACAAGTACGCGGCGCTGGGAGATATCTATGCCCGCCACCAGGGCGCGGTGATCGACGCAGCCAACAAGCCGGCACTCCAGATCCCGCACCTGAAGGATAACGCTTCGGATTCGGAGCTCATGGCCGCCACGAAAGGCGCGGTCGACGGTCTGTCCGACGTCGCCAGCGGCCTAACCTCGCCGTCCAATGCGGTGCTGATCGGATCCCTGGGCGTGCTCGGACGGGCCGCGAAAATAGGCTACGCTCCGGCGCGCGCGATCCTGATCGCCGCCCAGGCTGAGTTCACGAAACAGATGGCCGAAGGCACCTACGAGGGAGGCAAGCAGTTCATCCAGGATATCCACGATCCCAACGTCTCGCTGCGGAAGGCGGCTGGCGATGCCACGAAGACCATCGCCAGCGCGGTCTTCACGGCCGGAACGGCTCATGGGATGGTAGGCGAGATCCGGGGCCCTGCAGGAGATCCCGCGGTTGGCGATCAGCCCTCACGCCCGGGCGGTGGTGCGAAGCCTCCGGGAGATATAGGCACACCAACGCCTCCGCCGGCGCCGCGGCCGCCTACGGATACGTCCGTGCCTCTGGACGATGAGCTCGGCTCGAGGATCTCGGCCCTGCGCAAGAAGGCCACAGATGCCGAGGCTCCGCCTCCTCCAGAGCCTCCTGGGACCCTGGATCACCGCGCGGCCGGCTACGATACCCGCGAGTCCTTCGACCAGGACTACCACGCCAAAGGCCAGCACGACGTCTTCGAGACGGCCGACGAGTTCCTGCGCCGGGTCTACTGCTCCAAGCTCGGCCGCGGCAACTTCTCAATCGCATGAAAGACAAATACGGATCCGAACATATAGCCTTCGACTGGGGTGGTGTCCTAAGTGATCGCCCGCTCATGTGGTTCCTGGCGGACAACCTCAGCTTTTGCGGCATCAAGGTTTCCATCATTTCGTGGTGTGGTCCCAATGATGCCGTCCGTTCTCAGGAGGGAAAGGATCGCCTGGCGGAAAGCGGGATCCCCTGGTCTAACATCATCGGCTTCGATCAATACGGTAGTGAGGACGGCATCATCGTCCCCGCCGACGCTCCCCGCTTCGACTACATGGTCGGTATCGGCAAGGTCCGGAAGATGCGGGAGATCGGGGCGACGGCGATCTTCGACGACAACCCCTGGGTCGTTCGTGCCGTCCAGGACTCCGGCCTCCAGGCGCTACAGGTCATTCGATGAAGGATGTCCAACAAGTCGTCTGCATGGTCATTGACGGGGGCCTGCACCCCGACTTCGCCGTGCGCCTAGCGCGAGACTTTGCGAAGGTGTATTACTACACGCCTCCGAGCGGCGGCGCATTTCAGACGATAAACGCCGCCACGATCGGAAAGGGGCTCGAGGGAATCGAAGTGGTGGACACGCCCTTCATCGAGGAGTTTAACCAGATCGACCTGTTCGTCGTCACTGACATTCACTTTGGGCCGCTTCAGGTCCATCTCGAGAGCCTGGGCAAGAAGGTCTGGGGGTCAAGGATGGGTGAGGAGCTCGAGCTCGAGCGTGCCGGCACGAAGAAGGCCATGCAGCGCGTGGGCCTTCCCGTGAACAAGTACAAGGTGGTGCGCGGCCTGGATGAGCTCCGGGCGTACCTGAAGGACAAGAAGGACGTCCACGTCAAGGTGAGCCGGTACCGCGGGACGTTCGAGTCCTTCATGGTTACCAACTTCAAGAACGTGGAGCCGCTCCTGGACAGCGTCGAGATGGACATCGGCCCCCTGAAGAACGAGATCGACTTCATCGTCGAGGATGATCTCCCAGACCGGATCGAGATCGGCATCGACGCCTGGACGGTCGACGGCGCCTGGCCGGAGAAGGTGCTCCTGGGTATCGAGGTCAAGGACGCCGGCTACGTCGGGGTGTTCAAGCCCTGGGCCGAGATCCCTGAGCCGGTCCGCCGGTGGAACGAAAAGATGAGTCCGATCCTGGCGAAGTACGGATACAAGGGATCCATCTCCACAGAGAACCGGATCGGGAAGGACCTGGTGCCGCACATGATCGACGCCACCTGCAGGTTGCCGTCTCCTCCCAGCGAGCTCTTCGCGGAGTTCTACCTCAACATGCCGGAGATCGTTTGGAAGGCGGCCAACGGGATCATGGTGCTGGCGCGGCCGGCGGCCAAGTTCGGCGTCGAGGCGATCATCAAGTCCAGCTGGGCTGTCGACAAAAACTGGCAGCCGATCGACTTCCCGTCCCAGCACCGCAAGCGGATCAAGCTGCACTGCGGGTGCAAGATCGACGGCCGCTACTACATCGTCCCCCAGACCTACCAGCTCGAGGAGATCGGCGCCGTCGTGGGCTGGGGTGACACGATCGAGGACGCGATCGCCGACGTGAAGAAGATCGCCGACACGATCGAGGGCTACGGCATCAAGGTTCGCACGGACGCCTTTGCCGACGCTCAAGGGGAGATGGACAAAACGAATGAGATAGGGCTAAAGATTTTCTAATGCCCGAGCTTTTCCTACCTGAAGTAGAGGTATCCCTGGATCCCAGCGAGACAGGGCTGCACGGCTGCCTAGAGCCTTTGCTCGACGATCCACCTGAAGGAGAGGAAGACGATGGCGAAGATTGATTGCCCGAATATCAGCCTGCCGGCCTGGAAGGGCCTGGTCGACCAGTTGGGCCCCGAGAAGGCCTATGCCGCCTATTTCCGTAACGGCAACGAGATCCCGGACCTGAGCAAAGCCCATAATGACCTGAGCAGCCGGCCCGGATCATACAACGGGCCGGCGGACGCGCGGCCGGTTGAGGAGCAGTACAAGGGCCTGCCCGCGTCTAAGGGAGGGAAATATATCTCAACCGACGTGGCCCGCAGGATCATCCCTGGCTATGATCCGATGAACCCCACGGCCACCAACGGTGTAGCCTCGGAGATCACCGAGAAGGCTTACACCCAAGCCCTGTCAGACCAGACCACCAAACAGGTTGAGATGTTTGCCGGAGGATCCGGATCGGGTAAGTCAGGAATGCTCGCGAAGATAACCGCGCCCAACACCCTCATCTACGACGGCCTGTTCTCGAGCAAAGATTCCCTCGACCGTCTCGATCGTACGGTGGCCACGGGAAAGCCGGTAGCGCTCACTTATATCCACCGTCCCATCGAGGATGCGATCGGCGGTATGTTTCGGCGCGCGCGCAAGGATGGGGCCACTCAGCCGATCGTACCGGCCGACGTCGTCGCCAAGGGGCATTTCAACTCGGCCGATAACTTCCTTCAGGCTTACGATAAATATAAGGACAACCCCAACGTGAGCTTCCGGGCGTTTGACAATGGCCGCGGAGAGGGTAAGGCTGACTTTGCCGATAGCCCGATCGACTTCGTAAGGAAGCTGGTGGCTGACCGGCCATCCCGAGAAGAGTATTATGAACGTGCCCGATCCCATCCTGAAGTCCCAGGCCTCTCCGACGCCGACCGAGCAACATACCTCGGAGCTAGACCCGTTCGGGAAGCTGCTCCTGGACAGCCTGAACAAGGCAACGCTGGAGGATCCGTCCCCGACGTACCCGGAGCGCCAGGTGATCGTCCCGCCGGCGACGTAGCGCCTGGCGTTGACACGCCCGCGCCAGCGGACCAGCCTCCGGCAAATGCACCACAAGCACCCACTCAAGGCGGCGGTGAAGCATCACACGATGGCGGCCGCGCCGGTGGATCGGCACGCGGTCAACCCGACAGCGAAGGGAACGCCGGCGTTCCAGGCGGCCCACACGGGGAGACCCCAGGGGTACTTCAACCAGGGCCAGCAGCCGGGCCGGGCAGCCTCGACGCTTCAGAACGATCCGACGTCCGATCCGGCGCAGTAAGCGGGGCTCCTGGGATATCACCAAGGAGCGTAGCCGGCGGGGTTCCAGTCGTCGAGTTCCCTGTCGAGAAACTCAAACTCTCGAAGGACGTACCCCAATTCAAGGCGAACGCCAATGAGCGGGGAGTTGTTGAGCCGCTGGCAGGATCCTACGATCGCCGCGGCGGTGGGGCCCTGCAGGTATGGCAGCGATTGAACGGGGATTACGAGGTCATCTCCGGAAGGCACCGTTTTGACCTGGGGCTGCGGACAGGGGAGAAGACCCTGCCGGTCCAGATATATAGGGAGTCCGAGGGGTTTGACAAGATGTCGGCCGCGCGATTGGATGCGGAGCTAAATATACGGGACGGAAATGGATCAATCGCCGACTACTCCAGCTACTTCAGGCACTCCGGCATCACCGACGCGGATGCCCAAGCCCGCGGACTTCTGGCGCGAACAAAGGGCAAGACCGGATTTCAAATTGCGCGAGACTCGAGCGAGGACACTTTTGCTCTCCATCAGGCCGAGCGCCTCTCAGACGACGCAGCCAGCTCCATCTCCCGCGCCGCGCCCGGTGACGCAGGCCTCCAGGGCGTAGGCGCCAGGGCGGTCCTCGAGGGCAAGTCGGCCGCCTTCGCTGAGAACCTGGTCCAGGCGGCCCGGCTGCGCTCCGGTGGATCCTCGGGAGCTGAGAGCGGCGATCTCTTCGCCTTCGATGATTCGGCGATGAAGGAGATGGAGGCCCAGGCCAAGCGCGCCCAGCAGGCCCAGCAGGCCATACGGGAGCAGATCTCGGCCGCCCAGGGCGCCGCCAGGAATCCCGTCATGGCGAAGAAGCTCGGGGTCGACGTGAAGGATCCGGCGGCCGTGCAGGGCAGGATCAACAAGCTGAAGGCCGACCTCGAGCGCTGGCTGCATTGGCCGACCCAGGAGGACCTGGTAGCCAAGACCCGGGATCCGATGTTCGACCCCAGGAGCGAGACGGCCGCCTTCCCAGGCCTGGTCTCTGGCCGGGCCGCGGAGGCCTGGGCTGACGACGTCATCAAGTCAAAGGCCGGTCAGGTGTCCGGCGGCATTGATCCCGAGTACATCGCGGCGTTCGCTATCAAGGGTGCGGCGATCATCGAGCGCGGGATCCGTGACTTCGCCTCCTGGTCCGCGGAGATGGTGAAGGAGTTTCCGACGCTCACGGCCGATGCCCTGCAGAAGATCTGGGCCCAGGTGAAGGCCAACGGCGCTGAGGTACCGGACAATCCCAAGCCGCGGCCGACTGCAGAAGATGGGACTCGCTTCCGCAGCACACCGGACACCGAGCGCGAAGGGCAGCGCGCCGCCGGCGTGGATCCCACGGTCGATCGGCAGACCTACCAGGTGCGCGCAAAGAGCGAGGCTCGAGCGGCCGCGCGGGTCCTGATCGACCTCAGTGGCGCGGAGAAGGCCCGGGAGATGTCCAGGGATCCGGACTCGCAGCTGCCTCAGGATATCCGCGGTGGTATCTTCATTGAGCTCGCGGCCGATGCCGACAAGCGGATCCGGGAGGCCAAGAAACCCGAGGAGCGCGCGGCCGCGATCCGCGACCGCCAGGCCTTGAGCTCGAGCGAGGCTGTCGAGAATACTGGCCTCGGCCAGAGGATCTCCATGCTGGGGGAGCTCAACAAGAACACCCGCGCCGGCGTCACCCAGGAGTACCTGGACCAGACCGATCGACGCCAGCAAGGGGAGTTCGGCCAAGACGGTCAGAAGGCCGCCGGCGACTTCGCGAAGGCCACGAACGATATCAACGCCGGCGCCGTGGACCCGGCGATCGCCGCGGTGAAGCCCAGGATCGCAAAGGTGAAACTCAGCGGGCCGATCTGGGACAAGTACCGGGAGGATGCCGCCACGCGCCTTGCGGATCTCGTGGAGTCCAAGGCCGAGCCCCCGAAGGATAAGGCTCCCCTGCAGGAGTTCACCCAGCGCATCGTTGAGGAGATCCGCGGCCGCATCAAAGGCCTGCTCCCGAACAAGGAGCCGGTTGAGTCCGCCTCGCCGCTCGCCATCCTGGCCGAAGCCATGCGCAACCCGGAGAAGTACAAGCAGGTGGTGGACTCGGTGCGCAAGGAGTTCGTCGATCGCTTCGGTGAAGGCAGCCCGCCGGTCGACCTGATCGACACGGAGCTGGGCAACATGGATCTGAGGCCGTACTCCAATCGGATCCTCGACCAGGTCACACGCCAGGCCCACGAGGAAATGCAGACCTCGGTAGCGAAGATCGCCCGCACACACTGGACAAAGGCGGACCGAGTCAACCGGGATCTTGCGGAGGCTCTCGTGACCGGCCTGAGGCTGAAGCCGGAGGATGCTCACATGCTGGCCGATGACCTGCAGAAGAGGATGGACGAGCTCACGCAGGCGGCCAGGTCCAAGGCGATCTGGCAGCTCATCGAGCGCGCCCAGACTCCGCGGGCTAAGAAGATCCTCTCCACGCTCGAGAAGACGGTGAATCTAAACAACCTGGGCGCGCTCACCGAGGCCACGGCCAGGGACGCCGTGGCGAAGCAGCTGGGCCTACCTCACGTGGACAGCGCGGATCTCGATCGCCTGGGGCAGCTGGCAGACAAGGTCGAGACCGCTCCGAATGTCGCGGCGAAGGCCCGGGCGACGATCAACCTGGCCAAGGAGCTCCGAGACCTGCAGCGGCCGGGAAAGTGGAAGGATGCGATAGACACCGGGTTCTCGATGCTCTACGCGAATCTCCTCTTCTCGAAGACGATCGCCGTGAAGTCGATCGCCGACGTGACGAACACGATCTCGCGCGTCGGCTCGGCCGCCCTGGCGAATCCTCTGGACGCCGGCACTGTCGTACACGCCTGGCTGGACAGCATGGGCATGGGATGGGAGCAGGCGAAGTCCGTGATCCAGCGCGGCAAGGGCGGCGCCGGCTACTCTCCAGAGATGGGCGGGTACCGATCGGCCGGCTCGGATCCCTGGCATCTCAGCGGCCTCGAGGGGAAGAATCTACCCCTGACCGGCGGCCGCGTTCCGCTCCCGCACAAGTACGTCCCCCGGATCTACAAGGCGATCGAGTCGATCTTCTACTACCCCGCGCGAGAGGCCTACGCTCGCCTGGTGGCCACGAAGCTCCTGCAGAAGGATGGGTACCGCGGAGCGGAGCTCCGGCGCAAGGTGCGCGATACGCTCGGGATCTCCCCGGACCAGTTCCAAAACTTCCGGCTGCAGGCGGAGCGCGAAGGCTTCACTGGCGACGACGTGGGCCTGCGGGTCGGCAGCCTGGTTGAGCAGCACCGGGTCAAGAACGCGCCGGAGGCCTCGGATCAGAGTCAGAGGTTTGCCGAGGAGACGGTCTTCAAGCAGGAGCCGAAGGGCATCGAGGGTGTGATCTACCGCAGCGGCCGCGACCTGGCGTCAAAGGTCACGATCGCCGGCGTGCCGGTCCTCAAGCCATTCATGCTCTTCATGAAGATCCCGACGAACGCCTTCTCGATGTCGGCGGAATACACTCCGATCGGGATCAAGCGGGCGCTCATGGGGACCAGGGATGCCGGCACCGGCGAGAGGATCCCGCCGACTACCCAGGAGAGAAACCAGATGCTCATCCGCGGCACCGCGGGATCCCTCATGATGGGGGCGCTGGTGGCGGCCGTGGTCAACAAGAGCAACGACGGGCACTTCGATGTCACCGGCCGCGGGCCCAGCCAGCCGAACAAGCGCAAGCAGCTGCAGCAGGCCGGCTGGATCCCGTATAGCTTCCGTGTCGCCGGCGGGCCCTATATCAGCTACGCGCATAGCCCGCTCATGATCCCGCTGTCGTTTGTCGGCAACGTGGCGGACATGTACCGCTATGAGAAGGAGACGCCGCAGTCGGACTACCTCATGGGCTCGAGGCTGGCTCAGGCCGGAATGCGATCTGGATTCTCGGTCCTGGATCTCCCGATGCTTCAGGGCATGTCCCAGCTCCTCGACGGGATCCGCGGCCGCTCGAGCGTCGCAACCTTCAACCGTTTCCTCGCCGGCACGGCAACGTCGACGGTCCTGCCGAAAGGCCTCATGGAGATCGACCAGGCCTTCGACCCGAAGGAGTACGATCCCACGCCCGGGCGCCTGGGGCAGCTCGAAAGCCAGGTCCCGTTTGCCCGGCGCCTGGGCGAGCAGCAGCTCGGGCCCACAGGCGAGCCGCTGACCTATAGCCCTATCCAGAGATTCATGAGCCTCGAGGTACCGGGGATCGCAAAGACCCTGTCAGACAAAGGGGTCTTCATCACGAACGAGCCGCGGCCGTCGATAGGTTCGGGCAACTCCAAACGCCCGGCCACCGCGGCCGAGTACCAGCGCTACCAGAAGGAGGCCGGCGCCGAGATCCTCGAGAAGATCCGCGGCGCCATGCCGGAGTTGAATGGCATGGACCAGAAGCGGGCACAGGAGCGCGTGGACCAGATCGTCCGAGATGCCAGGTACGCCGCCCGGATCAACCTGGAGAACGCCGGCACCCCTTAGGCTTGAAATTGCTGGCCAATAGCGTAAGCCAAATCCGATGCCCCGTACGACAAACTTCGTCCTGAACCAGGAGCAGGAGAATCGGCTGACCCAGTTCATCGACAACAAGTACGAGGCGCTGAAGCAGGATAACCTCGAGCGCCTGGTCCTGGACGCCCAGGCCTGGAAGCGCTACAACCTCGAGGTCAAGGAGCGGGATTCGCTCAACCAGGAGATCTACAGCCTGTCGAATATCCCGGTGCCGGTGTACGCGATGATCATGGAGCATTTCGTTTCGCGCTCCGAGGACTCGACCACTGGCGACAAGCCCTACTTCCATTTCGACGCCGTCGGCGGATCCCAGGATCGGGCGATGGCCTATGACCGGTACTTCAACTGGAAGCTCGATGAGATGGGCCGGGTCCACGAGTCCCTCCAGGATGACCAGCTCCCCACCTTCATCCAGTGCGCGAGCTTCCTGAAGGCGGTATTCAAGCGGGAGACGATCGGATGGATCGACCACGACAAGCAGGTCCTCCACGATCGGAACACGAGGCAGCCGATCGAGATCCTGAATCACGGGCCGATAATCAAGGACGAGGACGGATTCACGCCGCAGCTGGATCCCGTTGGCGGCATCCGCGGCGCCTTCGGGGCGAAGCCTGAGGAGCGCCTCCATCTCAACGCGGATCCCACGTTCGTCATGGACGAGTCCAAGCACTACTGGGACAAGCCGCCGGCGGGGCTCAAGCGGACGGAGAACATCTACACCGGGGCGAAGAGCGAGAACATACCCTACGATCGGATGCTCGCCCCGATGGATGCCGAGTCCTTCGATGCGGCGGACACGGTGATCGAGATCCAGGACCGGGACTTCAACTGGTTTCAAAATAACTGGATCGAGAGACCGTTCCTCAGGTGGGCGGATTTCGTAGGCAAGTTCAGCATCGGCGACACCACGTCGAAGGCAGCCAAGGACAGCCCGACCCAGAGCACTCAGACCGGCACCGTTACCCCGGTGGCCAACGACACGGTCAATCCCGTGCGCAAGGTCTATGAGTGCTGGATCCGCCGTGACGTAATGGGCAACGGGACACTGCCACCCCAGGACTTCGTTTGCTGGTACGACGTGGAGACCAAGGTGCTCGTGTACTACGAGTGGTTGGCGAAGGTCTGCCCGGACATGAAGCGGCCGTACACGGTCACGGCTATCCGCAAGATGCCGAAGCGCTGGTGGGGAAAGAGCATCTGGCAGGTGGGTAAGCCTATCTTCGAGTCGATCGACCGCCTGTTCAACGGCGAGTTCTTCCGCGCCATCCAGCAGGCCAACCCCCCGAAGGGCGGAGATCCGAACGCCGCGGTCGAGGAGCCGCGGGACATCGGCGCGGATCCCACGAAATACTGGGAGCTGAAGAAGGGCCGCAACATCAAGGAGCTCCTCGAGTACGCCACAGTCCCGGATACCAACGCCCGGAGCCAGATGATCCTCGAGTACCTGGTGTACTGGCTGCAGCTGTGGCTCGGGATCTCGAACCTGGCCCAGGGCGACTACCAGGCGGTCAACACGAACGCCACGAAGTACGGGATACAGAAGACGCTTGCGGAGAGCTCGATGCTCGGCCGGCGCTGGATCCGCCGGCTGATCTCATCCTGGGAAGAGCACATCACGAAGCTCGTCCTCATCACCGTTCAGACGCTCCCGCAGAACCAGAAGGAAACCTACGAGTACACCGAGGGTGACCAGCGCAAGAGCGCGCTGATCCAGGCGATCGACATCAAGCAGCTGACGATTCACGTCTCGATAGTCATGGGCCAGAACCAGGAGGAGAAGGACATCGAGCGGGCCAAGACCGCCCTGGACGTCCAGGAGAAATACTTTGGGCAGATCAACCCGCAGGTCCGGCTTGTCATGCGGCCGCTGCTCGTGGAGATCCTGGGCGACCTGGGGTACGACAATCCCGAGGACCTGCTACCGATCACTGCGGCGCTGCCCGTGGATCCGGCGATGCTGGGCGGCGGCGAGGGTCAGCTGCACAAGGCCGTGGCTGTCGCCGCCGGCGCCGCGGATCCCAACTCCGGGGTGCCGATCCCTCAACCCCCTGAAGCCGGAGGCAAGAAATGAGCACACCGAAGGAAGAGCGAGACTACGTGAAGGACATGGCCGAGCTGCAGAAGCTCAAGGATTCCGACGGCTGGAAGCTCGTGAGCGCCACCGCCCAGGCTGCGTTTGTTGATTTGACAGCGATCATCCTCGACCCTAAGACCCCGATCAGCGAAGTCGACGGACTGAGGCAGGCAAGGGGCCGCCTCGAGGAAGACTTCCTTCCAGAAAAGCTCCTAACCAATCTCCTAAAACGAACCAGGCCCGCAGCTGAGGCTCAAACCCAGCAGGCCTTAGGACGCAAATCGTGAGCACCCCTCCGCAAAACCAGGTCAAGTCCTACATCGGGTTCACGCCGACGGGTGGCAACCCGAGCTATAGGACGCAGCGCTCCAGCGACCAGGGCCGACTCGGCGGCGCCCCGTTGAATATCGGCAACGACCAGGAGGAGATCTCGATCTACGCCTATCTCTTCCGGAACCTGAATGCCGCGGCCGTATACATCAACATCTTCGCGTTGCCGGCGGAGCAGGTTAAGGCCGGATCCATCCCGATCGGCCGTATAGAAATACCTGGCACGTCGAATCCCCCGAACCAGCTGATCGGTCCGATGCTCTTCACGCCGTACTACTACGGCCAGGCGGGTATGTCCATGACCGCCTCCACTATCGACGCGGACGGAAGCGCCGTCGGCAACGCCCCCGCATCTCCCGTCTACTTCGAGCTCGTCATCGCCTAACCATCCTCCACCCATGAAAAATCGCCTCCTGTCCTTCCTGCTTCTCTTCGTCGTCCTGCTCTGCGCCTGGGTCACGCCGGCGCGCGCGCAGCTCACCCCGGTCAACATAACAACCGGCGGCACGTACCCGCTGACCGCCGGCGAGTTCGCCGTGGTCACGCCGGCTTGCTCCGGCGCCGTCACCTTTATCCTGCCCCTGCAGCCGGTGGGAAGCTCCGCCGTCAAGGTCAAGAACCAGAGCCAGCAGCAGGATACGATCTCCGGCCCGATCTACTCGACCGGCGCGGTTACGTCGATGTTCCTCAACCCGGGACAGATGGCCACCTTCGACTCGGACGGCGTCTACGAGGACACCTATCTGCCGCAGAACCTCATCGACACCTACACGCAGCGCCTCGGGGGTTCGGCCTACAATCTCACCGTCACGAACGCCGCGATCGTCGGCGGCACCACAAGCCCGGTGATCCAGATCGGAAACACCGACGCCGGTTGGTACTGGGTCTTCGCCTCGGTGGTGACCTACAAGAATGCCGCCACCTATGCCGCGCAGCAGTTCGAGACCTTCCAGGTGTTCCGAACGAACAACACGATCGGCGCGATCGCTGGCACCGGCGTCTCCAATCCTATCGGTCCGATCACGACGATCACCGACTCGGCCGGGGCGATCACGCTGCCGCCGGTCCTCGTCTACCTGAACGGCTTGGACATCCTCACTATCTACGGCCAGGTGAGCGCAACGCCGGCGGGCAACATCCAGGTCACGGCAGCGAATATCCTGGCGGTTAGGTGGCAGTAATGCGCTGGCTGCGGATAGCAGCGGCCGCGCTCCTGGGCGCCTGCGTGGCGCGGGCCCAGGTTGTAGTCCCGATCACCGTCACCAAGGCCTCGGGTACGAACGTACTCAACGGGCCGATCGTCATCCAGCCCAGCGGCACGGGCCTGCAGGCTGGCGTCGGGGCCACGGTTGATTTCACAGGCGCCACACTGTTGGGATTTCCAGGGGGCGGTACCGTGAACACCTTCTCGGCCGGGACACTGTCTCCGCTCTTCACTACTAGCGTAGCGAATCCCACGACGGCGCCGGCACTGACATTCAACGCTTCCACCGCTGCTCAAAATGCCGTCCTGGTAGGCCCTGTCAGCGGCGGCACAGGAGCATACAGCTTCCGGCTTCTACAAGCTGCGGACATCCCGTCGCTATCCTACCAGCCCCTCGCCACGAACCTGACCAGCCTCGCCGGCCTGTCCTACGCCTCCCTGTCCTTCGTGAAGATGAGCGCGGCCGGCACGTTCTCCCTGGATACAAACACCTACCTGACCTCCAGCACGGGCGTCTCGTCGATCGCCGGGACGGCAAATCAGATTACCGCCTCTGGTTCCACCGGCTCGGTCACGCTCGCGCTCGCGTCGCCACTCCTCGCTCCCGGACTGATAGAGCACACCAACGGCGGCAGCACGACGCCTTCCAGTGTATTTGCCGGAGCTACGACGACCGGCCTTTATTGGGCCAACCCCGGCATAGGGTTCACAGTGGCCGCAACGAGCATCGGCACTATGACGTCGACCGGCTTGAACGGCATGGCTGTAGGAGCGACGACGGCGAGCACGGGAGCGTTCACGAGCCTGTCAGCGTCGAGCGGGCTCACCGTGTCGTCGGGGAATGTCGGCATCACGTCCGGCAATGAGACGATCACCGCCGGGAACCTGACTATTTCGGCAGGCACGATCTCCGCAACTGACGTCTTGACGGTAACCAGTGGCACGACCAACGAGCTTTCAGCAACTATTAACAATTCTTCCACTGTTTCTAGTTTCACCGGGAGCATTAATGCGGGTTTATTCACGGCGGCTCCTGCGTCTACGAACACCCAGAATTGGACAGCTGGAGCCTTTAATTCCTCTAGTTTGGGAATGGCCGCGGTTGTAGCCAGGGTGGGATCAAATAGCGCGGCAAGCGGCACCGTCACGATGGCAGCGGCCTCAGTCGCCGTATTTGCGTTTGGTAGCAGTTTAACGACCACAAATTTAATTGGGTTCTTCAATCCGAGCGGGGCATTAACAAGTACCTTTGGTTCAATTTACGGCGCCTATATCGGCGCGCAGACGGGGACGATTACGAACGCCGTCGGCATCGCTGTCGCCACGCAAACCGGAGGGGGCACCGGCAACGCTGACATCATCTTCGGCACCGCAGTCACGCCGTCACTCCCCAGCGGCAACGTCGGCCTCTACCAGCAGGATGCCTACGCGAACACCCTTGCAGGTATCACGAATTTCACGAGCGGCACCGCCTCAACGACGACCGGCACAGGCTCAGTCGTTGTCACGGGGGGCGTCGGCATCAGCGGCGCAGTCAACATCGGGACGACGCTGACTGCGACCGGCGGCGCGTCCTCGCTCGCCAACACGTCCATCGCGGGTGCCGCGGCCACGACCGCGTTAACGATCACCCAGACGGCCCGCACGTCCGGTGTGCTCCCTTACGTCAAATATACCATCCCGACCGACACCGCCCAGACCGCCTCCACGGAGTCGCCTGGGATTCAGGGCGTCACCGGGACGCGGACTTGGGCCACCACGGGCACAGTTGCCCTCCAGCGCGAAATCTACTGGCCCGGCCCGACCTACGCCAGCGCCTCAGCCTCTCAGACCTTCACCGATGTTTTCAACACCTATTGGGACAAGCCGATTCAGGGGTCGAATGCGGTATTTACTCGGTCTCACACGCTGGGAGTTGTCGATTCTACGTCGGCGGCTTCGTCGATCACGGGCGCCGTCGTAATCGCTACCACGCTCGGCACGACGGCCACGAGCGTCGGAATTGGCGGGGGCAACATCAACGCAGGAGGCGGGATTACGGGGGCAACGGTAACATCGACTGGAGCGTTGACTGCAGGGGCGACGGCGATCACAGGAGCAGCAGCAACTACGGCCCTGACGATAACCCAGACCGCCCGGACCTCCGGCGTCCTTCCCTACATCAAATGGACGATCCCGACCGACACGGCCCAGACGGCTTCGACGGAATCTCCAGGCTTGCAGGTCGTGACCGGCACGAGGACCTGGGCGACGACAGGCACCGTTGCCCTCCAGCGCGAGAACTTCTTTGCGGGCCCCACCTACGCCAGCGCCTCAGCCTCTCAGACCTTCACCGATACCTTCACGCTCTATGCCACGCCGCCCGTCGCAGGAGCCAACGCCATCTTCACGCGCGGGCACACGCTCGGCATCGTGGACCCGACCAGCGCCGCAAGCGCGATCACCGGAGGCCTGGTGGTGGCAACGACGCTCGGCACGGCGGCAACGTCGGTCGGTATCGGCGGCGGCAATGTGAATGCCGGCGGAACGATCACTAGCGGTACCACGATTACCGCAGGATCTACGATCACCACGGCCGCCGGCGTGACTAACGCTGCCGGCGTCTGGAACCTTGGAGCCCTTCGCTCGAGCACCGCCCTCGTGACGTCCACAACCCAAGTCATTCAGATTGCCGTGGGCGGCACCCTCTTCTCGCTCATGACCTGCACAACCAATCCTTGATGCCATGAAAATCATCGCCCTCCTAGTGGCGCTTCTCGCCACCACGCTGGCCTCGGCCGGCCAAACGACTGTCACCAACCCCACCGCGCCGCAAGCTGCCACGCAGTCCGCAGCCTACCCGTTCCAGATCGTATTCAACATCAATACAACCAACGGCGCGATCACCGCCCTCACGGCGACGGAGTACTTCCGTACCGATGTTACAGTCGGCGGAGTGGTCACGGCGCAGCCCCCGGCGCCCTTGGCGTTGAACCTCGACTTCCTAGGCACCGGCTCCAAGACGATCACCGTCCTCGGTCAGACGTTCACCTACGCCCAAGTGTGGACCGCTCTCAATGCCGTGCTCAATCAGGAGCGCACCGCGCAGGTTGCCGCAGGGCCTTAATAGGTGTTGACGCATATATCGGCCTCCATATAGATCGCGGGAATGATCCGATATATTGCTACCCTCGCGCTGGCCCTAACCCTGTCCTTCACCGCCCGCGCTGCCGATACGGTCAAGCTGCGGGCCCTCGAGCTGAAGGATCTCTCGGTATCCTTCACGGATCCGACCACCGGACACCAGGTCTCGATCCCCGTTCACTACGCCGACCTGGTGCGCCAGGTGCTGCTCACGGCGCCGGCCAACGGCCGCGGCACCGACGACGTGGTCCGCTCCGTCGAGGTCTGGGAGCCGATTAAGAAGATCATCGACCAGAAGGGCACCCGGGTCCTGCTCTCGGATTCCGACTACCAGTTTCTCCTCCAGCACATCAACGGCTTCAACTGGGGCGGAGCGCCCGACATCCAGGAGACGATCGCCGACTTCATCAAGTACGTGCGCGGCCTGAAAGAGGCTGAGTTTCCCGTGTCTGATCCCAAGACCTGAGCCATGAACTCCAACCAGCTCCGCATCGCCGCAATGGCCGTCTACTTCGTGATTGGTGTCCTCGTTGCGTTGAACGTGCTCACCGAGAAGCAGGGCTTCGAGATCCTGGCGGCCGCGGTCGGCGCCAAGGAGTTTGGCCAGCAATACCTCACGCCGGCCACCAACCAGCGCACGCCGGACGTTGTACCGCCTAAGGCGCCCTGATCCCTTCCTCATGAAAATCAAAACCATGCTAGTCCTCGCCGGGAGCCTCGTGCTCGTCGGCTGCGCCGGTATCGCCGCCGCCGAGTCCATCAAGGCCGTCTCCGAGATTGCCGCCACCAATGCCGTCCAGAACGGCGACCTGACCGCGGCCCAGCTCTCGACGCTGGCCACGGATCTCGCCGCCCTCCCCCAGACGCCGCTCCCCACCGCGGACAACAAGCTGATCGCCGGCATCATCACGCAGGCCACGAAGCACAAGGCGGCCACGCCGACCGATGCGTCGGTGGTTGACGCGCTCAACGGTGTGCTCGGGGATATCCAGGGCAGCCGGCCGCCGACTCCCGCCGACGGCATCGCCTGGGCGAACCTTCAAGACGCCGTGCTAGGCTTCAAGAAGGCCGGTACGTTGCTCGCCACGCCGTAAGGTGCCGGCATCGCCGCTCACGCTTCTTTGCGCCCGGCTCCAGGCGAAAGCCTACGATCCGGGCTTTTTAGCGACTGGTATACAGGATCTCAGCGAGTTTGGGCTGACCAAGACCCACACTATTTGGGCAGACGATCCGAGGGTTGGAAAGGTCCGCCACGGGCATATCAGCATGGCCGCGTTTGGCGTCACCGGCATCCGCGTCTTCTGGACCTTTGACGGCACCCTGGTCCCCAAGGGATCCTTCGTGGAGTGGTTAGATGACTTCGATGTGTTCCTGGTGGCGAGTCCCTGGAACCCCGGAGACCGTGTCCACCGGGGCATGCTGCGGTTTTTCCAGAGCATGAGCGTGGTCGACGACGCCACGGGGGTTGAGCTCCCCATCCTGGACTTCATTGCGGCCAATCCTGGGCTCGCCAAGGGGGCCATCTACACCGGCCATAGCCTTGGGACCTTCACGGCGACATGCGCCTGCCTGGAGGGTTCCGGGGGCGCCCTGATCCTCTTCGCGCCGCCCAGGCCTGGGGACAAGCCCTTCCGGGAGTCGGTGTTCAATGCTCTGCGGGACGCCGGCGGGATCCTCGAGAGCTACGCCAACCCCAACGACGCGGTCCCCAGGGTGCCGATCACCCTCAACTACCCCTGGCACTTCTTCGACTTCTGGCCGGTCGTCGACTCGACCCATCTGCGGCCGGATCTTGTGGATCCTCCCATCCCCTCGGACTGGGCCTCGAGCCATCACATGCCCAACTACCTGGCGCTCCTCGAGGCGATGCCCTGAGACTACGTCTTTTGACGTAGCCGCCTAGTTTTTGCATCTTGCACGCCTGGGGTGAATACCCCATTGGTGGGGTATCTAAATGTCGCGCTCCCACGCACAATACCCCACGGAACGGGCGTACACGGAACGGGCGTACGAGGCCGGGGTCGTTCGTCGCATGATAGGATCGCGCGGATTCCTGTGGGTCCTGGGCGCCGTCGGAATGGTATTCCTGACACTTCTCGCGCTCGGGGCCGAGGCTTGGGTCCAGAAGCAGGCGGCCCTCGCGCCGGAGATCGTCGCTGCCAAGGCCGACGTGGACACCCTGAAGGTGGCCGTGAACGTCCTCAAGAACCAGTCCGATGCCCACACCAGCCTTCTATCCCAGTCGGCCATCGAGCAGGCCCGGGCGGCCGCCCTACAGGAGAGGATCTTCACCGCCATCAAGGGTGTCAGCGACGGCGTTCATGCCCTGGACGTGAAGATCGCCACGGTCGACCAGAAGGTCGATGACTTGAAGGACCAGCGGAAGTAGGGAACCAGCGCCCGGCCGGGCGTACAAAGGGGGATGCTCACCCTTGCCGATATCAGCGGCCGAGATGTCGGCTCGCTCCTCATCCAGCTCCTTATCGCCGGCGTGGTCTTCTACCTGGTGGTGTGGCTGATCGGCTGGATCGGGATCCCGGCGCCCGTCGACAAGGTCATCAAGGCGATCATCGGGATCGCTCTGGTCATCTACCTGGTGAACGTCCTGGCCGGCCTAGGCGGCCATGCCTTCATCCACTGGTAAGCTCGCGGTCCCTGAGGTCAGCCAGGCGCAGCTCGGTAGCCATCGAGGCCTCCTCCCTGGTGAGGTCCCGGACGTCCTCCATCGCCACCCCCAGCTTCCGCAGGAAGTTGAGCTGCCGCGGTGACCCCAAGTTGTCGCCCAGGCGCTTCAGGATCTTGACCGTCCAGGCCCGGGCGTGACCCCGGTACTTGATCGCGGAGGTATCGACGCCCTGCTCATGCAGGAAGCGCAGCTGCCCCTCAGTCGCCGGCAGTTGGTCCCATTCCGTAGCAGGCTCCCACAGGGCCAATTCCGTGTCTCCCAGGCCCGTCGCCAGAGCGAGGGGATCAAAGACCTGGGCCATCTTGTTCTGGTGCTTCCTGGCGGCATTGGCGAGGCCTACCAGTAGGTCCCTGGTTGCCTCGACCTCGAGATCCAGGAGGTCGGTGGCCTTGGAGGTATCGGCCGCCTTCATGAGATCCCGGACCTCAGGCCTGCCGGTCACGAACTCCACGGGGCTTGCCAGGTCGGCACGGTGCCAGAGGAAGTCGAGGATCAGCATGTTCGGCTTGGCCGACGCGGCGATCGCCGCCACGCGCTCGGCGGCCGTCTGCAGCCCGTCGATGACACCAGGGAGCACTCGAGTCCCGCGGCCGTAGGCCTGCTTTATGAGGCTCAGGATCTTGGTCACCCGGAGCATGCAGCAGCAGTCGACGTCTGGGATGTCGACGCCCTCTGTCATGAGCATTGCGTTGCAGGCCACGGATCCAGGGCCCGCGGCCCGGAACGCTGCCATCTTCTCCGCGCGGTCCTCGCAGTAGCCGGAGATGAAGGTAGCATTCATGCCCTCGCGCTGCAGTGCGGCCGCGAGCTGCTTGGCCGAGTCGACGGACGGAAGCCAGATGATCGTCTTCCGGTCCCTGGCCTCGATCGCAACCTGGCGCGCGATCTCGCCCAGGAGCGGATTCAGGCGCTCGGCAATCTGCTTCGCATCGAGATCCTTTCCGGACATCTCGACGGTGGACATGTCGATCTTGAGCGGGAGCGTCTTCACCAGCGGCCGCACCAGGTACCCGTCCAGGACCGCCTCCTTGAGGCCGTAGCTGAAGGCCCGGACCTGGAAGAACCGGCCCAGGCTGCGGCCGTCGCCGCGGTCCGGCGTGGCCGTCACGCCCAGGATCTTCGCCTTGTGCTTAAACGGGACGCCAGGCTCCGGCATCCGCCAGGACTCCTCGAGCGAACATTCCCCAAAGTGGAAGTAGCAACAGATCTTCTGGTATCCCGGCGCCATGATCCGGTGGGCCTCGTCCACGATGACCAGGGCGAAGTGATCGTCTGGAAACCCGAGTAGCCTGGCGTCCTTCTGCAAGGTCTGGATCGACGCCACCACAACCATAGCGTCCAGACTCGCGCGGTTCTCCGCCTTCTCGAGATCCGACTCGAGGCCTGTGAACTTCATGAGCTTCTCCTGGGCCTGGCCGAGCAGCTCGTCGTTGTGAGCCAGGATGAGGACACGGCCGCCGCGCTTGACGACGGCCGCGGTGACCAGGCTGAAGAGAGCGGTCTTGCCCGTGCCGGTGGCCGCCTCCCCGAGCTGCCGGCTGTAGTCCTTCCAGCCGGCCTCGACCTTGTTGAACTGCGTGACCTGGTAGTCGCGGATCTCGATGCCCTCGGGCATCGGAAGATCTATGCCGTCGAAGTCCTCGATCGCGGCCGCAGCCGGCTCGACGGCCGGTTCCAGGCCCATGAGGCGCTGCCCTGCAGGGGTAAGGCCCTGGACGCCCTGGGGCGGTAGATACAGCCGGATCACCTACTGGAAGAAGCCCGAGGCGATCGGGTCCAGGTATAGGTTCTCGGCGCGCTGCGCGTAGTCCCGATCGGCTTCCGTGATGCGGCCGCGCTTGAAGTTGCCGTAGCCCACCTTCCAGATCAGCGCGAAGATATAGGCGGTCCGCGGGGTCTCGAGCGTCTCCATGCGATCCATGATCCAGGAGGCGTGCTCCTGGAGCACACGCTGCGCCTCTGTCCAATTACGCCAGCTGCGCTCGGAGTACGGCATGTTCTCCTTGCTGTACTGGTGCCAGGTCGAGGCCTTCATCTGCCAGGGGCCGCGCTCGCCGTCACGGCCGACAGTGCGGCCGTCCCAATCCTCGACCTTGTCGATCGCCTTCAGGAGGTACTTGGTACTGAGCAGGCGGTAGGACGCCGGCGCCGGCCGCATGAGATCGAGATCTCGGGCGTACGCCGGCTTCGGGAGGAACGTGAGGATGACGAATACGACAAGCGCGATCGTCATTACCTCGAGGATGTAACCTAGGTTTTCGGTGCTCATGGGTTTCATGGGAGGATCTTCTGCCGTTGCCAGCCACCAGCGGCCTTGTCCCACCAGACCAGGTAGAACATGCACCAGGTATGGATCCTGGCGGCAACCTTCAGGTTCTCGAATCCACCGCGGAAGGCGTGGGGGCCTTTGACCTCGTAAGCCAACGCGAACTTACGGTTGGTGCCGAGATGAATGATGGCATCCGGGATGAAGAAATCGGGCTTGTACCAATGGCCGCGGGCCAGCTCGAGGCGGAGAGCCTGGCTGTAAATGGTGAGATCCGCGTAGTCGACCTTCAGCTTCTCCAGGAAGCGCTCCTCGAGCTTATTGAGTACCGGCTTCTGGGACTGGCTCAGGCGCTTGTTCTCCAGGTAGGGCTGCACTTCAACTTTATCACGAGCCTTCTCGTGATTCAAGATCCTCGCCTGGACATGGAGAGGGAGGCTGGAAAGCGGTATGCCTGAGTGCTTCAATTCCTGGTGGGGTCGAAGGGTTTGACCTGGCCGTCCTCGCCGACGATCCCCAGCGGGCCCTTCAGGATCCCGGACTGGTTGGGGTCGACCTCGAGCGGGTTCTTGACCAGGGTGGCCGACGTCGGGAAGAACGCGACCAGGTCCTCGATGATCGCGTTCATGATATTCTGCACGGCGTCGTCGTTTGGCAGCGCCGTCGCGTGCTGGATCGTGTGGTAGCACACCCGGTAGCCGGCGAAGAACATCTGCCGCATGACGTTCATGTCGTCCTTGGTGATCGGGTGTGCGGGCCCGAACATCTGCACTACGTAGCTCTGGAATTGGTCCTCGATCGTTTTTCTTTTGGTGTCGCTCATTGGAATACAAGTTTGCTGCGGGTTCCCTGTTCAAGATACGGCCCGATGCGGGCGTCAAAGATCATCTCGGCCGTCTGCTCGCTCGAGCTGCCGGCCTTGGGCACGTCGAACTGTGCGGCGATCGCGTCCTCGATGCGGCCGCGGGAGAACTGCAGCGCCGGCGCCAGCCGGTCGACGTCGATCATGTCGAGCAGCTCCTCGAGGACCTTGACCGGATCCAGGACCTTGTACTTGCCGCCCTCGAGCTTCTGGGAGATCCGGGTGCCGTCGCCGGCTACGATCGTACCAACGACACCCAGGCGCTCCTTGAGCAGCTCGCCGGCGTCCTTGATAGCCTTCTCCACCGTCTTGACCGAGATGATGATATCCCCGAGCAGCGCGTCGTCGGGCTCAGCGCGGATCCGGGCAAGGTTCTGGGGTGTAAGGAGGGTTCTCAAGTGGGTGAGCTCCGCTTGGATTGACGGGCACTGGATCCCGACCGGGCACCACTTGCATTGCTTGGGGCCGCTGTTGAGCGCGCCGGCGTCCTGGAGCGCTTCGCACACTCTCTCATCAAGCGATGACACCAGGCCCCGTAGAGCTCCACCTTCCCTTTCCAGCGTGGAGACCCTTTCATATCCGTCCTCCTCGCTGACCAGCGGTTGAGCGATATCGAAGCGGCCGTACTCGATCCCATCGTTCATCACCTGCAGCACCAGGTATCCAAGGACCTGCTCGTTCCACTCCGCCGGCAGAACCGGATCGTTGCCCGTCTTCAGATCCTTGCCATGCCCGCGCTTGGAGTCGGCCGATGTCCCAATCACGTCCGGATGACCGTCCAAGATCCAATGTTTGAACTCCCACTCGAGCGTGGTCTCGACCTCGAGCGACCAGCTGACCGGGATGTCGAACTTCACCAGGTTGACGTACCAGTCGACGATCCAGGCGGAGTTGCTCTTCAGCTTGTAGCCGGCCGCCGTGGGATCCACGAGGCCTCCTGGAGGCACCTGGGCGCCGAACTGCTCCACCAGGCGCTTCGCCGACAGGTAGTGCAGGACCTTGCCCTCGAGCGCCTCCTTGCCCGGCCGCGCCCGCACCCTGGGGATGAGGATCCTCGAGCCGTGGCAACTGAGGAGCTGGGGGAGTTGGCTGCATCGGATTCTAGGCTTTTGCCTCACTTCCCCCCTCCTAACGCCTTCAAGACGGCGCGGGCTACCTCATAGCTGAGACGTAATTCTGTGACGCTGCCCTCTGGGCCGCATGACACGTTGTCCGTGATAACCTTTTGCAACCTCTCCACCAGCGCGGCCTGAGCGGGCGGTGACCACGGCAAAACTAACACGGGAGAAGCCGACGTATCCCCCCGCTTCGTTTGGATGTGCTGGGTAACGATGCCCGTCTTTAGGTCGGTTATCGTGTGATTCGTGAGCCACATCTTGCAGCTCCTCCGCGCCCTCCTGCCCTTGGATGATGGGGGGTTCATGGGGTTTTGTCGATTAGACTGATGAATCCGAACAGGGTGCTTATCATCGCTATAGACCCGCCAATGATGGCAACTCCGTCCCAACAGAACAGTCCCGCATGGTGCAGCAAAAACGCGATTACCATTGAGGAACCGACGACGAAGCCGGTGGCGAAAGGATGTTGTTTTATTTTGCTCATACCCTCATTCGGTTGCGCGATCAGGCGGGGTGGGTGGCTTCTTGAAGGTAATCGCCCACACCCACGGGTTGACGGACCATCCAAAGCCGCGCTTGGCGTTAAGGCTGTCCCAGAGGATTCGATATTCGCTTTTCCACATTTCGTCTGCGGTTTCGTCGAATATGGGCCCTGGCTTTACGCCCTCATTTTGGGCATCCCAACCGCTGATGGTTGCAACGCGCTCGACGCGAACGTCTGTGATTTCTAGGACGATGCGGCATTGAGCCTTGCGCATGAAAATACTCGGCTTCCACATACCCGGGAAGGTGTCGTCGTCTGCCCTGTACCACGTAGAGGGCGATCCGTGAAAGTCTGTTTCGTGATAGAACGTCTCGCGCACCCAAAGGCGGTCGCCGACCTTTCCGTAGGGGCACTTGAAGTCCTGCCATTCACCGTGCGGGTTTCCGTCCAAGATTCCGAGCTGCACAGACCAGAACTCATTGACGAGGTTTCGGACGCGCCCTCCTTCGCATGGCTGCGGTTTCACCACGCGCCGCGTCTGCGTTTTGGTGCCGTCAAGGATGGCGCGAACCATTGCGCCGCTGAAAAGTATAGGTTTCTCGCTCACGTCTGTTCCCCCCCGCCGCTGGAGTCCGCGTTGTGAAGGGCGGCGTTGCGCTCGTCGCACCATTGGCATTGCACCTGATGGCTCTCGCGCGTGTCGTTCTCTCCGTCCTCGCTGCATCCCCCGGTTTCCTCGACGGTGAATCCTTGCCCGTCGCAATCAGGGCACTTGGCTCTGGTTAGAAGCCCCACCAGCGCCGTTTCTCGGGCTCGCAGGAGGTCCACTTCGGCGCAGGCTGTTGCTAAAGGTCCAGTGGGCTCGAAGGTAAACCCCCAATATTCCCCAAGGTCGTCCAGGTAGCTCATGGCAACACCGCCCCCTTCTTCAACGCTTCCGTGGCGGCTGGGAGCGGGAGCCAACGCGCCGGGACGCAGCTATCAAATGAGTGGTGCATTCGCCAATAGCGTTCAACTTGCCCGCTATACCAGAAACAAAGCCTGTACTGATCGTCGTCATTCAGCGTCAGTATCAGCGTCCCATCCCTCGGCGCCGTCTCCATCGGCCTCCACTCCGTCAGCAGCGCGACTTCTCGCTGCAAGGCGGCTAGGGCGGATTCGGCTTTAGCACCACGCTCCAATAGTGGCTTCGCTTCCTCGATCCATGATTGGCACTTCGCGATAGTCTCGTAGGCTCTTATTTCATCGTGTGTCATAGTGATTTGAACTCCCGCTCACTGAGCTTTTGCAACCTGCCCCACTCCGCCTTATCCACCACGATCTTGCCGTCGAGCGAGGAGGTGTGGGAGAGGGCGGCGTTCCTGAGTGCTTCGACCGCGCCGCAAGCGACTGAGCCGTTGTCGCCCACCGGGGATATGTTGTCGCAGTCCCAATGCTCAACGACATTTTCAACAGCCTCCCGCAAGCTGACGACCTGCGCGGCGAGGGCGTCATGGGCCTCGCGGGCGTGCTCAAGCTCTGCCACGTAGTACAACTCCATGTCTGTCAGTTTTTCCACCCGCTGCCTCAACGCTGCGGATTCGGATGTGGCGGCGGTGAGGCGTGGCCCGACTACCTCGCGGATCATCTGTTGAGCCTCGACCACCGTCAGCAGGTTGGTCCCCGAACGGTGCTTGTAGTCGCGCATCGTCGCGCAAAGGTCGGCGCAGACCGAATCCGGCAGCGGCCAGCGGCAAAACTCGTCGGCCATTTGGTTGATTAGTTCTTCGTTCATAGAGCCTCCGGTGGATATTTGTCATAACCGAGTAGGCTGCATGTTCTGCATACCGCCACGGTGATCCCTATAGGGATGTTGTTTGCGATCGTCTGGACGTACTTCTCGACCGGCAACAACTCGGCAAGCGCGTCAGCCTTCAACCGCGCAATCTCCGCGTCTTTCGCTGCGCAGGCTTGCGAGACGTGGGCGTCACGGTACTTCCACACCATTTCCAATGCCTGCTTATGAGTGGCGAAATCCACGGTCGTGCCAAGAATTAGACCTATCAGGTCATTGGCGGTCATGTTGTGACTTGCTAAGCCTTCGTGGGCCTCGCTCGTCGGCGCAGGCGTTTGGGGGTCGGGGGTGGTCATGTGCTGACCGATCGGGTGTTTTCGGTGAACCTAACGCCGGCGAGCTCCGGGAGCGGAGATCCCTTCACATGGCCCACGCAGAACTGCTCCCGGATCTTCTTCTCGTCGGCCTTCCGGATCACGAACGGCTCAGGGAGGACCGCCACGTCCAGGACCTCGAAGTCGAGCGTCGTCACGAACTTGACGCCGACCGGCATGGCAGCGGCCGCCGGCGCCGGCGCGTGCTGCAGGCGCTCGATCGCCACCTGGGTCTCGGTCTTAGGTGGGGCCGGAGGCGGAGCGCCCAGGACGATCAGTCTCCGGACTGCAGGGGCGAGCGGCGCAGGGGCCGGCGCGTCCACCACGAGGATCCGGCGCACCACTGGCGAGGCCGGCTGGGCCGGTGCGGGGGACATAGGGGCCGCCGCGGCCGTTTCCCTGGCCCTGGTGGCGTCCAGCACCCTCTGGGCCGTAGCGGCCGCCTGGCGGGTCTCCTCCTCAGCCTTGACCCGGAGACGCTGCAGCTCGGCCAGGCGATCGCGCTCGATCTGGGCCTGGCGCTCCTTCTCCTTGTTGGCCCAGCCCGCCAGCTTCGCCGACAGCCTGGCCTTGGCCGTCTCGATGCGGCCCAGGACAGGCTTTGCGGCCGCATTGATCTTCCGCTGGAACGCAACCAGGGGCGCCACAAGGCCCTCGCGGTCCGCCTCGAGCGCAATCCCGTCGTCCGTTATGAGCCTCTGCAGGTCCGCGGCCGCCTGGGCGCCGGCGGCGTCCGTGATCTCGAGCTCGAGGATCTTCCTCTCGCGCGCGGCCAACGTGGACATGAAGCCCTGGTTGGCCAGCATGTAGGGCGCCGGCGGCAGCTCGCCGGCGACCACCAGGTCAGCTGTGGGGGTGTCAGCCATTACAGAGTCCGGATCTTGCGGCCGATCGTCGCGGCCTTGTCGACAATGATCTCCTGGACGAACGGCATTACAGCGCCGTCGCTGACCTTCAAGCCCTTCAGCGTGACGTTGACCGGGCCTTCGGACTTCCAGGAGGGAGCCGCCTCGAGCTTGGGGTGCGCGGGATCCTTCATGTCGATCACGGTGGCTCCGCCGATGTGGTAGACCGTTCCCTCGAACGGTCCGCTGATCTTGGCGATGACACTCGGTTGGCCGGTCTGGTCGTTTGCGTCCATCGCGATCAGGTCGACCTCGACCTTCTCGACGGTGCAGCCCTTGAACAAGATCTCCTCGCCGTCCTTCAGCGACTTGATGACAGAAGGCGCCGCGGCCGCGGGGGGCGTTGCCAGGGTGATCTTCGTCTTGGGATCCTCGGCCGTAGGGGTCTCGGGATCCTTCTGCCCGTCGAGATCCGGGTGCTCGCCGGGTGTGGATCCATTGGACTTCTCGAGCGCGGCGCCGGCAGCTTGAGCTCCGGAGGGCCGGCGCTCGCGCTTGGGCCTGCCAGCGCCTTCTGCGGCCGCCTGCTCGCCGTCCTGGAGCGGGAAGGCCTCGTCGATCGTGGCCTCGCCGTCGTTGATGGCGGTCCGGATCCCGAGGAGCTCCGACAGCTCGCCGTCGCCCAGGTCGGCCGCACCCTTGATACCCAGGGCACCCCAGACCCTCTTCTCGTCCACGCCCAGGGACTTGATCCAGTCCTGGGCGGCCGTGCGGCGCTGCTCTATCGTGCGGCCGCCGGCCTCAACCTTGTAGGCCTCCTTCATGAGCGGCTTGCACAGGGCCCGCGGGATCACCGAGAAGGTGGCGTCACGCTGGGACTTCTTCAGGGCGGCCTTCGCCGTCACGATCCGCTGGCGCGCGCCGTACGGATTGCCGTGCTTGTCCAGGGTGGACTCGATGACCTCGGAGGCGATGAGGACGTTAGACTCGAGATCGTGGGCTACGGACCGGCACTTCACGAACTGCGGCGTCTGCTCGACGACCATCGACATGATCCGGATGTTTCCGTAGCAGGCGGCGACGATCTCGGCCATCCGGATCGACATGCCCTCGGCGACCTTGCCGCCACCGACCGGGCGCCGGTAGATGCAGCTGGCGGCCGTCTCCTGGTCCAGGGCGACCATGTCCAGGGCCCGCTTCTTGAAGGTCTCCATCGAGCGCGGGTACTTCTTGGCGGTGGATATCTGCACGTCGAAGGAGGCGCGCTCGAGCGCCTCGATTGCTGAAGGAGTCGTCCCCTCGAGGACGAGCTCTAATTCCTGGGTATCGCCGGGGGCCGGCGTTTCATTGGTGGTTTTCATATTCGGAAATTGTCGATTAGAGTCGCCTGCAGGTGCTCCGTGAGGAGCTAACGATTTCAGCTTCTTGCCTGGACGTGCTCTAATCGTTTAGCGCCGGATGCGATGGCCGTTAGGCGTATACACCGGCGCTAAAGGTTTTGGTTTGGGAGAGGCGCGGACGATGTGGGCCTCTTTGAGAATGTGGACGATGTACGCCGACCGTGACCGCGTGGTCTCCTGAGCCTTCTTCTCGATGATTTCTGCCAACCAGTCGGGACAAGTTACGGTGATTTGCATGACGGCGGACATGGGTTTTGGATGATCTTGGGTGACCTGGTCAATATATATTTCAGCGTTCGCCCAACAATTTTCCCATCACCCTCTGGAAGCACTCGACGCAAGCGCCGTGGCTCACTGGAAGGGGATGCGCCCATCTCTCAGCGGCCGCCTTCTGGGGGCAATAGCTACAGATCCGGACGCCGATACCAGGGTGCATAGCCTTGTAGCCGAGGACCGCCGGCGGGAAGCCTGGCTGCTGGGGTGAGACCTCTAGGGTGCGAACCACAGGTAGGATTCTTCGTCCACCACGTAGACCCGGAGGCCATGGTACTCGAGGCGGTTGCCGCCGGCGCTCTCGCGGGTGAACTTCGTCCCGGTCCGGATCCTGGCCTTCTCGAAGAGCAGCTCGGCCTCTTGGCGGCCGACCAGGATCTTCTTTGGCGGGATCCCCTGCAGGGGCTCATGGTTGTAGGCGTGGAGCGTTTGCTCGATGCGGAGCTCGATGGTCATAAAAAGTGGCTGGAGGACGGTTGCAGGGGCGCCCAGCCGCACCCCAGGAGGACTCTCCCGGAGACTTTCCCTTCTCCGGACTCAGGAGATCCCGACCGTCCCAGCGGTGGCTTCTCGAAAGACATGTAGGGTCGCATGGTAGGTTTTAGCTGCCTATGCGTTATCGCCGGATGCTTTCGCGGCCGGGAAAGGGATTACTTCTCTGCCAAAGGGCTTGATCATCTTCTCGGGATTGAAGTCGGCAAAGGTCCTGGCGTCGAGCAGCGCCGCGCGGACGTTGCCCTCGGCCGACAGAGCAATGTCCTCGGCCTCCTCGAGCGGGATCCCGAGATCCAGGAGCATCGCCGACATAGCCAGGTGCGGGACCTTCTCAAACGGGATCTGCTGGAACCTGGTCTGGAAGCGCTCCTGGAGGTTCTCGAGCTCCAGGTTGCTCGTCACGATCGCGAAGGCCTCGACCGGCAGGATGTCCAACCAGGACAGCATGAGATCCTGCGCGTCCCTGCTCGCCCGGTCGACCTCGTCGATGATCCAGACGATGTTGCCACCGTGGAGCGGCCGGCTCTGGGTCTGGTCGATCCACTGGCGCACCTGGGCGACGGTGACCTCCTTGCCGTTGTAGGTAAGCGTGGACCACTTGTGCGGATCCACGGCCGCGGCGATCTCCAGGGCGAGTGTTGACTTGCCTGTGCCGGCCGGGCCGTAAAAGAGGTACTTGTAGGGGCCGCGGGCGCGGTAGGCGGGATCCTGGAGGAGCGCCCGGAACTTGGCCTGCAGCTGGCCGGCTTTGCCGATTAGGTTCATTTGTGGCCCCTCAATATTGCCTGGCGGCGCTGTTGTTTGTCGGCGAGCTGCGCGGGATCATCCATCCGGCGAGCGAACACCCACACGCCATTGAACTTGAACCGGACACTGCATTCGTGGCGCCGGGCATAGTCGACGGCCGCAATGCAAGCCTGCTCGATCTCGGATACGGCCGGCGCCGTCATCGTCATAGATTTTACCGGAAAGGGCGTCGCTGGGCCCTGCGCAGACTCCTTCTCCATGAGCTCGAGCATCTTCTTCAGTTTCTTGATGCTCTCCTCGATTGCCTCGCCGGGATAGAATCCGAATCCGTAGCCGTGAGGATTCCCAAAAGCATCCTCGAATTGAAACGTGACGCAGGTGTTGACCGCGCCAGGCGGAGAGTTGTGGCATAGCTCCACACCCTTGAATGTTACAAACCAAGACATGCTTTTACTCACGTCCGATCCCTCCTGCCGGAGCTGGCGGCCTTCTTGAGCTCCGCCAGCTCTTCCCGGGACTCGAACAGCGACCGGTTACACTTCGCGTTGATCTCGGAGAGCTTCCGATTCTCCTGGGCGAGCGCGAGGTTTTGCCAGATGGACTCGGTCAGCTTGTCCTCGGTGGTCTTCTTGGTGTCGCTCATTTCAGTAGGCTCCCGTATTTGGTCTTGAACTCGTTGAAGGCCTCCGAATGCCGGCGATACGCCACCGCCATTTGGTCCCGCAGGCGCTCGCGTACCAGGCAGGAGGGAGCCTGCTTGTATATCTCGTGCAGCCTCTCTGTCTCGGCCTTCCAGAACTTAACCTCGAGGCTGTCACGCTCGAGCTGCTCCATACGGGCCTTGTGCTTGCGGGTGTGGACCACGCAGGCCTTAAAGCATTCATAGATGACGTATCCAACCGCGCAGAGCGGGATCGCTAGTAGGACCAGGCCTACGACTGCTTCCAATGCGCGAGGGCTCATCCCGTGAGCCTCCTCCAGAACCCCTTTGGAGCCTCCTCCTCAATGATCCCTGGCACGTCGACCAGCTGCAGCGGCGCCGGCCTCAGGTTCACGATCGCGTCCACGTCCAGCTCGACGCCGGCGAGCGCCTGGCGAATCAGGGCCGGCAGCTGCTTCCGGAGCTCCGGATCCATGTCCGAGAAGTTGACGCAGTGAAGGAGCCGGAGCCTGGCCATCGCATCACGATCGGGAATGGCCCGGGTGGCTGCGAGGATCTCGTCGATCGTGCAGATCGAGAACCAGCCCTTGCGAACCATGTTCGCGAGCGCGGCCTTGACCATGAGGGATGTGGTGGGATCGACGGTCATACCTTCTTCGGCTTGTCCGTCTCGGGCCCGCTGTTCTTCAGCATCTCGGCCATGTCCATCTTGACCAGCTCGAGCGTGCCGATCGTCTCAACGAAGGTCGCCTTCGGGAAGCGCGCGAGGACCGCGTGGATCTGATCTCTCATAGCCTCGGGATCCTCGGGCAGGTGCTCGACCTCGGGGTTAGGGAGGGCGGTGAGGGTAGGCACCGTCGGCTTCTTGAGCAACAGGTGGGCGTAAGTCTCCGGCTCGTCGAGCCGGTAGGATTTCCTCTCAAGGCTATCTCCCGGCCACGAGATGAAGACCGTACTAATGTGGTGAAATGGTTCTTCGGGACGACGTGGTGGTGCCACGGATGATTGCCAGCGGTCGACCTTGCCCACGGCGCCGGTCGGCAAATAGACCCGGGCGAGGACCTTCAGGGATCTCAGTTGGTCGGGCGTCATACTCGGGAGAGGACCGCGGTGTAGATCTCGCGCTTTGCCGGCGCGCTGACAGATCCCTTCTCGGCCAGGTGGACGTTGATATTCACTCCGCGCGGAAGCGTCCCGAAATATTCGATGGCGGCACAGAACGCGGCGACCGCGCCGCTATTCGTCGAGCTGGCGATCTTGGCATCCTTGCCGGATCCGGCGCGCGCAATGTTGGTGGCGGCGCCCAGCTTGACCTTGATAGTGACCGTGTTGGCTTTCTTCATGATTCGTCCACCAGGCGGTACCTCTCCCTGGTCTCGGCGTCGATCGGCGCGAAGCCCGTGAAGGCCTTGCCATCGTGCTTCATCTCGTCCCAATGGCCTTCCGAGTCCCGGTAGATGATCCGGCGGTAGTAGCCGTAGGCCCAGAGCAGGAACGGCACGATCCGCTCGGCGTCGTTGGTCACGCTTACGCTGCCCGTGTCGAGATCCGTGACCAGGCAGGCACCGTCGGCAAATTGTATCCCGTAGGCGCAGCGCAGCGGCTCGAGCTTGGGTTCGATGCGGGACTTCATTCCTTCTCCTCCAGGGCCGCCGGCAGCTCCACGCCGTCCTCACCAAAGCACGCCGAGCACTTGTCCTCGCCGACCCAGTGACACGGGGCGCCGGTCTTGGCTACGCACTGGCTGCAGTCGTCCTGGGTGCATCCGCACTTCCTGCAGGTCCGGACGGCGGGAGGAGCTTCTGAAACCTCGCCGGTCTTTTTGTCGATCAGGATCCTCCTGGTCTTGAACCTGGGCACATCGAATCCGAGCTTGAGCAGCTCCACGCCCAGGATCCGGCCCTCCTTAGCCCGCTCCTGGTCCATCCTGGCAACCGCCCGGGATCCAACGCCAGGCTCACGCTTCCCCTGGGCGAAGCCGCCGGCTACGTGGGGATGCGCTCCGATCATCTTGCTCATGCAACCTCCAGGTAGATCGGCCGGCCGCAGATGCCCTTCAAATGATCCGCGCGGCGGTATATCCGTCTCTTGTTCGGCTCATACTGGTAGGACGCTGGATATATCTCCATGCCCAGCTGGTGCTGTCCGGGTTTGCAGGGCAGCTGGATTTCCGGCGGAAACTCCAGCGCTGCGGCCATCGGCATGTAGCCCTCGAGGCCGTCGGCCGCCACAAATAGAGCTACGCCGTAGCCGGCAGGCAGGCGCCTCTGATTCTCCAGGATCTCGGCTTCGCGCTCGAGGACGATCGCGTCTCCGGCTTTGGCTCGCTCGATGATCTTGTCGTAGTCCAGCCGGGTAAGGTGGATCTCGATGTCGTGGTCTCCGTAGTGGCTCATTTGTCGAAGAACCTCCGGCGCCTCTCTTCGTCCTCTCGGGCGTCATCATGCTCCTCGAGGCTGTCCTCCAGGTCCCGCTCCACTTCCTTCAGGAGCTCCTTGCAGCCGCCAGGATAGAACTCGTTCACGATCATCCCGGCCACCAGGCACAGGGCCACGATCGCAGCGATGAACCAGCCGAAGGCCCGGAGGAGTGAGAAGAGGAGGGTCAAGGTGTGCCTTTACGGCCGGCGTCGTAGGCGGTAGCGGCCTTTTTCATGGACTCGAGCGCAACCAGGAGATGCTGTTCGGCTTCCTGGAAATGCCGGCTGTACGTGCGCCTCGCCCGGGCCTCGTCGCAGAAGTGGGTAACGATCTCGACCAATATCGGCATACCAAGATCCACGTTGCCGGACATCACCTGCAGATCCCTTAGCCGTTGCGCCAGGGATCCCGTGCCGCGGGCTGTCAGGATGATCCCCACCTGCCGCGGGATGTACTTCGCGCGCAGGCCCAGGATCTCATGCCAATCGCTCCCGACCAGGGTTATGCTGCGGAACGTCTCCGGCGGCCGCTCGTTGATCTTGTCGGCGCTCAAGGTGTAGGAGTCGGCGTCGGGGCCCTGGTCGGCGCGGCCGTGGGATACGGCGGCGGTGTCGGGGTCGGCGTGGGACTAAGCGGCGGAGCGGCCGTCGGGTACGGTGGCGCCGTGGGCGTGGGCGTGGGGCTTATGGGCGGTGCCACAGTGGGATATGGCGGAGCCGTGGGGGTCGGTGTCGGCGAAGGGAACGTAGCAAAGAGCGGCGTCGGCGTCACGAACGGGAGAAAGAAAGGCGTCGGCCGCGGCAGGAATGCCCGGAGCGGCGCCGGCGGCGGCGTTGGCCGCACGTACGCCAGGGCGGCCGCGGGGACCAGGAGGATCAGCAGTGCCCGCCTCATGACTTCAAGCCCGACAGGTACTCGTCTATCCACGCCACGGCCTGCTTCGCGTAGGTGTTGTTCTCCGGGGTATGCCCCTTCGAGATCGGCATGTACCACTTCTCGGAAAGCCGGCTCTGATCGTGCGGCATGGTCTTATCCTTGCGCCCCTTCTCGAGCGTTCCCACCAGGCATGCGCACTCGCCTTCGTACATGTGGCCGTCGATCTTTCCGGCAACCAAGGCCTTCCTCAGCTCCTGGATCTCATCGACCGTAGCCATAGCCAGGATCGCAGCATGATCGGCCTTGGTGGCCTCGAGCGGATTGCTTGAATAGATCTTGCCGGACACGTAGACCGAGCCCTCGACGGTGCCGTACACGTCGACCGAGCCCACTTTGGCGGTGGCGTACACGTCGACCGAGCCCACTTTGGCGGTGGCGTACACGTCGACCGAGCCCTCGACGGTGCCGTACACGTAGACCGAGCCCACTTTGGCGG
>Ga0207933_1000205_pt1 | contig 62278 bp, 50 predicted proteins | sample NGESurdeep092012_4_FD_184488 | JGI IMG/M metagenome (GOLD analysis project Ga0207933, IMG submission 184488) | Arctic peat soil microbial communities from Barrow, Alaska - NGEE Surface sample F53-3 deep-092012 (SPAdes) | ecosystem: Environmental > Terrestrial > Soil > Wetlands > Peat ...
CGACCCGCCGGGTCGGGGCGCTCAACGCAACGAACCCGGAACATTTTCTTCCGTTCGAGGGGCAACTCGATACCGTGGTCTGCCTCAATGTGCTCGAACATCTTGAGGATGACGCCGCGGCGCTCCGATCCATGCGAACCCTGCTCGAGCCGGGCGGGCGGCTGATTCTGCTGGTCCCGAACGATCCAGCCGCTTATGGCACCATCGACAGGGAGATCGGCCATTACCGGCGCTACACGGCGGCGCATCTTCGGGAATTACTGGCGGATTCCGGATACGGAATCGAAGACATTCTGAGCTTCAATCGCGTCTCCATGCCAGCGTGGAGAGTTACCGGGCAAGTATTGAAATCGAAGAGGCTGTCTCGTCTGGCACTCCGCGTGTTTGACAAATTTGTATGGCTCTGGCGGAAGATCGACGGCAGCTTGCCCTGGGAGCCGGCGTCCATCGTCGCGATTGCGAGACGCAGGGAATGATCCGTCTCATCTGCCCCACCGGAACTCGCGCGTGAAATTTACCCACTGGCTGTTGTCCGACATTCGCCGCTCGCCGCACGGCAAGGCGCCGGAGGCGCATCACGCATGGTGGCGCGTAATGTGCCTGACGGGAGTGGATTACTTCTCAACGCTGGGTTATCAGCCCGGTATCGCATTCCTCGCGGCCGGCGTGCTTTCGCCGCTGGCTACCCTGGTGCTGGTTCTGGTGACCCTTTTTGGCGCATTGCCTGTCTATTCCCGGGTCGCCGCGGCGAGCCCGAACGGACAAGGCAGCATCGGTATGCTCGAGAGGCTCTTCCCGCAGTGGAGCGGCAAGGCTTTCGTGCTCATTCTCCTCGGCTTCGCGACCACGGATTTCGTGATCACAATGACGCTCTCGGCGGCGGATGCGGCGGCGCACTTCACGCGCAACCCCTTCACGCCGGATGTCATGAGGAGCCAGATGACCGTCACGCTGGTGCTGCTCGCCGTTCTCGGCGCCATTTTCCTGAAGGGCTTCAAGGAAGCGATCGGGGTGGCCGTGATCCTGGTCGGCGTTTATCTGACGTTGAATGCCGCCGTAACCGCTGTCGGTATCCGCGAAGTGCTGCGCCATCCGGAAACGATCCACCACTGGAAACGGATGCTCTTTGAGCGGCACGGAAATCCGTTCGCCATGATCGGAATCTCGCTCCTGCTTTTCCCGAAGCTCGCTCTCGGGCTGTCGGGCTTTGAAACCGGCGTGGCCGTGATGCCGCTGATTTCCGGGACGGACCTGGCCGCGCGCATCCGTAATACGCGCAAACTGCTGGCGACGGCAGCGATCGTCATGAGCGTTTTCCTGATCGCGACCAGCATCGTGACTACCTTGCTGATTGCGCCGGAGAAGTTCAGAGAGGGAGGCGAGGCGAACGGCCGCGCGCTGGCCTATCTCGCGCACCGATATATGGGGGACGGCTTTGGATCGGTATACGACGTCAGCACGATTCTGATTCTCGGCTTTGCGGGAGCATCCGCCATGGCGGGCCTGCTCAACCTGATTCCGCGTTATCTGCCACGCTTCGGCATGGCGCCGGAATGGGCGCGCGCGTCGCGTCCGCTGGTTCTGGTGTTCATGGGCATTTCGTTTCTGGTTACCGTGCTTTTCCACGCCGATGTGGATGCGCAGGGTGGAGCGTACGCCACGGGAGTGCTCGTGCTGATCACCTCCGCGGCCTTCGCCGTAACGATCTCAGTTTGGGACAAAGCGCTGCGGTGGCCGTTTCTGCTGATTTCCCTGGTGTTCGTCTACACCACGGCTCTCAATATCTACGAGCGCCCGGAAGGGATCCGGATCGCATCGTTCTTTATCCTCTCGATGGTGGTGACATCGTTGCTTTCGCGTGCCCTCCGTTCCACCGAATTGCGCATCGCAAGCGTACAAATCGAGCCCGCCGCGAAGGCGTTGCTGGCCGAGGATGAAGACGGCGTGATCCAGCTGGTGGCACGCGCACCGCGCTCCGAATCGGAGGAGCAGCTGGATGCGATCGACAGGGAGGTCCGATCTTTTCATAATCTCAGCCCGAAGGAACGTTTGTATTTCTTCGAAGTCGACGTCGGCGATGCATCGGAGTTCGAGGACGCGCTGTACGTTACCGGCGAGCGCGTGGGCAAGCATACTATTCTGCGCGCGAGAAGCGCGGTGGTGCCGAACGCTATTGCCGCCCTGCTGATCCATCTGGAGAAGACGACGGGCAAGGTTCCTCATGCTTATTTCAAGTGGCACGAGGGCAATCCGGTGGGCAACGTGTTCCGTTTCCTTTTCTTCGGAGAAGGCGATGTGGCTCCGGTTACGCATGAAGTCCTGCGGCGCGCGGTTCCCGACGCCACGCACCGGCCCGTGATTCATGTGAGTTGAACCAGGGTGAGAGGATGCGAATGAAGATGAAAGCGTCTTCCGCCGGGTCAGGATCATGCTATCGATGTCAGGATCATGCTATCGATACACGAATTTAGCGATGACGTTCATCGGGTTGCCGGCCCCGCACTCCGGCGGTCGCCGGCACCGGAGTGCTGCTGGTCGCCGCGTTTCCGCAAGCTAATTTGTCGCATTGCGAGCTTATCAGCTTTGCGGTTGCTACAATCCATCGGTCCCGAGGCTTGCGCCTACCGCCTCCGTCTTTCTTCGAGCGTCTGCTGGAGAATGGGCAGGACTGCCGTGTCTTTCGGCGCCCCGACTTCGCTTTTGACTTCAACCAGCACAGCCAGGTCGAGGATGCGAATTGGCATGCCCGTATCGAGCAGCGCCTCGATGCACGAGGGAAGGAGACTGGCGTACTCACGGGAATTTCCAATCGTGCCAAGTACGTCCAGTGGACCAAACCGGGTCATCAGCAGTTGATGTCCCCTGGAAGCGAGGTGACTCGCAGCCGGCCTCAACTGACGTTCAGGTTGGGCGCGATAGATGGCGTCCAGTTCATTAAGAGCATCCAGCAGCCGCGCGATATTGCTCTCATCGCGCGAATGAACGATATCCAGATCGAAGGTGTTGATCGGCGCACCCTGCAGTACCGCGCTGACGCCACCGACCACGATGAAGTCGACCAGGTGCGCACAGAGGACGCGGAGGATTGCGAGAAAGTCAATCGGATTCGAGTGCCGCACGAAGCTTCAGCACCGAGTTTACATGCCGCTGCAATACTTCCAGGCGCTCCGACACCGTAAGCGAGAGCATCCACCGAATCAGCGTGAGATCCACGCCATCCTCACTGTAATCGGGGCCGGGATCCGGCGATTCGGTCTTCATTCCGCCCTGTTCATCATGAATGTTGCCGTGGCTTCGAAGAATTCCCGCAACACCGCCTCGGCTTCGGCCGGGAGCGCGGCTTCGACGAATGCGTTGCGCATCAATTGCACCCAGCGGTCCCGCGCCGTCCGGTCAATCGCGAACGGCACGTGGCGCATGCGCAGACGTGGATGGCCGCGGTGTTCGAGATAGAGCGGCGGCCCGCCAAACCGGAATACCAGAAACTCCCTCAGACGATCTTCCGCGCCCGCCAGATCGTCCCCGGGATACATCGGCCCAAGCACGTCGTCCTGCGGAACCTGACGATAAAACGCCCCGATCAGACGGCGGAAGCCATCCTCGCCTATGAGTGAATAAATATCCCGATCGTTCATTGGAGCGGACACAACCGGCACCAGTATCGCATCCGCCTGAAACCACGGGCGCGGGATAATGAAACGCGGACGTTTTTCGAATGGAATTCAAGGAGCAACTCCGGGAACAGGCCGATATCGTGCGCGTCGTGGGCGAGTATGTGCGCCTGCGCCGCGTCGGCAACCGGTACTCCGGGCTCTGCCCGTTCCATAACGAGAAAACGCCCTCGTTCTCCGTCTCGCCCCAGCACCAGTATTTCCGCTGCTTCGGTTGTGACGCCAAAGGCGACGTGTTCAAATTCGTCGAAATGATCGAGGGGTTGACGTTCTTCGAAGCTCTGAAAAAGCTCGCCGATCAGCATGGGATCGCCATGCCGAAGCAGTCGCTGGCAAGCGACGAAGAAACCCGCCTGCGAGCAGCGCTCTACGAAATGCACGAGATTGCGGTGGAGCACTTCCGCTCGAATCTGGCGGGCTCCGGCGGCACGGCGGCGCGTGCCTATGTCGCCAAACGCGGCGTTGGCCAGGCAGCCGTCCAGCAGTTCGGGCTGGGGCTGGCCGACAGCTCCGGGCGCTCTCTGCTCCGCGTTCTGGAAAAGCGCTTCAAACCCGAACAGATGGAAGCTTCCGGCCTCGTGGGGAAACGCGACGACGGATCTTTCTACGACCGCTTCCGCAACCGCCTGATATTCCCCATTCAGAACGAATCCGGCAAGACGATCGCATTCGGCGGCCGCGCGCTCGATCCCGAAGACAAAGCCAAATACCTCAACTCACCCGAAACGAAGATCTACCGGAAATCGAACGTTCTTTATAACCTTCACCGGGCGAAAGAAACAGCCATGAAGCTCGACCGGATCGTTCTGGTGGAAGGCTACATGGATGCGATCGGCGCTTCCCAGGCCGGCGTCGCGGAGGTGGTCGCCTCCTGCGGCACCGCCCTCACCGTGGAACAGATCCGGGCCATGAAGCGGCATTCCCTGAATCTTCATTTGAATTTCGATCCGGATGCGGCAGGCACGAAGGCGAGCGAGCGTTCCGTCAAATTGCTGCTGGACGAGGGCATGAAAGTGCGCATCGTGGAACTTGAAGGAGGCTTCGATCCCGACGAATACTGCAAACAACACGGCGCCGAAGCCTATATCCAGAGGGTTGCGAACGCAAAGACTTACTTTTACTGGCTGGCCGACCGGGCGCGGGCGCGTTTCAATATGCGCGAACCGCAGGGCCGTATCGATGCCTTTCAGTCGCTTGTGCCATCCATTCAGGAACTCACCGACAAACTGGCGCGCGTCACTTATGCGAACGATCTGGCATCCTATCTCGGGATTGAACAGGGCCTGGTGCTGGAACATTTCCGGAAACTGGCGGCCGATCGGGTGGAACGGTCGCCCGCGCCCAAAGCCGACCCGGCACGCGCCACGGATCGTATTCTGCTGCCTCTGCTGGTGAACGACAGCGACGCGCGCGCCCAACTGGCCGATCGTCTGCGGCATCTTCCCGCGCTGCGCCAGCTGCCCACGGCGCCGATCTTCGAAGTGTTGATCGCGATGCACGACGCCGGCGAAGCCGTGAGCTTCAATGCGCTCCACGAGCGCCTTCACCCGTCGCTCCAGGAAAGCCTGGCGGCGATCGTTCTGGATTCCCACAGCGGCGGCACGACGCTTCAGGACGGTCTGGACTGCGTCGAAGCATTGCAGCGCGTGGATCGGGAAACCATCCTCCGCGAGTTGAAGACACGCATCAAATCGGCCGAACGGGAAGGCCGCATCGACGAAGCCTTCGCGCTCACGGAGCAGCTTTCAAACATTCCCTGACGGCAATTGTTCTCTTTCTGACTTTCCCCACGCTTCCTTTCGTAACAAACGGACTTTTCGTGTCACTGAATCCTGGCTTCTTACGTGTATATCGGTGCGCATATTCGGGTACAATGAGTCGATTCGGAACCCGTACGGGAGCAATTCCAGTGGCGGAAGACAAGTTCGAAGCGGTCGATCCTTTTGCGCTCGTCACTAAAGAGCGCGGTTTTGTGCTGTTCGAAGACGTCTCGGAACTGATCCACCGGGACGTGGACGCTCTTCCGCTGGAATCTCCGCTCCCCGATGACGGGGCCGGGGATGCCGCCGATTTCATCGAAACCGAATCCCTCGACAAGACCCACGATCCGGTAAGGCTGTACCTGCGTGAAATGGGGGCGGTGCCCCTCTTGAACCGCGAAGGGGAAATTGGAATCGCACGCCGCATCGAACGCGGCCAGACCAGAACCCGCCGCGCACTCTCGCGCTGCCCCCTCGCGATCCTGGCAATCGTCGGCCTGGGAGAAGAACTGCGCGGCGGCCGGATATCGGCACGCGATATTCTGCTCTTCGACGATCCGAATCCGTCCGACGAGAACTATGAGACGGGCGCCCGGGAGACGATCGCGGCCTGCGACGAATTGTCGAGACTGCGGAAGAGGTTCCTGCAGTTGAAGCAGCGGATGGTGGCCGTTCCCCGCCAGTCGAAGCCCAAACAGAATCGCCGGCTGCGCTCGGATATGGCGCGGCTCGCGGCCCGCATTTCGCGCATCGCCCGCGGGATTCCGTTGCAGAATCGCGCCGTCAGGGATCTGATTTTTAAACTGCGCGCTGCGGTGGACGAATTCACGACCGTCGAACGGCGGGTCGCGCGCAATCAGAGGGCTATCGAGGCGGCGGTAACAGCGCCCCCCGGGATCGTACGGGAATTGCGCCACGAACAACGCCATCTGGCGGCGGCCATGCAGGAACTGGAGGACAAATACGTGTCTCCTCTGACGGAGCTGCGCCGCCTGCTGGAACTGGTGAACCGCTCGGACCGCGAAACCGAGGCCGCGCGCCAGGAGTTGATCGAAGCCAATCTGCGTCTGGTGGTGAGCATCGCGAAACGCTACAACAATCGCGGGCTGCAGTTCCTCGATCTCATTCAGGAGGGTAATATCGGGCTGATGAAAGCGGTGGAGAAGTTTGAGTACCGGCGCGGTTACAAGTTCTCCACTTACGCTACGTGGTGGGTCAGGCAGGCCATCACCCGCGCCATCGCGGATCAGGCACGCACCATCCGCATTCCGGTGCACATGATCGAAACCATCAACAAGCTGATTCGCTGCTCACGCGGGCTGGTGCAGGAGCTGGGACGGGAGCCTACCAGCGAGGAACTTGCCGGGAAAATGGAGTTGCCCGTGCAAAAGATCCGGCGGGTAATGCGCGTCGCGCAGGACCCTGTCTCCCTCGAAACGCCCGTGGGGGACGAGGATGAGTCGCACCTCGGCGATTTCATCGTGGATCAGGCGTCGGTGTCGCCTTCCGAACAAATGATCCGGGTGGACCTGCACGAGCAAACCGCCGAAGTGCTCAAAACCCTTTCCCCGCGCGAGGAGAAAATCATCCGGCTCCGGTTCGGTCTGGAGGATGGCAGTGAACACACGCTGGAGGAGGTGGGTCAGAACTTCGATGTCACGCGCGAACGCATCCGGCAGATTGAAGTGAAAGCGCTGCGGAAACTGCGGCATCCGAGCCGCTGCTATCGCTTGAAAACATTCCTCGAAGAAGCATAAGCGCATGCTGAAGCTCTACTTTCTTCAAGGCATCCAGGATGTCCGGTACGCTCTCCGCACGCTGCGCCGGGATGCCGGCTTTACCGCCGCCGCGCTGCTGATTCTCGCGCTCGGGATCGGCGCCAACACGGCCATCTTCAGCTTCGTGGATTCGGCCCTCCTGAAGCCTTTGCCTTACCCCGATGCGGACCGGATCGTCCGTGTTTTGGAAAAGCCGCCCGGTTATCCGCGAAACGGCATTTCCACTCTGAACTTCCTCGACTGGCAGCGCCAGAACACTGTCTTCGACTACATGGCAGCGCAGACCGGAGGGGATGTCACCCTGACCGGCTCCGGAGAGCCCGTTCAACTGCGGGGCTCGCGTGTTTCCGCCCGCTATTTCGATATTTTCGGCATTCATGCGGAGCGCGGCCGCACCTTTGCGACCGATGAGGACCAGCGCGGCAAGGAACAGGTGACCGTGCTCAGTCACGCCCTCTGGGTTTCGCGATTCGGTGCTGACCCGAACCTGATCGGCCGGACCGTCCGCCTCGACGGAGAGCCCCATACCGTCATCGGAATCCTGCCGGAAGGAAGCGCCTTCGATCGGGCGTACAGCCAGATCTGGACGCCACTGGCCTTCAAACCCGAAAACATGACGCGCAACTTCCACTGGTTCGTCTCTTTCGCCAGGCTGAAGCGGGGAGTCACTCTGGAAAAGGCGCGCGCACAAATGGATGGGATCGGCGCCCGGATCGCCCAGGCTTACCCGGATTCCAACAAAGGCTGGGGCGTGGCGATCGAGCGCTTCTCCGATGTCATCGTGGATACGGATCTCAAACGGTCTCTCTACGTGCTGCTGGCGGCCGTCGGGATGGTTCTTCTGATCGGGTGCGCAAACCTGGCGAATTTAACCCTGTCGCGCGGCGCCGCGAGGGAGCGGGAACTCGCCGTGCGTTCGGCTTTGGGCGCTGGCCGTCTGCGCCTGATCCGCCAGTTTCTGACCGAGAATCTGCTGCTCTCGCTGACGGGCGGCCTTCTGGGCGTCGGTGTCGGATACGCCACCATGGCAGCCCTCAAGGCCGCGCTTCCGCCGTATTCCCTGCCGCGGGAAGTCGACGTGACGATGGATGGCCGGGTGTTATTGTTTGCTCTCGCGATCTCCGTCGTGACGGGCATTCTCTTTGGCCTGGCTCCGGCACTGGGGGCCACCAAAACGAACATTGGAGCGTCGCTCAAAGAAGGTGCCCGCGGCGCCATCGGAGGCACGGGCGGCAGGCTTCGCGGCGCGCTCGTAGTGGCCGAAGTGGCTCTCGCCTTCATGCTGCTGACCGGAGCCGGCGTGTTGATCCGAAGCTTCTTTCAGATGCAGCAGGCCGACACCGGTTTCGATGCCACCAACGTGATCACGGCCGCACTTCCCCTTTCCGATAAAAGATACCCCGATCCCGTTCAGCTTCAGACGTATTTGCGCCAGATTACGGACAATCTGCAGGCTTTGCCCGGCGTGCGCGATGTCGCTTTTGCGTCGGCTGCGCCCATGCAGGGCTGGGGCTATGGCATGCCGTTCCAAATCGCCGGACGACCGGCGGTCGATCGCGCCAACCGCCAGAACTGTTTCTTCAAAATGGTGAGCCCGGCCTATTTCCGAGCTGTCGGGATGCGGCTTCGCGAGGGCCGGGGGCTGAGCGATCGCGACGTGGCCGGCGCTCCTCCTTCCGCCGTCATCAACGAAACCATGGTGCGGAAGTTCTTCAAAAACCAGGATCCCGTCGGCCAGCGCATTCTGGTTCAGAAGATCATTCCCGGCAAAACTCAACTGGGGCCGGAGGTCGCCTGGCAGGTAGTCGGCGTCGTGGCCGACGAGCGCGTCACCAGCCTCGACGACAAGCAGGACAATCCGGGAATGTATGTGACCGACGAACAAAGCCCGGTCTACTCCGGCAGCCTGGTGGTGCGGGCTGCCATCGATCCTTCCGGCCTCGAAAAAGCCATTCGCGGCGCCGTTTACGCCGTCAATAAGGACCAGCCGGTCACCGACGTCAAAACGCTGGAGCAGATCAAGTCCGAATCGATGGCGAGCGACCGGCTGCGATCGTTATTGCTGGGCGTGTTCGCCGCGATTGCGCTCCTGCTCTCGGCCGTGGGCATATACGGGGTGATCTCCTACTCGGTGGTCCAGCGCACCGGCGAAATCGGCATCCGGGGGGCACTGGGGGCCACTCGCGGGAATCTGCTCATCCTCATCCTGCGCTATGGAGTCTCAATGATGGCAACCGGTCTTGCCATCGGGTTACTGGGCGCGCTCGGGTTGACTCGTTTGCTGGCCACGATGCTTTTCGGCGTCGGGGCCTGGGACCCGCTCACGATTGCCGGGGTGGCCTGTATCCTGAGCGCCGTTGGCTTGCTGGCCTGCTACATCCCGGCGCTGCGGGCCAGCAGAGTCGATCCGATGATTGCGCTGCGATACGAGTGAACCATTCTTATTGGCAATAATGTAGCCTGATGCCAATGGGAAAGCTCGAAGTCCGGCACTTGAAACAGTTTTGGTCCCGCAAAGGGGCGAGCGGCGGCGACGCCGATTGGGTCGCGGATAACACGCTGCTCTGCGGGCTCAGGGTCGGTTTGCGCGAGACCTACAACTATCTTTTCGAGAACAGTCCGTCGTTTGAAGGCTTCGAGTCCTGGATTCTCGAAAAGAACGGGGGCTCGATCGACCCGGTCCGGATCGACCGGTTGAATGCCGCCCTTTCCGAAGCGGGTATTGCAGGCTGTCCCGCGGATGCGAATGCGGAACCCGCGTTGACCGCCGCCGACCTTGCGTTCTGGGATCGAAACGGGTATGTGATCCTCCACGGCGCGGTTCCTGCGCAAAACTGCCAGGCTGCCGTGAACGCGATTTGCGAATTTCTCGACGTGCGCCTCGACCGGCCTGAAACATGGTACCGGGGGCCGCAGGGCCACAGCATCTGGATTCCGCTGCTGCATCACCCCGCGCTCTGGGCCAATCGCGATTCCGCCCGCATCCACAGGGCATTCGCCCAGTTATGGGGCCGGGAAGACCTCTGGGGCAACGTGGATCAGGCCGGTTTCAATCCACCCGAGCAGCCTGGCTGGAAGTTTCCGGGTCCGCACCTGCACTGGGACGTAAGCCTGGCCCAGCCGATTCCATTCGGAGTGCAGGGTATTCTTTATCTGGCCGACACAGCCGCGAATCAGGGTGCGTTTACCTGCGTTCCAGGGTTTCACCGGGAGATCGAGTCCTGGTTGAGCCGCTTGCCCGCGAACGAGGATCCGCGAATGCAGGATCTTTCAAGTCTTGCCGTACCGATTGCGGGCTGCGCGGGCGATCTCGTGATCTGGCATCATGCCCTGCCGCACGGCGGCAGCCCCAACAGCGCCGCTCTCCCCAGGATTGTTCAATACATCAAAAAACAACCCAGCACGTGGGGGTGCCACCCCGTGTGGCGTTGATTGGCCGCGCCCCTACCAGACAATGCCAAACTCAGCCGTATACGCCCGCGGACTTACGAAGTGAGTGCCGCTGAAGGTTGAGAGAAAGTTATACAGGGCGACCACGTTCGTCACGTTGACCGCGGTCAACTGCACGCGGTAGCGCACGCGATCGGTATGGAACAGATTGTCGTGGCCAATGGCAACGTCGAACATGTTTCGTGGCGCAACGCGCGGCGGATTGGTGTCGTCGTTTTCCGTGCCTGCTTTTGGAATTTGCACCAGAGTGGCCGACGCATTGCCGCCGGCGCATGAAGTAATCGGACTGCCGATGCTCGCATAAGTTCCGCCGCAACGGAACCCGATCGAGGCCTGTTCGTCGCCGGTGAGCGCATAAACGTCAGCCAGAGTGGCGACGGCTCCCGCCACCTCTCCGCTGTCATAGCGCCAGGTGAAAGACGTCCAGGCGCCGTTCTTCTTTGGCTGATAACGGAGGTTCGTCGTTTGTTCGAGAGCCTGATCGTGATCGATCCGGAAGACGGAGTCGTTGAGCGGCGAATTGAAAATCAGCCCGCCATTTTCCGGGCCGAAAAACCGCGCGCGAGTATGTCCCAGGACCATATACGCGGTGAATCCATGGATATCCGTCAGGGTCACGCGTGCCGCCGCGCCGTCGATCTTGCTTTTGCGCCATTCGATCGGAAACGCGATGGGCGTGCTGAAGAGGCTGTCGAAGTCGAACGCATTGTGGGTGTATTTCCAGAAGTAGCCGACATCCACCAGAAGATGCCTGCCGATACCCTGCTGCACGCCGACGTTATATTGGTTGCGCGTCCCGGGCCGTAGCGGGGTGGAGCCAAACGCTCCGAAGACGTTACTGGCCAGCCCGCCGGCCCCCGTGATGCTCGAAACCAGCAGGTTTTCGTTATACGGCGTTTCGTAGAATTTCGAATACGACAGGCGAAACACCGTGTTGGAAGGCTTCAACAGATAGGAAGCGCCCAGGCGTGGCTCGAGCGACTGGCCGGACGTGAGTCCCCGGTAGAAATCCGCGCGCAAGCCGGCCTGAATATTCAAGCCGCCGAAGGTCAGGTTGTCCTGCGCGTAAAGGGCGTACTCTTTGATGTCCGTGTGGCCCGCAAACGTGAATAACTGGCCGCCGTTCGTCAGATCGTAGGGCGCGAGGCCGGGATTGCCGTTGGCGACAAAGCCAGGCTGGGTGATGCCGAGGAAGAAGTCCTCGTTGAGCAAAGTGTGCTGCACCTGCACGCCAGCCTTAAAATTATTGTGATGGTTGGCGTACGCATAATCGGCTTTGATGCCCGTATTCAGCAACTGGCGGCTCTCGCCCACGGTCGCGGGCAGGTCAGCCAGGGGGTTGCGGCTGGGATCGTAGTGAACCTGGTCCCGCCGGGCATACGGGCTCACCGTGATGGTGGAGTTCGCATTCAGGATGTGGACCCAGCCCGGAGCGATGTTGTAGCTCAGAATCATCTCCCGCTGATCCTGGCCAGCGGTCTGCTGATCGTAGGTATTCGGCGTCTGAAACCAGGCGCGTGCGAAGAAAAGATTCAGGTGCAGCGCGTCGTTCTGGTCCGGCTGATAGTCGAACCGGTTGAAGATGGTCTCGTTGTTCCCGACATCGTGCAGCGCCGAGAGTTCGGGCGGATCGAGGTAACGGCCGGAGCGCACTCCATTGACCGAAATGAAATCGCCCCACTTCTTTCCTCCCGTGCCCACGGTGACGCTCTCCGTCGTGGTGCCGAAGGAACCGTAGGTGGTGGTCTCGCTGCCGAACATTTTGTCGATGCCAAGGCCGCTCTTTGTCGTGGCATTGATCACAAGGCTCGTCTTGTCGCCGTACTCGGCCGGCGGTGCTCCCGTAATCACCTGCACCGATGCGATCGCGTTTTCCGGCATGGAGGTCGAGAACTGTTTGCTCTGCTGGTCGGTAATCGGCTGATTATCGAAAACGAACTGAGTCTGCGCGTGATCCCCCTGGGGGTGTATGAGCCCGTTTGAATCCTCGACGATGCCTGGCGCGGAATGCGCCACCACTTCGTTCAGCCCCGAAGCGACGGAACTCATCGGCAGCTTCTCAAATTGGGAGGCATCGACATCCACGTGCGCGGTCGGGACGGATTCCACCAGATCGGTATCGGCGCTCACGTCCAGGGTCGTGGCGGAAGAAGCCAGCGCCATGGCGATCTTGAGATTCACGGCCACGGTCGTCTGGACCATTACGTCTTCCACGTGCGCCTGAAAACCCGGCGCCGTCACCACGGTATGGTAATCGTTTTGCGGAATGCCGATAAACCTGAAGGCGCCGGTCGCATCCGTGGTGGCGGTCTTGTCGAAGCCTGCCACCTTGTTATGAATCTCGACCGTCGCGCCGGCGATTACGGCGCCGCTCGGATCGACAACGGTTCCGGCGATAGTCCCGGAATTACCTGTTCCCTGCGCAAATACCGGGATGGCGCTTGCACCGGACAGTGCAAGCAAAATCAATAAAATACGTTTCATTTCCCCTCTTGCAGATCTTGAGTTCGCGGACGGCGGAGAACGCAATTACAAAGAGGAAGAAGGTGGACCGCGGGAGCAATGGGGCTGGGCGGCGAATGCCTGATAGCCGAAGAACGGAAGCGTCAATGTTGCCTGGCCCGCAAGTTCCAGACCGTAGACGGGTTGAACCGATGGTGTTTCTACGCCCGCGGTGTGCGCAACAAAACAGATACTGCAGTTATTCTGCGAGGAGTCCTCATGGAAATGCGCCGGCAGGACCGATGCCGTCGCAACGCCCAGCGTGGCAACAATCGCCAGCGCCAGGATGAATATCCTGACGGCCCGTGGCATCGACTGGGCGGAAAACATCACTGTTTTGGCTTCGCGGTATCGTCGGGTTTCCCGATGTCGGGCGGTGTAGTGACATCGGCATCGTCGAACGTGATCGTGGTGTCGGCGGAGTATTTCTTGTAGCTGCGGAATGCGATATCGTTCTTCGTCCCGATGCCATCCGCCCGCATAATCACTTCCCCGACCTGAGGCAGCAGGAATTGCTGGCCACCCACGTCGGTGTAACGATAGTCGAGGGTTTCATGAATGTTCTGCATCGGAAAACTGGCCGGAGGCTCGGGAGTAACGGTGATTCGCCAGATTGTATTGGTGCCGCTCTCGACGAAAACCTCGCCATGATAAGCAGGCGTCACCTGCTGGCTGCGTTGATAATCGAGCGTCCAGTGGGAATGAGGCTGGTCGATGTAATACGTGTATACGTGCATGAGGTGGCCGCTCAGATTCCCCCATCGCTCCCAGTGAAACTCCGCGCTCGATTCGGGATCGAAAACTTCCTTCATGAGTGTCCCGAACTCATTGCGGGAGAGCGCTCCGCCAACCGAATCGGCTGATTTGCCGTACAGTGAATTGTCGTTCTGGCTGATCAGCTCGTATTTTTCCTTCTGGTCGTAATAAGTGAGTTTTTCGGCGAGCTGGTCGCTTTTTGCCCAGGAACCGTCGGTGCCGGGTTTGTAGTGCCGGTCGTAGTAACGGCGAGTCACTTCGAGACAAATGAAGTCAGGCAGGTTTTTCGAGTAGCTCAGGGCGTATTCGCGAGCTTCATCGAGTATCTTGTGCTGGTCCTCGTAAGACGGCGGCGGGATCGGCTTCGGCTTTACCACCGCGATCTTCGGCGGAGGCGGCGTAAGGTTGGCCGAGGCCTCCGCGAGTCGGCTGAGGGCCTCAACCGTTTTGGGCCCTGCTCCCTGGCCCTGAAGGTTTTCGATGGTGCGGGGGGCCAGCTTCTCGGTCAGCTTTACCGTGGCGAGAAAACCGGCTACTTCCTTGTCCGGCATCTTCTGGCTGATGGACGAAGTGATGAATTCAACCAGTTTGCTAATCGAAAGCTGCTGTTGGGCGATGCTCGCGAGGGCGCAAACACACCCCAACACCGCAACCCGTGCGAACGCGAACCGCATGAATCTATTGTCGCATTGGAGCGCCGGAAGGTTTCAAGGCGTTTTCAGTCGCCTTCCGCCGCTGTACTCCACCACCACAAGCGTGAGATCGTCCGCCTGTTCCGCTCCTGCCGTGAAGTCGAGAACCGCCTGTTGAATGGCCCGGTGCAGATCGATGCAATTCGCGCTTCCCGCGTGCCGAACGGCCTCGCGAAGACGTTTGCGCCCGAAGAACTCCTGGGCGCCATTCTGCGCTTCCGTGATGCCGTCGGTATATAAAACGATCCGGTCGCCGGGCGCGAGATCCCGGTGATCCAGCAGGAACGACGCTCCAGGCACCAGACCCACCGGCATGGAAGTGGCTTCGAGCTTTTCAATTTGCCCCGTCATACGAACCAGCAGCGGCGCGCAGTGACCCGCGTTCGCGTAGGTCAGGCGTCCTCCGGAATCCAGCTTCGAATAAAACATGGTGGCGTATTTGCCATTTTCGGCGCGGTCGCTCAGAAAGGTATTGATCCGCGAAAGCACTTCCGGGATGTCCGTGGTGCAGGATGCGCTTAAAAAAACGCCTTGCAAAAAGCTTGCGAGCAGCGCGGAACTCACGCCCTTTCCCGATACGTCGGCGATCACCAGAGACCAGGTGTCGGGCCCGAGCGCTACCACATCGTAGTAATCGCCGCCCACCTGATGGGAAGCCTCGCTCGATCCGCGAACCACGAACCAGCCGTCTTCGGGCAGATGCCTCGGCATCAGGCTTTGCTGGATGCGCCGGGCGACGTCGAGCTCTTCTTCAATATGCTGCCGGGCGCGTTCTTCTTCGATAAGACGCGCGTTTTCGAGGACCGTCGACGCTTCGATGGCCAGTGTCTGCAGCAACTCGCGATTACCGCCCGCGAGGTCGACCGTCCCCACGCGCGAATCCATGTAGAGCACGCCCGCGCTGGCTTTGGCCGCCGAGAGCAGCTGCGTTGCGCCGGAACCGCTCAGATTCACATGCACCAGAGGAACGCAAACCACGCTGCGCAGTTCCAGATCGGCGATTGTGTTGGCTGGCGAGCGTTCCTCCAGCGCGACCGGATCGAACGACATCGAAAACAGATCGCGGCGGCTTTCGAGCGCCTGTTGAATCAGCCGGCGCGGGACGCGAAGGTCGTCCGGCGGGAGATCTCTGCCGTTCTTCGCCCGCGCGCTGCGCACCTGCAACTCGCGTTCGGCGCCCCCGAACAGCAGCAGGAATCCTCGTTCCGCACCGGTAACCGCGAGCGCCGCGTCAAGAACCGTGTTCAGAACATCGTCGGTCGAGAAGGAACTCTGGAGCGACCGGGCAACCTCAAGAACAGCGCGGAGCTTTTCCAGATTCGCGCTGCCAGCCCTGCCCGTCTCGCTCGGAACAGGCTTGTTGAGAAGCCGCCGCAGTTCTTCGCCGGTGCGCGTGAAGTGAAGCTGGTATCCATCGGGCACGCCGAACTCAATTTGTTCCGAGCCCTCCAGCTTCCGCGATTTCTCCACCCGTTGTCCGTTGACCCATACCCCGTGCCTGCTGCCAAGGTCTTCGAGAATAAAGCTTCCTTCTCTGAACACAATCTGCGCATGGTTGCGCGATACCCGGCTGTCGCGCAGAACCAGGTGGTTGTCGGGCGCGCGGCCCATCCGGAACGGCGGCACCAGAGGCAAGCGGGTGCGGCGCCCGTTAGGATCGATCACTACCAGGCTTGCGGCGGCTTCCGGACCCGGTGCCATCAGGCGCTACGCCGGGCCTTCCCGCCTTCCCGCTCCGGATGAGCAGCGGGTGGGTGCGGCTCGGCGGCCGCGCGTTCCAGTTCCTGCGCGCGAAGAGTCTGGCAATGCGGACAGTAGCCGCCGACTTCGGTCCGGGCGAGCACGATCTGAAATCCGAAATGTGCCTCGATCTGTTTGCGCAGGCGCTGCAGGGGCTCCCCGAAAAATTCTTCCACTTTACCGCAACCGAGACAGATCACGTGCGCATGCTCCTGCTTGCGGCGCGTCTCGTAGTAATGCTGCTCGCCGGCCTGATGCATGAGGTCGAGTTCATCCACGAGGCCGCCTTCCTTAAGCAGCTTCAGCGTCCTGTAGACCGTGACGCGGTTCAGCTTGGGATCTTTCTCCTGCGCCAGCCGGAAGAGGCGTTCCGCGTCCAGATGCTGTCCGGTCTTGTCGATGAGATCGAGCAGAATTTTTCGCTGGCGCGTGAGGCGCACGCCGCTCCGGGAAACAGTCTCCGGGGATGTTTTCGAGTCAGGCATGGCGAACTACCAGTTTACCCGGTCACGCGGCAAGCGATCCGCCATGGGCGCTCGATGTGCGAATGACCGAAGACACCGGCCACTTTCAAGCCGATTGCCGCCGATCCGATCGCCTTGCGCGGGCTATTTCTTGAACATTTTGCTGTAGTCGTGGTTGTTTTCGCAGACGAATTCGTCGATCTTCTCCAACTCCGGGCGGAGCGGGAACGTCCTGTTCTCGGTCCACGGACCCACAAACACGTTGGGATCTTCCACCGTGACTTCATAGTTCAGCTTCCCCAGTTCGGGACGGCTGAAATGCTCGACCACATGCAGAGCCTCAGTATGGTGGTAGCCGTCGACTTCGGTCTTCTCATTGAAGCCGGTGGAATCCACCACGAGCGTGTCGCCCTCCCAATGGCCGACTGAGTTTCCCATCCACGTAGGGTCCAGGTCGGCGGGATGCGGACGCCCGTCCGTGGGAATGATGCGGAACGTGTTCGGATATTCGTAGAAGATGGTGATGAATTTGGGGGATTGAATAATCTGAAACGGATAAGGCACGTTAAACGAGCCGGGCACGCCCAGAGGCATGCAATCCGAAGTCAGGCCGGCATCGTCCGGGCCGCGAACCACTTTGAAACTCTCCGCGCCAGGTTTCAAAGTCGGCCTTCTGGCGATGCCATCGGCCGGTGGCGCCGGCGCGCCCCGCCCCCTGCCGCCTCCCAGCGAAAAGTTATAGACTCCCGAGAGGTCGGGTTTGCCATCCGCGGTGCGTGGCGTAGCCTTCGCCGCGGTGTCCGTCAGACTTGACGCAACGGGAACCGTGCCCGCAACCGTGACGGTAACGTCTTTCGTGAGATTGCCAGTCGCCGCGCGGACAGTGAGAGTGTACGTTGTGGTCGCTTTCGGCGACAGACGAAGCGCGCCTCTGGGTCTCACGACGCCAATGCCCTGGTTGATCGCGGTTCCAGCCGGATTTTCCGCGTCCCAGCGAAGAATTATCGCCTGCCCGGGTTTGATGGAAGCGGGCTCGGCCGTGAACCTGACGATGCGTGCCGGAAGCTTTGCCGCCTGCTGATAGGCGGGTGCGCCGCCCGGAGTCACTTGCGCGAACGCAGCTGCCGCGAGCACTGCCGTTATTGCGATTACCATATGGGATCACTCACTTCGTGAACGGACTTCAGGACTTGATCATGCGCCCGTCGGACAGCTTCATCAGTGAACTCAGCATGGCCGGTAAACCGCTCTTGGCGCGCCCGCCCGTGCAACTGATAACGTCGCCCGGCTTGACAAGATCGCGCGCCCAGCCATAGGACTTGAGATGGTTCAGGCTCATCATCTCAATGGCCCACTCTTCCGTCTTGCCATTATCGTCCTTTACTTCAAGGTAGATAAAGGCATGGGGATTCGTCCATTCGAAGCGCTTCACCACGCCGGTCACGGTGATGGGACTCGCCATGTTGTACATGGCCGTCGAATGATGCGCGAGCAAAGGCGGGGCCGTGCAAACGAGTGCAAGGCCAAGGGTCAAAGCAGCTGATAAAGATCTCATTTTCACGGAAACCTCTTCGTGAAGTCCGGCGGTCAAGCCGGACTCCACTGGTTGGTCATCATATGCCCGGGGCGAAGGCTCTGTCAAGGCACCCGAGCCGTCGGGGCTACTGCACGAAGATCGTCGTGCCGGGGTGGCTGGAAATTCCGGTAACGGTATCCGTCACGGTCACTGACGCAGCGCCCGAGGGGGTACCCTTCGGGATCAGCAGATCCCACTGGGCGAGGCCCACCGAACCCGAAGTCCAGCCACCGAAGGCCGCCGGGGCCGCGGGCGAACCATCGATGCTGTAGGTGTAATTACCCGCAACGGAAGGCGCGCCCATGCCGTGACCCGTAACGAGGAGCGTACCGAGGTTGCCCGCACCGGTACCGTAGATCTCGACGTAACTGCCGGCGGGCGCGGGATTCTGCGCCGAATTGATCACGTAAGCGGGCACATTGTAAGCCCTCACGGCCGTTCCGTCTGACGTAAAGAACAAGGGTTGTGCGGGAAGCACGGGCACGGCTACCGCTGCGCTGGCACTGCCCAGATAATTCACCGCAACCTGAGTCGAAGTCTTTCCGGCAACCTCGAAGGGAACCTGGAAATTGAGCTGGTTGCCCCACGACAGGAACATTGGGGCGGGCACCCCGTCGAAGGTCACCGTGACCCCCGCGAGAGTGGTCGCGATGTTGCCATAAGCATCGTAGCTCGGCGCGTTCTGGACAAGGGCCGCCGGCCCGAGATTTGGCACGTTTGGAATATCGTAAATACTGTAAATTCCGCCCGGCGACACGCCACCCTGGATTCCGGCGTAAGGGGCAGCACTGACGACTCCCGCCGAAACGAACGCCGGTGTTGGCGGCACAACCACCAGAGCGCCGGAAAAGGACAACGTGTTCGATCCCTTTGTGACGACGAAACTAGCCAGCTCAGGGCTGGTGCGCGCTGCGACAACCAGGGTTGCCCGAAGAATATTGAACCCGTTGAACGATTGCGTATTATCGACGCGAACGGACCCTGGCTTAAGCGATACTCCCTGGCCATAGAAGGCGAAGTTAGAATCGCTGAGCGTCGAATCGAACCCTGCGCCCGCGAGAATCAGATCGACGGACTGGCCTGAAGGGACTGTCGCCGGACCGCCAACGACACCCGTGGAGATGTTACCGTTCACGGGCGTAACGGCGACAACCGGCGCCACGAAGCTCGACGCTCCTGGGGTAACGGCGATGTTTGCAACAGAGGTATCGTTCGCCGTGACCGTCAGGCTTCCGCTGTACATGGTGGTCTGAAACGTCGTTCCGGCCGCAAGGGCGGCCTGAGCGAGTGTCAGGTAAACGTTGATCGGGAGCACACCGTTCAAAGGTTCCGCGTACACCTGGTAATTGCCGGGGGGAACCGCGAAAGAGTAAGTTCCATCCGGAGCTGTAATCCCACCGACCGTGACCCCCGCGGAGGTGTCGAAAGCGGTCAGCAATGCGTAGGGAACGGACCCTCCGCCCGCAACGGTTACGGTGCCACCGATTGTGCCGAGAGCCGCCGGGCCACCGGGCAACGGGTACACTGCGGTGACAAAGGCGAGATCGTCCGTCGTCAGGAACCGGTTACTCGGAAATTGAAACATGACTGCTCCCAGTAAGCCGGTGTGATTCGCCCCCAGCGAGTGCCCCAGTTCATGGGTTATCGTGGCCTGCAAATCATAGCTCCCGGCCGCCCCGGTGGTCGAGAACGTGTCCACCGGATTCAGGAGGATGTCGGAATCGGCGATGCCACCCGCCGGGTAGGTGCAGTTGGAGGAGCAAGAGACAAACATGGGTCCCCCGGCAGGACCCCGGTTTGCGGGACTTGTCGGATAGCTGTAGGCAGTGAGTGCGATAGCCCCATTGAACGCGCTGATTTCCGCGGGCGTCGTCCCGAACGCGATCGTGGCCTGAAAGTCGCTGTTGTCGATCCCTGCCGTCGTCGATTGCAGCGGGAGAAAGTGGATATTTGCGGTGCTCACGGCGTTCCACGTGTCCAGCGCCGCGCGAACGGCTGCCTGAGGATTGCTGTCGGAAGTGATCACGGTAACCGCGTTGCCGGACGCGGAGCTTTGCAGTCCCGCCACGATCTGATCGTTCAGATAAAACTGGATGGCGGTATTATCCACGCGAACCAGGGGACCGGTGCCATTGTTCAGTGCCACCTGATACCGCACGTACCCGAAGCTTGCGGGCGCGAGCAAAAGAAGAAGTGAAGCGATGCGGCGCATTATCGAACCCTCTTCTGCAATTGGAGGCGCGCTGCAATGCGCCCGCTCAACTCCGTTACGTTCATTCCGTCGAGAGAGCGCAGCGGCGTGGCCGCGACGGCACTTTTTTGCGCACTGGCAACTTCCAGACCGCGCAACGATGTTTCGGCATGCAGCCGCCCCGTGCTATCCACGAGGTACTTGCCCTGGCTCCATCCCGTAGTGCGCAGATAGCCGTTGGGCATGCGTTGCAGGAAGACCAGCACGCGGTCGCCGGGCTGGTAAACCACCGCACCGGGGATCGCCATCCCCTGCAGGCCGACAACACCGCCCGGTTCGCTCACGACGACGGTGGCGCCGGGCGCACCCTTCAAGGTACCGGATACGGCCAGATCGTAATGAGTCCAGATGAATTTATGTTCGGAATCCCAACCGGCCGAGGATCGAACGATCTGGCCGGAAACGATCAAATCGGAATGGTCGGTCAGCTCTTCGAAAGAAAGGCGCGGAACGCTGGTTGCGAATGCGGTGGAGACCCAGAGAACGACGATCGCGGGGATAGCTGGCCATCGGCAAATGCGGTTCTGCATATGCACGGATTATGACACGAACGGCTCAATCCGCCGATTTGGCTGCAATTTCCGCGGTAATGGTCCGGATAAAGGCCTCCACGCTCGTTGGCCCCAGATCCGCGCGCTTGCGATGCCTGACGGCAACCTGTCCGGCATCCGCCTCGCGGCCGCCGACCACCAGCATATAAGGTACTTTCTGCAACTGCGCTTCGCGGATCTTAAGATTGATTTTTTCGTTCCGTTCGTCAACGGTAACCCGCACGCCCGCGGCTTTGAGCTTTTCCGCCACCTCATGCGCATAGCTTGCCTGTTTATCCGTGATGGGAAGCACCGTCGCCTGCACGGGAGCCAGCCAGACAGGGAATGCGCCGGCGTAATGCTCGACCAGGATTCCGAAAAACCGTTCAACCGAGCCGAACAAAGCCCGATGGACCATCAGCGGCCTGTGCTTTTTGCCGTCCTCCGCGATGTATTCGAGTTCAAAGCGCCGCGGCAGGAAAGAATCGAATTGCACGGTCGAAAGTTGCCAGAGACGTCCGATGGCATCCACCAGCTTGATGTCGATCTTGGGTCCGTAGAAAGCTGCTTCGTCCGGAATCACGTCGGCGTGAATGCCCAGGCGGTCGCAGGCTTTGCGCAACGCTCCCTCGGCAAGCGTCCAGTCGGCGGCCTCGCCATCGTACTTGCCGCTCGCTCCGCCGTCCCACGTTGAAATTTCGGCTTTATATTCGCTGAAACCGAAGGTCTTCAGAGTATCGGCGGCAAAATCGAGACAGTTGACGATTTCGTCCTCGATCTGCTCCGGAGTGCAGAAAATATGCGCGTCATCCTGCGTAAATCCACGCACGCGCAGCAATCCGTGCATCGTGCCCGACCGCTCATAACGGTAGACAGTGCCCAGTTCGCCCAGCCGGACCGGCAAATCGCGGTAACTGTGCTGGCGGTCGCGATAAATCAGGATATGGCCCGGGCAGTTCATCGGCTTAAGCTGGTACTCCGCATCGTCCAGTTCCATGGGCGTGAACATATTCTCCGCGTAGAAACCGGCGTGCCCGGAAGTCTTCCACAGCTCGCGCCGCATCACGTGCGGGGTATAGACCAGCGAATACCCGCGCTTGAGGTACGCATCGCGCATCCAGTCTTCCAGTTGCTTGCGGACAATGCCGCCCTTCGGATGGAAGAAGATCAGTCCGGGGCCGGCGAGTTCCTGAATACTGAAGAGATCCAGCTCCTGGCCGAGTTTGCGGTGGTCGCGTTTCTTCGCTTCTTCGAGCCTCGCGAGGTATTCATCGAGTTCTTTCTTCGTGAACCACGCGGTGCCGTAAATGCGCTGGAGTTGCTTGTTCTTCTCGTTGCCCTTCCAATATGCGCCCGCAATCGAGAGCAGCTTGAAAGCCTTGATCTTCGACGTATCGGGAATGTGCGGACCGCGGCAGAAGTCGATGAAACCGGGACCCAGCGTGTACTCGGAGAAAATGTCGTCCGCGCGCTCCTCGATGAGTTCCACCTTCATCGGTTCGTTCATCTTCCGGTATTTCGCGAGGCCTTCCGGCTTCGCAATCAACTGGCGATCGTAGGGCAGGTTTTTCGCCTGCAGTTCCCACATTTTCGCTTCGATTTTTTCGAGATCCTGCAGGGTAAACGGTTCCGGGCGGTCGAAGTCGTAATAGAATCCGGTGTCGATCGGAGGGCCGATGCCGAGTTTGGTCTCGGGAAACAGTTCGAGGACGGCCGCGGCGCAGAGGTGCGCGGTCGAGTGGCGGTACACCTCAAGCGCTTCCGGATCCTTCGGCGTCAGAATCTGCACCGTTGCATCGGATTCGAGCGGGCGCTTGAGATCGTAAAGCCGGCCGTTGACCTTCGCCACGATCGCGGCATCGGCCAGCCGCGGGCTGATTTTTCGCGCGACATCGAGCGCGCTGGTTCCCGCCGGGACTTCCTGAACGCTTCCATCCGGCAGGGTAACTTGAAAACTATTCATAATAGAGGAACCTTTCAAGGTTATCATTTCGCGGTGCCATGCTAAAGTAGCTGAAGTAGCGACATGCAGGCCCGCAGTGTGTATAAAGAGGTTTGCAGTCCGGGGGATCGAATTGAGATTTGTTTTACCTGTTCTGCTGGTTTTGATCGCGACGGGAAGCCTGGCGCGGGCCAATCTCATCATCGTTCCGACTTTCGACAATTCCATTGCCGGCGACGCCAACGCCGCGGGTATTGAAGGTACGATTAACTCCGCGATTTCACTCTTCGAGGACACGTACAGCAACCCCATCACCGTAGATATCTATTTTCAGGAAGGCGGCGGCCTGGGCGAGAGCAATTTCCTGTATTACGCCGCCACCTACTCCTATTTCTATTCTCGTCTGGTCGCGACCGACGCCAATCCGGCAGCGATTGCCGGTCTGCAGTTGAACGGAGGTGCCAGCACCCATAATCCAGTGACGGGCACTTCGCAGATCGATATAAAGTCGGCCAACGCAAGAGCCCTCGGAATCAACGTGGCCCCGGGGTGTCTCCCGACGGCGTCGCCGGGTACGGGCGTGCCCATGGAGTGCGGCAGCGGGAATAACCCGGGCGCCGGTTCGGTGGACGGCATCATCAGTCTGAACACGAATATTACATATCCCCCGAACTCAAACAACGGCTCCAGCTACGATCTGTTGTCCACGGTTGAGCATGAGATAGATGAGATCCTGGGGCTGGGTTCGTCCCTCCCCAACAGCACCGCAAGCTCCGGGACGGTGAACGGCCTCGCGGGCAATCCGGCGCCGGAAGATCTCTTCCGCTACGGGGCCGGCGGCAGCCGCATTTTTTCCGTCAACTGCGCCGCCGCCACACAGGCGTTTTTTTCCTATAACGGTACGACGGACCTCGCTCAATTCGACAACGCCTGCAATGGCGCGGATTTTGGAGACTGGGCCAACGGGAGCAGCGCCCAGGTGCAGGATGCATTCGCCAGCCCCGGCGCCGGGCCAGCCTACGGGTCGAATGAAATGGCGGCGCTTAGCGCGATCGGGTATACGCTCGCCACGCCGGAGCCCGGGACGTGGACTCTTTCTCTTCTCCTGCTGGCGGCGATGGCATTCGCGCGCCGGCGCCGCACCGAACGATAACTCACTAATCGCGTTCTCCGCCGCGGCTGGAATGATTCATATTAGTGTCTATGGATTTCCAACTTCTTGGCCGGAGCGGGCTCCGCGTTTCCGAAATAGCCCTTGGCGCGATGACCTTTGGGACCGATGCGGTCTGGGGCGCGCCCAAAGACGAAAGCCGCCGCATCTTCGACGCATACGTCGACGCCGGCGGGAATTTCATCGATACCGCCGATGGCTACATGAACGGGAACAGCGAGCGCATGGTCGGGGAGTTCGTCTCGGGCCGGCGCGAGCGCTTCGTCATCGCCACCAAATACACATTTTCCAAACGTCCGGGGGATCCGAACTCCGGCGGCAATCACCGCAAGAATATGGTCCAGGCGCTGGAAGGAAGCCTGCAGCGCCTCGGTCTCGACTACGTCGATCTCTACTGGGTGCATGCCTGGGATCGGCTCACGCCGCCCGAAGAAACGATGCGCGGCCTGGACGACCTGGTGCGCGCCGGGAAGATCCTCTACGTCGGCATTTCCGATGCGCCCGCCTGGATTGTTTCGTATTCGAATGCCATCGCCCAGCTTCGCGGCTGGTCGCAGTTCGCCGGGCTTCAGATTGAGTACAGCCTGATCGAGCGCACCGCCGAGCGCGATCTGATTCCGATGGCAAACGAACTGGGGATCACGGTGACGGCCTGGTCGCCGCTCGCAAGCGGGCTGCTCTCCGGGAAATATGCACGGCATACGAAGCCGGTTGAGGGGCGCGTGGCGCAATTCCAGTACACGGAGCTGAGCGACCGGAATTTCGACATCGTGGATGCCGTTCAGGCGGTCGCGGCGGAACTCGGCCGCACGCCGGCGCAGGTTGCCCTCAGCTGGGTGCGGCGAAAGGGCGCGATTCCGATCGTCGGCGCGCGAACGCTGGTTCAATTACAGGACAATCTGGCGTCGCTCGAAGTTTCGCTCGGAGCCGACCACCTTGCACGCCTGGACGCGGTGAGCGCCATTTCGCTCGGATTCCCGCACGATTTTCTACGGACGAAATTCGTCAACGAGATGCTTCACGCCGGAACGTTCGACCGTATCCGGCGCGGGTGAACCGCGCGGTATGCGTTAGCGAGCCGCGAGCAGCGCCCTGAGACGGCGCGCCCGTTCCGGGGCTCGCAGCTGCCGCAGCGCTTTGGCTTCGATTTGCCGGATTCGTTCGCGGGTAACGTCGAACTCCTGCCCGATTTCCTCCAGCGTATGCTCGCGTTCGCAGCCGATACCGAAACGCAGCCGGATGACCTTCTCCTCTTTCGGAGAAAGCGTTTTCAGGATGCCCGCCGTCTCATCGCGAACGTTCGATTCGATCACGGCGTCAACCGGCGACCCTACCCAGCGATCTTCAATCAGATCGCCCAGTGCCGATTCTCCGTCGCGCCCGACCGGAGTCTCAAGCGATACCGGATCGCGTGAGATGGTTTTCAGCTTCTGGACTTTCTCCACCGGAATATCCATCCGGCGGCTGATCTCTTCGTTGGTAGGCGTGCGCCCCAGTTCTTTCTCAAGCTCGCGTGAAGCGCGCAGGAACTTGTTCATGCTCTCGTTCATGTGCACCGGGATACGGATGGTGCGCGACTGGTCCGCAATCGCCCGCGTAATCGCCTGACGAATCCACCAGGTGGCATAGGTCGAAAACTTGTATCCGCGCCGGTATTCGAACTTGTCGGCCGCACGCATCAGGCCAATGTTGCCTTCCTGGATCAAATCCAGCAGATGCAGGCCGCGATTGACATATTTCTTCGCAACCGAGACTACCAGCCGGAGATTCGCCTCGACCAGGTCTTTCTTGGCGCGCTCCGCTTCCTGCTCGCCGTGACGGATAACCGTCAATGTGTGCTTCAGCGCTTCGAGAGATGCCGCCGCGCTGACCTCGCGCTTCCTGATTTCGCGTTTCAGTTCGCGAATGCGGGGTTGCTGCGCGACATTATTCTTGCCTTCGAGCTTCTTCAGTTCCCGGTCGAGGTGGTTCAGTTCCTCTACCGCGCGCTCGATCTCGCGGGTGAAATCGCGCCAGCGCACCGCGATCCACGGCACTCGCCGAATCGCCAGCGATGTTTCCACCAGAGCGCGATAGAGCTTCATTACAAGCTTCTTTCGTGCCTTTTTGTTGGCGGGAGAGGCCGCTTCGAGCTTTTCCTGGAGTTGCGTCTGTTTGCGGTGAGCGCTCTGGATGTCGGTGAAAGTCTGCCGGATGTCGGCTCGCTTCCGGGTGTCGGCGGGCGTGCCTTCTTCGATATCGCCCCCGATATCCACCATATTGTCGAGATCGTCAGGGTTCTTCCGGAGTTGTTCGGCCAGCTCCACAACCGCGAGCTGCACCAGCGCCGAGCGGCTGATCGCCTTCTGCATGCGCAGCTTTCCCCGCTCCATCCGGCGCGCCAGGTCCACTTCGCCTTCCCGCGTGAGAAGGGGCACCGCGCCCATTTCGCGCAGGTATACCCGAACGGGATCGTCCGTGTAGATGGATTCTTCAACCGGCTGCTGGTGCGGATGGAGAAAGTCCGCTTCCGCTTCCGGATCGAAGAACTTCGTTGCTTCTTCTTCGAAATTGATCCCTACCGGGGCTTCGCGTAGAAACTGATCGTCGTCGTCATGCGCCATGGCAGGTCACCTTCCATTGAAAATCCCCGGACCGTTGAAAATCCCCGGACAATCGAAAATCCGCGGGTGTTAAAAATACCACGCCAAAACCATTCATCTTTTTGCTTTGTTGTCTTTGTAGGAAGGGCAAACGATCGCAAACCAAATCAGAAGTTACGGAACAAGGCAAAGGCACACAACTCCTGAGTTTCAATCTTAACACCAGCCACCTGCTGATTCAACCCGCGGGATGCCTGACATTATTATGGACGGACGGAGCTCGGCGGAAGTTGCCCTTCGCGGCATGATTTCCCGGTAATCGCCATCCTGCCCCGCCGCTCGGATACAATGGTCGCATTCTCCCCCCGACGAATTAGATGGTCAAGATCTTCAGAGTCTTCGTCCCGGCAAGTGTGATCGGACTTGTGTTATCCGAGTTCATCATCGTCTTTTTCTGCTATGTCGGGGCGTCGTTCCTTCTGGCCAGACTGATCAATCCCGAGTTCAGCCCGATTATTTTCTTCGAGAGCGAGAGCGGTTCGCTCCGCATTGTGGCGGTGGTGGTCAGCATCGTCGCGGCCATCTATTTCCAGAACCTCTATACCGACTTCCGGGTCAAATCCCTCATGCGGCTGCTGGAGCAGTTGTGCATGGCGCTCGGCGTCGGTTTCTTAATCCAGGCGGTGTTCACTTATTTAAAGCGCCCGGATCTGGCCATCCCGAAATGGACCATGATTTTCGGCAGCATCCTCACCCTGCTCACGATCCCGGCGTGGAGGCTTTTCTACGGCTCGGTCATCCTGAAAGCGCTCGGCACCAGGCGAATCCTTTTTCTCGGGACATCGCCCGTCGTTCGGGACATTGCGCAAAAAATCGCCGACCGGGCTGAAGTCGGAATGAGTATCCTGGGCTATGTCGATAACGATGAAGACCCGTTGGATCTGCCCGGCGGGAAAATCCTGGGGAACGTTTCCGATCTGGTCTTTCTCGCGGGAAAGCTGAAGCCGGACCTGATCGTCGTCGGCATGGCGGAGCGGCGACAGGAACTTCCCGTTCACGATATGCTGCAACTCCGTTTTTCCGGGATTCATTTCGAGGAGGCGCCGGTGACGTTCGAAACCACGTTCGGACGAGTCCTGACACGCCAGTTGCGCCCCTCCCGGTTGATTTTTTCCACCGATCTCGGTCCCCGGCGGCGCAGCCTGCTGTGGCATACACTGTATTCCGCGTTGATCGCCCTGCTGGTGACACTGATTTTTGCGCCCGTTATGGTTGTCGTGGCACTACTGGTGAAGCTCACATCCCGCGGGCCGATTTTCCACAGGCAGGTTCGCGTGGGCCTGAACGGCGCATTGTTCACCGTATACAAATTTCGTTCCATGGCCGCCAACGCCGAGGCCGGTACCGGCGCCGTATGGGCAAAGCGGGACGATCCGCGCGTGACAAGGGTGGGCAGGTGGCTTCGCAGGCTCCGTCTGGATGAGTTGCCGCAGCTGCTGAACGTGCTTCGCGGGGAGATGTCTCTGGTGGGACCCCGGCCCGAGCGGCCGGAATTCGTCAACGCCCTGACCGAGCAGATCCCGTTTTACACCTATCGGCATTGCGTGAAGCCCGGGATAACGGGTTGGGCGCAGATCAACTACAAGTATGGCGACACGCTCGAAGACACAATTATCAAACTTGAGTACGATCTCTACTACATCAAAAATCTGGCGTTGTCGCTCGATACCTACATCATCTTCCATACCCTGAAGGTCATGCTCTTTTCCGAGACGGCGCAATAGCGTTATCTTTGAGTTAGCACCAATGAAACTGCTGCCGCTTGCGGTTCTCTTTTGCGCCACCGCCTTCGCCCGGTCTTTCCAGGGCGCGGCGGATCTGGATGCCACCATCGAACAGGCGATCCACGAAGACAAGATACCCGGCGCGGTTCTCCTGGTCGGCGACGACGGGCAGGTGGTCTACCGCAAGGCTTACGGCTATCGTTCTCTCGAACCGGTAAAAGAGCCGATGACCGCGGATACCATTTTCGACATCGCATCGCTCACCAAGATCGTCGCCACCACCAGCGGGATGATGAAGTTGTTCGAAGAGGGGCGAGTGCGGATCGACGACCCCGTGACCGCCTACCTGCCGAAGTTCCAGGGCGGAAAGAGCGCGATCACCGTGCGCGATCTGATGACGCACTTTTCAGGCCTGCCTCCCGATCTGGGGCTGGTGCCTCCGTGGCAGGGCTACGAGACGGGGATCCGCAAGGCGCTTGCCGATAAACCGACCGGTCCTCCGGAAGCCAGATTCGTCTACAGCGATATCAATTTCATCCTCATCGGGGAAATTGTGCATCGTCTGAGCGGCCTCCCGGAGAACGAATATGTGAAGCGGATTCTTTTCCGCCCGCTCGGCATGAAAGATACCGGCTACCTGCCTTCCGCCTCCCTGCGCTCGCGCATCGCCCCCACCGAGCGCGAAAAGAACGGCGAGATTCTGCGAGGCGTGGTCGACGACCCCACCGCCCGGTACATGGGTGGCGTAGCCGGCGACGCCGGCGTATTTTCCACCGCCGACGATCTGGGCAAGTTTTGTCAGATGATTCTCGACGGAGGCGACGGCCTTTTCAATCCGCGGACTATACAAAAATTCACCGCCTCCGCGACCGAGCTAGGGCAACCCGTTCTCCGCGGCCTCGGCTGGGATATTCAATCCCCCTATTCCCGCGTTCGGGGGGAGCTATTCCCTGTGGGCTCCTTCGGCCATACCGGATATACCGGCACCTCCATCTGGATTGACCCGGCTTCCCGGACTTATGTCGTCCTGCTGACGAATTCCGTCCATCCCAGGATCCGAAAGGCGATTACCCCGCTGCGGGCCGCCGTTGCAACCATCGTTGCGGCCGGAGCGGGTTATAAACCGATCGGCGAAACCTGCACTGGCCTCGACGTTCTGGAGCAGGATGGCTTCCGGCTCCTCCAGGGCAAACGAATCGGTTTGATTACGAATCAGACAGGCGTGGACCGGTTGGGCCGGCGCAATGTGGACGTCATGCGCGCCGCCGGAGTTAACGTGGTGTCGCTGTTCTCCCCGGAACACGGGATCGCGGGCGTGGAAGATCGCGAGAATATTGCCAACGCCGTCGACGCCGCGACAGGGATCGGGATTTGGAGCCTCTACGGCAAGACCCGCCGTCCCACGCCCGCGATGCTGCAGGGGCTCGACGCGCTGGTTTTCGATATTCAGGATGTCGGCGTGCGCTTCTATACGTATGAATCCACGATGCTTTATGCCATGGAGGCGGCAGCCGGCGCCAACCTTCCGTTCTACGTGCTGGACCGCCCGGACCCTGTGACGGGCACCCATGTCGAAGGCCCCATGCTCGACCCGGATAAGCTTTCTTTCACCGGTTCATATCCGCTGCCGCTCCGGCACGGGATGACGATGGGAGAACTCGCCGGGCTCCTGAATGGCGAGAAAGCGCTTGGAGCCAGTCTTCACGTGATTGAAATGACGGGCTGGAACCGGGAAGAGTGGTTTGACGCAACTGGCCTGCCGTGGGTAAATCCGTCACCGAATATCCGCAACCTTAATGAAGCAATTCTGTATCCTGGAGTTGCCATGCTGGAAGGCTCGACGAATTATTCGGTGGGACGGGGAACCGATACGCCTTTTGAACAGATTGGCGCGGACTGGATTGATGGAGTCAAGCTCGCCCGCTACCTGACTGCCCGTGCCATCCCGGATATTCGCATTGAGGCGGCTCGATTTACTCCGGTCTCGTCCAATTTCAAGGGAAAGACGATCGGGGGCGTTCGCCTGGTTGTGACCGATCGCGACTTTTTCTCTTCGTCGCGCCTCGGTCTGGAACTCGCCGCCGCGCTCACAAACCTCTATCCGGGAAAGCTCGCGCTTGAGTCAGATAAAAATCTGATCGGTAACAGCGGCGTCATGCACGCTCTCACGATCGGGAAGGATGCCATGCCCGCGGCCAGAGCCGGCATCCGGCAATTTCTGGAATTACGCCAGAAATATCTGCTGTATCGCTGACGGCCTCGCGCCGGGCGCCTTAAGCCGCGGCTGACGAAGTTTTCGACGGGCCAATCGCCTTGGGCGCCGGACTGGCGGCTGTAGTCTTGTTCTTGCTGCCAGGCGGCCTGCCGCGCTTCTTGGCCTCTATCATCCATGACGGTGGCCGCCCGCGTCGCCGTCCGCGTCCGCGCGCGAGCCGCTCCAGGCTCAATATGGCCTCTTCCAGTTGCTCTCGTTCCTGACGTAATTCTTCCAGAATTTTGGTAACGTCCATCTCGGCTCCTGTTTTGCTGTTCCGAATTGTCACTGTCCCGGCCCGCCCTCGTTCCAGATCCGGAACAACAAAGCGTAATCCGAGTACGTGTACAAATAAAATTCTTACCCGACTTGTAACAACAAAGCAAGGGTTTGTTCCAATTTCAGAACGAATGGAGTTTTATTCAGTACCAGGACTGTGTTGTGTGGAAACCGCGCCGGGATTCGAAAAGATTTTCGAACGACGCCCGCTCCAATAAAAGTAAAACGGTAATCCCATTAAAATCAGGATAATTCCGGCAATCGACTCGCGCGGCTTCGTCCAGAGGGTGGTGATTTCCAGCACCGTCGCGCCCACCAGAAAAAGCAGAGGTACAGCCGGATAGCCAAAGGTGCGGTAAGGGCGCGGGAGATCCGGGCGCTTGCGCCGCAGCACGAAAACCGATGCCGTTGCCATGGCGTACAGGATCCAGCTTCCGAAAATCACAAAATCGAACAGTTCTTCGTATTTTCCCGATAGCACCAGCACGGAGGACCAGCCCGTCAGCATCAGAATCGAGATACCCGGGGTACGGAAAGCCGGGTGCACGCGCGCCGCGGCATGAAAAAACAAACCGTCCCGGGCCGCGGCATACGGCACCCGGGCGCCGGAGAGAATAGAGCCGTTCAAAGCCGCAAAAATCGAAATCATCGCCGCCAGAGAAACCGCGCCGGCGCCGGTCGATCCTCCTGTCCGCTGCATCATTTCCGCCGCCACCAGCTTGTGCGCGCCCACTTCAGCCGGGGAGAGAACACGGAAATAGGCCCAGTTGGCCAGCATGTAAATGGCAATCACGGCCAGTGTGCCGCCAATCAGGGAGATCGGCAGGTTGCGCTGAGGGTTTTTGACTTCGGACGCCACCATCCCCACGTTGTTCCAGCCGTCATAGGCCCACAGCGCGGCCACCAGCGCCGCGATAAAGCCCGCGAAGACCGAAGGTGTTTGCGGCGTGGCCGGCAGCGGCGTAGTGGCCGCCGGATGGGCATAAAGGAGCCCCGCCGCAATCACGAAAGCAATCAGCGCGATTTTGAGAGCGGTAAACACCACCTGCACCTCACCACCCACCCGCACCCCAAGGTAATTAATCCCGCCAAGGGCGAGAATCAGAACCAGCGCGAAACCCTGCCCGTATTTCACCTGAAACGGACCGACGGTGAACCAAAGTTGTTCGAATTGCGGAACAAAATGAGCGGTGTACTCGAAGAAAGCCGTCGCCAGAGTTGCGATCGATCCGCTCTTGGCGACCCACATTTGCGTCCAGGCGTAGAGAAATCCCCAGAGCGGCCCGTAAGCCTCGGTCAGATAAACATATTCGCCACCCGCTCCAGGCATGGCGGCGGCGAGTTCCGCATAGGTTAGCGCGCCGGCGAGCGAGAGCATCCCGCCCACCACCCAGACAAGGAACACCATCGGCACCGAGCCGACATTCAAAATCATTGCCTGGGGAACGCGGAAAATACCGCTGCCGATCACCGTGCCGACAACGATTGCGAGCGCCGCCCAGATGCCGAGACCCCGCTTCAGTTCCGTCATTCGAGCCTCTCCGCCGCGCCTGGGGCAACAGTTGTGGCGCCGGCTGACACGAATGAGGTCAAATAGCCCACTCCGAAGGTTGCCGCGCTCCCGATCGCCACCCACCAGGTGAACGGGATCGACGTGCCGAGTTTAACGTAAAGCATCGTGAGCGCTCCCGCAACCACGCCCGCAATGGCCGCATTTTCGCCCGGCCGCTTCGTGAGCACCCCCAGCAGAAATACTCCCAGCAATATTCCGAGAGTTACGGAGGCGATGGAGAGCCCGGATTCGAGCACTGAGCCCCAATGACTCGCGACCATGGCGATGGCCGCCAGCACTCCTCCCCAGACCACCGTCGAGAAGCGCGATACGGTCACATAGTGCGCCGCACTGTATCGCGACCGCGTGAGCGGGCGATAGAAATCGACCACCGTGGCGGAGGCGAGGGAGTTCAAGGCCGCGGACAGATTTGCCATGGCGGCGGCGACGATCGCGGCCATCGCCAAACCCGCAATTCCCATGGGCAGGGACGACCAGATGAACGCAGGGTACAGTCTGTCGAGCTGGTCTTTATCGAACGCCTGGCCGTTCCGCCAGACCCACAGCAGAACTCCGATCGTCAGGAACAGCGTGAACTGCACGAAGATCATGCCCCAGCTCGCAAACAAGGCGAGGCGGCTGTCGCGTTCCGATCTCGCGCTCAGCAGGCGCTGGACCACCAGCTGGTCGGTCCCGTCACTCGCCGTGGTCAGGAAACACCCGCCGATTACGCCTGCCCAGAAGGTGTAGGGAAAAGTCCACGACCAGTGAAAATCGAACACCTGAAACTTTCCCGCGGGCCCGGCGACATCGATGACGTGCCGAAATCCGCCGGGGATTTTGTCGAGAAGCACGAAAAAACTGATTGCCGCGCCGACAACATACATCCCCATCTGAATCACATCGGTCCAGATAACGGCCGTCATGCCGCCTTCGAACGTGTAAAACAGCGTGAGCGCCATAATCACCAGAATCGACGCGAGGCCGCCGGTGTGCAGGACAATCGAAACCACGATGGAAATTGCGAACACGCGCACGCCCTCGGCCAGGGACCGCGTGATGAGGAAAATCCCGGCCGTGACCTTTCTGACGCGCGGTCCGAACCGCCGCTGCATGAGTTCGTACGCGGTGAACAACTGGCCCTTGAAATACTGTGGCAGGAAAATTGCGGAAATGACGACACGAGCCAGCAGGTAGCCGAGAACCACCTGAAGAAAAACGTAACTGCCCGCGTATGCGAGCGGCGGAGTGCCGATAATAGTAAGGGTGCTTGTTTCGGCGGAAACGATGGAGAGCCCGATCGCCCACCAGGGCGCGGTCCGGCCGCCAAGGAAATAGTCTTTGAGCGTTCGCTGCCCGCTTCGGAAGCGGGCGCCAAACCACGTTACCCCGGCAAGATAAGCGATAATGACGGCAAGATCGACTGGACGCAACGTGACTTGGGCGATTGTAACAAGACCGGAAGAGACGCCGCGCGCTCATAATTTCAGGCGCGGGTTGAAATGCGGCTTGAATACGCCGCTTGCCAAAGCGTTTTCTTTCCATTACTCTCGAACAGGCTGGTTTGCGCGAGTGGGCGCCCGTCCCCGGGAACTCGCGAACCAGTACCGGTGTCCACCCTTTCGGCGGGCTCCGATTGCCGGAGCGGAAGAGGTTCGATATACTCCGCTTTGTCCACTTGTGAAAGTTTTTTCGATTTGGGACCAGGAAACAAGACAATCAAAGAGCCGGAGGCAACGTAAACGTGTTTGACCGTTTGTCGAAAAAAGTAATCGGGCCAGTTATCATGCTCGCGGCGGTATGCGTGCTCGGAACCGCGGCGCGGGCTCAGGCCCCTGCCGCGGCTCAGGCAAAAAAAGGGCCTGCGGTAAAAGATCAGGGCGAGTATGACATCGCCTCGGCTGCGGGCAAAGCGACAGATCCGGAAAAGAAGCTGGAACTGCTTCACCAGTGGGAGCAGAAGTATCCCGATTCCGACTTCAAGGGTCAAAGAATGCTTCAGATCGCCTCGGCTGAGAGCCAGATCGCGTTGAAGGCGGCACAGCCCAAAGCGACCCCCGCCGATATCGACGCCGGGCAGAAAGCGGCCGATGATCTGGTCGAGAATCTGGACAAATACATGGCGGACGAGAACAAGCCCGCCGCCGCGACCGAAGATCAGTGGAAGCAGGCGAAGCAAACCATTCAATTGCAGGCTCACATGGTGCTGGCCGCGGTGGCAGCCACCAGAAAAGACGATGCGAAGGCCGAGGCCGAATACCGGAAGGTGCTTGCCATCTCCCCCGGCTCCGCTTCGACCGCCTATTCGCTCGGAACGCTCATTTACCGGCAGAAGAATATACAACGCATCCCCGAAGCTCTGTTCTGGATCGCGCGGTCGATCGCGATTACCGGTCCCCAGGCATTGTCCGCGGACGGTAAAACAACGGCCGATACTTTTCTCAAACAGGCTTATGCCGGTTATCACGGCAGTGCCGCCGGGCTGGACGATCTGATGAAAGTGGCAATGACCGCCACTGCGCTGCCGCCGGATCTCAAGATCGAGAGTCAGGTCGATATCGCGAAGAAGGAAGAAGGAGATGCCGCGGCATTTGCGGCGGCGCACCCCGACATCGCTCTGTGGCGACAGATCCGCGATGCCTTGAAGGCCGATGGCGGAGACGCTTATTTCGCCCAGATCAAAGACGCGGAAATCCCTCCCGCCGGTCAGGCGTCGTTCACGATGTTCAATGCGAAGGTGGTTTCGCAGCCATCGCCCAAAGAACTGCTGGTCAGTGTGGACAACGCCGCCGGAGATGCGACGTTGAAGTTCGAGACTGCGCTCAAGGGCACGATCGATCCCGGCACCGCCTTCAAATTCAAAGGCGTGGTCGAATCCTTCGTGAAAGATCCTTACATGCTGACGCTGACGGCCGACAAGGAAGACGTGGACGGCCTGCCCGCTTCGGCATTCGCGGCGGCTCCTGTTCGCAGGAGACGGCCGGCCCCGAAGAAGTAGTTATCGGCGCCGTTGTATTGCAAACGCGCCCGCGCGGATTTATCCGTGCGGGCGCGTTTCTATTTCGCGCGAGTTGCTAGACTATAGGTGTTGTATGCCCCTGTACGAATATAAATGCGCCTCCTGCGGCAAGACTTTCGAAGTTATTCAGAAATTTGCCGATGAACCGCTGAAGACGCATCCCGAGTGCGGCGGCGAGGTGGAGCGTCTTTTTTCCGCTCCCGCTTTCCACCTCAAAGGCACCGGCTGGTACGCCACGGACTACGGTAAAAAGAGCGGTAGCTCCTCCGACTCGAAATCGAAAGACGCCCGATCGGAAGAATCGCACTCCACGAAAAACGACCACGCCACTTCGAAACACGAGAACTCGAACAGCGACAACTCCGATTCGAAGTCGAAGACGGACACATCCTCTTCATCCGATAGCAAATCGTCGTCCGAAACGAAGTCTTCTTCGGAGCCCTCCGCCAAGCCTTCAAACGCCGCGTGAGTTGCTTTCAGCCCACTTAAGATAGCGCCTCAGTTCGGCGCGATGCGTGCGGACAAACTGAAAAAACACGCGCGGAGTGATCCCCGCAGCGTCTGTTCCCGACCACGTTTCGATCCGCCACCTAAGGTAGGGGCTGTGCCACGGCCGAAGCCTGTAGCCTTTTGTCAGCCTCCAGAGTATCCGCACCGTCAGGACGGGTTCCTGCCGGCCTGCTGGCTGTCCTTGGTCGCATAATAGCCGCTGCGTGCGTGCGCGACAAGATTCCCGGGTGCCTTCACCACTACCTTGATCTGCCGGTATGTCCCATCGAGCGTCAGATTCAGTGGCGTGTAAGCGATCGTGTACTGGTTTCTGACATCGTGCGCCACCTGATGCGCGATGCGCTCTACCTCGGAAACGTCTTTCGGGTAAAAAACCTGCCCACCGGTGCTCTCGACAAGGATGCCCAGAGCGCGCTTTGCTTTGGCCGCTTCCCTCTTGTCTTCATCGGTCAGCAAGCCGATGGCGTAGACCAGCACATCGTCCTGTTGCGCCAGGCGAACCAGCGCTTCGAGCGGCATCGAACTGGCGTTGTCGTTTCCGTCGGTCACGACAAGGATCACTTTCTTATCCCGTTTCCCTTTCTCGTGCAGGTGGTCGATCGACATCCGGATGGCATCGCGCATCGCCGTGCCGCCGCGCGAATCGATCTTCGTCAGACCCTGTTCCATCACCGCTATATCATTGGTAAAGTCGGAGTCGAGATACGCTTCGTCGTTGAAATTGACGACGAAAACTTCGTCCTGGCGGTTGGAATCGCGCACCAGAGCCAGCGCCGCCGACTCCACCGCCGTACGCTTTTCGCGCATGCTGCCGCTGTTGTCGATCACGAGGCCGAGCGAGATCGGAACATCTTCCCGCTTGAAAAGTTTGATCGGCTGCAGTACCCCGTTCTCAAACACCCGAAACGCGCTTTGCGGCAGGTTTGTCACCAGCCGGCCCGCCTTATCGGTAACCGTAACGTTCAGCGGAACCAGCCGCGTTTCGGACGAGAAAACCGCGCCTCCGGAATCGGGCGCCTCGGCCGCGCTCTGTTGCGGGGCGGGTTGCTGGCCGAACAGGAGAATCGGCGTAAGGATCGTGAGGGGCGCGATCAAGGCCCCGGCCAGGACTGAAGTCTTCAAAAAATCACTGCGTCGGCGCATAGTACCCGGTTCTCCAGAATGCGTGCAAAGGAGGCAATCCCCTCGGCTGTACCAGTTTGACACTAACCTTGCGGTACTTGCCGTCACGTATCGAATTACTCGGGCTATAGCCAAGAACGTATTGATTGCGCAGTTCAATTCCGATTTTCGCGGCCACGTCGGGCAGTTCGTTCAGGTTTTCCACCACGAAATGCCGCCCGCCGGTCGGCTCCGAAATGTCGGTGAGTAATCCCGGCCCGGCCAGTTCCTCCGGCGAACGCCCCCGCGATTGCACCGGCTCATAAATACCGATGGCATAGATCTGGACGTCCGATTCCTTTACCACGCTTCTGATCTCGGCTTCGGTATAGCGGCTGCTGTTGTCGCCGCCGTCCGAGATGACCACCAGCGCCTTGCGGGGATTGTGGGCTTTCTTCATCGACTGCAGCGCCAGCAGAATGCCATCGAGCAATGCGGTGCGCCCTTTCGATTGAGTAAACGTCAGCCGGTTCTGTATTTCTTCAAGACTGTGAGTGAATGGCGTAACCAGTTCCGGGCGGTCGTTGAATTCCACCAGAAACGCCTCGTCTTCCGGGTTTGCCGTCTTGAAAAACTCCGTGACCGCCTGGCGCGATTTGTCGAGCTTCGGCCCCATGCTGCCGCTGGTATCGAAAACGATTCCGATCGAAAGCGGAGCGTCTTCGCTGCCGAACGACACCACTTTCTGCTCCGTTTTATCTTCAAAAACCTTGAAGGAATCCTGCTCAAGACCTGTCACGAAACGGTTGAGCGGATCGGTTACCGTGACCGGAATCAGCACGATATTCGTATCGATTCTGATATTTGCCCGGGGCAGAGGAGCCGCGGCCGCCGCAGGCCTCGCCCGGGGCGTGATATTCACTGGTTCTTCCTCCGAAGAACCGGCAATCAAAACGCTCGTTAGGGCGAGCAATAACGGAATCAATACCCGGCGGGATCGCATCCTGCGCTTCCCTTTCTGCCTGGAGTCTAACACAGAGGTTCGTGGTAAGATCGCGTGTGCATCGGAAAATCCTGGGCGTTATCCCGGCCCGGTACGCTTCTTCCCGTTTCCCTGGCAAGTCTCTGGCCAAAATCGATTCCCGCACAATGCTGGAGCACGTTTACGAGCGTGTGTCGATGGCCCGCTACCTGGGTCCCGTCGTGATCGCGACCGACGACCCTCGTATTCGCGACGAAGCCCGCCGCTTCGGCGCCCGCGTGCAAATGACGCGTGAGGACCACGTCTCCGGTACCGATCGCGTGGCCGAAGTGGCCTCCGCATTCGAAGATGTCGATCTCGTTGTAAACATCCAGGGCGATGAGCCGCTGATCGATCCCAATGCCATCGACGCCGCCATCCTGCCTCTCCTCGAAGAGAGCGCCATCCCCATGGGAACATTGAAGAAGCGGATTGAAGATCAACGGGAAATTGCCGACCCCAATGTCGTCAAGGTGGTGACGGACCGTTTCGAAAATGCCATCTACTTCTCGCGCGCCCCGATTCCATATCCGCGGGAGCCATACGAACAACATGCCTGTATTTATCACAAACACATCGGACTTTACATTTACCGGCGGAAATTTCTCCTGCGATATTCCGGTATGACGGCGGGACCGCTGGAGCAGGCGGAGCGCCTGGAGCAATTGAGAGCCCTCGAAAACGGATTCAAAATCAGAGTGGTCGAAACGGATTACGAGTCCTTCGGCGTGGATACGCCCGCCGATCTGGAACGCGTGCGGCAACTGGTTCGGGCCGGCAGCGAGGCTGTCCGGCGGACGGCGGAAGGAGCCGGCGCCGCGAATGGCTAAATTCATTTTCGTAACCGGCGGCGTGGTCTCTTCTCTCGGGAAAGGCATCGCGGCGGCATCCATCGGGTGCCTGCTCGAAAGCCGCGGCCTCACCGTCTCCCTGCAGAAGTTCGATCCCTATCTCAACGTCGATCCGGGCACCATGAGCCCCTTCCAGCACGGTGAAGTTTTCGTAACCGACGATGGCGCCGAAACCGACCTCGATCTGGGCCATTACGAACGTTTCACCCACTCATCCCTCACGCGCGCCAACAATCTGACCAGCGGCCGCATCTATGAGCAGATCATCCAGCGCGAGCGCCGCGGCGACTATCTCGGCAAAACCGTCCAGGTGATCCCGCACGTCACGAACGAAATCAAGGCCGCCGTCAAAAAATTGTCAGGCAATGTGGATGTAGTGATCTGCGAGATCGGGGGCACCGTCGGCGACATCGAATCTCTGCCGTTTCTCGAAGCCATCCGCCAGGTCCGGCACGAGGTGGGGCGCGACAACTGTATTTTCGTGCACGTGACTCTGGTTCCGTGGATCAACGCCGCGCAGGAACTGAAGACCAAACCGACGCAGCACAGCGTGAAGGAATTGCGCGCGATCGGTATCCAGCCCGACATTCTGCTCTGCCGCGCCGAGCGTTTTCTGCCCGCGGAAATGAAAGACAAGATCGCTTTGTTCTGCGACGTCGATCCGGATTCCGTGATAACGGCCAAAGATGTCGATTCCGTCTACGAAATTCCGCTCGTTTTTGCGGAAGAGAAGGTGGATGAGATCATCCTGCGGCATTTGCATCTCGACTCCACCGCGCCGCGCCGCCTGGAGCGCTGGACCGCGATGCTCGAGCGAATGCGCAATCCCAAAGACAAAGTGGATATCGCGCTGGTGGGCAAGTACGTCGAATACGAGGATTCCTACAAGAGTTTGAAGGAAGCGCTGCTGCACGGCGGCATCGCCCATAACGTCAAGGTCGACATCCACTGGATCGAGGCCGAAAGTTTTGAAAAGGGAGGCGCCGCAGGGAACTCTCACGAGCTCGAAAACTTCGACGGCATCCTGGTTCCCGGCGGATTCGGCAAGCGCGGGATCGAGGGCATGATCAATGCGATCCAGTACGCGCGCCTCAAAAAAGTGCCTTACTTCGGCATCTGTCTCGGGATGCAGACCATGGTGATCGAATATGCGCGCAATGTCTGCGGCCTCACGGAAGCGAATTCGACCGAGTTCAATCCGGCCACTCCCCAGCGGGTGATCTACAAGCTGCGCGAACTGAAAGGCATTGACGAACTGGGCGGGACGATGCGCCTGGGCGCGTGGCCGTGCGTCTTGAAACCCGGTAGTTTCGCCCACAAGGCCTACGGAACCACCGCCATCAGCGAGCGCCACCGGCACCGCTTTGAATTCAATCGCGAGTTCGAGAAAACGCTCACTTCTCACGGGCTGAAACTCACGGGCGAAACCCCGGACGGCACCTACGTCGAGATCTGCGAAATCGAGGATCATCCCTGGTATCTCGGCTGCCAGTTCCATCCCGAATTCAAGTCCAGGCCGCTCGAACCGCACCCTTTGTTCAGTTCGTTTATCGGCGCTGCGTGCCGCTTCCGCGCGCACCGGATCGCCACGCAGGAGGCGCCTTTGCTGCCTGAACTTCCTTACGCCGAATCGCATGCGTATTGAATTCGCCGCCTTTGAAGCCCCCGCGCCGCTCGTGCTGATCGCCGGGCCCTGCGTGATTGAAAGCGAAGAGCACGTCAATCGCATGGCGGATGCAATCTCCGTCATCGCCGCTGCGGCCAGCTTCCCTTTTGTCTTCAAGGCCTCTTTCGACAAAGCCAACCGCACCAGCCTCAAGGGTTATCGCGGTCCTGGTATGGTGGAAGGCTTGCGTATTCTGGCGCGGTTGCGCCAGCGCGGTTTTTCCGTCCTGACCGATATTCACGAACCCGCTCAGGCGGCATTGGCGGCGGAATCGGTGGATATTCTCCAGATTCCGGCTTTTCTCTGCCGTCAGACGGACCTGCTGCTCGAAGCCGGCCGCACCGGTAAAATCGTCAACATCAAAAAGGGCCAGTTCGCCGGTCCGCACGATATCCACCACGCGGCGGATAAAGTGGCGTCCACGGGCAACCGTCAGGTGGTGCTGACCGAACGCGGGTCGTCGTTCGGGTATAACAATCTGGTGGTCGATATGCGCGGTCTGCGAATCATGGCGGACGCCGGATGGCCGGTGGTTTTCGACGCCACGCACAGCGTTCAGTTACCCGGCGCGGGAGGCACGGCCTCGGGCGGCCAGCCGCAATTCATTCAGCCCCTGGCGTCGGCGGCGGTGGCCGTGGGTGTTTCCGGAATTTTCGTCGAAGTGCACGACGATCCGGAAAACGCCCTGTCCGACGGGCCGAATGCTTTGCGGCTCAGCCTGTTACCGGGATTCCTGCACAAGCTGCGGCGGATCGACGCGGCTCGCCGGGAAGAAGATTCCGTCTGAACGGCAAGCCCATCCGCCGCGTCATAGACTTAGAGACAAGTATGTTCCTCGTTCGAAACCGTAACCGCAAGCTCCGGGGCCTGTCCGGCTTCTCCCTGATTGAGCTTCTGATCGTGATTGCGATCATTCTGATCATTCTGGCGGTTGCGTTGCCGAAGTTGACCAACGCCCGCCGGTACGCGCAGGAAATGGCGGCGGAAAAAGCGATCACTACCATCCATACGGCGGAAACTCAGTATTATTCGCAATACGGCAACTACGCCACGACGCTCGCCCAGCTCGGTCCTCCGGCCAGCGGCTCGGACGGCCCGAATGGCGCGGAACTGATCGACAGGGATCTGGCCAGCGGTGAAAAAGGCGGCTTCAAGTTCGTCCTGCAGCCCACGCCGACGGGTTATTCGGTGGCCGTGGCTCCGGTCGCCTTCGGCACCTCCGGCAGCCATACTTTTTTCTCGGATCAGAGCATGACAATCCACGTCCACAACGGCCAGGAACCAGCCACCGCCAACGACGGAATCCTCGGCGAAACGCAGCAGCAACAGCAGCAGACGGCTCCCGCGGCCGGCAAGTAGAAGCTTACCTGGTAGGGCGATACGCCACGCAGTCGATTTCAATCCTGATATCGGCCATGAACTGACAAACGATGGTCGTGCGCGCGGGCTTCGACTCGCCGAAAAACTCGGCATACACCTCATTCATCTGCGCGAATTCGCCCCCATCCGCCAGAAAAACCCCTACCTTGACCACATCCGCCAGCGAGGATCCCACCCCTTCCAGCAGCCGCTTCACGTTATTCAGCACCAGACGAGTCTCATGCCGGATATCGCCCGGTGAAATCTTATCCGTCGCCGGATCCACCGGCACCTGCCCCGCCAGAAAGATGAAATCGCACGCGCGCACGGCCGGTGAATAAGGGCCGCGCGGTGCCGGCACGCCCGGCGGAGACAGTCTCTCGATCATGCTCAGTGCCCCTCCGCTTCCAGCATCCGCTCCGCTTCGATCGCTGCCATGCAGCCCGCCCCGGCGGCCGTGATCGCCTGCCGGTACACGCGATCCTGCACATCCCCCGCATGAAACACACCCGGAATATTGGTGCGCGCGCCGCCGTGCGAAAGCAGGTAACCGTCCGGGTCCAGATCCAGCTGGCCTTTGAACACCTGCGTATTGGGAATGTGGCCGATCGCGACGAACAGCCCGTCCACGCTCCTGTCCCAGGTCTGCCCCGTCTCCAGATTGCGCAGACGCACGCCCGTGACGATGTTCTCCTTCACGTCGAACACCTCATCCACCGCCGTGTTCATGATGAATTCGATCTTGGGATTCCCCCGCGCGCGCTCCAGCATGATCTTCGAAGCGCGGAACGAGTCGCGCCGGTGCACCAGCGCCACTTCGCGGCCAAAACGCGTCAGGAAGTTGGCTTCCTCCATCGCTGAATCGCCGCCGCCCACCACCATGATCTGTTTTTCGCGATAAAAGAATCCGTCGCACGTGGCGCACGAGCTCACGCCATGGCCGATCAGCTTCTGTTCCGATGGCAGATCCAGCCATCGCGCTTTCGCCCCCGAAGCCACGATCAGCGTCCGGGTTTCAATCCATTCGCCCTCCAGATTCAGCCGGAAAGGCCGTTTCGAAAGATCGGCCTCGAGCACCTGTCCGTCCCGGTAAATCGCGCCGAACCGCTCGGCCTGCCTGCGCATGTTTTCGATGAGATCGGGCCCGTTGATGCCTTCCGGGAAGCCCGGAAAATTCTCCACTTCGGTCGTCAGCGAAAGCTGTCCGCCCACTTCGTGCCCCTTGACAACCACCGGGTCGAGACCCGCCCTGCCCGTATAGATGGCTGCCGTGTTGCCGGCGCAACCGGAACCGATAATCACAACTTTATGCATGAGTAATTTCCGAGCGTATCAAACTCGATCCAATGCCTCAAATTCGATCCGACGCCTCAGGTTGCTTTGATGCCGCTCAGTACGTCCGCGATTTCAGCATTATTGAGAACCCGCTTTTCCACGCAGCATTCCCCCCGCGGAATCGGGCTGCCGTGCGGACACTCCACCGGATGGCCCAGCAGCGTGCAGATGCGCTCCGTCACGTCCTCGCTGAGGATATGTTCGAATTTGCACGCGCTCGACTCCACTTCCACTTCGTCGCGGATCGAGAGGATATCCATGAACAGCCTCTCCGCCAGCCGATGCCGCCGGATCACGTTCCTCGCCCGTTCCTCGCCCGCCGGCGTAAATCGCTCTTCGCCATCCGTCACCGTGACAAGGCCGATGCGGGTCAGAGTCGCGATCAGCCTGTTCCACTGCACCTTCGTGAAGTCCGTCGATTGCAGGTGAGTCGACGTTTCCCGCCGATCCCACAGGTGTTCCAGCACTTCGTCGAAATCCTGATTCTGTTCCGCCGAAAACACCAGCGTCTCCGTAATCCGGCCATGATCGAGCGTCACGCGCCGATCGGCCAGCCGTCCCGCGCTTTCGTCGTGCGTCACCATTACGATCGTGCGGCCCTGCGCGTGCAAATCGCTCAGAAGCTTGAAGACGGTCCGCTGGTTCTCGGCATCCAGATTGCCTGTGGGCTCATCCGCCAGGATGATCTTCGGATCGTTGACTAACGCGCGCGCGATCGCCACCCTCTGCTGCTCCCCGCCCGAGAGCTGCGAGGGCAGATGATTCGCCCGCTCCTCCATCCCCACCTGTTTCAGCGCCTGCATTGCCCCCGGCTCGTCCGTCGTGCTGTGGAAATATTGCGCCAGCATCACGTTTTCGAGCGCCGTGAGGTGCGGTACCAGATGGAATTGCTGAAAGACGAAACCAACCGTTTCACCCCGGAAACGAGCCAGCTCGGAGTGCCGCAGTTGCGAAGTATCCGTGCCGTCGATCCGCACCTCGCCGTGTGTAGCCTGGTCGAGGCATCCGAGCAGGTTCAGCAGAGTCGTCTTGCCGGAGCCCGAAGGCCCCATGACGGCAATCCATTCGCCGCGCTCCGCCGTGAAACCGATCGCATCCACCGCGCGCACCGCCGACGCGCCCGCGCCATAGACTTTCGTGACATCCACCAGTTCGATAAATGAACTCACTCGCCCCTCAGAATCATCGCCGGCTGGATGCCCCGGATCCGCGACGCGGCGATAGCGGTCGCAATGGCTGCAACCGCCAGCATAACGCCTGCGACAATGCCCAGCACGGCCCAGTTGGGTTGCAGACGAAATACGCCGCCGAAAACCTCCCGCCCGATTCCTGCCGCCGCGAACACGCCCGCCACATATCCGGTCAGGGTCGCGGCCAGCGCGAGCGCCGCCGATTCCGAAATAAAGAACGCGGCAATCCTCCGCTCCCCCCCGCCGATGGCCTTCAGAATGCCGATTTCCTTCGAACGCTCCGTCACCATCTCACTGAAGTTCGTGCTCACGCAAAGCGTGGTGATGACCAGAACGAACAGCGTCAGCAGAAACAGCGATGCCCGGATCTTCAGTACCACGTTCGATTCCGTTTCCGCGACCGCCAGATTCGTCCGCACATCCGCCGCCGGAAACTGGCGCGCCAGCGCCGCCCGGACCGCCTCCACACGCTCGCCCGGCGCACGAATCTCGATCACGCTCGCCACGTCGTGGAGTCCCGCCAGCATGGCCGCCGTTTCAAATGGAACCAGCAGTTCCTGGTCTTCCACCCCGCCGGTTGAAACAACGCCTTTCAACGTACAGGGAGCGCCGCTGAGCTCGACCGGCAAACCCACGGTCAACCGCAAACGGGCCGCCAGCAGAACTCCCGCGATACAGCCGCCCGCGGAGATCTCGCGCGTGCCCTGCCGCATGTGCCAGTACGGCGTCATCGGCGCGGCCTTCCCGGGGATAAATCCGGCAACCGGAATCGCTGCCTTGCCAATACGTCCGGACGTAACGAGAAAAGGTGAAGCCGCCGCGCCCAGGCGTTCCGCCGCCGCCGCCAGTTCCAGAGATACCGTGTTGCCACTCCCCGGCACCGCCGCGATGTTCGCCCCGTAGCTGCGGAATTCGTCACGCAAACGCCGTTCCACCGTGCTGTAGATGCCGAATAGAACCGTCGCCAGCGCGGCCGCGATCGCGAGCGCCGAAAAGGCCAGCAACAGCCTCTGCTTCCGGTATTTCAGCGCGCGAATGACGAAGGTCCAGAACATCCGGCTTGCCCGCTCAGACGCCCTCGCGCAAAATCGCCGCGGGCTCCATTCGCAAAGTGTGCCGCAACGGTTGCGCCGCGCCCGCCAGCGCAATCGCCATCGCTCCCGGAATGATCAGGAAAGGCAGTATCCACGATACTTCCACCGCATCGTGGAAGACGGAGGCGCCCACATAATGCGCCAGCCCCACTCCCGCGAATGCGCCGATCGTCCCGCCCACCAGGCCCACCAGCGCGATCTCCAGTCCGAACAGAGTTCCCACAACCAACCGTCCCGCACCGATCGCCTGCATGATCGCCACCTCGCCCCGCCGTTCCACCATCGTAGCCGCCGTGAGGCTCCATACGGTCAGCCCCGCCGAAAGCAGCGCCACAAAGGTGATGAACCCCATCAGGCCGCCCACCCGATCGAGTATCCTGCCTTCGGAATCCGCCACCCGGCGCACCGGGCGTGCCAGCGTGCCCGGCAAAGCCTGCTCGATTTCGACGGCCATCGAAGTCACGTAGTTCGAACAGCTCCAGCGTTCGAATTCCTTCGGCGACATGGTCTTCGGATCTTTCCGCGCAAAGTCGTCTTCCGGCTTCGTCAGCGCCGCGACGTCGATGCGGTCCACCTGCCCCGGCCTGTGCGTCAGTTCCTGCAAACGGGACAAAGGCATCAGCACGCGATCCTCTGCTTCGTCGCCGCTCGAAAGAATCCCCACCACGCGGAATGGCGCGTCCAGAACCATGATCTCGCTGCCGGTTTTCCAGCCGTTTCGCCGGGCGAGGCTCGAACCCGCGACGCATTCGTTCAGCGCGCCTTCCGGCCAGCGGCCCTCGATAAGCTGCCATGTCGGATTCACCTTCCGCACGCCTGTCGTCTGGATTGCACCGTCCGGCGCGGGATACGCATGCGAAAACCACACGCCCTCCAGCGCCAGCCCGCCATCGTGCGCTGCAAGCGACGGCGAGAATCCGGTCACGCTCAGGCCCCAGAAAATCTTCTTGATGTTCAGCACTTCCGATTCCGGAATGAAATTCTCCGCGCCTGCCGCCGGCTGGCTGAAGGATCCAACCCCTCCCGTCAGCGCCGCCGCGGCCGGCGTGACCACGATATTCGCGCCCTCCGACCGCAGTTCCGTGTTGATCTTGTCGCCGATATCGAGCATCACCCCGAGCATCGCCGTCGCCACCGCCGAACCCATCGCAATCGCGATCACGATGAGCGCTTTGCGGCGCGGCGCGCGCCGAATCGATTCCCGGACGAAGCGGAGAATCAACTGGCGTCCGCCTTTGCGAAAATCCGCGCGCCGCCTTCAAGCGCCACCGAATCGATCACGAGCATCGAACCGTCCACATGGGATTTCAGAGGAATCGGATTGCACCCGCCCTTCGTGCCGATTGTACCGGCGACAATAGCGGACTCGCAATTACGGCAAACGATTTGCGTCCCCTTCTGATAAAACCCCTGCGCCCCGCAAATCGCACAAGCGTCGAAAGCTGTCGCCAGCGTATGATCCGGTTTTTCAATCACGATAAACCGCACGCTCACCCCGGCGTCGTTCAGTTCGAAGCGATGCAGCACGCCGTCGCTCACCGATGCCACCGGAATCCGCACCGCCCCGCTCTGCAATGCCACCGGCGCCGCGGGCGATAAAGCCGTCGACTCGCGCGAGTAGACGAATTCAGCCGTAATAAAGAGGATAAACACGCAGGAGGCTGTCACCGAAGCCGTCATCCACAGGCGGTCCTTCCGCGCGGACCATTGCGCCTTCCGCAGCGCCGCTCCCTCCAGACCCTCCGTCTTCGGCCCCCGCCGCTTGCGCCATTCGAGCAGCATCATCGCCGCCGCCAGCGCGAGGATTGTAATAAAGAAGAAGCTCTCGTCCTTGACCACGGGCCCTATGATCGCCATTTCCCGCGTGCTCGCCGGGATCACCAGGCTTTCCGAAAGTTCATGCAGCCCGGTAATGACAAGCTGAACCACAACCACCATCAGGATCGCCGTGGTCATCTGGAAGAACTGCTTCAGATTCACCCGGATCGTCCCGCGCACGAAGCTCACTCCGAACAGCACTGCCAGCCCGATCCCCAGAACCCCGCCGAGAGTTTCGAGGATGCCCGAAGTATCCAGCCGGACCGTGCCGTAAAGCATCAGAACCGTCTCCACGCCTTCCCGGAATATCATCAGGAAAACGAAGAGAAAGACACCCCAGCTGCTGGCGCCGGCTCCCGTGCTCTTTTGCAAACGACTTTCAATTTCGCCTTTCAGCTTGCCGCCATGGCGATGCATCCAGATCACCAGAGTGAGGACGAAACCCGCGCTGACAAGCAGCGTCCAGCCTTCGTAGGCGTCCTCGTTGAACTCCAGTTTGGAAAAGCCCCATGCTGCCACAAAGCAGGCAATCACGGCACTTACGAGTGCCCTGTAGACCGCCGGCATCAGGTCCAGGCGGTCGGTTTTCTTGAGGTATGAGACGGCGATGGCGATCACCAGCGCGGCCTCGACCCCCTCGCGCAAAGTGATCACGAAAGTCTGCAGCATAACGGCAACTGAGTTGCAATTTATTGTAGCAAGGCCCCGATATGTTCCGGATCGGAGGTGAGTTCCTCAAAGCGATGAAGACGCCTCTCGATAAACGTGGCCGGAATTGGTAGTATTTTCCCCTGGCGCCGACTCTATTTAGTGAATATTCTCACGAAAGAGACCGGAACGGTGTAGATATATCGCCCTTTTCGAGTTACCGTGACTCTTGCTCCTGCTAACGCTTCTGTCGAATGCGGCGGCCGGAGGGATCCGCTTTTTACAGGAGATGGTGGCATGAAACAAATCGCTGTCGGGATGGTACTTTTCTGCGCGGCCCTTTGCTCCCGGGCACAGGCGCAGGGGGGCATCGTTACGACCGTGGCGGGTAACGGACCCTCATGCGATATGGTGCGTGCCTGCGGAGCCTACTCAGGCGACGGCGGCCCGGCCACCGCGGCGTCGTTGAACCTTCCCGACGGGGTCGCCGTGGATGCTTCCGGCAATCTATTCATCGCCGACAGCTGGAACAACCGAATCCGGAAAGTGTCGCCCGGCGGCATTATCACGACCGTGGCAGGCACGGGACCCGTGTGCACGTTCGCTGCCTGCGGCGGGTTCTCAGGCGATGGCGGCCTCGCCACCGCGGCGTCCCTGAACACTCCCACCAGTGTTGCCGTGGATGCTTCCGGCAATCTCTTCATCGCGGACTACGGTAACAACCGAATCCGGAAGGTGTCGCCCAACGGCATCGTCACCACGGTCGCCGGCGACGGAATCCAGAGGTTCTCGGGTGACGGCGGCCCTGCGGCCTCCGCGTCCCTGTACGACCCCGTGAGGATCGCCGTGGATGCTTCCGGCAATCTCTTCATCGCGGACACCGGCAACGAACGAATCCGGAAGGTGTCGCCCGGCGGCACCATCACCACCGTTGCGGGCAACGGCACCCAGGGTTTCTCCGGCGACTTCGGCCCCGCGACTTCGGCCTCGCTGTATGCTCCCGAAGGTATCGCGGTGGATGGCTCCGGCGATCTTTTCATCGCGGACTACGGCAACAGCCGAATCCGGAAGGTGTCGCCCGGGGGCGTCATCAGCACCGTCGCGGGCAACGGAACGCAGGCACTCTCCGGCGACGGCGGCCCCGCGGCTTCAGCGTCGTTGCAAAACGCTTCGAGTCTCGCGGTGGATGCTTCCGGGAATCTTTTCATTCTGGATGACGTCGACGTTCGCGAGGTGTGGGCCAGCGGCACCATCACCACCATCGCGGGCGACGGGGACGCGGGTTTCTCGGGCGATGGCGGCGCAGCCATTACTGCGTCGTTCAACAACCCTTTCGGCATCGCCATGGACGCCTCCGGGAACCTCTTCATCGCGGATACCTCGAACAACCGGATTCGCGAGATCCCGGCCCCGGTCTCCGTCATGCCGCCTGCGTTCACGCCGCCTTCCATCGGCCCCAACGGCATTGTTCCCGTGTTCAGTACAATGACGACGATCCAGCCCGGCGAATGGGCATCGGTTTACGGCTCCAATCTCGCCAATTCCACGGTCAGCTGGGATGGGACGTTCCCCCTGTCTCTCGGTGGCACAAGCGTAACGGTCGACGGGAAAGTGGCTTATTTGTCGTACGTCAGCCCCGGGCAGCTTAATTTCCAGGTTCCGGACGATCGGGTGCCGGGCGATCCAACCGTTTCCGAAAGCGTTCCGGTAGTGGTTACCACTGCCGCCGCGAGCGCGACCGCAACGGTCAATCTGGGTATTGCCGCTCCCTCGTTCAGCCTTCTCGACAGCAAACACGTCGCGGGTATTATCCTGCGCTCCGACGGTTCCGGCGCATACGGCGGAGGCGCCTGGGACATCGTCGGACCCACGGGGATTTCGCTCGGCTATCCGACCGTCGCGGCCAAAGCGGGCGATAGCGTTGAGCTTTACGGCGTTGGCTTCGGACCCACTACTCCCGCGGTGCCGGCGGGCCAGCCGTTCTCCGGCGCGGCCCCGGCCGTGAACCCCGTGCAGGTGACGATCGATGGCGTGACCGTGACTCCGTCCTTTGCCGGTCTGTCCGCGGCGGGCACCGTTCAGATCAATCTGACGATTCCGGCTGGAGCGGGCACGGGCGATGTGCCGATCGTGGCGAGCGTGCTCGGAGTGCAGACGCCTTTGACCGACGTGATTTCGCTTCGGTACTGAGGCCTATTTCAGTTCCTTCATCATGCCCGGCACGCTCCACTGCTGTGCCAGGCTGTTCGGCGCCCAGCCATATTCGGCCGTCATGACTTTGGCCACTTCCTCCTGGCTCTTCCCCGCGCGGATCAGCCCTCTGGCCCTGGCCGTCAACTTCACCACATTGTTGCGATAGGTCATCAACCCGGCTACCGCGCGCCGGTCCTGCAATGCGCATCCCCAGCTACTTCCGTGGCCGTCGTCTGTCCCCATGCGCCCCGGCGAGCGGATGCAAAACACATAGCGTCCCCGCACTCTTCCCACGCGTTTAGTTCACTGCACGTTCTCATCACCGGGCGGCTCGGACTTCCTCTCGCCTCCGGTAATCTCTCCCGCCCGCCGATGAGAACTTAAACAGTCACAGCCTACCCTCCGGAATTTCATCCCGTCCCCTCAATACCTTACGGCCCCGCGGGTCCGAAACCACTGGCCCCTCCGGGTATGCTCAGGCGACGAATAACAAGGAGTCCCATGTCCACGGAAGCTCAGATCGCAGCCAATCGATGCAACGCCCAGGCATCCACGGGGGCAAAAACCCCGCAAGGCAAGGCCCGTGTCTCCCGCAACGCCACTACCTTCGGCCTCTATGCCGCCGGCGACGTCGTTCGCCCCGAAGAAAAGCACCTCTACCGCCTCTTCCGCGAAGGCTTCGAGCGGGATCTCGCTCCGGAAGGCGCAATGGAAACCACCCTCGCCGCCGAAATCCTGCACGCCGCCTGGCGTCTGCGCCGTTGTTCCGCGGCCGAATCCGTCCTCGATCCTGAAACCGCCGATCTCGATCCCCGGCAGCACGCCATCGACCGTGCCCGCGGGCAAGCGCTTCGCCATTTCCAGCGCGCCACCGCCGAACTGCGCCGCCTCCAGACCGAGCGCCAGGTCCGCAACGAAACCGTGCCCGATAACTTCGGCGCCACCACCCTCGGCCTCGCCAGTTGCAAAGAGCTTGGACCCGTCTTCATCCGCGATGTGAAACGCCAGCTGCTGCCGCACAAACTGGAGCAGGCCGAAACGCTCTCCGCCGTAACCGAACCGCCCGCGGCAAAACAAACCCAATCCGTCCCCCGAAGCGCGCCCTGCCCCTGCGGCTCCGGCGTCAAATACAAGCGCTGTTGCGGCACAAACGCCCCCGCCGTCCTGAGTTCCGCGGCTTGAAAACGCCGCTCTCACACCCGGGAGTCATTCAAAATCCGGTAAATCTGGGCGCCATACTTCTCGACCGACGCAATCCCTATCCCCGGAATCGCGAGCAACTCCGCCGCCGTGCGCGGTTGATTCTGAGCAATCCCCTGCAGCACTTTATCCGACATGATCCGGAATGCCGGCACGCCCTGCCGTTTCGCCTGACCCGTCCGCCACGTCCGCAGCGAGGCTTCGAGCACGGAGTTGTCGATAGCGACCGCTTTTGGCGCGGCCACCTTCTTCTTCACGGCCGTTTTCTTCGCCTTCCGCTGCCGCTTGCCGCCCACCGCCATCGGGGCTGTATCCCGGATCGTCAGCGCGAGCGGCGTGTCTTCCTCCACATACTCCGCATCCCGGGTGATATGGGCCTTGCGGAACGGAATCTGTTTCCCGTCCTTTTCGAATACCGCGTCCGTCAGCCGCACCAGCCCGGCGCGCGCCATTGCCCCCAGCAGTTCTTCAAACTCATCGCGATTCAGTCCGCGCGTGCCGCAAGTCTCCGCGTGCAGTTGCCCCACCGACCGGCCGTTCATTGTCAGCGAATCCAGAACGTCCCGCGCCACCTTCTCTTCCTCCGCCGATGCCGCACGGAACCTCTGCGCCACGCAATTGTCCGGCGCGCAGAAATCGCAAATCCCGCACGGCTTCTGCCCGTCCGCCAGGTCGCCGAAGTGCCGGATCAGGCTTGCCATCCGGCATTGGCTGCTCTGCGCATACCGGATCGTGGCTTCGATCTGTTTTCGCTTTTGCTCGCCCTGCGCAATATACGAATCGCGCCAGTCGCCTCTGCCCTGGCCAACCTGGTCCGACGCATCCACCGTCGCGCCGCCGTGAGCCCACAATTTTTCCAGCGCTTTTTCAAAGACGTCCGCCGGCATCTTATTCTGCTTCTCCACGAATTCTCTCGGCTGCGCCTCCGCCCGCAGACGCCCGTAAATCTGGTCGAGCAGCTTTACGTCCGGGTAATCGCGCTCGAAAAAGAAATCGTGCGTGAAGCGGTCCGCATAGGAATGCATCAGGATGGCCCGGCTCGGTTCGCCATCCCGCCCCGCGCGCCCGATCTCCTGGTAATAGGCCTCAATGCTCCCCGGCAGCGCCGTATGAATCACCGACCGGATATTCGGCTTGTCGATCCCCATCCCGAATGCAATCGTGGCCACGATTACTTCCAGTTTTCCCGAAAGAAACGCCTCCTGTACACGGCGCCGCCGCTCCGCGTCGAGACCCGCATGATAAGCCGCCGTCGGGAAATCCCCCGCCAGCAGCGCGGCCACGCTCTCCGCCTGCTTGCGGCTGGGAGTATAAACGATCGCGGGCCTGCGGTCCGGGTCGCTCAGCAGATCCCGTGCCAGGTCCGGCCGCTGCGAAGGGGTGATCTCCACCGCTTCAATCGCGATGTTCGACCTCCGGAACCCGTGAATGAAACTGGCCGGGTTCGCAAATCCCAGTTGATCGCAAATGTCCCTCTGCACGATCGCCGTCGCCGTAGCCGTGAGCGCAATGACGGGCGCGGGCCGCAGCATCGGCAGATAGTCCCCCAGCAGCCGGTAATCGGGCCGGAAATCGTGGCCCCATTGCGAAATGCAATGCGCTTCGTCGATGGCCACCAGGCCAGGTTTGCGCTTCGCCAGCATCTCCGGGAAACCGTTCACCCGCAGGCGCTCGGGCGCGATGAACAGGAACTGCAACCTGCCCGCGAGGTAGTCGATGCACACCTGGCGCGAAGCCGCGCGATCCCGCCCCGAATGAATGCATTCCACCGCGAAGCCTCGCTCCCGCAGCTTCCCGTACTGGTCTTCCATCAGGGCAATCAGCGGACTGATCACCAGCGTAGTGCCGCCGCGCGCCAAACCCGGCAACTGGTAACAGAGCGACTTGCCCGCGCCGGTGGGCATGACGAGCAACACGTCGCGCCCCTCAATCACCGTGCGGCAAACCTCCTCCTGATTCGCCCGGAACGAAGAGAACCCGAAGGCCCGATGCAGCAGTGCGTCCAGAGGCTCGTTTTCAACCGCCACCACCGCGTCGGCCCGTGGCGGCGCGGGCAAAGAAGGCATCGAAGCCGTAGGCGCCGAAACAGGCATGCGACCGACCTTGCCCACCACCTCCCGCACATACTCTTCAATGCCCGCAATGAACGGCTGCAAAGGCGCCTGCCCGCGTTCGATGCGCTTCAAATGCGCTTCCCACTGACCGGTCATCGCGGGGCTCTTCGCTTCCGGATGCACCACTTCAATCAAGTGGATGCCTTTATCCGTCGCCTCCAGATTCTTCGCACTGCGCACAATATACTCGCGCTTCAGCAGCGTTTCGATAATCGACGCGCGCGTCGCGGGCGTCCCGAGGCCGCTGTCTTTCATCGCGTCCGACAGCTCTTTTTCATCGAGTGTCTTGCCCGCCGTTTCCATCGCGGTCAGCAGCGTGCCTTCGGTCAATCGTTTGGGCGCGCGCGTTTTCTTCTTCACACTCTCGGCCTTGAGCACGTCCTGCGCCTCGCCGCGCGCGAGGCCGGAGGGCAGCGATTGTTCTTCTTCCGTCTGCTTCTTCTTCGCTTGCAGGTCGAGCACTTTCCAGCCCGCCTGCTGGATCGTTTTGCCCGAAGAATGATACCGGTCAACCAGCTCCGCATTCACTATGGCGGTGATCACTGTCGTTACCGACCAGATATGATCCTCATGCCACGCGCTCAACAACCGCCGGCAAATCAGATCGTAGATTCTGCGTTCGTCGGGAGTCAGGTCCACCCGGTCCGGCGAGGTCACGGTCGGGATCATCGCGTGGTGATCGCTGACCTTCGCATCGTCCACGAACTTGCGGCCCAATGGCTTTTCGCCGGTTCCCGGAGCGAGATGTTCCTTGTAAGGCCCTGCGATATTACGCACAATCGCAGGCAAAGTCGAAGCCACGTCCTGCGACAAATGCCGGCTGTCGGTTCGCGGATAGCTGATCAGTTTATGCCGCTCGTAGAGCACCTGCGCGATGTCGAGCGTTTTCTGCGCGCTGAATCCGAACAGACGGTTCGCATGGCGTTGCAGTTCGGTGAGGTCATAGAGCAGAGGCGGCCCCATCCTCTGCGTCTCGGCCTTGATCGATTCGATCGCCGCATTGCCGGTGTGCGCCCGTGCCACAATAGCCGCCGCTTCCACGCCATCGGGTGCCAGTCGCGGCCCGGAGACACCGGTAAAAGTGCCTCTGTACGACTCCGCTGCCGGCTGACCCGCGGGCCGGAACTCGGCCACCACTTCCACGTAATCCTCGGGGACAAAGCTCCGGATTGCGAGTTCCCGTTCCACCACCATCGCGAGCGTCGGGGTTTGCACGCGCCCCACGCTCAACTCATCGCCATAGGTGAGCGTGTAGGCGCGCGAAAGGTTCATGCCCACCAGCCAGTCGGCCCGGCTGCGTCCGCGCGCTGCTTCCGCCAGAGGTTCGTAATCGCTGCCTGCCCGGATGGCGTCGAAACCCTTGCGAATCGCCTCCGGGGTAAGCGACGAAATCCACAAACGGCTCACCGGCTTCGAACACCCGGCCGCTTCGTAGATGTAGCGGAAAATCAGTTCGCCTTCGCGCCCCGCGTCCGTCGCGCAGATCACGCTCGCGATGCGCGGCGAGAGCAGAATCTTCCGCACGGTTTCGAACTGTTCTTTGGTTTTTTCGTAAATCACCAGAGGCCACGCGGTGGGCAGCATCGGCAGCAAATCGCGCCGCCACGCCTTCCACTCCGGCCGGATTTCGTGCGGCTGCGCGAGCGCCGCCAGGTGGCCGATGGCCCAGGTCACCACATAGCCGTTGCCATGCAGATAACCCTCGCCCCGCGTCGTCGCCCCCAGCACTTTCGCGATATCGCGCGCCACCGAGGGCTTCTCGGCCAGCACCGCTACCGTCGTTGCGGGCAATGTTTTTGCGGGCAATGTGGGTGCGTTCAAATTACCAGTGTAGTGTTCAGGGCCGGGTAGTTGGACGGCTTGAAAATCCGGGACCGGATCAGTCGTCACCCCCTTGCCAGAATCCAAACAGCGAACTAACGTTCGCAAGCGGCGTCGGCTCTCGCTCAAGCACAATTTCGATCAGCGTCGTCGTATACGGAAAAAACAACTTCGCGTCACTCCCGGGCCGGGTGAGGTCCAGTTTCACCGCATTCATTCCTTCCAGCTCCGGCTTCAGCTTCGTTGCTGTCGCGTTCGTGTCTCCCGGGTCCGCGTTGTTGTACGCCTCGTATTCGAGGTAGGATGTCCCGCTTGAAGCGATCAGTTCCATCCAGACCTTCGTCGGATACCCATCGGTCCCGACGTTTAACATGTCTTTTGAAAGCCGCACATAGAAACACCGGTAGCTGTTGTCACCGCTGTACGTATCGACAATCAAAGGCACTCGCGGATAATCGGGCTGGTCGGACTCTTGCAGGTCGTCTCCGACGAACAACTGCACGTTGTAGTCCGTAACACCGTCGCCGTGGCCGTCCTTCACGTGCATGATGAATTGCTGCCACCCCGCGCCGCCATTCCCGTCCGACTCGCTGTCCGCATCCATTTTTGCGAGCGCGTCTTTACCGTATTCGAGCGCGTTCGTCAGCCACTTCCCGTAGTCTTCGGGCGTCTTCACGTTCCGCAGAAAATCGCTCACCCGTTCCACCGCGCCGGAGTCCGGGTCCGAGAGCATGGTACCGTGATTTTTTCCCTCGACGGCGATGATCGGGCACTCCTGCCGTCCCGTGACCCAATCCGAGATTCTCAGCCGCGTTGGCTTTCCGGTATTGTCCAGCAGTCCCGGATGCCGCCGGAAATCCAGTTGCACCATCCGCGTATTCAACGCGCACCCCGCCCACCGTATTGTGCCGTCCGATCCGGGCGAGTTAGCTACTGCTGAAATACCGGTGTACCCGGTATTGCCAATAAAAACGGCGGCATAGGGGGTGCCGGCCCCTTTGTCATAGCACGGCTTCGGACCCAGCATGTCACCCATCGCCAGGTCCCATGTGTACCGGCTGCCTAATTCCAGGCCGTCGAGCACCATATCGCCCGCATTCAGGAAGTCCGGCCCGAGGTCGCGGTTTCCCTTCACCAGCGCGCCCAGCCAGCTTCTGCCCTGCTTCCCCTGCGGCGATCCAAACGTCGCCGGCGCCAGGCCCACCAGGTGCTTGAGCCGCCGCACTCTGCTTCGCGGATCGTCAGGGCCAAACGGATCGCTCGTCAGCCATTGCCGGACTACCAGCATACCCGTGGAATGAACAATGGCATCGAAGGTCCACGAGTCATCCATCGACCCGGCGCTCCACTTCGTCAGGCGCAGCGCCCGGTCGAACGCTTCGCCGAGGTCTTTGATTGTAATCTCGTTATTCAGGGAGATGTAGTTCCCGATCTCGATCGTCGCAACGTCAATGTGCGCCTCCGCGAGTGCGGCCTTCCACGCAACAAACTCCTTCCCCGATGCCGAATAGCCGTGAATCAGCAGCGTACGATTCGGCGTGGCGGACCGGTCCGAAGGAGCTGCCGGTGACACTTCTACGGACGGAGCCGGCGGTTGCGCGGACGCATCCGCCGCAACGGTTTCCCGGAGATGAAAAAGGTCTTCTATTTTGTCAATCAGTTCGCCCACGAATAACTCCTGATAGTACGAAAGTGCTCGCGGCCGGGCTCGCGAATGTATCGATAATACTTCAGGCGATCGCCGCAAAACCGCTTGTGAGGCAGGAACGCGGGCGGAAGTCATCGTGAAGAGTTAAGATCTGAAAGAGAGACTATGAAACGAACCCTGCTCCACTTGTCCGGCGCCTTTGTTGTCGGGGGCGCCCTCCTGATCGCACAGCAACCCCCGCCGGGCCCGCCGCCCGCCGGCGGCCCGGGCGCCGTCAATGGACCCGCCAGAGGCAGAGGCAGGGGCAGAGGCCCGGGCCGCGGCGCTCCGAAATACGAACTCGAAAAGGGCAAACCGATCGATAATCGTCCCTCTTCCAAAACAGACGATCACCCTTTATGGGAAGGCCAGACGCGCGCTCCTTATGAGCCGGGCGGCGTGGCCTACACCGTGACGACGATCACCGACAAACTGGTGGCCCCCTGGAGCATCGCCTTCCTTCCGGACGGCAAGATGCTGGTGACCGAGAAGCAGGGCAACATGCGGATCGTGAGTCCCGACGGCACCGTGTCGGAGCCGCTGCAGGGCGTGCCCATGGTCCATTTTCAGGGGCAGGTGGGCCTGCTCGATGTGGCGCTGGACAAGAATTTCGCACGGAACCGGCGCATCTTTTTCACTTACAGCGAGAATGTGAACGACATGGACAGCCATATCGTGCTCGCCAGCGCGACGCTCAACAAAGACCTTACGGCGATCGCCGGCGCGAAAATTATTTTCGGCTCAATGCCGGCGCTGAACAACCGGCGCTTCGGCGCGAACCAGGGCGGACGGATCGCGGTGGACCGCAACGGCAACCTGTTTGTCGCGATCGGCGATCGCGCTCCCACGCCTCCGACGGATTACGGCCAGCAGAATGACACCACCATCGGCAAGATTCTGCACCTGACGCCTGAAGGCAAGCCGGTTAAGGGGAATCCGTTCATCGGCAGGGCGGGTTACGCTCCGGAGGTCTACTCGATGGGTCATCGCAGTCCCGAGGGTCTGGCGATCAACCCTGCCAACGGCCAACTGTGGGAGAACGAGAATGGCCCGCAAGGCGGCGATGAGCTGAATAAGATCGAGGCCGGCAAGAACTACGGCTGGCCGGTAGTCTCGCATGGCATCGACTACAACAACCAGCCGATCACGCAAGGCATCTCGTCGAAGGCGGGGATGGAAGAGCCGCGCTACTACTGGAATCCGGTGATCGCGCCTTCGGGTATGGCGTTCTATCAGGGAAACCAGTTCCCCGGCTGGAAGGACAGCATCTTCGTGGGCGGCCTGGGCGGCCAGTTGCTCGACCGGCTGCATATGGACTGGAAAACGAATAAAGTCATCGGCGAGGAGCCGCTGCTGCTGGAGCCGGGGATTCGCGCACGTATTCGCGACGTGCGGTTTGGACCGGACGGCATGATCTATGTGCTGACGGATTCGAACCCGCCGGCGACGGCCAAAATGTATAAGATCACGCCGATGAAGTAAGCGGATCGTCAGCAGTCAGAGTATGGAATCAAGGCCAGGAAGATCGGGATCGGGCTTCGGCGGGTTCCCGGTTCCCTGGCCTTTTTTGAAAGATTGAAAACGGGAACGGCGGCCGGCTTGCCGTGTTCAAGGTAGCCTTGAAAGTATGCAGGCCGGGCTCGTCTTCATCCTGGCGTTCGGATTCGCGGCGCAACTTCTTCCGCCCTTCGAACCTTCCATTCTCAGGGACCTCAACCAGCTGCGTGCCTACCCCGCGGGCTATGTCAGAATCCTGCGGCAGGATCGCCAGTACTATCGCGGCAATCTTCTTGAGCTTCCCGGGCGGCCCGGCGTTATTACGCAGGAGGGCGTCCGGCCGCTGGATGAGGTTATCGCGGCTCTGCAACCCATGCATGCGCCCCTCCGGCAGGTTATTCTTTCCGAAGGCCTCTCCCGTGCCGCCGCCGATCATGTGCGCGATACCGGCCACCGCGGAATCACCGGACACAGGGGCTCCGATGGCAGCCAGTTTCCGAAAAGGATCGACCGCTATGGCACCTGGTCCGGCGCGATAGGGGAAGACATCTCTTACGGCGCGCGCGATGCCCGCGAAGTCATCGCCAACCTCATGGTCGACGATGGAGTCGCCGACCGCGGCCATCGCAGGAGTCTTCTCGATCCGCGCTGGCGCTATGTGGGGATTGCCTGCGGCGCGCACTCCGGATACGGCACGATGTGCGTGCTGGATTTCGCCTCGAATTACCGGGACCGCTGAATTACTTCGCCTGCGGAGGCACGTAGCCCGGCGGCAGCGCGGCGCCTTCACCGTAGAAAAACTGCTCCATCTGCTGCAACACGAGTTCCTGCGACTCCTGCGTGCCCAGATTCAGGCGGTATTCGTTCATGAGCATTTTCATGTGCTCAATCCACATCTTCCAGGCGTCCTTCGACACGCTGTCGTAAATACGCTGTCCCAGCGGGTGGCCTTCGAACGGAATCTCGTCCAGCCCTTCCATTTCGCGCTGAAACTTAACGCAAAAAACCTTGTGTGTCCCCTCGGGGACCGGAGCAGAATTCAAATCGATGCCGGAACCGCAGCCCATGAATTCAGGATACCAGTGGCGGACGCCGTTTATGCCAGTCCGTGCGATTCTGAAATTCCCTGCCCAGCGCGAGCAGCGTATTTTCCGTGAACGCGGGCCCCACGAGTTGCAGCGCCACCGGAAGATTGCCTACGAACCCGCAGGGAAACGAAAGCGCCGGCATCCCGGCCAGGTTGCCCGCCTGGATCAGCCGCTTCATCCCCGGCGTGGCGGGGATCGGCGAAGGCACCGGATCGGGCGCGTCGAGCGGGTCCGTGATCTTCGGCGCGACGTCGTAACGCGAGGGCGCGATCAGGACATCCAGATCCGCAAAGAAATCGCGGAACTGCTGCTTCAGCAGCGTCCGTATACGCATCGCCTTCAAATATTCCGTCGCGGGAATGGCGAGGTTGGCCTTGAGACTTGCCACCTGGCTGGGGTCCGCCAGCTGATCCGCCTGGCCGCTCAGAATCAACGGTTCGAAGACAGATGCCTCCTCCGCCCCGATAATCACGTCAGCCAGGGGGCCATATGGCAAATCGGGCAGCTTCACTTCCACCATTTGCACGCCCGTGTCCCGCATAACCTGCATCGCCGCCTGAAACACCGGACGCGCCGCGGGGTCCGCCCAGCCCATGTCGTCCGGCGCGAAACCAACTTTCAGATCGCTGAGTTTCCGCGCATACTCCGGCGTGTAATAGAAGCTCTTGCCGGCCGAACCGGGGTCTTTCGAATCGGAACCCGCAATTGTTTCGAGCACCAGCCCGCAGTCTTCCGCGCTATGGCAGATCGGCCCGATCTTATCCATCGTCCACGAGAGCGGCATCGCCCCATGGCGGCTCACCAGCCCGTACGTCGGCCGCAGGCCCGTGACGCCGCAGTAAGCGGAGGGCGAAATAATGGAGCCCGATGTTTCCGAACCGAGCGCGAACGGCACAAGCCCCGCCGCAACCGCGGTGGCCGAGCCGCTTGACGACCCGCCCGCCCAGCGCGCGATATCCCACGGATTCAGTCCCGGCCCGAACAGGGAGGCCGCCGCCGTGCGATATCCGCCACCGCCCGCCAGTTCCACCATCGAGAGCTTGCCGATCAGCACGGACCCGGTCTTATCCAGCTTCAGAAGCACCGTCGCCGTCTCATCGAAAACCTGCGTGGCATAAGGTTTCGCTCCCCAGGTGGTTGGTTCCCCTGCCACTGCCAGCAGATCTTTGGCGCCGAACGGGATGCCCTGGAGCGGACCCCGGAAGCGCTGCCGCTTCAGCTCATCGTCCACTTCCTTCGCCCGTTTGACCGCCTTTTCGGTCAGCGGCAGGGCAAGCGCGTTGTAACGGGGCCCGAGCTTCTCCAGGCGTTCGGCAAAGGCCTTTACCAGTTCCACGTCCGAGAATTCGCGCTTCCGCAGGCGCGCGTTGAGATCGGTAATCGTCGCGAAAAAGATGTCGTCCTTCATGCCTTGAACTGGAATGCGGGTTCGGTGGACATGGGAACCGGAAAGCTCGCCAGAATCATGGAATTCCGCTGGTGGGACTCGAGCGCTTCCTTAGCCCAGTCCTGGTTCGCGGGCGGGGCCGGCGTCTGCGCGAGGGCGCTCGCCGCCACCAGTGAAACCGCGAGTTGCCTGCGCGTGACCTTCATATCAGAGCTTCGGTCATATCAGAGCTTCCGTCATATCAAAGCCTCTGTTGTTCAGAATACTTCGTTTCGAGCGCATCGAGCGCGGCCGCTTCCATCGCGGCCCGCGGCGCCGTCTCGCCCGTCCAGATTTCGAACTGGCGCACGGCCTGTTCGATGAACATTTTAAGGCCCGGCACCACCTGTTTGCCCTGCTCCCGCGCGCGCCGGATCAGCATGGTTTCGAGCGGATTATAGACCAGATCGAAAACGATCTCACCCGGGATCTTGTCTTCGAAATAGCAATCGTTGACATTGGGCCACATCCCGACCGGCGTCGCGTTGATTACAACGTCGAAGTGCCGCAGGAGCACCTGCTCGTGGGACATCGGTTCTCCGGACACCAGGCGGGCCAGCGCGCGCACGCGGTCGGCGTTGCGTCCGGTAATCGCCACTTTCGCCCCGGCGTCGCTCAGCGCGCAGGCCGCGCTTCTCGCCGCGCCGCCGTTGCCGATAATCAGCGCGGTCGCTTTGGGCAGTTTGAGGAGCTTCGCCAGCGGTCCCGAGATGGCCTCCGCATCGGTGTTGGCGCCCCGCCATTTGCCGGCCTTCCGCCACACCGTGTTCACGGCCCCGATGCGCTTCGCCAGAGGTTCCACCTGATCGAGATACCGCATGATTCGCCGCTTGTGCGGAATGGTCACGCTGAATCCGGCCATCGGCAGGTCCGTCGCGAGCTGGAAGAAATCGCGCAGCTGATTGG